>ERZ857951.218-NODE-218-length-80108-cov-7.703072_pt1 | contig 80108 bp, 71 predicted proteins | sample MGYA00519759_ERZ857951 | MGnify/ENA primary metagenome ERZ857951 (study PRJEB31778, sample SAMEA3449377) | human gut metagenome | biome: human gut; feature: human-associated habitat; material: faeces | place: United Kingdom | collected 2010/2012 ...
TCTGCGACTTTTGAGAAGCGCTTTCGCTGCGCGTCTGCTTTGCCTGATGAACAACGCTTGCTGCCTGCCGCTCGGCATTTACAGTACGCTCTGTGGCCTGATGCGCGGCGGACATGGTGGAGGAAGACGCTTTCTGCGTCGTTTGTGTTGCGGTTCTTACGGCGTCATTGGTGATTTTCCGACTGACAACGCCGGCCAGACCACCTTGCAGAAAGCCGAAAGATCCGGATGCGGTGCCGCCTGCGCGGCTGGAGGCTTTGTCGGCAAAGTTCCCGACAACTTTTCCAGCCATGCCGGCAGCGAGGGAGACACCCTTGAATGCCACCATCGCCTCACCCAGCATGGAACCGCCGGTATGCCCCACGTTGACGCCGATGCTTGCCATGAAGCTGTCGATTTTCTGCGAGACTTTGAGAAAGCCGACTGCGCAGAGAAACCAGACCAGAACATTTCCCGTCACGGCCTCGCGGCTGGAACTGCTGACTGCGGCTTCGACATCGCTTTCCTCCAGAGCAAACGCAGGTACCGCCAAGGTGAGCGCAAGCAAAAGAACGGTGCCCAGCAGCGGAATGATTCTATGATATTTCTTCGTGGTAATGACCTCCTACATGGAAAGCGGATTTGAGATGAATGTGCCGACCATCGTGATAAACAGCCGAAGACACCATGCGTTCATCAGCAGCAGGAATATCTGCCCGCCGAACATCCGGCACCAGCTCTTAAAAATATTTGCGGTGGATTGCGATGCGCCCATGGCAAAGGCTACCGGTGCGGTATAGACCAGGACGCCCAGCAGTACATACCGTTCTGCCGCTTCAAACAGCAGCTTAATGTAGTTCCACGCAAGAATCAGTGTCAGAATCAGAACGATCAGCGCAACGCCGCCGTTGGCACAGACGCCGATGATGGTCAGCAGAACAGAATTGAAGCTGGCAAAGTCCAAAGAAGGAAGCTCTGAGGACAGTATCCACGCATAAGGCGTTCCGCCTATCGTCAGCGCAATGTTTACGATTTCATCTGCATAGTACGCAAGCACAATGAACAGAATCGCCTTGGCGGTCAGCTTGACCGGATCCTCTGCGTCCACGCCCAAACCCAGTCCATAGTTCTTGAACAGATTCCAGACCCAGCCCAACAGGATCAGCCCGATGGCAAGTGCCACCAGAAGGCTATACATGGTTTCCGCTGCGGGAAAATATCGCAGAAATGTGTTCATGTCACAGCCCAATGCCCCCAAAACAGAGGTGTTGATCATATCCAGACCGTACATGATCTGCTCCGCGATCCACTCTACAATACCGTCTAAAATTCCCATAGCTTTTACGGGGCGGTCCACTGCCCGCCGCTGAAGAAGGGCGTAACATAGCTCATAATGAAGCCGAGACCGTTCAAAACAGCCCATGTGATGATGATTCGCTTGAGCCAAGCCCGGCTTTCATCGACGGTTCGGCCGCTGCGGGAGAAATTCATCATCAGCAGTGCGACTGCGGCCGTAACGATAGCTGCAATCGTGGAGATGCCGAGGATCTGCGTATAGACATCCCGCATGATCTCATTGGCCTTCTCCCACACGGTTGCGGCAGAGGCCGGCTGACAGAGAGAAGCGGATAGCGTGGCGGTCAGAAACGCCGCATACAGCCAACGGCCGATATTGCCACGTGGCTTTTTCCCGATACGGGGAGACGGACACTTGTGCTTCAAAAGCATTACCTCCTTGTGTTGCCCAAAAGCAGGAAACAGCACCCAGCGAAAGCCGGATGCTGTTTCATTGACCGCAGAAGGGCAGAAAAAAAGACGCGCATCAAAAATGGCGTCCCCCTGCGGCTGCTTTTGGTTTGTTTATAGTTTTGAGCATACTTAGTTTAACATACGGCGATTTTGCGTTCAATAGCAAAACCCTTCCAATTTCCTCCCAATTCTCTTTCAAAATACTCTCACACATCTGGCGGGAAAAAGCAGTCCAGCGTTTTCAAAGTGTCCTGCGCGGAAAATCCCCAAAGGACAGAGCTTAACGCTTCCACGGCAGCTTTGCGCAGGCGGTAGTAGGTGCTGAAGCTAATGTCCCTGATATGCGGGTGGAGCGCTTCAATGATCTCCTCCACATTTTTCAGCTTCTGTGGGGATAAAAATGAGTAATACAAAATCCAGTAGTACACCTCTCCGCTCTGGTGGTGCGTGCGGAGAAGGTTGACGGAATTTTCAAGCAGGGTCAGCATTTTGTAGCTGCGCTCAATGCACCTGGCATGATTTTCGATGTCCGTGCCGCCGAGATCCGCGCCTGCCATATAGATGGACTCCAAAAAATCTTCAATGCTGCAATCATAATCAATGCGAAACTGATTTTTGACCTGTCGGATAGACAGTTCCAGGCTCCATGTTACATCTCGATATTTTTTGAGCAGTCTCCATGTGTCGTGATAGCGGGCATCCTCTTCCGGCCGTTTTTCATACATCTTTCCTGACATTGTCGCACACTCCTTCCGCTTCAGCATTTGGGATGATCGTCATTTCAAACCGATACAACGGACTGCCGGCGCCGCAGCAGATCGCAAGTCCCGCTGAGATAGTGCCTTTCTCTATTCCTACCGTGCAGTCGTCGGATAATGGATATAACATATATTTGGATTTTGGGCATGAAAGGCAGGAAATGCCTTGCGCTTCAAGGGTTCGCAGCACTTTCCGAACGAAGTACAGCATGTGAGGTTTTGAAACGCTGGGAAGCTCTGTTGAAACGCAGATCTGCTCATCAGAAATTGGGCCGGACTCTGGCGAAATGGTATCCGGTACAGATACGCGAAGGTTCAGACACATAGCAACCTCCTCTTTGTCTATCATGACATCCGAAATTTGGAACATGGTTGAGAGATAATTCTTTAGGTAAATTACCGTTCCGCTGCGGCCTGGGAAAGTCAGCAGAGAAAGATAGTCAAAATCGGCCAGTTTTTTGAGCAGCCGCCCCACGCTGGAACGGGAGATTCCCCAGCGCGCGGATAATTCGCTGTAATTGACGAGCGGATTCCCGGTGCCGTTTCTGAAATACGCAACTGGCCCGATTTCAGAGCCGCGTACTTGCTGATCCTTGTAAATCGCAGAGATCCAAAGATCCAGAATGACATCCATCTCGGATGCGCGTCCCGCGGAGATCAACTCCGTTGCCGTTGAAACAGGGATGAAGAAAAAGCCGGAATCTTTTTGGCAGGGGCAGTTATAATCAAGCGCGGTGTTGTTGCGCCGCCAGTCCGTAATGGAGAACTTTACGATATGCCCGCGGCCGAGGCGGGTAAATGTAATGAGCTGCCGATCCTGCAAGGATTTTAGAATTGCAAATGCCTGATAATGGAAACGCACGCGAAACCATTCCGTGATGTCAGTGATGGAGCAAATCCATTCCCCCGGATAGACCGTGTATGAGATCCCGTCTATGCGCCGATAGGAGGTTCTGAAGTTGGCATAGGCGCAAAGAACGACATAATAAAAAAGACCGGAGCATCCGCCTGTGCGAATGCTCCGGTCTGCAATCAGAGTTTGCATAAATTCTCGATAAATTCGGCATCGTGGATAATCTACAATCTGCCTGAGTTCAAGCTGATAGTCTGCCATGGGTGGCCTCCTGTCTGTTTTTTGTTGGCGGAATATGTTGATAGATAAGGGAATTTGTGTAGTATAGCCTTATCAAAGGTTAAGAATGTATTGTGTTAATTGAACATCATCAGGGGCGGTGGCGGACCCCGATGACCATCTGGACATCATCCGGGCCTATCTGCAAGAGCACGGCACCGGCCGCCGTCAGGATTTCATCCGCCTGCTGGGCCTTGAACCGGAGCAGGGGACGCTGCTCCTCCGGCGGCTGACGGACCGGGGCGAGCTGGTCCTCTCCGGGCGGCATTACACCCTGCCGGAGCAGGAGAAATGACCCTCGTTTTGCCCCGAAAACACCGAAACCGGTCAAGGTCCGCCTTGGCCGGTTTGTTACATTCAAACGTTGCGTGAATGGCACAGTTCTGTATAAAAACGCTGCTTTTTTGCACTTGTATTACATCCCGGCCGGAACTATTTACATTCGGAAATGGGGCTGATAAAGTGGCCTTGCAAAGCAGGATACCCGGAACATGCCCCCGGTTCAGATATTGGGTAGGCTAGCCACGATATGTAAATCGGGGCGGTAAAGGGGAAGCCGGTTTTGCAAAAACCAACTCCCGAACGGGAGAATCTAAAAGGAGGAAATCCCATGAAGAAGTTCCTTTCTCTGGTACTGGCTCTGGTGATGACCATGTCTCTGGTCACCGTCAGCGCTGGTGCCAAGGACTTCACCGACAGCAGCAAGATCACTTATGACGAAGCTGTTGCCGTGATGTCCGCCGCAAAGGTCATCGACGGCTATGCCGAAGGTGACTTCCGTCCCACCAACACCCTGACCCGTGGTGCTGCCGCCAAGATCATCTGCAACCTGATCCTTGGCCCCACCACCGCCTCCGCTCTGGTGGCTGACGCCGCTCCTTACAAGGACGTTCCCACCAACAGCACCTTCGCTGGCTACATCGCTTACTGCCAGAAGGAAGGCATCATCTCCGGTTACGCTGACGGCACCTTCCGTCCCGCCAACTCCCTGACCGGCTATGCCTTCATGAAGATGCTGCTGGGCGCTCTGGGCTATGACGCCGAGGTCGAGGGCTACACTGGCCCCAACTGGTCCGTCAACGTTGCTAAGCGCGCTCTGAACATCGGCCTGGCTGATGATCTGAACGGCGAGTTCAACGGCGTCAAGGCTGTCAACCGCGAGGAGGCTTGCCTGTACGCTCTGAACACCCTGACCGCTGACATGGTCGAGTATGATGCCAAGACCACCGTTTCTACCAATGGCACCACCGTTGTCATCGCTGGCTCCAAGGCCAAGGAGATGGTCAACAACGGCAACACCGATGGCAAGATCTTCACCAAGGACGGCGTCATGCAGTTCGCTGAGAAGTATTTCGACAACCTGACCGTCAAGACTGGTTCCGATGACTTCTCTCGTCCCGCTAACGTGTGGAAGGTGAAGGCTGAGGAGATCGGCACCTACACCAACACTCCCGACGCTTCCTACACCAAGAAGGTCGAAGTTGGCGACATCTACAAGGATCTGGGCCTGGGCTCCAAGATCGAGAAGAAGAATGTCTCCGTTTACGTTGACGGTGTTGCGAATGCCTCTCAGCCCGCTTACGCCATCACCAAGGGCGATGACGCCAACAAGTATGGCGATAACGGCGTTCTGACCGAGGTCTTCTATGATGACGACGCTGAAACCGTTACCATCACCGAGATCAACACCTACATCGACTCCATCAACAAGACCGTCAAGGCTACCGACAAGAAGGACGCCTATGTGGTCGTGACTGCTGAGGGCCCCGTCCCCGTGCAGGGCTTCGACAATGAGTTCGAGACCGACGAGAAGTTCGAGGACGACGCTTATGTCCTGTACACCTATTCTCTGTCCGCCAAGGAGATCAAGTCCGTTGAGCTGGCTAAGAAGGTTGAGGGCAAGGTCACCGTCGCTGAGAACAGCGATACCAATAACAACGATAAGAAGGCTCTGACCATCGACGGCACCCGTTATAAGGCTGCTAAGATGATCGGCGGCGAGAACCTGGCTGACGTTTCCGTCAAGCAGGACTACACCATCTATGTTGACTCCTATGGCTACATGATCTATGTCGAGGAGAACGAGGAGATCGGCGATTACGCTCTGATCCTGAACATCAAGGGCGGTTCCGACTGGTATCTGGGCAACCGCGTTGAGCTGCTGTTCACCGACGGCACCACCAAGATCGTCACCACCGACAAGGATTACGCTGCCAAGAAGGGCATGACCAAGAACCAGATCGTCACCTACAAGGTGAACGATGGTGGCGAGTACACCCTGAAGGCTCTGGACTCCACCAAGACCTTCGCTGAGACTGACAATACCACCTTCAAGATGGAGAATGACAAGGCTGGCATCATTGTCAAGACTGTTGGCTCCACCAACACTGTTGTCACCGCTAACAGCGCTTCTCAGTTCGTTGTTCGCGATACCAACGATACCGATGATTACACCGCTTACACCGGCATCAAGAACGCTCCCTCCATCACTGCTGGCACTGTTGCCAACAAGGCGGACGTTGACGTTTACTACTACTGCAAGTCCGGCAAGATGGTCACTGTCATGTTCATCATGACCTCTGCCAACACTGCCGTTGAGGATGACAGCAGCAACGCTCTGTTCATCGCCAAGGGCTCTGTCTCCAACCTGATCCACGACAACGACGGTGACTACTTCACCTACAGCGCTGTGGTCAACGGCGAGATCAAGACCGTGAAGGTTGCCAGCGATGTGAAGGTGGGCAATGTTGCTATTTATCCCACCTCTAAGGATGTAAAGGACAACGTGGGCGGCCTGTACAAGAGCTACTCCGTTGATAAGCACGGCATCATCACCAACCTGAACACCTACACCACTTCTGCTAACGGCACCGTTGTCGATACCACGAAGAATGAGACTGCTGGTGTGTACACCGGTATCAAGAAGACCTCCAAGGAGTACACCATCAGCGTTGGTCTGAAGGCCGATGGCTCCTACACCGATATCCTCACCGTTGGTGATGACGCTAAGATCTTCTATGTCAACGATGACGATGAGATCTCTGTTTCCTCCTACAACGCCATCGCCGAGGACAGCAACGATAAGATCCATGTGGTTCTGAAGGACTATGTCGTGAAGACCCTGGTCATCTACGAGAAGTCCGGCAACACCACCAACAATAGCCAGACCCTCAATCCCGGTGAGAAGCCCGTTGACGCTCAGCTCGTCGGCAGCGACCTCTACATCAATGTGATTGATAACGACACCACCGCTGCTGCCAACGCTGCGACCAAGGTTCTGAAGGACGCTGGCTATCGCAGAATCGACCTCAGCAACGGTGAGGCGATTGATGCCAACGGCGATTACTTCTACTTCGATACCATCACCACCAATTACTACACTCTGAAGGTTGATGGTGAGGTTGTCGAGTATATCAAGAAGAACGCCAAATCTGAGACCACTCTGGGCCAGATTCAGGGTGAGGGCACTGGCTACATCAAGGATAACGGTGCTTCCGTTATTGGCTATTCTGCCAAGACCGTCAAGACCGAGGTTGTGAGCAACGCTACCGCTGCTACCGTCATCGAGACTGGTTATGTCAACGTGAACACCAATTCCGTCTCCGATGTTAGCGTTGAGGCTGGTTATGCCAAGGTTGGTTCCACCGTTAAGGTGACCTATACTGGTACCGTTGCTGCTAACGAGTCCCTGACCCTGACCTACAACACCGATAAGACCGTTGATGCCGTGAACAAGGTGTTCAGCATCAAGGCTGACAAGGACATCACTCTGGTCAAGGTTGATAAGGTTGCCACCTACACCGTGGCTGCTCCCACTGTGTCTGCCAGCCCCGTTAAGGGCCTGACCGTCACTGCCGTTGCTGACAAGACCTCTGCCAAGGCTGGCGAGAAGGTCACTGTGACTGTCACCATTAAGGGTGAGGCTACTGGTGATGCCACTCTGACTATTTCTGGTGCTTCTTGGCTCGCTCCCTCTGTTCCCACTGGTGTCACTTACACCAGCAGCACTGTGCTGACGGTTAACAATGGCACGAACCTCGGCGATGGCGTGACTGCTCAGTACACCATCACCGTCTCTGCCGACGTGAACACCAATGTGATCACTGTTGCGTAGTTGAAAAACCGTCTCTTTGAATATGCAAAGACATTTTCCCACTGGCTGCTTTAGCAGCTTCTTGAAGAACTGATAAAGCGACTGGTCGAACTGCTTTTGAATATTTAAAAGACACTCCCCGCTCCTTACGGAGCGGGGAGCTTTGTTTTTTCCCTTATTCTGCTTCCAAAATGGCAAATATGCCGTAGTTGGCCTTTCCGTTGGCCGAAACAATGCCGGAATTATTTGTATTGGTCCATGTAACGCTGTTTTCCTCCCATGTGGCCTGAAGCTGATGGGTCATTGACCCCAAATGCGTGGTTCCGATGGAAAAATCCCGGATCAAAACCGTGATACTCTGTCCGATGATGATTACCAGCACGGGTTTTGCCGGAAATGTCCAAGATTTCGTGGCTTCACCGTCCCCGGTGTAACTGGCCGTGTAAAATCGGCAGTTGCGCGTCCCCAGCGCCGTGTCGATCTTGTCCCAGTTGTCATTGAATTCCTCCACCAGAATGCGGTCCGTCCCCGCCCAGCGGGACAGCCGGTAGTTGGGTGTCTGTTGGCTTGCCATATGCCTAAACCTATCCTTTCCTTCAACGTTATTGTTGCATAACAAAATACGAAATCAAACATATTTTCTCAGAATTGGATGTTGCATATGGATTTTTACGATTCTAACGAATCCGACAGAACCTTCTACCGTTCCCCAAAAGAAATGTTGCATGGACTGTCTCCGGAGCGCCCCTTGACGGCCCTCCGGAGACCTGTTATCATGACCCTGAGAACAACACCGGGAGGGGCCTATGATTTTTCAAAAATCCGCCTGCATCGAAACGCTGTACACGGAGCTGCCCTTTTTAGAGCGGTTTCGCGCCGCCAGAGCCGACGGCTTCGAGTTTGTAGAATTCTGGAGCTGGACCGACAAGGATCTCGCCGCCGTAAAGGCCGCCGCGGACGCTGCCGGGGTCGGTATTTCCGGCTTCAACGGGGACGCGGAGCTGTCCCTCATCGACCCTGCCCAGAAAACGGCCTACAAGGCCTTCCTGCGGCGTTCTCTGGACGCCGCTGTGGGGATCGGTGCAAGGTCCGTCACGGTCCACTCAAACGGTCTGGGGGAGGGAGGAAGGGTCCTTTGCCCCTATGACGACCTCAGCGACGCCGTGAAGCTCTGCACCATGTTCGACACGCTGAAAATCGCGGCGGAATGGGCGGAAACTTGCGGCGTGCGGATCAATCTGGAGCCGCTGAACGTCACCACGGACCATCCCGGCAATTTCCTCCGCCATACCCGCACGGCCGCCGAACTGACCCGGCTCATCGGCTCCCCGTACTTGAAGGTGCTGTACGATGTGTACCACATGCAGCTCAACGAGGGCAGCCTGTGCGACCATATCCGCGCCTATGCCGACCAGTTCGGCCACATCCACATGGCGGACGCGCCGGGCCGTCACGAGCCGGGCACCGGGGAAATTTATTATCCGGCGGTGTTCGCCGCCTTGGAGCAGGCGGGCTACCGGGGACTCATTGGCTACGAGCTGTTCCCCAAAACCGACACGAAAACCGCCGTCCGGGCCATCATGGCGGATTGACTGCCTATTGCAGAAAAACCTCTCGGAAGTCATTCCGAGAGGTTTTTTGTGGAAAGGAGAGGTCGTTCTCTCCTAAACAGATGGTAAGAATGCAGGGAAACCGTTGCTGCGCAAGCGTTTGCTTTACCATGACCGAAAATGTTGAAAGTGTTGACAAGCTTTGTTTATTTCCTATGAATCGGAAAAAGGAATAGTCAAAACGTAAAAAGGCGCAAGCGAAAAAGCGGGTAAAAGTAGCAGATTACACAACTAATTCGGCAAAACCTATGGGGAAAACTGACCAAAGCATGATGGAATTTGTTGACAAATTTGAGCAAAAATGCTAAAGTGCTATTAAACCCGATAAAAAGGGTAAATGATGATGGAGGTACGTTATGAAAAAGATTTTTTCTCTCCTGCTGACGCTGACGATGGTCCTGTCTCTGGCCGCCTGCGGCGGTAACAGCTCTACCCCCAGCACTCCCAGCGGGGACGGCACCCAATCCGATGCCGCCAATTCTGATACCATTAAGATCGGATATGTTTCCGACCTGACCGGCGCCACCGCCCTGTGGGGCACCGCCGGACAGTACGGCGCCGAGTTGGCCATCAAGCAGGTCAACGAGAACGGCGGCGTCCTCGACGGCAAGATGCTTGAGCTGGTCCCCATGGACGGTAAGGGCGAGCCTGCCGACTCTGTTTCCGCCTTTAAGAACCTGGTTGAGGTACATAACATCGTGGCCGAGATCGGCACGAACTTCTCCTCCTGCAACATCCCCATGGCCTCTGTCGCTGACGAGGTGAAGGTGCCCATCATCGGCACTGCCGCTTCCAACGAGCTGGTCACCGTGGATGAAAACGGCAAGCTGCACCCCTATTCCTTCCGTATGTGCTTCATCGACTCCTACCTCGGCACCGTCATCGGCAACTATGCCTATGACACGCTGGGTTCCCGGAACGCTGCTCTGTTCACCGTGGCCGGCAACACCAACTCCGAGTCTGTTGGTCAGTTCCTGCGTGACGCCTTCACCGCTAAGGGCGGCACCATCGTGGCTGACGAGCAGTGCCAGGATGGCGACGTGGACTTCCGTGCACAGCTGGCCAACATCGGCGCCAAGAACCCCGACATCGTGTTCGTGATCATGAACGACTATGCTAAGAACGCTACCTTTGCAAAGCAGGCCCGCGAGATGGGCATCGACTGCATGCTGATGGGTCATGACGGTTGGGACTCCGCCCAGCTGGCCGGTGAGGCTGAGGGTGCTCTGGAGAACTGCCTGTATGTCTCCCGTATCGGCTTCAGTACTCCCGAGGCCAAGGCCTTCGGCGAGGAGGTTGCCAAGGCTTATAACATCACCATGGAGGGCGAGTGCCTGTTCGGTCATGACGGTGTTATGTGGCTGGTGGATGCCATCAACCGCGCAGGTTCTGCCGATCCTGAGGCCATCCGTGACGCGCTGGAGCAGACCGACGTGTTCGAGGGCCTGATCGGTACTCTGGTCATGGATCCCGCAACCCACAACCCGTCCATGGCTTGCGCCGTATACGAGTGCCACGGCGATTCCTTTGAATTCAAGGAGATCATCGAGGCTCAGTAATGTCCGCCGCAGGGGGAAGGAGATTCTCCTTCCCCCTGCGTTTTTTTAAACCTTTCCTTTACTGCGACTTTAGGAGTGATAAATTATGTTCTTACAACAGTTGGTGACGGGCATCTCTGTTGGCGGCATCTATGCGCTGCTGGCAACGGGCTATTCCCTGATTTATAGTCTGCTGGACTTCTCAAACTGGGCCCACGGCGAATTTGCCATGGTCAGCGCCTACATTGCTATCGTTCTGTCCAGCTTTATGGGAATGCCCTTTGTTCTCGCCGCCGTTGGCGGCATGGCAGGCGGCGCGCTGGTGAGTTTTCTCTGCGAACGCTTCGCATATCGCCGCATCCGCCGCAACGGCGCTCCCAATATGTTCCTGATGATCGCCGCCATGGGACTTTCCAACGTGTTTCAGCAGGCGGCCAACCTGATTTTCTCCGGTCAGTACCGGTCCTACCCCTTCAAGCTGCCGGTTTCCACGATCAAGGTGGCATCCGCTTACATCGGCGTTTTGGATCTGGTGAGTCTGGCTATTACCGCCGTGATCATCACCATTTTGGTGTATCTCATCAATAAGACACAATTCGGACTCAATGTCCGCGCAATCGCCTGCAACGCCCACGCAGCCAAGGTCCTTGGCGTCAAGGTGGACCGCTGCATCGCTACGGTGTTCGTTCTGGCTGGCGCTCTGGCCGGCGTGGCTGGCGTTTTGTACGGAATGAAATATAATGTGTTCCCCACAATGGGCAACGTGGGCCTCAAGGCATTTATCGCCTCTGTTATCGGCGGTCTGGGCAGCGTTCCCGGTGCCATTGTGGGAGCGATTATTCTGGGCGTGATCGAAACGTTCGTCTCCGCGTTTATCAGCTCCAGCCTGCGGGACTTCTTCTCCTTCGCGCTGTTGATCGTGCTCCTGCTGGTCAAGCCCAGCGGCCTTTTCGGCGTGGACGTACAGGACAAGGCATAAGGGGGGCAGAGAAATGCTTGCATTATTTAACAGTATCAACAGTGCCGTATGCGGCGTACTGGGCATCAACTCCTATTTGCAGGGCGTGATCATCATGGTGTGCATCAACGTCATCGCCGTGCTGGGTATGTCGGTGCTGACGGGCTTTACCCGGTTGTTCTCCTTCGGAAACGCGGGCTTTATGTCCATCGGCGCGTATACCGCCGCTATTTTGGCGGTGAAATTCAATGTGAATTTTCTGCTGGCGATCGTCATTGGCGCTCTCTTTGCCGGTTTCATCGCGTTTTTACTGGGATCGATCACTCTGCGGCTGAAGGGTGACTATTTCCTCATCACCTGCCTGGGCTTTGGCGAGTGCGTTCGGGTGTTGTTCAATTACACGAAGAACATCACCGGAGGCTCCGCGGGCTTCCCTGGCATTCCCGCGTATTCCAACGCTCTGTTCAGCGTACTCTGCGTTGTGCTGGCGTTTTTTGTGGCATGGCGCTTCATCCATTCCAAATATGGCCGGAACCTGACCTCTATCCGTGAAAATGAGATGGCGGCCGAAGCGGTGGGCATCAATGCTTATCGGGTGAAACGGATGAGCTTTGTGTTTTCTGCCATCTATGCCGGCTGGGCTGGCGCTCTGTACGGCGGTTATTTGATGTACATCGTTCCCAGCAGCTTCAATCTGGCCAAGAGCTGCGAACTGATCACCACCACCGTGATCGGCGGCCTCGGCTCTCTGACCGGCTCTCTTCTGGGCGCTGTCATCGTTACGGTGCTGCCGGAGGTCTTCCGGTCCCTCGCAAACTATCGTATGCTGCTCTACGGTATTGCCGTGGTGCTCATTATCCTGTTCAAGCCCAGCGGCCTGTACGGCTATAAGGAATTCTCCCTGAAGCGGACCATCCGCTGGTTCCGCACGCTGCCGGAGCGCCAGAAGGGGCGGAAGCAGGCTAAGACTGAAGAGAAGGAGGGCCGCTGATATGGCAACACCAGTCCTTGAAATGCGGAATGTGGAAAAGAATTTCGGCGGCGTTCGAGCCATCGACAATTTCAGCGTGACGCTGGAGCCGGGTAAAATCCATGGCCTGATTGGCCCAAACGGCGCGGGCAAGACCACCATCTTCAACAACATCACCGGCATTTATGCGCCGGATAGCGGCAAGATCATCTTCAACGGTACAGACATCACCGGCAGCACACCCCATCGGGTAGCCCAGCTTGGCATCGGCCGGACCTTCCAGAATATCCGCCTGTTTTCCAACCTGTCCGTCCTCAGCAATGTGGTTATCGCCAGCAATCTGGACGCCACATACAACATGGCGGACGCTATATTCAAGACGAAGAAGTACAGAGAACGGGAAAAGCACCTGGAAGAAAAGGCCATGGACCTGCTGGAGGTGGTGGGTCTTGCGGACAAGGCCAACGAGCAGGCCAACTCTCTGCCCTACGGCCACCAGCGAAAACTGGAAATCGCCAGAGCCATGGCGCTGGACCCCAAGCTGCTGCTTCTGGACGAGCCGGCTGCGGGCATGAACGCCGAGGAATCCGTCGAGTTGGTAAACTTTGTGCGGCAGATCCGGGAGCGCTTTGATATTACGATCCTGATGATCGAGCACCACATGGACGTTGTGACGAATCTCTGCGACCATGTGACGGTGCTGAACTTTGGCAAGACCATTTGCGTGGGTACGCCGGAAGAGGTCAAGAGCGATCCTGAGGTCATCAGAGCCTATCTGGGAGGAGAATGATATGGCATTGTTGGAAGTCAAAGACCTGACGGCGGCCTACGGCGGCATTCAGGCGCTGCGGGGCGTGTCCCTGAAGGTGGAGGAAGGACAGATTGTGGCTGTCCTGGGCGCCAATGGCGCCGGAAAATCCACGCTGCTCAAGTGTATCTCCTCCGTGATGAAGCCCACCGGCGGCACGATTGAGTTTCTGGGCCAGCCGGTTTCTCAGAAGCCCTATGAGGTTGTGGAGGCGGGACTTGTACAGGTGCCGGAGGCGCGGCAGATTTTTGCCAAGCTGACGGTAGCGGAAAATTTGCGGGTCGGCAGCGGCCTGCGGAAGGACACAGACGGGATCCGGAGAGATTTGGAACGAGTATATACCATGTTCCCCCGTCTGAAAGAGCGTGAAAAGCAGTACGGAGGTTTGCTTTCCGGCGGCGAGCAGCAGATGCTGGCTATTGGCCGGGGTATCATGGCTAAACCGAAGCTGATGATGCTGGATGAGCCGTCCCTCGGCCTGGCACCGGTCATCGTGACGCAGGTGTTTGATATCATCAAGGAGATCAACCAGGAAGGCATGGCCATCATGCTTATTGAGCAGAACGCCCAGAAAGTTCTGGAATTCTGCGATCAGGCTTACATCATGCAGGTGGGTAAGGTGGCCATTTCCGGCAAGGGCCGGGATCTGCTGGAGGATAACGCTGTGGCGGCGGCCTATCTGGGCGACTAAGGGAATTGAACCAAGAAAGGACGAATATATATGGAGGCAAAAAAAGCCGCAGGGCTTTCTCTGCTGGGCGCTCAGATGCGCAGAAGTGCGTTGGAAATGGTGTACCGGGCAACATCCGGGCATCTGGGCGGCTCCATGTCTTTGTGCGAGATCCTTGCTGTACTGTATTTCGACAAAATGCGTGTGGATCCCACCAACCCTGGTGATCCTGACCGTGACCGCTTTGTACTGAGCAAGGGTCATTGTACGCCTGCCCTCTATTCCGCTCTGGCGATGCGCGGTTTTTTCCCAATGGAAACGCTGTCCACCTTCCGGGATATTGACGGGCACCTCTCCGGCCATGCCGAAATGCATCATGTGCCCGGCGTAGATATGTCCACCGGCAGCCTGGGACAGGGCATCTCCGCCGCAGTGGGCATGGCGCTGGCCGGTCAGGTGGACAAGAAGGCCTATCGGGTCTACGCCGCCTTAGGCGACGGCGAGCTGGAGGAGGGACAGGTCTGGGAGGCGGCGATGGCCGCCGGAAACTACCATCTGGACAACCTCTGTGTTTTTGTGGACAATAATAACATCCAAATTGACGGCACGTTGGAGGAGATCATGTCCCCCAATCCCATCGACCAGAAATTCGCGGCCTTTGGCTGGAATGTGGAGCGGTGCGATGGCCACAACGTAAGCGAAATCGCCGCCGCGTTGGAACGGGCCAAGGCGGCAAAGGGAAAGCCCACGGTCATTATCGCCAAGACGGTCAAGGGCAAGGGAGTTTCCTTCATGGAAAACGATAAGGAGTGGCACGGAAACGATCCCAATACGGAACAGTATGAAAAGGCTGCTGCCGAGCTGGATGCTCTGGTTGCCGCGGCTGAAAAGGAGGCGGAGCGTTATGAATAAGATCTCTACCAGAACGGCTTATGGCGAGGCGCTGGCTGAAATCGGCTCCGATCCCCGGATCTTTGTGCTGGACGCAGACCTTCAGTGCTGCACCCGGACGGAAAAGTTCGGTGCGCTGTATCCTGAGCGCTCCCGGAACGTGGGCATTGCAGAGGCCAACATGGTAGGCATCGCCGCTGGTATGGCCACCTGCGGAAAAATCGTATTTGTCAATTCCTTTGCCATGTTCACGGCGGGCCGCGCATTTGAGCAGATCCGCAATTCGCTGGCGTATCCGCATCTGAATGTGAAGGTCATCGGCACCCACGCCGGCGTCACCGTAGGCAAGGACGGCGCCACGCATCAGTGTCTTGAGGACCTGGCCATCATGCGGTCCATTCCTGGAATGGTGGTACTATCCCCCTGCGACGCCAACGAGACGCGGTTTATGACCAAGGCCATGGCGGAATACGACGGGCCGTGCTTCATGCGTTTGGGACGGCTGGATGTGGAGCAGTGCACAAATTTGCTCCCGAACTATGAGTTCCGCTGGGGCAAGGCCAGCCGGCTTCACGAGGGCAGCGATGTGACCATCATTGCCACCGGTCTTATGGTGCAGGAAGCGTTGAAGGCCCGCGAGTTGTTGGCACAGGAAGGCATCAGCGCCGCCGTGCTGGATATGCACACGATCAAGCCCCTTGACGAGGAGGCCGTCTTGAAGGCGGCAGAGGAAACCGGCTGTATCGTCACCGCGGAGGAGGCCAATATTCTCGGCGGACTTGGTGGTGCTGTGGCCGAGATCGTCAGCGAGCACTGTCCGGTGCCGGTGATCCGTGTGGGCGTGAAGGATATTTTCGGCCGCAGCGGCGATCCTTATGCCCTGCTGGAGCGCTACGGACTGACGGCTAAGGACGTGGCGGCCGCGGCCAAGCGGGCTGTGTCCATGAAGAAGTAAACGCGATGCGGGATGTCATTTATATCGCATGCGATGATTCCGGTGCGGAGGCAAAGAGCTGGATCATCGCGTATCTGCGAGATCACGGCTATGAATGTCAGGATCAGGGAGGGGACGAGACCCCCTCCCGGTATCCCTACTATGCGGCAAAGGTGGCGGCGGCAGTCTCCCGTGGAGAGATCCGCCGGGGCATCCTGATCTGCGGCTCCGGTATCGGTATGAGCATTGCAGCCAACAAGTTCCGGGGTGTTCGGGCCAGCGTAGTGACGGATGATTATTCCGCCCGCCTGACACGGCGGCACAACGACTCCAACATTCTCTGCCTTGGCGGACGGATGGTGGGCCGGTGGATGCTTCTCCGTATTGTGGAGACCTGGCTGACAACCGAATATGACGGCGGACACCATCAAGGCTCTTTAGACCTGCTGGCTGAAATGGAGAGAGCCATGCTGTCCGAGTCTGTATGGTGCCCGCCGGAGCTGCCGTATGAGCCGTTCAACTGGGACCCGAAGCAAACGCTGTGATCAAGTGACTACGTTGATGTTCTGGGCTTGACAAAAGGCGGCCCATTCTGCGGAGAGGGGCGCGTCGGTGATGATCGTGTCCACCAGCTCCAAGCCATTGAAGCGGATATTGGCGCTTTCATCAAATTTGGTATGATCCATAATGAGAAAGCGCCGCCGCGCGTGCTTGAGCATGGATTCCCGCACGCGGGCTTCGTTGAGATAGTTGTCTGACAGACCCTCGCTCAACGTGGCCTTCGGGCTGCTGATAAAGGCGCAGTCCGCGTAATAGGTGCTGAGAATATCCGTGGTGTGGTATCCCACAAAGGACAGCGTCCGGGCGCGGAGACTGCCGCCCAGACAGATCAGATTGATGTGGCTATTGGGTTCCGTGCAGAGACTGCAGATCATCATAGAGTTGGTTACGATGGTCAGGCTCAACTTGCTGTTCAGCAGAAGTCCTGCCAACGTAAGGCAGGTGGTGCTGGAGTCCAGAAAGAGTACGTCCCGGTCATGGATAAATTCCATGGCCTTCTGGGACATCTGGCTTTTTTCCTGCTGGTAAAGCGTTTTCCGCAGAGGAGAGGCGTAGGTCTTGTCATACTTGTCGGACAGATATGCGCCGCCGCGGATACGGTTGAGCTTTCCGACGGATTCCAGTTCCCGCAGATCCCGCCGCACCGTTTCCTCGCTGCACCCCAGCATTTGACTGAGGGAGGGAATCTCCAGACTGCCTTTTTTCTTGAGTTCTTCTTCAATGCGGGCAAAGCGTTCAATTTTCAGCATCGTATATCACCCTTACCAAATTTGATGTTATGTGACTACTTATTATAGTATACGGTGCGTTTCAACAAAATTCAACAGAAATGTTCAACCAACCAATTCACAGAAGGAGAGGACCTTATGTCAGATTACAGCGCCTTTTTCTTAATGAAGCCGGAGGATGTGAAGCGGTACGCCGTGGATGTGCTCCATTTTTTCCAGCCGGATGAGGAAACCGATTGCGTTGAGATCGGCGACGGCAACATCAACTATGTGTTTCAGGTGCGCTCCCGGAAGGACGGCCGCTCCGTCATCGTGAAGCAGGCGGACAAGCTGCTGCGCTCCTCCGGCCGCCCGCTGGATCTCTACCGCAACAAGATCGAGGCGGAGACCCTGATGCTGGGGGCCCGGCTGGCTCCTAAATTCATTCCGGAGGTCTATCATTACGATGAGACCATGGCCGCCCTCTCTATGGAGGACATTTCCGCCTACAAAAATCTCCGCAAGGAGCTGGCGGCGGGCCGGGTCTACGGTCATCTCAGCGAAAATCTCTCCGATTTTCTGGCCCAGTCCCTGCTGCCCACCACGGATCTGGTGATGGACCGGCAGGAAAAGAAGAAGCAGGTCAAATTCTTCACCAATCCGGAGCTGTGCGACATCACGGAGGACCTGGTGCTCACGGAGCCGTATCTGGCCCAGCCCATGAACCCCCGGAACAAGAATATCGTCACCCCCGGCAACGAGGACTTCGTGCGGGAGCATCTCTATGAGGACGAGGCCCTCCACGCCGAAGTCGCCGCCCTGCGGAACGGCTTTATGAACAACGCGCAGGCGCTGATCCACGGCGACCTCCATTCCGGCTCTATTTTTGCCAATGAGCAGGGCATCAAGGTCATCGACCCGGAGTTCGCTTTCTACGGCCCCATGGGCTACGACATCGGCAACGTCATCGGCAACCTGTTTTTCGCGTGGGCCAACAAGGCCTATACCGGCGGCAGCGCCGAAACGCAGACTGCTCTGGAGCAAACCATCCGGGAGACCTGTGACAAGACGGCGGACAAGCTGGCGGCGGAATACGACAAGCTGGTGACCTTCCCGCTGTACCGCGCCTCCGCCTTCCGCAAGGCCTATCTGGACGGCGTGATGGCGGATTCCTACGGCTACGCCGGTACGGAGATTATCCGCCGGGTGGTGGGCGATTCCAAGGTGATGGAGGTCACCTCCGTCACCGATCCGGCCCAGCGGCTCCCCATGGAGCGCGCCCTCATTGATTTGGGCATCTATCTCATCAAAAACCGTGCCGGCGGCCTCAACGGGGCGGCTGTGACGGAGGAATTCCGTAAGATCTTGGCAGAGGGGAGGGGCACACATGGTCAGAATGGATGAAAATATGCCGTTTCTGCTGCAATATGAAAATGTTGCGTGGTACGAAAACGGCAAGGTCCGCATTTTAGACCGGCGGATCTACCCCACGGAGGTCCGGTTCGTGGAGTGCGCTACCTATCAGGAGGTGGTGCAGGCCATCGCGGACATGGTGACCCAGAGCGCCGGCCCCTACACCGCCGTTGGCATGGGCATGGCCCTGGCTGCGTGGCAGGTCCGGGACAAGGGCGCTGCGGAGCAGGACGCCTTCTTGCAGCAGGCAGCCTATGATCTGGCCCACGCCCGCCCCACCACCGCCAACCGCTACGGCCAGATCACCTACCGCTGCGCTGAGGTGGCCAAGGAGGCGCTGGCGGCAGGGAAGGACCCCGTGGAGGCCATCGTGGAGAACACGGTGGAATCCCTGAACCGCCGGTATTCCACCATGCAGATCGTGGGCGACCATCTGGCAGAGCTGATCCCGCAGGGGGGTACGATTCTGACCCAGTGCTTCGGCGAGACCATCATCGGCACCGTGATCCGGGCCGCCCGCCGTCAGAACAAGGACTTCAAGGTGTTCTGCGCCGAGACCAGGCCCTATCTGCAGGGGGCGCGGCTCACCTCCGGCTGCTTCGCCCAGATGGGCTTTGATACCACGGTCATCACCGACAATATGGTGGCCTACGCCATGGAGCGGGAGGGCATCGACCTGTTCACCTCCGCGGCAGACACCATCGCCCGGGACGGCCACATCGCCAACAAGATCGGCACGTTCCAGATCGCGATTCTGGCCAAGTATTTTGGTATTCCGTATTACGTCACCGGTATCCCCGATCAGGACAAGCACAGTAAGGATGACATCGTCATCGAGATGCGGGACCCCCAGCAGGTCCTCAGCTATCGGGGCATTCCCAACACCGTGCCGGAGGTCAAGGCCATCTATCCCTCCTTCGACGTGGTGCCGCCTCACCTCATTTCCGGCGTGGTCACGGATAAAGGCGTCTATGTGCCCTATCTGCTGGATCACTATTTTGATTCTGATGTAAAGAAGTTCTATTAAGGGAGAGGTCACTATGAAGGTTTATGTGCGTGCACCTTATGAGGAAGCCTGCCTTGCCGAACTGAAGGAAATTTTTGATGAGGTGGTCTACGAGCCGTGGACTGCCACCGGCCAGCGGTACTATGAGGATGAAATGCTGGAGCATCTGCTTCGGGTACAGCCGGATGCGCTGATTACAGAATTGGACCGGGTTACGGAAAAGGTCCTTGCAGGCTATGACCACTTGAAGTTTATCGGCGATTGCCGGGGAACACCCGCCAATCTGCAGGTAGATGCCTGCACCAAGGCCGGTGTTCCGATCCTCTGCACCCCTGGCCGCAATACACAGGCTGTGGCCGAGATGGTAGTAGGTCTGATCCTGACGATGTACCGTAAGACCATTCCCGCTATCCAGTGGGTAAAGGATGGAAAATGGGTTCAGGGGACCACGCCTTATTATCTTTGGATGGGCAACGAGCTGCAGGGTAAAAAAGTCGGTTTTGTGGGCTTTGGTGCCATCAGCCACGTCGTAGCTAAAATTCTGGACGGCTTTGAGTGCGATATTTCCTTCTATGATCCCTTCCTGCCAGGGGATCAGGGGCACTACCATAAAAAGAGCCTTGAGGAGATTTTCTCGGAGAGCGATATTGTAACGCTCCACCTGCCGGTCACGGATTCCACCCGAGGGATGATTACAGAGCCGCTGCTGCGATCTATGAAGAAGACGGCGCTGTTTGTCAATGCCGCCCGCTCTGCCATCGTAGACTATGCCGCGCTGGAACGGGTTCTGAATGAGGAAGCCATCGGCGGAGCCATCATTGATGTGCTGGACACCGAGCCACCCACCGAGGCGGACTTGAGCATCGGCAGATGCCCCAATGTACTGCTGACGCCCCACATCTGCGGTGCCACCTATGAGGTAACGGATCATCAGTCCCGCATCCTCAATGAACGGATCAAGAAATGGATGCGGAATGAAGATCTGGAAAAGGTCGTCTATAACCGGGATGTTCTGAAGGGATAAGCCTATGAAGCATTATTTGCTGGTAGATCTGGGAACGGGCAACAGCCGTGTGGCCTTGGTGGATGCCAATGGCACAATCTTGGGACTACGCACCTATACCAACGTCTACCACCGAGACAGCGCCTATGAGGATGCCCAGTATTTCTTACCGGAGGAATGGGCGCCTCTGCTTCTGCAGGGCTGTCGGGAGTTGTGCGGTGAACACCCGGATGTCCGGATTGACGCAATCTCCGCAGCCGGCGCCCGTCAGAGCTTTGTGCTGCTGAACCACGCAGAAGAAGCGTTTTTGGGCCTTCCAAACATTGACAACCGAGGCCGGGATTACATGGCGCGGGTGCCGGAGCACGATGAGATCTACCGGATCTCCGGCAAATGGGCCACTGAGGATTTTGGAGCGGCCAAGCTGCTGGGCCTGCGCCAGATGTATCCGGAGCGGTATCAGGAGGTGGAGACAGTCCTAAGCCTGAGCGAGTGGATAGGGTGGATCTTCACGGGTCGGAGAGCCATGGAGTATTCGCAGGCATGTGAAAGCCAGCTTTACGACATCAGCCAGCGGAATTGGTCTCAGGCACTGTGCAGCTTTTACGGTTTGAACCCAGCGATTCTGCCCCCGCTGCAAGCGGCGGGGACGGTAGTCGGTCCCATTTTGGAGACCTTCCGGCGTGAGTTGCATCTGGCTGAGGACGCCGTCTTTGTTATGGGCGGCGCGGATACCCAGATTGCACTGCTGCAAACCCATATACGCCCCGGGGACATCGCCGTGGTCTCCGGTACCACATCCCCGGTGATCACGGAGGTCGAACAGAAGTTTTATGACCGGGAGCAGCGCGTCTGGACGGACGCCGGTTTGGGGGCGGAGGGCTATCAGGTGGAGATGAACCCCGGCGTCACTGGCTTGAATTACCAGCGGATCAAGGAACAGCTCTGCCCGGACATTCCCTATGAGAAATTGGAAGCAATCTATCGGGAAAAGACCCGGTTCCACAGCACGGCATCGTTCTCGTCCCTTCTGTTTTATCAGCGGCGCGCCTTACGCCGCGGCGGGTTCTTTATGCGTGCACCGCTGGCCGCAGAAGCGGAGAGGACGGACCTTGTCTGGGCGGTCTTGGCGGACATCGCCTGCTCCATCCATGAGCAGCTGCAATATTTGGCCCGGTTGACCGGAAATCAGAGCCCCTACATCCTTGGCTGCGGCGGTGGCTTTCAGTCAGAGGCTCTCTGCCAGATGCTGGCAGATCTGTCGGGGCGGGAGCTGCGGCTGCGGCCCGGTTTCCGGCAGGCCACGGTACAGGGCCTGACGGCGCTTTGTAATGATTGCCTTGGAGAAATTCCCGTGAAGCAGGGAGAAACCCCGCAGATCTATCGCCCCAGAGAGGGCCAGTTGATTCACCGGTATGAACCGGAATGGCGGGAAAACCGAGATTTGGCTAATGGGATCAGCTAACGCAGATGCCACATCGTAAAATATCGAATAATTATAATTGGGAGGAATATAACTATGCTGATGCAGGAAGAGAGAGAACTGGTCGTTGAATACGGCAAAAAGATGAGCGCCGCCCGGCTGAGCACCGGAACCAGCGGCAATATCAGTATTTACAACGCTGAAAAAGGCCTGGTGGCTTTGAGCCCCTCCGGCATGGATTATTTTTCCACCACCCCGGAGGATGTTGTGATCCTGGATCTGGACGGCAAGGTGGTGGACGGTAAGCGGAAGCCCTCCAGCGAGTGGGCTCTGCACACAACGTTCTATAAGCATAAGCCCCATGCAAGAGCAGTTGTCCACACCCACTCCGTCTACTGCACGACGCTGGCCGTGCTGGGTGAGCCCATCCGGGCGGTACACTATGTGATCGGTGACGCAGGCGCGGCGGAGGTTCCCTGTGCCCCCTATCAGCTCTTCGGCACGGAGGCTCTGGCGGAAGCGGCTATGAAGGTCTGCGGCAAGAGCGATGGTGTTCTGCTGGGCAACCACGGCCTCGTGTGCTGCGGCAAGGATATCAAGGGTGCTTACGGCCTCGCCTGCAATCTGGAATACATCGCGGAGATCCAGTGCCGCGCCATGAGCATTGGCAAGCCCAATGTGTTGACGGAAGAGCAGATGGCTGAGGTCATGGTGAAATTCCAGTCCTACGGTCAGCCCGGCGCAAAAAAAACCGGATATTGAAAGGAGCAGGGCATGCGCGCATTTGACTTTTACAGTCCCACCTACTTTGTGTTTGGAAAAGAGCGGGAAACGGAAACCGGCAGGTATGTCAAGCGCTTCGGCGGCAGCCGGGTGCTGGTGGTCTACGGCGGGCAGTCTGCCAAACGCTCCGGCCTGTTGGACCGGATCATGGCCTGCCTGAAGGAAGAAAAACTGTACGCCGTGGAGCTGGGGGGCGTAAAGCCCAATCCCCGCAGCGGCCTTGTCTATGAGGGCATCGAACTGTGCCGCCGGGAGAAGATCGACTTTGTTCTGGCCGTGGGCGGCGGCAGCGTCATCGACACCGCCAAGGCCATCGCCATCGGCGTGCCCTATGACGGCGATTTCTGGGACTTTTTCTCCGGGAAAACGCCGGAGCAGGCCCTGCCCGTGGGCACCGTCCTGACCATCGCCGCCTCCGGCAGCGAAGGTTCCCCGGACTCCATCATCACCAACGAGAAAACGCTGGAAAAGAACGGCGCGGAAGCCGACTGCCTCCGTCCCTGCTTCTCTGTGCTGGACCCTGCCCTCACGGAAAGCCTGCCCGCTTATCAGACGGCCTGCGGCATCACGGACATCATGGCCCACACCTTTGAGCGCTATTTCACCAATACGCCGGACGTGGAGGTCACGGACCGGATGCTGGAGGGCGTTCTGCTGGCCATGCTCCATGAGGGCCGCCGGGTCATGGAGGCCCCTCACAATTACGAGGCCCGTGCAAATATCATGTGGGCCGGTATGGTGTGCCACAATGACATTATGGGCGTGGGCCGTCAGCAGGACTGGAACAGCCATCATCTGGAGCACGTGCTCTCCGCCAAGTACGACTGCGCCCACGGCGCGGGTCTGGCGGTCATCATGCCGGCGTGGATGCGCTACTGCGCTGAGCACGGCGGCGAAAAGCGCCTGGCTCAGATGGCCGTCCGGGTCTTTGGCTGCCAGATGGACTTCGACGATCCCAAGCGCACGGCGCTGGAGGGTATCGAGGCCTTCCGGGCATTCCTGCGATCTATCGGGATGCCCCTGACCTTCGCGGAGATCGGGGCCGACCCGGCGGACATCCCGGAGCTGGTGGAGATGAACCACATCGGCGACGGCAAGACCGGCGGCTATATCGGCCTGGACAAGCAGGCCCATTTCGATATCTACAACTTGGCCGCCGGGAGCTGCGTTCCCGAGACTTGAATGGATATGACATAAGTGCTGCGGTTCGAAAATGAACCGCAGCACTCAACGGTTTTCCTAGTGGGCGCTAACAACTCGACGAACACAGCCTGCAGGAACGCTAAAAACCATTAAATGGTAACGCAAAAATATGTGCTAACACTGATAAACCTCCTTCGCTGATTAAGATGCGGCCGGCCAGCCACTCTCATTCTACCGAAGGGGGTTCATCTTTTACATCGGCATAGCCTTTTGGGTAACGCAAAACTCCCGGATCAAGCGGACAAAGCCGCTCAATCCGGGAGTCTTACGTCAAAAAAGAAATCCTGTAGTTACTTGGGCATGGTCCACTCTCGCACCCCAGGGAAATAGGGACTCTGCTTCCGGAGCCGGAAATCATCCTGATCCTTCCGGGACCAGTCATACAGACCCTGTCCTGCCGCCTGACCGGTCCTGCCGGAGGCCAGGCCGTCTATCGTGGTCTTTTGCAGCTCTTTGGTATCACACAGGTCGGGATATACGTTCCCGGCAATGGTGCTTTCCAACTGGAAACCCACGGCATCATAATATTCCAGCAGGCCAATGGAAGCATAGCGCATGCCTACGGCGTACTTTACCGCCCGGTCGATATCGGCCGCTGTGGTAATACCCTGCTCAATGAGATAGATGGACTCCCGGAACAGGGCCTGGGCAAAGCGGTTTACCAGCAGTCCCGGTACGCTACGGTTCAGCACTACCACCTGACGGTGGAGGGCCTCCAGCAGAGTCAGCGTCCGGTCAATGGCGGACTGGGCCGTCTTTTCGTGACGAACCACTTCCACCAGAGGCAGCATGTGCACCGGCTGGAAAGGGTGGGCGATCAGCAAGTTCTCCGGCTTAGGAGACAGACCCGCCAGAATCTCCGCATCCATGGAAGAGGAACAGGAAGCCACCACGGCACCCGGCTCCGCATATTTGGCAATGTTCTCATACACTGCCTGTTTCTCCGCCGCACCCTCAGCAACAGCCTCAAAAACATAGGTACAGCCTGTCAGGGCGGTGGGATCGTTGGTGATGGTCAGCAGGGCCAGAGCGGCGGTCTTATTCTCCTCGGCAGCCAGGCCGTTGGCAATCAGATCGTCCCAGTTCTGGGCCACGGCCTTGCGGCAGCGTTCTAAGCCCTTTTCCGAGTGACCGATGACCGTACAGGGAATGCCGTGTCCGATGATGAGGGTGGCTTCGCAGGAACCGATGGTGCCGGAGCCGTAAACCGCGATTTTTTCCATAATGACTTCCTCGTTTTTCTGCAAATGGCGTATTCGTTACATCATGGCCCAGCCGTGGGTCAGCCGCAGGGACTGGCCGGTGAGGGCACCTTGGTCATTGGAGAGGAAGAACAGGGTATTGGCCACATCCTCCACAGTGGTAAACACACCATCCACGGTATCCCGCAGCATGATGTTCTTCACCACTTCCTCCTCCGTGATGCCCAGGTCACGGGCCTGCTCGGGGATCTGCTTTTCCACCAGCGGCGTTTTGATAAAGCTGGGGCAGATGGTATAGGTATAAATGCCGTACTCTGCGCCTTCCCGGGCGATAGACTTGGCCAGGCCTGCCACGCCGTGCTTGGCGAAGTTGTAGGGTTCCTTCAGCTTGGAGCCTACAAAGGACTGGACAGAGCCGGTGAACACGATACGGCCGCCCTTGCCGCTGGCTTTCATACGGCGGAAGGCCGCCCGGGACACCAGAAACGCGCCGTCGGCGTGGATAGCCATCATTTTTCGCCAGTCGGCGAAGGGATACTCGTCAAAGGGGTGGACAATCTGGACACCTGCGTTGGACATCACCAGGTCGCAGGAGCCGTAGACCTCCATCATCCTGTCGAAGCCGACTTCGACCTCTTCCTCGCTGGCCACGTCCATGTGGACGGCGATGGCGGACAGGCCCTCTGCCTTCAACTGCTCCGCAAGGGCTTCCGCACCAGGCAGATTCACATCGGCGATAACCACGCCGTAGCCCTCACGGGCCATTTTTTCCACGCAGGCCTTGCCGATGCCGGAAGCCCCGCCAGTAATCAATGCGGTTTTCATAAAAATCACCTTATCTTCCTGAATATATCGTCAGCCGGCTACCAGGTTAGGCAGGCCCGTAACGAGCTGGGGGAATGCGATGCAGAGAACGGTCACAAAAAGGATAATCAGAATGAAAGGAATTACGCCCTTGTAAATCTCGGAAATTTTTACCTCCGGGGGCACAATGCCCTTGATGTAGAACAGTGCGAAGCCGAAAGGCGGGGTCATAAAGCAGGTCTGCAGGATAACAGCGGTCACGCCTACCAACCACAAGCGGTCTACGCCGAAATTGTCCATGATTGGTAAGAAAATGGGCAGAACAATCATTACGATACCGGTCCAGTCGATGAACATACCCATGATGAACACCAGAATCAGCATGATGGCCAAAGCACCAAGTCTGCCGACACCCAGACTCATCACGAAGTTCGTGATGATCACATCGCCGTCCAGGGACATGAAGATGCCGGTGAAGGCCGCCGCACCGAACAGGATGATAAACACCATGGCGGAGGTCTTGGCGGTATCAATGACGGAATCATACAGCATTTTCCAGCTGAACTGCTTGTAGCAGATGGCCAGAATCAGCGCCACCAGAGCGCCTACGCCAGCGGCCTCGGTAGGTGTGGCAATGCCGGAGAAAATGGAACCCAGCACACCCAGAATCAGCAGCAGCGGGGGGATCAGGTTGACAAGAGATCCAACAATGCGCTGCTTCAAGGGCATTTCTGCCAGTTCCTCCTCACTCATGGCGGGGCCGTATTCAGGGTGGATATGGCAGATAATGATGATGTAAATAGCATAGCAGGCAGCCAACAGCAGGCCAGGGATCAATGCGGCGAAGAACAGCTTGCCAACGGAGACCTCCGCATAGGAGCCCATTGTGACCAACATGATGGAGGGTGGAATCAGGATGCCCAGAGAACCGCCTGCACACACCATACCTGCCGCCAGACGGTGGTCATAGCCGCATTTAAGCAAGATGGGCATAGACAGCATACCCATGGTTACAACGGAAGCGCCTACGATGCCGGTGGTAGCCGCAAAGATGGTAGACACCACAATAACTGCCAGACCCAGGCCACCTTTCAAGGGGCCCAGCAGGTAGCGAATGGAAAGGAACAGACCGTCTGCCACCTTGGAATGTGTCAGGAAGTTTGCCATCAGGACGAACATGGGAATTGCCACCATGGAATAGCTTTGCATCTGGTCATATATCTTTGTGGCGGCAATATTCAACCCGGATCCGCCCCAGGCGATAACGCCGATGATGATGCCGGCGCCGCCCAGCACGAAGGCCAGCTCCTGACCGGCAACAAGGCCGATGATCATGATGACAAATAGGGAACTAATCAAAATGGCACAGAGGGCCTCATAGGAAACGCCGCTGGAAACCACTGCGTTTCCAATCAAATCTTGGATTATCTGAAACATTTACTTCTCTCCCTTCTCGTCAACAGGGATGTGTCCGCCGTTTTCAAGAATTACTGCCTCAGCGGCACTGGGACCCTCATCAATCTGGGGATCTTTGCAACCGTTGCGGATGTACTCGATCACCCAGTCTACGTGCTTGAGAATTTCGGATATGCCCTGAATGGCCAGCAGCAGCATTCCCACAAACAGGGCCAGTCGTACCGGCCATGTTACAGGCTGCCATACAGAGTAGCCCAATTCATGGGTGGTGTATGCGCGAAGGAAGAACCGATAGGTAACAGGAACCAGTTCAAAGGAAAACGGGACAAAGAAGATCAGGTAGGTGACGATATGCATGATGTGGCGCACAATACCGGGAAGCATCGCATAAATGACATCCACGGAGACATAGGCTTTTCGCAGGAAACCAAAGGCACTGATCAGGATGATATAGCAGCCGAAGCTCATCACAATCATATCCATCGTCCAGATTTGTGGACTGTTCAGGATACGGCGCATGAACACCTCGAAAATAATAACTGCCATCGTAAGCAAAGAAATGAACGCGAAAACACGGCCTGTCCATTCCGTAAACGTATCGATGCACTTGCAGATGACTTTTATCGCTTTCATTGAATCAACCTCTCCAAGAAGTCCCGCGATTTATACACGGGCGAAATATCCATCCGGATTACTCGAAATCGTGGGTAAAGCCGAAACCATAGCCGACGTTGTTCAACATGCCGCGGTAAGGATCAACCACCTTGCAGTATTCTTTCATGGAATCATAGACCATCTTGAAGTTGGGATTGTTAGCCGCTTCCTCTTCGTAGACCTCAACTGCGGTTTTCTTAATGGTGGCAAGATCCTCATCGTTCATGTAGGTGACGGTGACGCCTTCCTCTTCCATCATCTTATTAGCGGCATTGCAGTCCAACCAAGTGTAACGGGCCAGGTTCTCGCCACGGCAGGCGGCAGCAGCAGTCTCGATGGCCAACTGATACTCCTCAGGCAGGGCATCCCAGGCCGCTTTGTTGATGATGACGCCATTGTTGCCGGAGGACTGATACCATGCGGGTTCACACCAATACTTGGCAACCTCTTCCAACTTCAGGGTGGAGTCAGCATTAGGGCCAGAGAACTCACCGGCATCAATGACGCCACGCTGCAGAGACTCGTACAGCTCAGATGCTGCCACGGTGGTGATGTTAAAGCCCAATTTCTGGCCCACGCGTCCGGCCATAACACCGCCGAGGCGTGTCTTCATGGTCTGAAGATCCTTGATGCTGGTGATAGGCTTGGAGGATCGGATACCGGATTCGGAGAAGTGGCACAGAATGGGGAACCAGACTAGATCATACTGGCCGTACAGCTTCTGCGCGACCTCAATGCCGCCGCCTTGTTCAAACCAGACGTAGTAGTCCAAGCCGGAGAACAGGTTCATAGTTGTAGACAGCAGTTCAAACGCGGGGTCCTTGCCTGCCCAGTAACCAGCCCAGTCGCCGGCGCACTGAACGGTGCCATCCTGCACCGTATCAAATACGGCGTTGGCGGCACAGACTTCGCCTTCACCGTAGTTGGTGATCTGGAACTTTCCGTTGGTCAGTTGGCTCACCAGTTCGGAGAATCTCTGATCAACAGTAAAGTGCACATTGCCGGAGCCCCAGGTAGAGGCCATCTTCCACTTGACCACAGGCAGGTCATCATTACTGCCGCTCGTATTCGTGACTTGACTCATCACGCCAGTGGTCTGACTGCTACCACAGGCAGACAAAGATAGGCTCAATGCCAGGCAGAGCAAAAGCGCAAGAAGTTTCTTTTTCATGTGATTTTCCTCCTCTTTCAGCTCCATATGAAATTATATATTTTCAATATATTACATATGGGTCACTTGTGTATATTTGTTATATTCGACAGACATATTAGAATCAATGATTTTATCAAACGAAAATAATAGTTAAAATCTATACGAAATAGACAAGACGATAATTTTGCTTTAAAGCTTCTATAAAAAATATTTATAGACAAAGCACTGCGGCCTGTTAGACCGCAGTGCTTTAGAAATCAAAAATCGTCCTCTGGCAGATTTTGCTGGATGTAATCTAGAAACAGCTGGCAGGACCGGGGCATGTATTTTTCCTTGTTCCAAGTCAGCACGATGTCCCAGTATTTCATACTGTCTGTCAGGGGGATGCACTGCACATGGGGATGGGACTGCTTTTCCAACACAGGTTTAGGGAGGATGGAGACCGCATGGTTTTTGGATACCAGTTCCACCATGAAGTCCCATTGGCTGGTTAGCAGCGCAAATTTCGGCCGGAAGCCCGCAGCGTGGCAAGCCGTCATAATCTGCCGGTGCAGAATGAAATTGTGGTTAAAAATGGCGAAGGATTCATCCCGCAGATCCGCCACAGTGATGGATTCCCGGTTCGCCAAAGGATGGCTCTCATGGAGCAGGGCTACGTTCCGTTGGGTGGTGAAATGCCGCTTCTCTACGGCGGCGGTGAGCTGATCCGTATTCAAGGTCACTCCTAAGTCCACCTCACCCCGGACCACCTTTTCATCGATGCGGTTGGCACCGTCCTCCACGATCTCGATGTGGATATTAGGGTAGGCCGCGGAAAAACCCGGCAGCAGGTCTCCGAAAAAGCAAGCCCCAAACAGTGGCGACAGCCCTAAAGTGAAGGAGCCTTCTGTATTGCGATCCATGACCTGAACGCCCTCCACCGTTTGCTGGTAGGCTTCCATGATCTGCTTGGCCCCCTTCATCAGCCGAAGCCCCTCGTCCGTTAGCCGCTGCTCTCGGTTGAAGGAGTAGAACAGCTGGACTCCTAGTTCTTCCTCTAACTTTTTCACAGCCACCGACAGCGTGGGCTGTGAGACCGTCAGGTTCTCTGCTGCCTTGGAAAAACTCTTTTCTCGTGCGACAGCCAAAAAATACGAGATCTGCTTAATATCCATTATGTCACCTTTCTGATACTAATGTCTTTTTATAAAATAAGGGTATTTAGAAAAAATGGTGGTTTTTGATTTGTCAAGTCGGTTCAAATCAAAATCGACTTTATTTTTATTGGTGGTTTTCTGCTCGATAACTGGCATTTTGTATTGAAGTATCGTTACTATACAATATAGAACTTTTTGAAAAAAGGTGGTTTTCTTTTCAAAAAAGGGTGGTCATTCTGGCAGCTTTGTGATATAATAAACCTTACCAACCAAAGGCTCGGGAGGTGTATTTATGGGAGCGACAGAAGTTGATGGTCACTCTTTCAAAGATATCGGGTTGCCTGAGTTCACCGTAATCAGTAGGAAGGAATCTGAAACCGGGGACATTTTGTACACGGTAGAACCCAAGGAAAGAATAGCGGACTGTCCGGCCTGTGGCGGCAAGCTGCATATTCACAAGGACGCCAAACGAAAGGTAAAAGACTTAGATGAGTTTGGACATCGTGTGGGTATCGTCGTCAAGGGTAAGTCATATCGCTGCAAGGATTGTGGGGAGACTGTGCGTGAAGAATACGCATCTATCTGTGGACAAATGACCCGGAGAATGGTTGAGAGCATCCAAAGGGACGTATTTGGCGACATGACCTTTACTCAAATCGCAAGGCGGTATAATGTCTCGGTCTCTACGGTACAAGGGTTGTTTGAGGAACAGGGCGAGAAACTGTGGACCGCATATCATTTCGTAACGCCTCGTGTCCTGGGCATCGACGAAGTACATCTAAACAATGCCTATTATGGTGTATTTGTAAATGTTGATAGGCAAAATGGCGGAATCATCGAGTTGTCGGAGGAACGTTCTAAGAATGCTGTCATTGATGTGTTGAAGCGTCTGGAAAACCCAGAGAACTTATGTTATGTGACAATGGATATGTGGAGACCCTATTACGATGCGGTGCAAAGCGTTTTCCCGGGCATCCCTGTCATCATCGATCATTTTCATGTTATCAAAGAACTGTCCCGGTCTCTCGACAGCATCCGTGCTGGCCTCTGCAAAAGCATCAAGGATACCAAGACACGAGTAAGCCTCAAACACAATCGCTTCCTTTTACTTAAATCCAGTGAGGAACTTACCCCTACGCAAAAACGAGCATTGGATGTGCTTCTTGCCGCTTATCCTCAATTTGATATACCATATCAACTCAAAGAGTCATTTCGCAACATATACGCTTTTGCCAAGACCAAAAGCGAGGCGTTGAAGATGTTCGATGAATGGTGTGTTGAGTGTGAGCAGTTGGGAATAACTGCCTACAACGGTTTTATCACCATGATAAGGAACTGGGAACCTCAAATATTTGCCTATTTTGATTTTACTGGTGATGACCGCACAAATGCCCAGACCGAAAGCCTGAACAGGGCTATTCGGAATGTAGCAAGAGATGGACGGGGTTACTCATTCCAAAACCTCCGCACCAAGATGGTTTTCTATAAGAAGCCTACGGGCAGCACTCGATTCAACTTTGATGCCTTCGATGACTGAACACAGCAAAAGCCCTGACCGCGGTGGTCAGGGCTTTTTACTGCGATAAGGTTATACGAACATCTGCTGCAACAAGCCTTTCTTGAACTCCTGCATCGCCTCCATCTGCTCCTTGGCGGCAGCAATCACATCATCCATAGCTGTAAGGAATGCAGCGATTTTACGCTGTTCAGGAAGAGAGGGAAGCGTAACAGGAATACCCATGAGGACATCCTCCGTCATGCTTTCTCGGTCATGTCTGGCTCCTTGTGAAGCATTTTCATAGATATATCTGTACCATGCGGAAGACTTAAAGTAATACGCCAAGTAAGTAGATTCATCGTCTGTTTTCTTTTTGAGGCACGTATATAATGGAGAAATGATACCCGGTTCTTCTCCCATATATACCTGAAAGGGGCCGTGCGGTGCTGTTTTGGACTTACGCGGGTTGTAGACGAAGTATCCGGGGCGCACGATATAATAATTCTGCGTGTTGCCTTCTACGGCGATATCTTTATCAAAGAACGCCCTCTGGGGGACGATGCCAAGTTCAGCTGAGTTTGTCAGCACCAATTTGATAGCCTCTTGGCTGTTCCTCTCGGTAATTTTGTCAAACACCTCAGAAAGAGGAACGATAGAGGGTGCCGGAAACTCACTTCCATCGTCCGCCCGGAACCGTATTTCCTGAGAGAAAATCTTCTGTACAACATCACTCCTGAGCCCTTTCAAGCCCAGTTCCGCCAGCATAGCATTAACCTTGGTCAGCGCCTTGGTTCCCTTTTCATCTGCCAAAACCAGCTTGCTCTGCACAGCATCCAGGTCTACTACAGGTTCAGGGTCAAACGTGTCCACATATCGGTTAATGTTCATATTATAATCATTGTCATCCGTTACCACAGAGAGTGGAACCTTGGTAGCAAACCTGGAAATATTCTCACGGGCAACATAGGTGTCCACAATACGGTCGATATCTGCGTCGGAGAGAATATTCTTAGTCTTCTCGGGAGTAAAGCATGAGCTTGCATTGACAAATAGGATGTTGTCGGAGTTGCCGTTGCGTTTTTTCTTCAGTACCAGAATGCAGACAGGGATTTCTGTGCCGTGAAATAGGTTGGAGGGTAAGCCAATGACAGCGTCTACGACATTCAGAGCACCAATCAGATACTCCCGAATTTTCTTCTCTGCTCCACCACGGAAAAGGACACCATGCGGTAACAGAACAGCGATACGTCCATCGTCTGCCATGTGATAAACCATGTGCTCCAAAAATGCCAAATCAGCATAACTCTTAGGGGCTAATACCCCAGCCGCAGAATAACGAGGGTCATCCTCCATAGCTTTGGGAGCAGCCCATTTGAGACTGTACGGGGGGTTAGACACCTGAACTGTGAACTGTTCAGTTTTCTTCTTATCAAAATTATCCACCCGCAGGGTGTCATCGTTGTATGTGGTGAACTCTTTGTAGGGAACCCCGTGCATAAGGAGGTTCATACGGAGAAGATTGTAAGTGCTACCATTCAGCTCCTGGGCATAGTAATGGCCCACTTTCTGTTTCCCCAAGTGCTTCTTAACCTCCAGCAGCAAAGACGCAGAACCCGCACAAGGGTCGCAGGCAGACGCGATTTCATCCAGCCCCACAGTTGCCAGCCGAGCTACCAATGTAGATGCACACGTGGGGGTGAAGTATTCTCCCCCTTTCTTCCCAGCGTCATCGGCAAAGAGAGCAATGAGGTACATATAGGCAGTACCCAAAACATCAATCTCGGCCTCAGTGACGCCGAAGGGAATATCGTTGACACGCAACATGACCTTAGAGATAAGCTCAGTGCGCCCAGAAACCTCACGGCCCAAGTCTTTATCTTGGAGGTTCATGTCGTCAAACAACTTATAGAAGGCAGCTTCAGAATCCTGGCCTACGGTACTGCCCACCAGAGCGTTGATAGCTTTCTCAAAGTCCTCGATACTGAACTGACCTGCCTTGATGGAGTCAATGAGAGCCCCCCACAGATTTTTCGGTTCCATGATATATCCCAGGTGCTCCAAAGACCACTCCTTTACGGTCTCTGTGTAATCCGGGTCAGCAAGTGCCTCCTGGTAGGAAATACCATCATTCTTCAAGAGGTCATCCATATAGTTCTCAGTATGCTCTGATAGATAGCGATAGAAGATGACACCCAGAATGTAATTCTGAAACTTTGCAGCGTTCATATTGCCCCGGAGGTCATTAGCGATGGCCCAGAGCCGTTTCGCCAATTCCTGAGATTGCTTTGTTTCATTGGCAACCATAGATTACACTCCTTCGGCGGTGAATTTATCGTACATATCAGATACGAAAAACAGAATATCATTAATGAGCTTGGTCAATTTCAAAAGGCCCAGTTTCAAACTGCTAAGTCGTTGACGAATGCTCTCTTTCGTGACAGATTTCTCGTCACAGAAATACTTATGGAGAATTTCAGATACGATTTCAGGCTCGATACCATGAACTTGGGCGAACTCTTCCACAGCGGACTGAAGCCGTTCATGCTCATATTCACTGTAGGCCTCGAAGATGTCGGCGTTCGGGTCGAGGTCGAAGAACCGGGCGGTAATAAAGTCCTTCATAATGTCACTCTTATAGCGGAGCTTTTCGTTATCAGACCGTTCGATTTCTCGGAGGATAAGGTCGATAGATTTCTCCATTGCGGCCTTGTCATTCCGGTTGATGTCTTTTAAGAGATTAAGGATATAAACCACGTTTATCTTGTCGGTACGGATAAGCTCGATATTAAAGTCGATATCTGCCAGCGTCGTCACTGAGCCTTGGCGACGTTTCCGCTCAATGTCGTCATAGTAGGACAGATACCAACTCTTATAGTCGCTGAACGTGGCCTCATCCATGAAAACGTCCAAGTCATCCCAGTTGAATTTGGAGAAAGTTTTGAGTGTATTTAGCGTCTTGGATAATTGCCGGAATGCCAAAATAAACGCCCGTATATCGTTTTCACTCTGCAAATATCCAGCATCATCCGGGGTCTCCGCTACCGCTTGAACTTTTTCCGTCCACTTACGGTACTCAGCGACGTAGTAATCATAGCTTTCCAATAAATAATCATTAGGGTTCCCATCACCGGAATACAGCCGCAAAGCCTCGTCCTGAGCCTTTTTAATATTGCGGTAAGTAACGACTTGTCCGAACTGTTTCGTGAGCTTGGAGACTCGGTTCGTGCGGCTATACGCCTGCAGAAGATTATGCCATACCAGCGTTTTATCCAAAATAAGGGTGTTGGTAGCTTTACTGTCAAACCCGGTTAGGAACATATCAACTACCAAGAGAAGGTCAATTTGCGGCAATTCCTTCTGTTTCATCCGTTTGGCGATATCTTTGCGATAGGCGTCAAGAGTATCCAAGTCGTAGTTTGTACCGAACATGTCGCCGTAGTCTTTCATACACTCTTTGAGTTCGTCGCCGGAATATTCATTGGCCCCCTCATCCATATCTTCGTTGGGGCGATATGTAAAAATGGCGGCGATTTTATACCCCTTGGGATTGTGGGTCTTCATATAGCGGTAATACCGCATCAGCGTTTGGATTTTGTCTGTAGCAAAGATGGCTGTATATACATCTTTCCCGGCAGGGTGCGTATGTCGTTCCAGGTGCGTCAGTATATCCTCCGCCACACCAGTAATCCGCTGGTCATCGTGGTAGGCATCGGAAATATCGATGTTGTGCCGCTTGCAATACTCAGGGTCATCTAACTGCGTGGGGTCTATCCCAGGGGTAGCAACATGAAGAACATTTATAGTTCTCATGTATTCAACGGAGAAACGTAGCACATTCCCGTCAGCAATGGCCTCTTTAATCATGTATCTGTGGATGCAGGAATCCAGTTTCCCAGCATTAAAGATGTCTGCGGTTGTTCGCCCATCTGCGCTCCTATTTTCTGCAAAAATGGGAGTTCCCGTAAAGCCAATATAGTTGGCTGCTTGGAAGTGTCCCTGAATACTGCTGTGCATCTTTCCAAATTGACTGCGGTGACATTCATCAATGATAAACACACACCGTTTATCCCGCAGGGGAGCCATCTTTTCTTCATATTTGGGGTTGCGAAGTGCTGCGGCCATCTTCTGAATGGTGGTCACAACAAGAGTCTTGCTGGAATCACCCAAAGCCCGAACCAGCGTAGCTGTGCTGTCGGTATTGTCCACGCACCCATACTCAAAGGAGTTGTATTCGTCTACGGTCTGGTCATCGAGGTCCTTGCGGTCAATAAGAAAGAACACCTTGTCGATACGGCGGTCATCCCGCAGCAAAGCTGCTAATTTATAAGAGGTCAGCGTCTTTCCGGAGCCAGTAGTATGGAAGACATAGCCGTTCATATTGCTCCCAAAGATGCGTTCCATTGCCTTTTTAACGGCATAGATTTGATAGGGGCGCATGACCATCAAGACCGGTTCAGACTGCTTGATAACAAAGTAACGAGTAAGCAGTTCGGTGACATTGAACTTTGTGAGAAAATCCTGTGTGAAGTCAATGAGCCTGTTGATTCGCTTATTCTCCTCGTCAGTCCAATAGAAGACCAAGGATTTAAGGATGCTTTGGTCAGTCGCACCATCCTCGGTACGTTCATTCATGTTGGCAAAATACTTTGTTTGTGTTGAGTTGGAGACAACAAAGACCTGGATATAGCGGAACAGTCCCCGGAAAGAGAAGCGGCGATAGCGGTTGATTTGATTGATAGCTTCGTTGATTTCGACGCCTGGGCGCTTCAGTTCCACTTGGACAAGCGGCAGTCCGTTGATAAGTATGGTCACATCATAGCGACTTTTGTAAAGCACATCGTCCTTGTGGGACTTATCCATGGTGACTTGATGTGTCACCTGATAGGTGTTCCGGGTTTCATCGTCTGTGAGAAAGCTCAAGTAGACCGTCTTACCGTTGTCCAGGTCGAGGACCCATTGCTCTCGAAGAATTTTGGCGGACTCATAAATCGTGTGATTCTCCAGCCTGAGAAGAACTCGGGCGAACTCGGCGTCGGTAAGTTCTGCGGTGCCCTTCGCTTCCATCAGATTTTCAGCATTGACTTTGCAAAGCTGTGTTCTGAAGTTATTCACAATGTCATTGTAGTTCGACATAGGGATGAAGTCATATCCCATTTCTCCCAGTTTTTCAATAAAAATGGATTCAACTTCATATTCAGAGGCTACCTTTGCCATATTGCTCAACTCCTCAAAAATTTAATGCCAAACCTTTGTACCTAAAGAAGATATTGGTTCAAAGTCAATAGAAAACCACCAAAAATCGAAAAGTATCTAAAAATATTGTAGCATAGAAAAAAGTGATTTGCAAGCGCAAACCACCTTTTCGTGTATAAGGTTATTTTGTGACCACTATTTTCCAAATAGAAAACCACCAAATTTTCTATAAACCCGTTTTTACAGGTTGGGCACCGCCTTTGCCAGCGTCCGGCGGAGGACCGGCACCAGTGCCGTCACCACAACGATCTTCAGCGTGTCGCCGGGCACATACACCAGCATGGCCGCCAGCAGCGCAGGAAAGGTCTTGGCGGACTGCATATAAACGTGCAGGATGAGATACATATAGGGGACGCCCACGGCGTAGAGGATCAGATCTCCCACCAGAACCGCCGCCAGAATGTTCAGATAACCGGTGCGACGAGCAGTCAGCGCGCCGATCACGGCGGCGGCGGGGATCAGCCCCAGCAAAAAGCCGAAGCTGGGCTGAAGCACATAGCCGATGCCGCCACCTTGCGTAAAGACCGGCAGGCCCAGCAGGCCGATGCCCACATAAAGCAGTTGAGAAACAGCTCCCCACTTCCACCCCAGCAGGAGACCGGCCAATGCGGTAAACAGAAATTGCAGCGTAATGGGTACGGTGCCTGTGGGGATCTGTAAGAAAGCGCCGATGGCGGTCAGGGCGGCAAACAGGGCGGCGAGGACCATATTGCGGGTCATATCGTGCTGATTCATAATGAAAAGCTCCTTTTCGGTTTGATGCGCCTAAAGTGTAGCAGACGCGGTCTTGATTGTCAACCATTTGTGAAAATCAGGTTGACAATCCGGTATGGACGCCGTATAGTACCGTTGGAGGGATGTACCATGACGAAGCAAATCGTTTTAAAGCTCCTGCGGGAGCATACAGAGGAATTTCTGTCTGGCGAGGCTATCAGCCGACAGGCCGGTGTCAGCCGGGCGGCGGTGTGGAAGGCTGTGGAGCAGTTAAGGCAAGAGGGCTACGGTATTGAATCCGTCCCCAACCGGGGCTACCGCCTGACCCGCGTGACAGCGCGGCTCCGCCCTGAAGAATTAGCGGAGCAATTTCGGGACTGTCGGATCGGTCGGGAGCTGCTGTACTTTGACACCATCGACTCCACTAACAACGAATTGAAGCGGCGGGCGGTCAGCGGCTCCGTAGACGGAACGGTGATTCTGGCGGACCAGCAGACTGGTGGCCGGGGCCGCCGGGGACGGAGCTTTGTGTCCCCCGCCGGGAAGGGACTGTATTTATCGGCGGCCCTCCGCCCCCGGTGCCCGCTCTCTGAGATCAGCACCCTGACAGCCTGGACCGCCGTAGCGCTTTGCGACGCGGTGGAAGCCGCCTGCGGCGTCCGCCCCGGCATCAAGTGGCCCAATGATCTGGTGCTGAACCGGAAAAAGCTCTGCGGCATCCTGACGGAGCTGGAATGGGAGGCGGAGAGCGGTGAATTCTCCTGCGTCATCATCGGCGCAGGGATCAACGTCAGTCAGGATGAAGCCGATTTCGGCCCGGAGGTAGCCCCCATCGCCATTTCTCTGGCGCAGGCCCTCGGAACGGCCCCGGACCGGACGGAGCTGGCCGCCCAGGTGATCCGGTCGCTGAATGCGTTATATGATGACTTTCCCTCCCAAAACGCCGCCTATCTGGACCATTTTCGCCGGGACTGCCTGACGGTGGGCAATCCGATAAAGGTCATCTCCGGTGCAGGAGAGCGCATCGGCACCGCCACAGGTATTTCCGATGACTTTGGTCTGACCGTCCGCTGGGAGGACGGCTCCACGGAGACTCTGACCTCTGGAGAGGTCTCCGTCCGGGGACTGTATGACTATGTGTGATCCCGCCGAAGCAGGTTTTCCCCAGATTCAGCCTGTCCAGACAGAAAAAGCTCCCTGCTGAGGTTTTCTCAGCAGGGGGCTTTTTCATATCATGTTTGTAATAATCGCCGTCAGCCGCCGTAGAACATTCCTAACAGGCGGGCCAGATCCCCGGCCTCCAGATAGGTGATGCCATTGGCGATCAGGCAGGGGCCGGAAAGACTCTGCCGGTCAGCCGTGGCGGGACCGTGGGCCAGATCTGTGTCCGGGCAGATCTGGAAAACGATTTCGCCGCCGTCCTTCACCGTCACGCCAAACTCCTTATCCCAGGAGACGCTGTATCCGGCGGCTTCCGCCACCGCCCGGATGGGCACATACAGCCGCTCGTCCTTGTAGGGCCGCCGCAGAGCGGAGGGCTCTACCGCAGCGCCGCTGTTGATATACAGCCGTCCGTAGCTGTCCAGAGAGAGGCTGCCCTTATATTCATAGGGGAATACAATGACCTTGCTGGCCTGGCCCTTGTCATCGGCCCACGCCAGAACGCGGGTACCGGGCAGCAGATCCTGATACGTCACCCGGTTGCGGGTAAGATAGGGCTTCACCTGCGCGTCCTGCCACACCTGATACACCATCCCGTCGGACAGGGTAACGGACATACCGCTCCGGTTGGGGATTCCCAAACCCGTAAGGCCGTCAGAGCGGACGATCACATCGTACTGCGGCACCTTGTAGTCCGCCGGGACATTCACCAGAAGAAGCTCCGGTGTGACCTGCGGGGGCAGGCTCATGGTCATGGCAGTCTGCGCCCCCAGCCACGCATAGACGGTGCTGCCGTCCTTGATGGACTTTGCATCTACCGGCTCGCCGCTGACGGCGTCCAGGATCATAACGCCCTCCGTCCACAGGATATAGTCCTCCGTTGGTTCTCCGGTGGACGTGCTCATCAGCAAGCCGCCGTCCTTCTGATGGGCAACGGTTCCCGAGATCACGGTATATTGAGGGTTCGGGACGTAGGCCTCCGCGCCGGTGGCGCTAGCGGCTGCCAGTGCAGGGACACAAAGCATGGCGGCGCACAGAGCCGCTGCGATCAGCTTCACAGAAAATTTCATAGATGATCTTCCTTTCTTTCGTCAGGGTCGGAGCCTCCGGAAGAATGCTCCGTTTGCCTGGATAGACGGAGGGCAGCCGGAAAAAGTTCCCACCTTCCGCAAAAATCCCGCTGAAAATTTCAGCGGGACCTTTATCGCTCAACTCAGTCTATGACCCGGATAGCGGTGATGACCGGCTGCTGGTCGGCGGGGATGGTGCCGTTGCCGTCCGTAGGCTGTGCAGCCTCGTACACAGCGTCCACCACGTCCATGCCGTCGGTCACATAGCCGAAGCAGGCGTACTGGCCGTCAAGGAAAGTGCTGTCTTCGTGGCAGATAAAAAACTGAGAGCTGGCGCTGTCGGGGTTCTGGCTCCGGGCCATGGAAATGGCGCCCCGGGTGTGGGACAGCGTATTTTCCACGCCGTTGGAAGAAAACTCGCCCTTGATGGTGTTCTCAGAGCCGCCGGTGCCGTTGCCGTTGGGGTCACCGCCCTGCATCATAAACCCGGCGATGATGCGGTGGAAGGTCAGGCCATCGTAAAACCCGTCATTGGCCAAGTCCATAAAGTTCTGCACGGTGATGGGAGCGGCGTCGCCGTCCAGCTCCACGGTGATGGTGCCGTAGTCCTGAATGTCGATCTCCGCGTGGTGGGTGCCCACGCCCGCCGTCTCAGCCGCAGGCTTGTCGGCCTTGCTGTCGGTGATGGTGTCTGTATCGGTCTTGCCGCAGGCGGCCAGGCTCAACAGCAGCACGGCAGCCACGCAAGCAGTCAGTAATTTTTTCATAAGGTCCTCCTTTTCAAAACGCAGCCCGCCGAAGGTCATCCGGCGGGCTGTAAGGTGTGTTTACTTCTTGCCCTTCAGGGACTTCATGCGCTGCTCGTGGTTCAAAATGGCCTTGCGCATCCGCAGGCTCTTGGGCGTGACCTCCAGCAACTCGTCATCTGCCAAAAACTCCAGGCACTGCTCCAGGCTCATCTGACGGGGAGGCACCAAACGCAGGGCATCATCAGAGCCGGAAGCACGGGTGTTGGTGAGTTGCTTCTTACGGCAGGCGTTCACCACGATGTCCTCGCCCCGGTTGGCCACACCAATGATCATACCCTCGTACACAGGGACGCCGGCGCCGATAAACAGGGTGCCGCGCTCCTGCGCGTTGAACAGACCGTAGGTGATGGAGTCGCCGGTCTCGGTGGAGATCAGGCTGCCCATGCCGCGGCGGGAAATATCGCCCTTGTAAGGCGCATAGGAATCAAATACGGAAGCCATGATGCCCTCGCCCTTGGTGTCGGTGAGGAAGTCATTCCGGTAGCCGAAGAGACCACGGGCGGGGATCAGGAACTCCACCTTCATGCGGTCGCCCACGGGAGTCATCTCCACCAGATCGCCCTTGCGCTGGCCCAGCTTCTCGATGACGCTGCCCACGCAGTCGCCGGGCACGTCCACCACCAGACGCTCAATGGGCTCGCACTTCTTGCCGTCGATCTCCTTGTACAGCACACGGGGGGGAGATACCTGGAACTCATAGCCTTCCCGCCGCATGGTCTCGATGAGGATAGACAGGGACATTTCGCCGCGGCCCGCCACGTTGAAGGCGCTGTCGCGGTCGGTGTCGGAGACCTTCAGAGAAACGTCCTTCAGTGTCTCGCGATACAGCCGGTCCCGGAGCTGGCGGGAGGTGACGAACTTACCCTCACGGCCGGCATAGGGGGAATCGTTGACGGAGAAGGTCATCTCCAGCGTGGGAGCGCTGATCTTCACAAAGGGCAGCGGCTCCACGGCACCGGGGGCGCAGACGGTATCGCCGATGGTGATGTCGGGAATACCGCTCATGGCAATGATGTTGCCGGCGGTGGACTCCGTCACCTGCTTCCGGGCCAAACCCTCAAACTCATAGATGGAAACGGCCTTGGCCTTCTTGGGGGCTGCGTCGGGATCGTGGTAGTTGCACACCATGATCTCCTGATTCTGCTTCAGGGTACCCCGCTCAATGCGGCCCACGGCGATACGGCCCACGAACTCATTGTAGTCGATGGAGCTGACCAGCATCTGGAAGGGCTGGTCCACATCCGCCTCGGGAGCGGGGATATACTCCAGAATAGTCTCAAACAGCGGGGTGAGGTCGGTGCCCACCACGTCGGGAGAGTAGGAAGCGGTACCCTGACGGCCGGAGCAGAACAGCATGGGGGAATCCAGCTGCTCGGGGGTGGCGTTCAGGTCCATCAGCAGCTCCAGCACCTCATCGATGACCTCGTGGATGCGCTGATCGGGGCGGTCGATCTTGTTGACCACCACGATGACCCGATGGCCCAGCTCCAGAGCCTTGGAGAGCACAAAACGGGTCTGGGGCATGGGGCCTTCAGCGGCGTCTACCAGCAGGATAACGCCGTTGACCATCTTCAAAATACGCTCCACCTCGCCGCCGAAGTCGGCGTGGCCCGGGGTGTCCACCACGTTGATCTTCACGTCCTTATAGCGGACGGCGGTGTTCTTGGCCAGAATCGTAATGCCGCGCTCACGCTCCAAGTCGCCGGAGTCCATGACACGGTCCACGACCTCCTGATTTTCCCGGTAAGCGCCGCCCTGCTTCAGCATCTCGTCCACCAAGGTGGTCTTGCCGTGGTCAACGTGGGCGATGATGGCTACGTTTCTCAAATGTTCGTTCTGCATATCTGGAACATCCCTTCTTGTTTTTTACCATCAATTGACAACAGTCGGCAGACAGCCCTCCGAATCAGAGAAGAACGTCTGTCGATTCTTGTCAACTGATGGCCTTACAGATTTTACATACAGTCACATATTATAATGCACAGTTTCCCTAATTTCAATGGGAAATTTCACATTTTCCGCCAAAAACGTGAGGTTTTTCTTGTATCTGTGCGTCATAGAAGGACTGACGCTTTTTTGAACAAAGAATTCCACAAAAAGCAAAACTTTTTTTCGTTTTCGGACATTGATTCCGAAAGAAAGGACCGTATAATGAAATTTACCTCGACGGAAGCGACGCCAGCGCCGCACGTTCCGCCGGGAGTATTGCGGCTCACTGGAGCCGCCAAGGAGGATATCCCCATGTATCGTATTCAAACCATGAACAAAATTTCCCCCGTAGGTCTGAACCGGTTCCCCTCCGAGCTGTACGAGGTCGGGGATGCGGTACAGGACCCTCAGGGAATTTTAGTCCGCTCCGCCAAGCTGCTGGACTTGGAATTCAACCCCGGTCTGCTGGCCATTGCCCGTGCGGGCGTAGGGGTCAACAATATTCCTCTGGACCGCTGCGCAGCGGCGGGTATCCCGGTGTTTTCCACCCCCGGCGCCAACGCCAACGCCGTGAAGGAACTGGTGATCTGTGCCATGCTGATGGGCTCCCGGGACATTCCCGGTGCCATCCGCTGGGTCCGGGAACAGGCAGCCTCCGGGGCGGATGTCTCCACCGTGGTGGAAAAGGGCAAGTCTGCCTTCATCGGCCCGGAGCTTTATAAAAAGACTTTGGGCATTATCGGTCTGGGAGCCATCGGCTCCATCGTGGCCAACACCGCCATCTCTCTGGGCATGGATGTGTACGGCTACGATCCGTTTTTGTCCGTGGATACCGCTTTGCGGTTGGACCGCCACGTTCATGTGGTAAAGGATATCAACGATCTTTATAAGCGGTCGAATTACATCACCATGCACATCCACTATACGGAAAAGACCGCCCACATGATCGACGCCAGCGCCATCGCCGCCATGAAGCGGGGCGTGCGGGTCATCAATCTGGCCCGGGGCGAGATCGTAGACGATGAAGCCATGCTGACGGCGCTGGACACCGGTATGGTGGCCGCCTACATCACCGACTTCCCCAACAACCGTCTCCTGACGGCTCCCCACGTCATCGCCATGCCCCATCTGGGGGCCTCCACCCCGGAAAGCGAGCAGAATTGCGCCGCCATGGCAGTAGATACACTGCGGGACTATCTGGAAAGCGGCAACATCCGCTCCAGCGTGAATCTGCCGGAGATGACCATGGACCGCAGCGGTGTCCAGCGGCTGTGCGTCCTGCACAAGAACGTCCCCGGCATGCTGGCAAACATCACCAGTCTGTTTGGCCGGGACGGCGTCAACGTGGAAAATCTGAGCAACAAGTCCCGTGGGGATTACGCCTATACCATGGTGGACCTTGGCAGCAAGGTGGGTGACAACGTGATCGAGGATGTGCGCCGCACAGCCAACGTAATCCGGGTCCGGTCCTTGGAATGGTAAATTGATCTGTTAAGATACAAAAAAGCACGGCTCACGCCGTGCTTTTTCCTTATTTTTCCGCTTATTTCTGGCAGCGGGCTTTCAGCTGCTCCGCTGTGATGGCCCAGCCCTCGGCCATGTATTGATCTACCGGGATCTCTGGGCAGGTCTCTCCCCGATGGTAATAGATGGCCTGCACCATGACCTTCAGCAGTGCCGGGTTTTTCACCAGAATCGGCCCGGTAAGCTGGCTGGCAAAGACGCTGCCCTTGTGATATCCCTCCGGGCCGCAGGGTCCCTCGTTGCCGTGGCCCATGTCCATGGAAGCCAGCAGCGGCGTCTCCACGCCGGTAATGACCGAACAGCGGTTGACGAAGCCCACCACTGCGTCCTCATAGAGGTCCGTGTGGCCGTAAACGTCCTCCACGAACCGCTTTTTGTTCTGGACGACAGTGAAGTCCGCCAGTCCCAGTCCTTCGTACACCTTTCCGGCGTCATCGGTGATGGACTTGCCCAGAAGTTCCATGGCGTTTCCGGCAAACAGCATGGGCACGCCGCTCTCCGCGGCAGCCTTTACCCGGTCCCCCAGCTTGGAAAAATACATGAGAGCGGCCTTCTGGGCGTGCTCCGTACCGGCGCCCATATAGACGAAATCGGCAGCCGCAGGGTCTGCGTCCGCACCGGGGGCCACCTGCTCCACGGCGACGGGATTGCCCATTTCCTCCAACGTCCGCTTCAGAATGGACACGTTGGCATAGCTGCCATACAAGCTCATGAGATCCGGATAGAAATGCAGAATCTTCAGTTCCATGGCTCAGCCCTCCTTTTTCACATCCGGCAAATTCAGCAGCTTGTCCCGGTCAGAGAAGCAGGTGACTACATACAACGCCTCGCTGCCGCTGTCCCGGATCGCTGCTGCCGCGTCCGGAATGCCGGGAATGACTTCCCAGTTCTGAACACCGGTGAACCGGAACCGTTCCGCCAGATCGTTCCGGTACATACCGGAGAGAATGACCCGCTTCACATGGGGGACATTCAGCTGGTCAAAGTCGATGTCCCACAGCCAGCTTGTCTCGCTGGTGAAATACTTCCGGGACACAGCGTCCACGATGATGAGCACCGTGCAATCCTCGTTGGTGGAAGCGATATAGCGGAGGTTCGTGTCATAGGCGATGGAATTTTCATGCTTGCTGGTCAGCAGGATGCCGTGGTGTTGACCAAGGGTGAAGGTCTGCATCCGTCCGTTTTTCAGAATGTAGCTGCTGAGGGTGTCCGCAATGGCGGCTCCCTCCACGCCGCATTCCCGGCAGGCGGCATAGGCCGCCAGAATGTTATACACATTGTAAATGCTGCGGAAGGCCAATGCCACGGTGAACTGCCCGTCCAGGATCAGTTTGCCGTTTTGCAGGTCCAGCTCCGTGGCGGCGTAGTCCGGGTCGGGCCGGGCGTGGCCGCAGCTGGTGCAGCGGTACGCGCCGATGTGGTTGTAGTGGACGTACTCATATTCCATGGGCGCGTGGCACACTGGGCAGTAGGCCCCGTCATGATAGACCCCGGTGGGGGTCTCCGTATCCGTGGCACAGCGATTCAGCCCGAACCACTTTACTTTTTCATGGCCGATGACAAAGCAGCTGGACAGGGGATCGTCGCCGTTCAGGATCAGCTCCGTATCGGGGTGGATGGCGGGGAGGATCGCGTCAAACACGCTTTCGGGGTGACCGTTCCGGGTGAGCTGGTCCCGGTACAGGTTGGTGATGACAAATTCCGTGGGGTGGAAATACTTGAAGCTGTGGGCAGCGTACCGCTCGTCGCTTTCCAGCAGCAGCACGTCCGCGTTGACCTTCCCCCCCAGGGTGGCGTGGGTCAGGATCAATGTGGTGACGCCCTCTACCTGATTGGAGCCTTCGGCGTTGTAAATGACGTTCTTCCCCTGCCCCCGCAGCACCGTGGCGATCATCTCCACCGTGGAGGTCTTGCCGTTGGAGCCGGTGACGGCGATGATGTGGGGCGGCAGCTGTACCCGTCTCAAAATGTCCGGGCAGATCTTCAGGGCGAACTTGCCGGGCATAGAGCTGCCCTTGCCCACCAGCTTGCCTACAAATCGGCCCAGCTTGCAGACCACGATTGCTAAAAACTTTCGCATGAATATCCTTCTTTCAGCGTTTATTTTCCAGCCAGATCATCAGCGCCGTCAGGTCGGCGGGGCTGACGCCGGAGATCCGGGACGCCTGTCCCAGATCCATGGGCCGCACGGCGGAAAGCTTTTCTCTTGCCTCCAGCCGCAGACCCTGAATCGCGTTGTAATCCGTGTCCGGGGGCAGCCTGTGGCCTTCCACCCGTTTGAACTCCGCCACCTGCTGGAGCTGGCGCTTGATGTAGCCCTCGTACTTGACGGAGATCTCAATTTCCTCCGCAATGTCGGCAGACAGGGGGGGCCGTCCGGGGTCGAAGGGGGCCAGCTCGGCGTAGTGAAGCTGGGGCCGTTTCAACAGGGACAGCAGGGAGCAGCCGTCCGGGGCGTCGGCAGTGCCGTGCTCTGTCAGGAAGGCCGTCAGGGCCGGAGAGGGGGCCACGCCGGTGTGTTCCAGCCGCTTGATCTCCTTTTCGATGGCGGCGTACTTTTCCTCCACCGCCCGGAGCCGTTCCTCCGGCACGAGACCGATCTCATAGCCTCGCCGGGTCAGCCGCTGGTCGGCGTTATCCTGCCGCAGCACCAGCCGGTACTCGCTGCGGGAGGTCATGATGCGGTAGGGCTCGTTGGTGCCCTTGGTCACCAGATCGTCAATCAGGGTGCCGATGTAGCTCTCCGCCCGGGAGAGGATGAATGGGCTCTCCCCTTTTAGCTTCCGGGCGGCGTTGACGCCAGCCACAAAGCCCTGAACGGCGGCCTCCTCGTATCCGGAGGAGCCGTTGAACTGCCCTGCGCCGTAAAGGCCGGATACCTGCTTGGTTTCCAGGGTGGGCAGCAGGGCCAGGGGGTCGATGCAGTCGTACTCGATGGCGTAGGCAGGCCGGGTCATGACGGCCCGGCGCAGTCCCGGTACGCTGTGGAGCATCTGCACCTGCACCTCCTCCGGCATGGAGGAGGAGAAGCCCTGAATGTAAAGCTCCTCGGTGTTCAGTCCCATGGGCTCTACAAACAGCTGGTGGCGCAGCTTGTCCGGAAAGCGGACGATCTTCGTTTCAAAACTGGGGCAGTAGCGGGGGCCGATGCCCTCAATCAGTCCGGAGTACATGGGAGCCCGGTTCAGATTTTCCTGCACGATGCGCTTCGTTTCCTCCGTGGTCCATGTCAGCCAGCACACCGCCTGATTGCAGGGGGGATGCTCCGTGGAGTAGGAGAAGGGCACGGGAATCTCGTCTCCCGGCTGCACCTCCATCTCGTCAAAATCCACGGTGCGGGCATTGACCCGGGGCGGGGTGCCGGTTTTGAACCGCCGTAAGGGCAGCCCCAGTTCCAACAGGGAATCCGTCAAGGGCCCGGCGGCGTGCATCCCGTCGGGGCCGGAGTCCTCCACGCAGGTACCGATGATGGTGCGGCCTTTCAGATAGGTTCCGGTGGCCAGAATTACCGCCCGGACATCGTACACCGCGCCGGTGGCCAGCACCACCTGCCGGACGGCACCGTTTTCCGCCCGGACGTCCACCACCTGGCCCTGCCGTACTGTCAGGTGTTCCTGACGTTCCAGAGTGTGCTTCATCCGCTCCTGATATTTCCGGCGGTCGGCCTGGGCCCGGAGGCTCCAGACGGCAGGGCCTTTCCGAAGGTTCAAAAGCCGGTACTGGATGCAGCATTCGTCAGCAGCCTTTGCCATCTCGCCCCCCAGAGCGTCCAGTTCCCGTACCAGGTGGCCCTTGCCGGTGCCGCCGATGGCGGGGTTGCAGGGCATGTTGCCCACAGCGTCCAGATTGATGGTAAAGACGATGGTCTCCAGCCCCAGGCGGGCGGCGGCCAGCGCCGCTTCGATTCCGGCGTGACCGGCGCCGATGACGGCAATATCAAATTGTCCCGCAGAAAAAGTTTCCATCATAGTTGTATTCTATCCTTTTTTCAGGGTGACGACCGCGATCTGCGGTCGATTGAACAATCGGACGGCCCATTTAGGGGAGTTGCCCAGACCACGGGAAACAAATACCTCCGCCCCCTCGCAGCCCGCATCGTTACAGTGATAAAAACCGCTGGTGAAGGAGGGCAGCAGGTTCAGGTTGGTATCTACCAGCCCGTCGGTAAAGGGCAGACGCCAGATGCCGCCGTGGGCGTGGCCGCAGAAGGTCAGGTCCGCTCCCAGACGGCAGTACCGGCCGTTGAAAAGCGTGTTGCGGTGGGCCAGCAGCAGCCAGAAGGGGGCCTCCTGCTGGGCATACAGCTTCGCCGCCAGCTCCTCCGGAGTAGTCTGGTCTGCGTAGCCGTTGGGATCGTCGATCCCGGCGATGAAGATCGTCTGCCCGTTTCGCTCCAGAGGAACGAACTGGTTGGAGAGCACCGTAACGCCGGACTCCCGCAGGGCTGTTTTCAGTTCCTCCACGGCGGCGTTTCCGTGCGCCCATTCGTGGTTGCCGGTCACATAGTAGGTGGGGGCAATGGCACTGAGGGCCTTCCCTACCGCCTTTGCATACGGTATCGGGGCCTCGGCGTACTCGTCCACCAGATCGCCGGTAAGGAAGATCAGGTCCGGTGCTGCCTGTTTCACGGCCGCATACAGCCGCTGATTGTTCTTTCCGAATTCCCGGTTGTGCAGGTCGCTGAGCTGCACGATCCGCAGCCCGTCAAATTCCGTCGGCAGCGCGGTGGAGGTGTAGGTCAGGGAATCGGTCCGCAGCGCCGTATTGTCCCAATATACAAACAGGACCAACAGGGCCAGCAGCCCCCACCGCATGACTGCGTGGAGCCGGGAACGGGGACGGCGGCGATTTGCCATGGACGGACCTCCTCAAAAATATAAAGCATCGGAATTACGGCCATATATTATAGCACAGCCGGACACAATAAGCGAGGAAAACTTTAAAAAGCTGCCGAATTTTCAGGATTTCTCAAGGAGCACGACGGCAGAAATTGAGAAGTGTGTGCAAAATCGGAAAAAAATTACAAAAAAGCTGTGAAAAAGGGCAGTTGAAAAGGAAAAAACGTTTGCTTATAATATGCTTGACTGCATCTGCTCATAAACAGATGACACTAACGATGCCGGAGTAGAATGCGACTGCTGCCGGACACAGGAGGAAAGACATGAGAGGTGTACACAGCGCGGTAGACGATATCCGCCGCAGCGTATTCACAGAAGTGGCCCGACTGGCCTATGAGAGCGACGATTACAAGCAGGTGGACATGATCCCCTACAAGATCGTTCCCGGAGAGGTTGCCCACCATCGCCATGACGTGTTCCTGGAGCGGGCCATTGTTTCCGCCCGGCTCAAGCTGGCTCTGGGCATGGATCTGGACCCCAACGGCCCCTCTGCCCCCATCAGCGCCAATATCCAGGATGCCGCCACGGATCAGAAATATTTCAACGAGCCCCTGGTCAATATCATCCCCTATGCCTGCAACGCCTGCCCTCCCAAGCAGGTCCGCATCACCGACAGCTGCCAGGGCTGCATTTCCCACCCCTGCATGAACGTCTGCCCCAAGGACGCCATCTATCTGGATGAAAACAAGCGCTGCCACATTGATCAGAGCAAGTGTATCAAGTGCGGCAAGTGCTTTAACCAGTGCCCCTACCGGGCGATCTCCAAGGTGGAGCGCCCCTGTGCTGCCGCCTGCGGCATGGACGCCATCGAGTCCGATGAGCTGGGCCGGGCTAAGATCAATTATGATAAGTGCGTCTCCTGCGGTATGTGCCTGGTGAACTGCCCCTTCGCCGCCATCGCCGACAAGAGCCAGATCTTCCAGCTGATCCAGGCCATCAAGCGTGGTGAAGAGGTCATCGCCTGCGTGGCTCCCGCATTTGTGGGACAGTACGGCCCCGACGCTACTCCCGCCAAGCTGAAAACCGCCATGCGGACCCTGGGCTTTGCCGACGTGGTGGAAGTAGCCATCGGCGCTGACCTGTGCACCGTGGAGGAGGCCCATGACTTTCTGAAGGAAGTCCCTGAAAAGCTGGACTGGATGGGCACCAGCTGCTGCCCCGCCTGGTCCATGATGGCCAAGACGCTCTTCCCCCAGTTCAAGGACAACATCTCCATGGCCCTGACCCCCATGGTTATCACAGCCCGGATGGTCAAGAAGGATCATCCCAACGCCCGTATCGTCTTTATCGGGCCCTGCGCCGCCAAGAAGCTGGAGGCCAACCGGAAGTCCGTCCGTTCCGACGTGGATTTCGTGCTGACCTTCGAGGAGCTTCTGGGTATGTTTGACGCCAAGGAGATCGACTTCAAGACCCTTGAGGCAGATCCTGCCGACGGCATGGACGAGGGCAGCGGCTTTGGCCGCGGCTTCGCTGTGGGCGGTGGCGTGGCTGCCGCTGTGGTGGAAGCCATCAAGCACATTGACCCGGATCGTGAGATCCTCATTGAGTACGGCGATGGTCTGAAGGAATGCCGCAAGATGCTGGCCATGGCTAAGGCCGGCAAGCGCAACGGCTATCTGCTGGAGGGCATGGGCTGTCCCGGCGGCTGCGTGGCCGGCGCCGGCACCCTCCGTCCCGTCAAGGAATCCACCGCCAGCGTGGAGCGCTTTAAAAATGCCGCTTCCAGCATGAGCACGACGGAAAGTCCCTATCTGGACCGTCTGAAAGACGTAGAGGAGAAATGCTGAGTCTGATCCTGTTGCAGCAGATCGCCCAGTTGTTTATCATTATCTTTCTGGGTTGGGCCATTGTAAAGGCCGGTATTTTGAAATCAGAGGACAGTCGTGTACTGTCCATGCTGTTGCTGTATGTCATCATCCCCTGCGTGATCCTGAACGCTTTTCAGATCGAGCGCACAACGGATACCGTACGCATGATGGAGCTTTCGCTTCTATCTGCACTGATGATGAACGTGCTGAGTCTCGTGCTGGGAAGACTGTCGGCAAAGCTGTTTTGCCTAAATACAGTGGAAACAGCCTCTGTCATGTACTCGAACTGCACCAACATGGTGGTTCCGCTTGTCATCGGAATTTTTGGTGAAGATTGGGTCATGTATGTGACCTGCTACTCTATCGTGCAGACCATTCTGGTATGGACCCATGCCCGGATCCTCATCAGCGGCAAAAAAGAGATCTCCCTGCGGGATCTGGTATGCAATGTGAACATTCTGGCGATTGTCATAGGTCTGTTTCTGTTTGCATTTCAGATCCGGCTGCCCGCAGTCATTCGGTCGGCATTCGCCATGGCCGGAAATACCATGGGCCCGGTTGCCATGCTGATTATCGGTATGCTGATGGCGGATATGGATATGCAGCATCTGCGCTCCTATCGCCAGCTCTGGAAGCCTGTGCTGCTGCGACTGATCGTACTGCCGGTTATTTTGGTCTGCGTTGCCAAATACAGCGGTCTGGCCGCGCTGGCCCCTCACGGAGAAACGCTGATCATCATCAGTCTGCTCTCTGTGATCGCGCCCTCCGCCAACATTGTGACCCAGTTCAGTCAGATGTTCGGTCGGGACGCCCTCTATGCCAGTCTGATCAATACAGTGACCATGCTGCTCTGCATCATCACGATGCCGCTGATGATCACCCTGTTTCAGATGTAACGGCGCAGAAAATAGCGACTGGTTTCATTCGGCTATCCCCGTTTTTCACGTAATACCTCTATATGCACGCAAAAGAGACGCCCGGTCGGGCGTCTCTTTTTTCGTGTTGAATTTTTTTCGACACACTCTGTCTTCTGTTTTCAGAGCTTCACAAAAGTCCTGAAAATGTTTGATTTCAATGGCGCGTCCCCTGGGTTTTCCGCACACATACCTTTTCTTCCCGGCAGCCAGGACTCTCTCCTCTATTAAACTATTTTCAAAAACTACAGGCCGCTTTTCCGCCGTTCAGCGGAAAAGCGGCCTGTCCATTTCAAAACAAACGCTTTGCTTTTTGGTGCTCTTTGGTTGTCAGAAATGTCTTACTTGCAGACAGCGATGATCTCAATCTCGCACAGCAGCTTCTTGGGCAGCTCCTTCACGGCCACGCAGGAACGAGCGGGCTTGCCGGTGAAATACTTGCCGTACACGCCGTTGAAAGCAGCGAAGTCTTCCATGTTAGCCAGGAAGCAGGTGGTCTTGATGACGTCCTCGAAGCCCAGGCCGTTAGCAGCCAGAATGGCCTTGATGCTCTGGCAGGCGCGCTCAGCCTGCTCCTCGATGGTGGTGCCGACGATCTCACCGGTACCGGGCATCAGGGGGACCTGGCCGGAAGCAAACAGGAAGCCGTTGGCGGAGATAGCCTGAGAATAGGGGCCGATTGCGGCGGGGGCATCGGGAGTGTTGGTGTAATTCATAATGATGTACTTCCTTTCCAAATCGTTTCGTGCTGATTTTCCAAATCATGCCGTAGACAGAATTCCTTGAATCGTCCACGATTCAAGTATAAACACGGATCCGGCTTCTGTCAACCCTTGCCGATCCGGTCAAAAAACCCGCCGCCCCTCCTTCAAGAGGAGCGGCGGGTCAATTTTTTTTGTGTAAATTACACCAAGGTGTCCAGGACAGCCTTCAGATCAGCGATGATGTCATCGGGATCTTCCAGACCGACGGAGATACGGACCAGACCCTCGGAAATGCCGGAAGCCTTCAGCTCCTCGGGAGTGTAAGTGGAGTGAGTCATGGAAGCGGCGTGCTCGACCAGCGTCTCGGCATCGCCCAGAGACACGGCGATGGTGCACAACTGCAGCTTGTTCAGAGCGTTGGCAACGGCATCGCGGTCGGCCTTCAGCTCAATGGACATCATGCCACCGTACAGCTTCATCTGCTTCTTGGCGATCTCGTGACCCTCGAAGTCCTCCAGACCGGGATAATAGACCTTGTCGATGGCGGGATGATCGTGCAGGAACTCGGCAACCTTCATGGCGTTGGCGCTGTGGCGCTCCATACGGATGTCCAGCGTCTTGAGGCCGCGGGCAATCAGGAAGGCGTTGAACGGGCTCATAACGGCGCCGGTCATATCCTTCAGGCCGAACATACGGCACTTGCCGATGAACTCAGCGTCAGAAATCACGAAGCCCGCAATCACGTCGCCGTGGCCGTTGATGTACTTGGTAGCGCTGTGGACAACCACGTCAGCACCCAGGCTCAGGGGCTGCTGGATGTAAGGAGAGCAGAAGGTGTTATCCACGATGACGCGGATGTTCTTGTTGTACTCGTGAGCGATTTTGGCGACCTCAGCGATGTCAACCACCTTCAGAGTGGGGTTGCAGGGGGTCTCCAGATAGACAACCTTGGTCTTCTCGGTCAGAGCGGCTTTCACGGCAGCGAGATCGGCGAAGTCAACGAACTTCACGCCCACGCCGAACTTGCTCATGCCGTGGTTCAGCAGAGCGAAGGTGCAGCCGTACAGGGTATCGCTGGCAACGATCTCGTCACCGGCCTCAACAGAACTCCACAGAGCGGAGGAGATAGCGCCCATGCCGGAAGCGGTAGCCAGAGCAGCCTCGCCGCCTTCCAGAGCAGCCAGCTTCTCCTCGACCTGAGTCAGAGAGGGGTTGCCCAGACGGGAGTAGATGTAGCCCTCTTCCTGACCAGCGAAGCGGGCGCCGCCCTGCTGCACGGTATCAAACTCGAAGGTAGAGGTCTGATAAATCGGGGTGCACAGTGCGCCGACACCGTTGTCATGCTTACCAGCGTGAATCTGACGAGTAGCGAAGCCCATGTTCTTGCAATCCATAATAAATGCCTTCCTTTCCTTGTTCCGGGGCCGGTGAGACCGGCAAATTTTGTTGTTATCGTTTTTCAGTTATCTGTAAGAACTTTCCACGTTTCTGGCAAAAGGAGAGAGCGAGTCGAGTAGAGAGGTGTTTACACGCAAAATTTATGTAAACATTTGCCGTAAACCAGAAAGTCTCATCGGATACTTTTATTGGATTTCACCTATTATACTATCACGTTCCGCGAAAAGGTGTTAGTATCTCTTTTTCGCAATTCATTCACAGTTATTTTAATAATGGATTGACTTTTCGTGATAGGCTCCGTATAATGTGGTTCAACAAACGATGCGTAACTATATCCATGGGAGCCCGGCGGACGGACTTGTGTTCCCCTGCGGCATCCTGTGAAAAATTTTATGAATTTTGTAAAAAGGAGACGATCCAATGACCTTTCAGCAGCTGACGTATGTGGTAGAAATCTCCAAATGCGGTTCCATCAACAAGGCCGCCCACAAGCTGTTCCTGTCCCAATCCGGTATTTCCACCGCCGTGCGGGAACTGGAGGAGGAATTGGGTATCAAATTCTTCGTCCGCAGCAACCGGGGCGTGGAGTTCACGCCGGAGGGCAAGGAGTTTCTGGGCTATGCAGTCTCGCTGCTGGAGCAGAAGCAGCGGATCGAAAGTCTGTACGGCGAATCCCGCAGCACCATTGCACCGGTGCATTTCAGCGTTTCCACCCAGCGGTATCCCTTTACTGAGGACGCTTTCCTGGAAATGCTCCAGCAAAACCAGGAAAACCGCTACCAATATACATTGAAAGAGACCAGCATGGACGGCGTGATCGACGATGTGTATGACCACCGGGCGGACATCGGCGTCATCTTCCTGACCAAATTAACGGAAAAGATCGTCTGCCGCCTGCTGGACGGCCGGGAACTGACCTTCCACGAGCTGGCGGCGGTGCCTCCCTGTGTATACGTCCGGAAAGGACATCCCCTCACCCAGCTGGAACACGTGTCGGAGGCAGATCTGGAGGGCTATCCTTACAGTTCCTTTGAACAGGCTCAGGGCGTAGCCGTGGACTTTTCTGAAGAGCTTCCCATGGTATCCATGCGTAAGCCCTCCAAGGCCATCATTGTCAACAACCGCTCCACCGCCATGAATGTTCTGGCCAATACGGACGCTTACAGCACTGGCAGCGGCCTTCTTGCAGAGCATCTCTCCCCTGCCAATGTGGTCACCATCCCTCTGGCAGACAAGGATCCGGTACGACTGGGCTGGATCTATCCGCAGAACGCCAAGCTCTCCTCTCACGCCGAAGAATTTGTCCGCCTTCTGGAACAGTCTATTCAGCGTTCCATTGCATATACCTCTTCCCTGCATCGTCAGATCGTCGGCAAATAAGCACATATAAATAAATGAACCGGACGATTTCGTCCGGTTTATTTTTTGCGCAGGTTCTTTTCGCCTGAAACACAGAACCTTGCAGACAACAGGAAAACGCCGGCCATTGGCCGGCGTTTTCCATTAGGAGAGTGCGAGAGTAGGAGAGATCCAATGTTTGATTACTGCTGTGCCTCAGCGGCTTCCTTCTCCAGCAGGGCCTTCTTAGCGGCCACGTTGGACTCAGCGCAGTCATACTCCCAGTTCCAGGGATCCTTGCGGCAAATGCCATCGGCGAAGGGGATGAAGATGGACAGGATGCCGAAAGCAGCCAGGAACCAGCAATACCACAGAGAGCCAAGGATGTTGGCGGCGCTGATGGTGGTGCCGTTGGTAACGGTAGCGTTGCACAGGGAGGAAGCTACCAGGAGCTGCGCGCCGTAGGGGATGATGCCCTGGAACACGCAGGAGAACATATCCAGCAGAGAAGCGGTGCGGCGGGGGTCGACCTTGTACTCGTGAGAGACCTCACGGGCCATGTCGCCAGCCACGATGATAGCCACGGTGTTGTTAGCGGTAGCGCAATCGCAGAGAGAGACCATAGCGGCAATGCCCACCTGAGCGGACTTGTTGCCCTTCATGACCTTGCCCAGCTTCTGGATGATCCACTCGATACCGCCGTTCTTGGCGATCAGCTCAGACATACCGCCGCACAGCAGGGTCAGGAAGAAGACCTCGTTCATGCCGCAGAAGCCGTTGTAAACAGCCTGAGCGAAACCGGCCAGATCGATAGCGCCGGTGGCGATGCCCACGATACCGGCAGCGAAGATGCCGATGGTCAGCACCAGGAACACGTTCATGCCGACCAGAGCCAGGATCAGAACCAGCAGATAGGGAATAACCTTGATGAAGCTGTAGGACAGGTCGCCGATCTCGGTAACGGTCTCGGGACGGCCCACGATCAGCAGCACCACGATGGTGACCAGAGCGGCAGGCAGAGCGGTGAGGAAGTTCACGCGGAACTTATCACGCATCTCGCAGTGCTGGCTGCGGGTAGCGGCGATGGTGGTATCGGAGATCATGGACAGGTTATCGCCGAACATAGCGCCGCCGATAACTGCGCCCAGAACGACCATCATGTTCAGGCCGCCCTTTTCCGCAACGCCGACAGCGATGGGAGTGATGGCGGAGATGGTGCCCATGGAAGTACCGGTAGCGGTGCCCATGAAAGCAGCGATGACGAACAGGCCAGCGGCCAGGAACTGGACGGGAACCAGGCTCAGGCCCAGGTTGACGGTAGCGTCACGGCCGCCCATCTCAGCGGCCACGGTGGCGAACGCGCCGGCCAGGATGTAGATGATCAGCATGGTCAGAACGTCCACGTTGGCAGCGCCCTTGGCGAAGGTATCAAACTTTTCGTTGATGCTGCCCTTGAACATAATGAAGGCCACCAGAACGGCCAGGAACATCGCGGTAACAGAGGGGAACTGATAGAATGCCATGTCGACGCCCTTGGACTGGTAAACCAGACCGGCGCCCATGTAGACAACGATGAATACCAGGAACGGGAGCAGCGCGAAACCATTCGCTTTCTTGTTGTTCAGGGTATTGCCCATATAGGGTTCCTCCTTTTTTCTTCCAAAGCTTGTTGATAGGTTCTTGGGACTGCTTATTGTGTTTTTACACAATTAAAGTGGGATTGCCTCTCTCCTCTATCGTCAAGTATACCATAATTGTGAACGGATTGTTAATGCTTTTTTTCTATAATTGGTTATCGCTTTCCTGATAGCAATTAAAACTTTTTCTGTTAACCGTTTTTCTATCGTTCCGCTGCTTCATTTTATGCACTTTTGAGTGCATTCAGCCCTCCCCTGACAACTTTTTCAGACAGCAAAAAAATTGAGGCGGCCCCTTGCGGGACCGCCTCGATTTTCAGTTCATCAGGAGTTTTTCCAGTTCCGCCGGGGTATCTGCCAGAAAATCCGCTCCCGCGTTTACCAGATTTTCCCGGCTGCGGAAGCCCCACGTCACGCCGCAGGCCTTCAAGCCCGCGTTGTGTCCGGTGCGGATGTCCACATCGCTGTCTCCCACCATCAGCGTCTCCTCCGGCCAGGCGTTCAGCTTTTCCAGAATCCCGCGGGCCACGCCGGGGTCCGGCTTCACCGGTGTGCCGGGGAGATTCCCCCGGATCACCTCAAAAATACCGGGGAAGTAGTGAGCTACGATCACCTGACTGAATTCGTCCGCCTTGTTGGAGCAGACTGCCAGCCGCACTCCGGCGGCTTTCAGCTTTTTCAGCAGCTCCGGCATCCCGGCATAGGGTGCGGTCAGTTCCATATTGTGAGCGCCGTAGTACCGGTTGAACTGCGCAAGGGTCCGTTCCAGCGTCTGCGGCTCCTGGGCCTCCGCCGGGGAGAACCGGCTCACCAGATTGGGGATGCCGTGACCCACCATGCCCTCGACGGCCTGTACGGTGTACTCCGGCCAGCCGTTTTCCCGGCAGACGGCGTTGGCGGCGGCCGCCAGATCCCCGATGGTATCCAGCAGCGTGCCGTCCAGATCAAAAATCACTGTGCGATACATGTATGATGCCTTTCTCTCTTATTCCGCCGCGTTCCACGCGGTCTCCAGGGCGATCTCCATCATCTCATGGAAGGAGTCCTGCCGCTCCTGAGCGCTCAGGGCTTCGCCGGTAAAAATATGGTCAGAAATGGTAAGGATAGACAGCGCCCGCTTGCCGAAGCGCTGAGCCGTCCAGTAAATACCGGCGGTCTCCATCTCCACCGCCAGAATACCGAACTTCCGGTAGGTGGCGTTGGCCTCCGGATTGTCATTATAGAACTGGTCGGAGGTGAACACCTGTCCCACGTCCGCCCGGATGCCCAGCCGTTCCGCCGCTGCGGCAGCGTCCTTCAAAAGGCCGTAGTCCGCCGTGGCGCAAAGCTGGCCGGGGAACCGGTACTGGTCGGCAAAGTGGGAATTGGTGGAGGCGCCCATAGCCAGCACCACGTCCCGCATCTTCACATCCTCTCCGATGCCCCCGGCGGAGCCGATGCGGATGATGGTGTCCACGCCGTAGAAGTTATACAGCTCGTGGGCGTACAGTCCCGCAGAGGGAACGCCCATGCCGTGACCCATGACGGACAGTTTCCGACCCTTATAGGTGCCGGTATAGCCCAGCATATTCCGCACGGTATTGAAGCACACCGGGTTTTCCAGATAGTGCTCCGCTACGAATTTCGCCCGCAGAGGGTCGCCGGGCATCAGTACCGCCTTGGCGATGACGCCCTCCTCCGCTGCGATGCAGGCAGAGGGAGATTCTAAAATAGCCATATCAGATCCTCCTTATTCTTTGTCCTTGAACAGCGCCGCAAGGCTCTCGGTAAAGGGCGGGTAGCAAATGCCCTTCTCCGTCACGATGCCGGTGAGCAGCTCATGGTCCGTCACATCGAAGGACGGGTTGAAGCACTTCACCTCCGGCAGGGCCATGGGCTTTTCGTACCAGAGATTCTTGATCTCGTCGCCGTCCCGCAGCTCGATGGGGATGTGCGCCCCGTCGGGACAGTTCATGTCGATGGTAGAGGTGGGCCCCAGCGTATACACGGGGATGCCGTAGTGCTTGGCCAGGATGGCCACGCCGCTGGTGCCGATCTTGTTGGCGAAGTCGCCGTTGGCGGCGATGCGGTCACAGCCCACGAAGCAGGCCTGCACCCAGCCGTTTTTCATCACCATGGACGCCATGTTGTCGCAGATGAGGGTCACGTCCACCCCCGCCCGCTGCAGCTCATAGCTGGTGAGCCGCGCCCCTTGCAAAAGGGGGCGGGTCTCGTCGGCAAACACGCGGATGTGGATGCCCCGCTCCGCCGCCAGCAGGAAGGGGCCCTGTCCGGTGCCGTACCGGGAGGTGGCCAGCGGACCGGCATTGCAGTGGGTCAGAACGCCGTCGCCGTCCTTCAGCAGGCTCAGACCGTATTCGGAGATGGCGGTGCATTTGGCGATGTCATCCTCGTGGATGTCCACCGCCTTGCGGTACAGAGCCTCCAGCAATTCCGCCCGGTCATCCTTCAAGTGGGTCTTGGCGGTATCCAGCATCTCCCCCACCGCCCAGCGGAGGTTCACCGCCGTGGGCCGGGCTGCCCCCAGCAGTTCGCCGTCGATCTGCAATTTCCGGTAAAAGGTCTCGTTGTCCTTGGCGTCAATGTCCCTGGCCAGCGCGTACATGCAGTAGCCCGCGCAGATACCGATGGCCGGCGCGCCCCGGATGCGGAGCATTTTGATGGCCTCGATCATCTCCTCCACGGTGCGCAGCTCGATCTCTTTTTCCTCGTTGGGCAGCAGCGTCTGGTCGATGATGTACAGCCGCTCCGTGGCCTTGTCATAGCGGATGTTCTGAACGTGGGTCACCTGCCGGATCGCTTCATTCATAGTCTGCCCTCCTCACACATACAGAACGCGGTCCTCTTTCCGGGCCTTGTCCCCCAGGACAGCCTGATCCGTATAGCCTAAAATGCAGTTGCCGACACCCTTCCAGTTTTCGCCCAGACCCCACTCCGCCAGCAAAGCCTTGCCCTCCGGCAATTCAAAGGTCTCCATGGCCCGGTTGATCCAGCAGGAGCCGACGCCCAATGCGGCAGCAGCGTTCATCAGGTTGCCCATTACCAGAGAGCCGTCCTGAAGCCAGTTGGGATACTCGCTGTCGGACAGCACCACAATGGCCTCCGGCGCACCATAAAAGGGTGTCCCCTCCGGTGTGCCTAAAATCCGGCTGTTCAGCCGTTCCAGTCTGGCAAGCACGGCGGCGTCACGCACCACCACCAGCTTGGTGCTCTGGAGATTCTTGGCAGAGGGCGCGTAAAGACCGGCCTCCACAATGGCGTCCAGATCCTCCTTTTTCAGCGGCTCCGGGCGGAATGCACGGATACTGCGGCGCTCTTTCAGAACCTTTAAAACCTCATTCATGGTCAACACTCCTTTTGCAATAAGATCGTTATGGTTATTCTATCACGGTTTTTTTGATTCTCCAATATTTTTTCATGGGGAGCGGCCAATTTTCCCCTTGCATAAGCCTGTTTTGGGCCGCATAGGATAAAGCAACAAAAGGCGGGGAGTGTTGTGCTTTGAAGGGAAATATGGAGGAGCGGGCGGAGCGCCTTGCTCTTTACATCATAGAGAACCGGACCACGGTCCGCGCCGCCGCTGCCAAATTCGGCATCAGCAAATCCACGGTCCACAAGGACATTTCAGAACGGCTGCCCCTTTTTAACCGGGCGCTGTACTTGCAGGTCAAGGAGGTGCTGGACGTGAACAAGGCCCAGCGGCACATCCGGGGCGGCATCGCCACCCGAAAAAAATACAAGGGTACATAGAAGGAGGAAGTCCCATGGCTGTACGTGATCCCGGCGGCTGCCGCCGCCAAAGCGGCCCCCAAAAGTCAAACGCTGTCCCGGAACTGCCCGCCGCTCCGGCAGTTCAGCCCGTCATGCGCCGATGGCCCCACCCGGTAGCGGTCCATCCCGCGCCGGAGGGACTGGCAGCAGAGCTTCATTATATCAGCTGCGCCCTTTCCCAGCAGACCCGGCAGCTGGACGAGATCCGGTGCCTGCTGAAAAGGCTGGCGAACAGCGCCGGAAGCGAATAGCAGGCTGCGGGGGACCTTCGGAGGGTCCCCCGCAGCCTTTAAGAAACGTCGATTTCCGTAGACCAGCATTTTCCGGACAGGCTGTTTGTGAATAAACTGGAAATTTCCTGGAACCCCTTGTAATTTGTGCTGTATCCTTATAGAATATTATGTAAATCTGTCGAAAAAGAGAAGCGGCCTTCGCCGCGCGTTAAAGGAGCGTCCGTTCACATGTCCAGAGCAGTCCGCTACAAAAAGCACCTCACTACCCTGCAAGTTTTCCTGTCCATCGTCCTGATCCTGCTCACTGCCTGCGTGGCGGTGAAGGCATTTTTCCTGAAAGCCCCGGAACAAAAGGTGGATGAGCTGCCGTCTCAGCCCTCCTCCACGGGAGATCCCCAGCTATCCGAGGAGGAGCAGGCGGCCCAGAAGGCCCTGCGGTCCCATCTGGAGCGCAAGGGCGGCTTCTACACCATTCTGGTCTCCGGCTCTGACGACGGCAACGGCAACAGCGACACCAACATTCTGGTAGCTGTGGACACTGTGAACGGCTACGTCTACGGCGTCAGCATCCCCCGTGACTCCAAGGCCGTGTGGGATGGAAAATCCCACAAGATCAACGCCGCCTTCGGCAAGGGCGGCATGACCAAGCTGGCAGAGGTGGTGTCCGACCAGTTGGGCATCCCGGTGGACTACACCGTTTCCGTGGATCTGACCGGCTTTGAGGCGTTGGTGGAGGCCATCGGCGGCGTGAACTTCGATGTGCCCATCAACATGGACTATGACGATCCCATTCAGAACCTCAGCATCCATTTTAAAAAAGGTGTTCAATACCTCAACGGCGCCGATGCCATGCGGGTGGTCCGCTTCCGCCACAACAACGATGGCACCGGCTACGGCAGCGAGGACTTGGGCCGGATGCAGACCCAGCAGAAGTTTTTGAAGGCTGTAGCGAAAAAAATGCTCACCGCCAGCAATATCCTGACAAAAATCGACGATTACGCCAAAATTTTCAACCAGTATGTAGACACCGACCTGTCCGTGGGCAATCTGGCCTGGCTGGGCACAGAGGTTTTGAAAATGGGCGTGGACAAGATCGACTTCTCCACCCTGCCTAATGAGTGGAGATCTCCGTATATTTATCTGATCCCGGACGAAACTCTGACTCTGGTGAATACCTATCTCAACCCCTATGTGGAGGATCGGACCGCGGAGGATCTGCATCTTCCGTCCTGACTTCCGGAAAGGAGTGACACTCCATGAAAAAGCAAGCGCTGTCCCTGCTGCTGGCACTGTCTCTGATGAGCGTTCCCGCTCTGGCCAAGGAGAACAGCGCGGACAACTTTGTCCGCGGCAAAACCTATGCCGGCCAGTTCTCCGATCTGCCGGAGGACCATACCTTCTATGAAAATGTAGCCGCCCTGTACGAATACGGTCTGTCTGTCGGTCAGGCCGACGGCACTTACGGCCTGACGGTGCCTATGACCGTGGGACAGTCGGTGATCTTCGCCGGGCGCATCCGCAGCCTGTACCGCACCGGGGACCCGGAGGCCGGTCCCGCCGCCTTCACTGCCGCCGCCATTGGATTGAAGGACGCCCAGCGGGTCTATGCTCCCTATCTCTGGTACTTACAGGCGGAGGGTGTTTTAGACAAGGCTCTGGACGAGCAGCTCGCCAATGTGGCTACCCGAGCCCAGATGGCCCATGTGCTGGCAAATCTCCTGCCGGAAACAGTACTGCCCCCGGTCAACGATTCCCTCATCACTCAGGCCTACGCCAGCCGCCGCCGGATCACCGACGTGACGGAATACACTCCCTATTATAATGACATTCTCAAGCTCTATCGCTGCGGGATCAGCGTGGGCAGCGACGAGACCGGCTCCTTTCTGCCGGATTCTCCCATCACCAGAGGGGCCGCCGCAGCCATGCTGACCCGGATGGTGGATCCCTCCCTTCGGCTGACGCCGGACTGGCACCTGCCGGAGCTTTACAGCGCCGAGGGGGCCGCCTACGAGGATCTGGTCACGGCGGGAACCTACATCGCCGCCCCAGAGACTGCGGCGGACTATGACCAGGCCGTCCGCTATATGCTCTCTCAGGGGGAAAACACCCTGTCCCTGAAATACGATCAGGACTTTACCGTTTCCAGTGCTCAGGAGGCTCTGAACAATGCCCTGCTGGCGGTCAAGCGGCACTGCGAGCAAGGCTATAACAACGCCTCCTGCTCCTATAACGCCGCCGGGACCATGATCCTGAAATTCAGCTCCATCGCCGGCGACCGTACCGAGGAATACCGGTCGGAAACGCTGTCTGCCGCCATTGCCGTCCATGACGCGCTGTGGCAGCAGGGGACCATTACCCCCGCCTCCACCCAGCGGGAGATCGCCTGGGCCTATTACCAGTGGATCGCCGCCAACTGCACCTACGATGACGCCGGGGACAACACCTCCGTCAGCCACCTGCCCTACAGCCTGTTTCATAACGGCAAGGCCGTCTGCGACGGGTATACCGGCGCTTACAATCTGCTTTTGAAGCTGGAGGGCATCGACTGCTACGCTCTCCCCAACGCCACCCACATCTGGACCGTGGCCACACTGGACGGCGAGACCGTCCACATCGACGCCACCTGGGGGGATCAGGGGAACACCGGCACAAAGCAGTATTTTGCCATGACCCCGGAGCAGTCTTATTCGCTGCACCCCTGGCCCAAGGAAAACGAACTGCCCCAATGATTCAAAAAAGGACTTCCGCAGCAATGCGGAAGTCCTTTTTGTTATACAAAAGCATGGCAACATAAGAAATATGCCATTTCCTCGCCCCTGCGGGGCAACCGGAAATGATGCGCGAAAACTTCATGCACTGGCATCTGTGCATGTTCGTGGTGCGCTGTTCATGCATGAAGTTTTATACCAGATCCTTATAATACGCCACCAGCAGCTCCACCACCATGCTGTAAGACTTCATGCCGTTGGCGTCACCGTAGGATTTCAGCGCGGCGTCATACACCGTATCGGATACCTTTTCCACCACATTGTCCCGGAACTGATCCCAATAGGCGCTGTTATCCCGGAGATCCGCCTCTACCGCTGCCGGAAGGGTGCTCCGGATGGCCCAGTAGGTCTCCGGGTCCGTTTCGTACAAGGCGTTGCCAAGGTGGATGAATCCCAACAGCCAGCCGGAATATATGTAGTCCGGCATCCCGCTGGTGACAGAGGCCAACACGCCCAAGAAGTTACACTCCTGCTCCCACGCGACGCCCCGCTGGTGGGCCAGCTCGTGGGCAATGGTGGAGGGCAGCAGGCAGGCGGGGCTGTCCACATTCACATTGGACTCCCCCACGCAGGCGAAATACACCCCGGTAAAGCCCATGACGCTCATGATCCGGGAGCAGCGCACTGCCTTGACCCCGGTATCCGGAAATTCCAGAAAGGGAAACAGTCCCGTCACGCCGCCGTAGACCGACCGGCTCTCTGAAAGGATTTGCTCTTTCGACACCGCGTACACGCCGTTTTCGTCCCGTGGCACCGTGTCCGCCGTTTCGGACAACCGTTCCGCGAAATATGCGGTCACGTTTTTCAGATCCTCCGCAGCCACCGGCTGGGCCGTAATGCCGGAACGATCCTGAAAGCTGTCCGTCCAGTAGTTCACGCCCCACATGAGGCAGAACAGGACGTAAACTGTCAAAATACCGTCCGCCGCTCCCAAAAGGGCGCTGTATGCCTGCCGTCCCCGGTGACCTCTGGCCTTCACCACGGCGATCACAGACCAGACGGTATATGCCACGGCCACCACCGCCGCCAGAGCATACAGGATTTCCATGATGGACAGGCTGGTAAGCGCGCACAGCCGCTCCAACGCCGCCTTCAGCGGTGTGGTGACGTGATCCGCAAAGCTGTTCATCAGCTGCCGGTTCTGCCGCAGAGCCAGATACAGGCCCAACACCGCCAGATCGACAGCCAGCCAGATATGCAGTTTTCGATATTTTTTCCAGAAACTCATAGCAATGCCTCATCTGTCATTTTTCAAGCTCAGGATTTGGAAACAGCAGGCGAAACCGCCTGCTGTCCTTATATCCAGTTGTTCGGCTATGCGGTTATTCCGCCGCCGCCAACAGCTGCTTTGTGTACGGGTCCTTGGGATGATCGAACAGCTCGTCCACCGTCCCCTGCTCCACGATGCGGCCCTGCTTCATCACCAGGGCAGAATCGCAAAGCTGGTAGACCACGTTCAGATCGTGGGAGATGAACAGGTAGCTGAGGTCCAGTTCATCCCGCAGTTCCCGCAGCAGTTTCAAAATCTGGGCCTGAATGGTCACGTCCAGTGCACTGACCGGCTCGTCAGCAATGAGGAAGCGGGGCCGCTGGATCAGGGCCACGGCGATGGACACCCGCTGCCGCTGTCCGCCGGAAAGCTCCGATGGCTTCGCTTTCAGCACTTCCTCCGGCAGCTCCACCCGTTCCAGCATCTCTCGGACCCGGCGCTTCCGCTCCGGGCCGTCATACTTTCCGTAGATCCGCAGCGGTTCCTCTAACAGCCACTCCACCGGATACGCCGGGTTCAGAGAGCTGTACGGGTCCTGAAAGATCATCTGAGGCCGTTTCGTATAATGGATGACCTGTCCGGCCTCCGGCCGCACCATGCCCAAGATGGTCTTGGCCAGCGTGGATTTTCCGGTGCCGGACTCGCCTACTAATCCTAAAATTTCACCCCGGTGCACATCGAAGGAAACATCGTGGAGCACCTCGTGAAAGTACTTGCGACCCAACACGCCGCCTTCCCGATACCCGGCGGTAACATGTTGAAGGGAGAGTACCAATTCGTCCGTCATGGCCGCTCCTCCTTTCGGTTCCGGGTGGGGATGGCGTCGATGAGCTTTTGGGTGTAGGGGTGCTGAGGATGGTAGAATACCTGATCGGTATCTCCCTCCTCCACCAGAACGCCCCGCTGCATCACCGCCACCCGGCGGCACAGCTTCCGTACCACGTTCAGATTATGGGAGATGAACAGCATGGACACGCCGCTCTCCCGGTTCAGTTTTTTCAGCATTTCCAGAATTTGGGCCTGAATGGTCACATCCAGTGCCGTAGTAGGCTCGTCCAGCAGCAGCAGCTTGGGCCGGTTCACAATAGCCGCCGCGATCATAGCCCGCTGGAGCATACCGCCGGAAAGCTCGTGGGGATATTTGTCGCAGATCCCCTCCGGGTCCGGCAGCTCCGCCGCCGCCAGCGCCGCCAGCGCCCGCTGGTAGCGCTCCTCTTTCGGCATCTGGGTGTGGATCCGCAGGGTCTCCTCTACCTGCGGCCCAATTTTCATCAGGGGGTCCATGCAGCTTTGGGGCTCCTGAAACACCACGCCGATCTCCGCTCCCTGAATCTCCCGCAAAACGGACCGGTCCGCGTGGAGCAGTTCCTGCCCGTCCAGCAGGATGCGGCCGGTATAGTCGCACCGCTTCCGGGGCAGCAGACCCGCCACACTCATGGCAGTGACGGATTTTCCGGAGCCGGATTCACCCACCAGGCCCAGAATTTCGCCGTCCTGAATGGTCAGGCTCACACCGCTGACCGCTTCCCTGTCCTGGTTATGAAATTTCACATGCAAATTCTGAATTTCCAGCATCAGACCTCACCTCCGCCCCGGCGCTGCAGTCCTTCGCCGATCAGTCCCACGCCGAACACCATCCACACAAGGGTCAGGCCCGTTCCCAGCGCGTACCAGGGCGCGCTCATAAACATGCCCTGACTCTCCGAGAGCATATAGCCAAGAGAGGCGTCCGGCGGCGTTACGCCAATGCAGAGATAGCTCATGGATGCCTCCGCCAGCACAGCGTTGTTGAAGCCGATGGTCAGCGCCGGCAGCAGCACGCTCCAAGTATTAGGCAGGATATGCCTCCACAGGATGCGGCTGCTGGAAGCTCCCATGAGCCGGGCGCTTTTTACATAGTTGACCTCCCGCAGTCCGGCGTAGGTACCACGGGCCATCCGGGCAAAGCTGGGGATGAACACCAGGCCCAGAGCGAGGATCACATTCCGCGTCTTGCCGGGGCCCAGCAGGCTGATGACCACCAGTGCCAGCAGAATACTGGGAAATGCCGTCAGCACATCGCCAAGGCGCATCAGCACATCGTCCACGATGCCGCCGAAATAGCCGGTAACGGCGCCCAGCACCGTGCCGCACACCGCGCCCACGGCCACAGTACACAGCGCGATTCCGTAGGTGGTCCCGGCGCCCTTCAGCACCCGGCTGAAAATATCCCGGCCAAAGCTGTCCGTTCCCATCAGGTGAGCCAGAGACGGCCCCGTCAGCTTCGGCCCCGCTGCCATGGCGTTGGGGTCATAGGGCGTCCAGAAAAAGCCGAGAACGATCAGAGCCGTCAGGATGCCGGTCATCACCAGTCCCACGGTCAGGTAAGGATTTCTCTTTTTCATTTGCCAATCCCTCCCATCCGGGGGTCGATGCAGCGATTGACCAGATCTGCCAGAGTGCCGGAAAGCACCACCCAGAAGGCCAGGATCACCACGATGGCCTCCACCACCGGGTAGTCCTGACTGGAAATAGAGGCCACCAGCATCCGCCCCAGTCCGGGAACAGAGAACACCTGCTCCACCACGATGCTGCCCGCTACGATTTCCGCCATGGTCTGTCCCAAAAACGTGACGGTTGGCACCAGAGAGTTTTTCAGCACATGGCCCCACAGCACCTGCCGCCGGTCATTGCCACGGGCAATGGCCGTGCGGACATAGGGCTTGTTCATCTCGCTGATGACCGTGCTGCGCAGCATCCGCACCGTCATAGCCACCCGGGGAATGGCAATGGACACGGCGGCAAAGAATAAGTACACCAGAGACCTGCCGAGGTTCCGGTCCAGCCCCGGAAAGTCACCGGGGACAAACACCCGAAGGAAAATGCCGAAGCACCAGGAAATGAGGATACCGGTAAAGAACGGCGGTACCGCCATGCAGAACTGGTTCAGGAATGTGTGGAGTCCGTCCAGTTTTCCGTTGGCAGACAGCAATCCCAAGGGCAGCGATACCACGACGATCAGCACAAAGCTCACCAGGCTCAAGCACAGCGTCACCAGCATTTTCGGGCCTAACAGCGCCTGCACCGGCTGGCGGTACTGGAAGGAAACGCCCAGATTTCCGGTGAAGAAACCGGCCAGCCATTCCCCGTACCGCACCAGCATGGGGCGGTTCAATCCCATTTCCGTCCGGAGGGCCTCCACCTTTTCCGGCGTGGCCTGCGTCCCCAGCAGGGTGGCGGCGGGGTCTCCGGAGATCATATCAAAAGCCGCGAACGTCAGAAGGGAGACGACGAGCATGGTGACAAGCAGCGTCAGAATTTTCCGCGCCGTGTATCGCATGACTGTCATCTCCCTTCCGGGTCAGCGGCGTCAAAACGTCCGCTGTTCATCACTTATTTCGTATAGTGGATAGTGGAAAGATCCAGAACATAGATGGGGTAGAAGGAGGGGCCCTCAAGACCATCCCGCACTGCCACGAAGTCTGCCATGTCCTGAATATAGACGTTGGCAGCATTTTCCGCCAGGTTCTTTTCCATTGCTCTGTAAAGGGCGGTCTGCTCCCCATCGTCATAGCAGGCCTGAGCCTGGGCGAACAGAGCGTCATAGTCCGCGTTGTTGTAGTTGATAAAGTCGCGGCTGGCGGTAGAGACGAACCGCTCCAGCATGGCTCGTGCGGTCATGTTGGAAGCGTCCACGCCCACCACAGTGGACTGGAACTGCCGGTTGGAATAGGTGTCCTGCACCCAGCTCTCCCAAGTGACGGGCTGAATGGCGGCATTGATGCCCACAGCCTTCAGCTGCTCCACGATGACCTGTGCGGTATCCATGTGAGACTGGTAGTTGCTGGGGACGGTGATGGTCATGTCGAAGCCGTTGGGATAACCGGCCTCCGTCAGCAGCTCCTTGGCCTTTTCGGTGTTGTAAGTATAGTAGTTGGTCAGCTCATCATCAAAATACTTGCTGAAAGCGGGGTACATGCTGGAACCCAGCAGGGTGCCGTAGCCGTTGAAAGCCAGGTCCAGGATCTGCTGACGGTCAATGGCGTAGCAGAGAGCCTGCCGCACCCGCACATCGTCAAAGGGCTTCTCGGCGTTGTTGAGGTACAGGGCCTGCACCAGATTCATGGTACCCTCCTCCACATGGAAGCCGTCGCCAAGCTGCTGGATCTGGGTGGTGGTCAGATGGGCAAATACATCCACAGCGCCGCTCTGGAGGCTGAGAAGGATGCTGTCGGCATTCTCAATGATCTTATAGGTGACCTTGGTCAGATCGGGCTTCTCGCCCCAGTAATCATCAAACCGCTCCAGCACCACGGACTCCTGAGCCGTCCGGGAAACGAACTTGAACGGGCCGGTGCCCACGGGGGCGGTATCCTGCTCCGTGTAGTCCTTGGGCAGCACAGCGGTGGTCAGGTAAGAAGCAAACTCATTATTGGGCTCCTGCAGCTGGAAGCAGACGGTGTCATCCCCCTCCTGATACATCTCCACGTTGGCAAAAGCCGCCACCTGGATGATGTCTGCCGGGGCATTGGCATCGCCGCAGCGCTGGTAGGACCAGATCACGTCCTCCGGCGTCACTTCCTGACCGTTGTGGAACTTCACACCGGCGCGGAGCTTAAAGGTATACAGCAGATGGTCCTCGGAAACGGTATAGCTCTCCGCCACAGCGGGATTCAGGTTGCCGCTGGCGTCGGGCTTCAAAAGTCCTTCAAATACGTTGAACATGACCTCACGAGTTCCTGCCTTCACGGTTTTGTGAGGGTCAAGACTGCTGTCCAGGTCCTGGGCGATGCCCACGTTCAGCTCGCCGGCCGCAGCGCGGGCCGCGGGGCCTTCCGTCTGGGTGTTCGCGGTGCTCTGGTCCGTAGTTCCGGTCATCCCGTTCTGGCTGCCGTCTCCGCATCCGCTGAGTACGGCGCTCAGGAGGCAGACCGCCGCCAAAAGCGTCAGGATTCTCTTCTTCATATGCAATTCTCCTTTTTATATCACTGCTCCGGGGAGTCAGTGTATTCGCGGAGCGGTTTTCTCCGTTCCGCAAATTCCCAGTCCCTTACGGGTACTGAAAATCCATGAGGGAATATGCGGTGGCCAATCCGCAAAAACAGCCCTGGGACACATCGTTTGTTATTTTTCTAACGATATGTCCGCAAGGCTGTATTGTACAGGATACTGCGGCTGATTGCAAGCCTTTTTTACAAGTTTTCCGACGTTTTCTCCGGTTTTTCAGGCTCGGTTTCCTGCTCCGGCAGCGGAGCGGTGTAATGCTCCGTTTCCACGGGGAGATCCTTTTCCGCCAGACGCCGATCCACCAGGAACGCCACCAGGCTGTACAGGCAGGCGCATACCGGCACGCCGAAAAACATACCCGCCACACCGAAAAAGCTGCCGCCCACCAGGATGGCAATGATGACCCACAGGCTGGAAAGGCCCGTGCTCTCTCCCAGGATCTTGGGGCCGATCACGTTGCCGTCCAGCTGCTGGAGAGCCAGCACGAACAGCAGGAAATACAAAGACTGAATGGGATCGACCAGCAGAATCAGGAAGAAGCTGGGGATCGCTCCCAGGAAGGGTCCGAAGAAAGGAATGACGTTGGTGACGCCCACAAAAACGGACACCAGCGGCGTATACGGCATATCCAGCAGCGAGCAGCCGATGAAGCACAGCACGCCAATGATGAGGGAATCCAGCAGCTTGCCCCGGACAAAGCCGGAGAAAATGCGGTCGACCTTGGCGCTGCCCCGAAAGACCCAGTAGACCGCTTCCTCGGAAAACAGGCTGTAAGCCAGCTTCCGGGCATGAGCGGCACAGCGCTCCTTGGTAGCCATGAAGTACACAGAGACGATCATGCCCACCAGCAGGTTCTTCAAGAACGCCAGCGTACTGAGCACACCGCCGGAGACGGCGATCATCAGCATCTGCGTCCGGGTAAAGACCTGATTTTTCAGCCACTCCGTTGCGGACTCGTAGAACTTATCCATCTGGCCGGCTACCCAAACCTCCACGGTGGGGTTGCTCTCCAACAGATGCTCCACCCAGCCGCTGATGGTGTTGTAGTAACCTTCCACGCTGGAAACCAACTGCACCACGCTCCGGTACAGCTGCGGGATCAGCACATGGCCCAGCAGATAGCAGAGCAGGCCGATGATGGCCCAGGTCACCACCAGACTGACGGCCCGGGCGCTTCGGGAGGTCATGCGCCCCTCTGCGTGGGCCTTTTTCATCTGTTCCGGAAAAAACAGGTTTTCAATAAAGTCGATGACCGGCGCCAGCAGGTACGCCAGTACCGCGCCGATCAGAACCGGCTGCAGTGCTTTCAGCAGTTGACCGCCGAAGGATGGCAGTACCCGGCGGCCAAACAGGGTATCGTAAAAAAGCAGGATCGCGCCCACGGTCAAAAAGAGGGCAAGTCCCCACCGCACCGCGCTGTCTTTTTTCTTCATCCAACCGCCTCCTGCCGACAGGGTCCGCCCGCCTGCGGCAGACTTCTCCCGAAACCTTTATACAAACTTTATTCTACACGCCGCCCGGGGGAATTGCAATCCTCAATTCCCCATGCTATACTACTTTAACCGTCTGTTAACATTTATAATCATTTTCGGAGGCATGGACATGGAACCCCAAAAGAAGCTCCTGATGATCGTCAATCCCCGGGCGGGACGCAGCAAGCCCCGGGGGCCGTTATATGATGCGGCTGCCGCCCTGTGCGATGCCGGATATCTGCTCCGTATCCGCCGCACCACCGCCGCCGGGGACGCAGCCCGCATTGCCGCCCAAGAGGGCGGAGATTATGACACTGTGGTGGCCGTGGGCGGCGACGGCACCCTCAACGAGGTCATCTCCGGCATCCAAACGCTTAAAACTCCCCCGGCGGTGGGTTATCTGCCTCAGGGGAGCACCAATGATTTTGCCGCCAGCCTGGAGATCCCCTCAGATCCCGTTCAGGCGGCGGAGGCCATCGTCCGTGGTCAGCGCCGTCAACTTGACATCGGCCGCTTCGGTGAGCGTATTTTCGTATATGTAGCCTCCTTCGGAGCCTTCACCCGGACATCCTACACCGCCTCTCAGGATGTGAAAAATGCTCTGGGCCACTTCGGCTATCTGCTGGAAAGCCTCCGGGATCTGGATACGCTGCGCCCCTATAAGGTCCGCATCACCGCTGATGGGGAGACGCTGGACGGTGAATACCTGTTCGGCGCCGTTGCCAACTCCACCTCCATCGCCGGTATGATGAAGCTGGAGCGGGAGGAAGTCATTCTGGATGACGGCCTCTTTGAGCTGCTGCTGGTGCCCCACCCCCAAAATGCAGCGGAGCTGCAAAATCTGATCTGGGCCTTGCTGAATCAGCAGTATAACAGCGGCGGTCTCATTTTCCGCCATGTGTCAGCCCTTCATGTGGAAACGGACGAGGATCTGCCCTGGTCCCTGGACGGAGAGTACGAACCCAGCCAGCCGACGGTGGACATCACCAACTGTCAGCGGGCTTTGACGATGCTGCTATGAGAGAAGAATTGACAAATCTGTGCCGGTTTTACGGCGATCATGTTCCCACGCTGCTGGAAGCCCGGCACGAATATGCTGTTTTGTGTCCTCTGGTGGAGCGTCCGGATGGGCTGCACCTGCTGTTTGAGGTCCGGTCTGCCGGGGTCAGTCAGAGCGGAGAGACCTGCTTTCCCGGCGGGCAGATGGAACCGGGAGAGGCCCCGGCAGACTGCGCCCTCCGGGAGACGGAGGAGGAATTGTCTATCCCCCGCGCCGAGATTCGGCTTCTGGGCCAAGGGGACTTTATCTGCAATCAGCGGGGATTTCTGCTGCGGCCGCTGCCGGGGCTGGTCTCCCCTGCCGGTCTCGCTACCCTGCGTCCCGCCCCCGCTGAGGTAGCGGAGGTGTTCACTGTACCGGTGGAATTTTTCAGGGCCACCCTGCCCCAGCCATGTGCCTATGATCTGATCCCCCGTGTCCCGGAGTCTTTCCCCTATGAAGCGGTTGGGATTCCCCGTGATTACCCTTGGAACCGCGGCAAGGTAGAGGTCCCGGTGTGGCTCTACGGGGGCCACGCCATCTGGGGCATGACCGCCCGGATCGTGCGTGATTTGGTTTCCCATTTGTAAAAAAAGCGTCTGAAAGTTCTCACTTTCGGGCGCTTTTTCCCTGTCCATGTGTATATCATGCGCTAAATCCCTATATTTTCCACAAAAAAAGGTGCCGTCTTTTCGGAAAAACAGAGATTTTTTACTTTTTTCGTATATTCCCTGACATTTCTGCCAAAATAATGTTAGAATGGTTATGAATCTGAAATCTTTGCAGTTTTTGGAAAGGAGGCACTTCCCGTGTTTCAGGCAGGAGATCTGCTGGTCTATGGCACCACCGGCGTCTGTCGGGTGCTTTCCATTGACCGGCGGCAGGAGCGGGTGGGCAGCACCCGTCAGGAGCGGCTTTACTATCAGCTTAAACCCATCTATCAGGGCGGTTTGATCTACACCCCGGTAGACAATGACAAGGTGTCCATGCGGCCCATTATCTCCCGGCAGGAGGCGGAAGATCTTATCAGTGAAATTCCCACTCTGCATCCCGCTGCCTGCCGGGCTTCCACCACTCAGGCGCTGACTCAGCAGTATCAGGCCAGTCTCCGGCAGCATGACTGCCGCAGTCTGGTGGAGCTCGCCATGTCCATTCACGCCAAGCGCCGTCAGGCAGAATCCCAGAACCGCCGCCTCGGCATGGTGGACGAGCGCTATCTCAAGCAGGCGGAGCAGCTTCTGTTCGGCGAGCTGGCCGCCGCGCTGGAAATTCCCTACGAGGCGGTCCAGCCCTATATCGCAGACCGGATCGCCGCCGTCCATTCCTGATCTGCGAAACAACACGAAAAACCATACGGAACAAAAGAGGGGCCTCGCTTTCAGCGAGGCCCCCGAGACTGTCGATTAAGTGGTAAATTCTCCGCAATGGTAAGGAAGGGTGTGCGCGGGAAACCCAAGAAGGGTGCCCTGCGCCATTGAAATCTCCCAAGTTTTAGAACTTTACAAAAGTTCTGAAAACTTACTCAGCGGGGAGAAAAGGCTTTTTCGACACGCTGAGGGGCCTCGCTGAAAGCGAGGCCCCTTGCTTATGCCATATTCCGGTATTTTTTCAGCTGCTTTTCAAATTCCTCCGGCAGACCGCAGGTCAGCTCCACCAATTCTCCCGTGCGGGGATGGATAAATTTCAGCCCTACAGCGTGAAGGCACTGTCCCTGCAAACCGGGGACCGGTTTTTTGTTGCCGTATACGGTATCTCCCAAAATCGGATGGCCGATGTAGGCCATGTGCACCCGGATCTGGTGGGTGCGGCCCGTTTCCAGACGGCACTCTACATAATTCACACCGGGATAGCGCTCCAGCACCGTCCAATGGGTCACGGCGTTCCGTCCGCCGGCCACCACAGCCATTTTCTTCCGGTCTGCGGGACAGCGGCCGATGGGAGCGTTCACCGTCCCGGTATCCTCCCGAAGATTGCCGGTGACGATGCAGCGGTAGGTCCGGGCCAGCGTGTGATCCTGAAGCTGCTCCGCCAGTTTCACATGGGCGAAGTCGTTTTTTGCGGCGATGATGAGACCGGAGGTGTCCCGGTCAATGCGGTGGACGATGCCGGGCCGCAGTTCTCCGTTGATCCCGGAAAGGCTGTCCCCGCAGTGATACAGCAGGGCGTTCACCAGTGTCCCGTCCGGGTGTCCCGGCGCGGGGTGGACCACCAACCCCTTCGGTTTGTTCACCACGATGACGTCCTCGTCCTCGTACACCACGTCCAGCGGGATATTCTGAGGCACGATGTCCACCGCCTCCGGCTCCGGCAGTTCCACAGACACCGTTTCCCCGCCGGTCAGCCGGGTGTTTTTAGCAAGGGGTTTTCCCGCCGCCGTCACCCGGCCCTCCTCCATCAGCTTTTGAACGGCGGAGCGGGTCAGCTCCGTTTGCTCTGCCAGCCATGCATCCAGCCGTTTTCCGGCGTCCTCACTGGCCGTTTGCAGGATCAGAGGCTCCATCCGTTTTCCTCCTGTCATGCTTATCGTAGAGTAACACGTAGTAGATCGCGCCCAGAATAGCCCCGGACACGATGCACACATCCGCCACGTTGAACGTGGGATAGCTGGGCCAGAACTGGAAGTGGAGCATATCCACCACATAGCCCAGCCGCAGTCGGTCGATGATGTTGCCAATGCCGCCGGAGAGGATCAGGCAGCAGGCGCAGATCCCCAGCGGGTGCCGGACGATCCTTCGGGCCAGCACCCACAGTACCGCCGCCAAAATGACGCCGGTGACACCCAGCAGCAGCCACTTCTGCCCGGCAAAGCTGGACCACGCCGCGCCGTAGTTGTGGACCCGCATCAGTTCCAGAAATCCCGGAAACAAAGAAGTGGTCTCCCCCATCTGCAAATGGCCCACGACCCAGGCCTTGACCCACTGATCGGCGCCCAGCAGCGCCGCCCCCAGCAGGCCGAAAATCACATAGTACATAAACGCTCCTTTTTGCAAAGGCTTTTCCAAGCCCGTCTCGGTTTCAGAAATTGCTACCAGTATACACGAAGTCCGCCTAAAATGCAACGCCGGGGGAGCTATGCTCCTCCGGCGTGTGAAACTATCGATAAAGTGGTAGATCCTCCGTGACGGTAAGGTAGGGTAGCCGTTAGCGGCTCTGCCGCTTTACGGATGCTGCATACCCCTTGCGGGTAAAGGGTGTGTGCGGGACACCCAAGAAGGGATACACCGTCGGCTCAAGCCAAACAGCGGATACTGTGTATCCGCTGTTTGGGAGCCTTCCTCGAAACAGGCTCGCTGCATCCGCCACTGGCGGCGCTTCACCTGTTTCCCCGCACCATTAAAATCCTGCATTTTCAGAGCTTTTAAAAAGCTCTGAAAATGGTCTCAGCGGGGCAAAAAGGATTTTTTGACATGCTGAAGGGGGGATTATAACGATAATTCCCCCTTTATTTCCAAGATTGATATTTTGAAAGGAGCGATCACTATGGAGATCACTGAGAAGGTTGCGTATCTGAAGGGCTTGATGGAAGGCATGAAGATCGACACAGAGACCAACGAGGGCAAGATTCTGTCCGCTATGGTGGACATTCTGGAGGACATCGGCCTGGAGCTGGAGGACCTGTGGAATGCTCAGGGCGAGCTGGAGGACGGTCTGGACGTTGTCAGCGATGATCTGGAGGATATCGAGGACATCGTGTATGACGAGGATGACGAGGAGTCTTTCGACGACGAGTACTATGAGGATGACGCCGAAGAGGACGAGGACTGCTACGCCACCACCTGCCCCACCTGCGAGGAGACCATCTATTTCGATGAGTCCGTGCTGGAGGATGGCGAGGTCATCTGCCCCAACTGCGGTGAGAAGCTGGAGTTCGACATGAGCTCTCTGGAAGAGGACTCTGATGACGATCAGGAGTAAATCCGATCTAATCCAATATGAAACAGCTCCCCGGTGAATACCGGGGAGCTGTTTTTCTTACTGATAAAACGGTGAATTCTCCGCTATGGTAAGGAAGGGTGTGCGCGGGAAACCCAAGAAGGGATACACCGTCGGCTCAAGCCAAACAGTGAATACTGCGTATCCGCTATTTGGGAGCCTTCCTCGAAACAGGCTTGCTTCATCCGCCACCGGCGGCGCTTCGCCTGTTTCCCTGCGCCATTAAAATCCCGCATTTTCGGAGCTCTCATATAGTTCCGAAAATGTTCAGCGGGGCGAAAGAAGTTCGCCCCGCTGACAGCTCCCCGGTGAATACCGGAGAGCTGTTTTGCTTGATTTCCTATGCGGATGCATAAAATTAGTCAATGCAATGACTTTAAAGCTGTATTACTTTGCAGATTTCTGCCGCAGGCTACAAAGTCCGGCACCGATAGCGGTAGCGAAGGTGGCGCTTTCCGGGATCACGTAATGGATGCCGTAGAGCTTTTCGAAAGCCGCAAAGTTTGGCTCCGCCTGATCCAGCGTGGTCATGGAGCCGGTGACGATCACGGTGTCCGTATGGCAGCTCTGACAGGCCAGCACCGTCATAGTGCCGATGGCCTGAAGGACCAGATTTACCGCGCCGGCGGCCAGATCGGCGGGGGTGGCGTCCTCAGAGAGATCACCGAAGTTGGCAGCGGTCATGTTGGGGTCCAGCGTGGAGGCAGGGTCCCGGGCAATGTCGCTGATGGTGAGGTCCACATGGCTCAGATCCCCCTGAGCGGCCAGCTTTTTGATCTGGTAGAAGCGTTCCATACCCACCAGCTTGTGACAGAGACCACCCAGCGTGCCGCCGCCGATACCGCTGCCGCAGAGGTGCCGCACTTCTTTTCCGGCTTCCGCCCACAAAAAGGCGGTGCCGGTACCCATCGTCACAACTACGCCGGAGGTCTGACCGGACAGAGCCAGCGCACCGGTGCCGCTGGCCTGAAATTCATCCACCCGGCAGGTGGGCAGGCCGAACACATCCCCGTCCACATAGCTGGCGCCAACGCCGGTCAGAACGACCCGGCGCACATCTCCGAGGGAGAGACCGTTGCTGGTCAGGTAGTTGCCCAGTGCGCCGTACAGGCTGGTGACCTGATCCTCCGCCCGGACCCGGAGCATGGAGACCACGCTGCCGTCGGTCCGCAGCCCTACGATCTTTGTAGTAGAGCCGCCAATATCAATGCCTAAGATCACTTCCATGGCTTGTTTCCTTTCCAAAGGGGGCCGGCAGGTGAGGGATACGCGAAAGTCGGCCGCCGTCTTAGTTATGATAGGGGAGCAGAGGTGCCTTGTCAATGTTTATTTGTGAAAAAATTGATAAAAGAATTGCTTTTGCACGGTGAGATAGCTATAATGTGTGGTAACTTGTGGTGTAACGAGAAGGAGACACACGATGGATATCACAGATAAGCTCAATATGACGATGCTCTGCGACTTTTACGAATTGACCATGGGAAATGGTTATCTGGAAGCGGGGCTGAAGGATCGGATCACCTATTTCGACATCTTTTTCCGTGATGTTCCGGACCACGGCGGCTATGCCATCTGCGCCGGTCTGGAGCGGATCATCGCCTATATTCAGGATCTGCATTTTTCTGAGGAGGACATTGAATATCTCCGGAGCAAGGATCTGTTTTCCGAGCGGTTCCTGGACTATCTCCGCGATTTCAAATTCACGGGTGACGTCTGGGCCATCCCGGAGGGTACTCCCATCTTCCCCCGGGAGCCGATCATCACTGTCCGGGCTCCGGCTATTCAGGCACAGCTGGTGGAGACCTTCCTACTGCTGATCTTCAACCACCAGAGCCTTGTGGCCACCAAGACCAACCGCATTGTCCGGGCGGCGGAGGGGCGTGTGGTGCTGGAATTCGGCTCCCGCCGGGCACAGGGCGTCGATGCAGCGGTTGATGGCGCACGCGCCGCTTACATCGGCGGCTGCAAGGGCACGGCCTGTACGCTGACCGATCAGCTCTACGGCGTTCCGGCCGGCGGCACGATGGCCCATTCCTGGGTGCAGATGTTCCCGTCGGAATACGAGGCGTTTAAGGCCTACTGCGAAACATACCCAGACAACCCCACACTGCTGGTTGACACTTATAATACGCTGAAGTCCGGCATCCCGAATGCCATCCGCGTCTTCAATGAGGTCTTAAAGCCCCGCGGGCTGGCCAAATGCGGCATCCGGCTCGACTCCGGCGATATGACGTATCTGACGAAAAAGGCACGGAAGCTGCTCGACGAGGCGGGCTGGCAAAGCTGCAAAATCTCGTGCTCGAATTCTCTTGACGAATATATCATCGAGGACATTCTCAATCAGGGCGCGCAGATTGATCTGTTCGGCGTCGGTGAGCGGCTCATCACGGCCAAATCCGAAGCTGTGTTCGGCGGCGTTTATAAGCTGACGGCCATAGAGGACGAGAACGGGACCATCATTCCCAAGATCAAGATCAGCGAGAACGTCGGCAAGATCACAAACCCGCACTTTAAAAAGGTCTATCGCTTCTTCGGCAATGATACCGGCAAGGCCATCGCCGACTATCTGTGTGTCTATGATGAGACAGTCGATGACAGCCGTGATCTGGAGATTTTCGATCCGCAGGCGACATGGAAGCGCAAAAAGGTCTATAATTTCACGGCGAAGGAACTGCTTGTGCCGATTTTCAAAAACGGCGAACTGGTCTATCAGCTGCCGAAGCTGGATGAAATTCAGAAATACTGCGCCGAGCAGGTCGATACACTCTGGGACGAGGTCAAACGGTTTGACAATCCGCACACCTACTATGTCGATCTGTCGCAGAAGCTGTGGGATATCAAGGATCGGCTGCTGCATGAGGGCGGCAGACTCGACCGATAAAAGTATCGCATCCGCCCGGAAACCGGACGGATGCGCATTTATGGAGGGAACAGCATGACCATTCGCGTGGGGATCATCGGGCGGAATTTCGTCGTTGACTGGATGCTGGCGGCGATGGAACAGGTGCCGGAACTGCGTCCGGCAGCAATTTACTCACGAACCGAGGAAACTGGCCGGGAATTTGCAGAAAAATACCATCTGGACGCAGTGTTCACCGATCTGGAGGCGTTCGCAGCCTCGGACGCGTTTGACGCGGCGTATATCGCAAGCCCGAATATCTGTCACTTTGAGCAGGCCATGTGCCTGCTGCGGCACGGCAAGCATGTGCTGCTGGAAAAGCCGGGTGTTCTGACCAGAAAGCAGACAGAAGCGCTCGTCGAGACGGCGAAGGCGCATCATGTGGTCTATCTCGAGGCGATGCGGCTGGTGTTTGACGATGCGCTACCCATTATCCGGGACGCGCTTCCCGAAATCGGGACACTCCGCCGCGTCACGGCGGAATTTACGCAGTACTCCTCCCGCTACGACCGTGTTCGCGCCGGAGAG
>ERZ857951.224-NODE-224-length-78957-cov-6.754417_pt1 | contig 78957 bp, 65 predicted proteins | sample MGYA00519759_ERZ857951 | MGnify/ENA primary metagenome ERZ857951 (study PRJEB31778, sample SAMEA3449377) | human gut metagenome | biome: human gut; feature: human-associated habitat; material: faeces | place: United Kingdom | collected 2010/2012 ...
GACCACAAGGTCGCCGCGGCCGCCGTTGGCAAAGAAGGCGCCCGGTTTCATCGCAGCGAAGAACTCGGCGTTCGCCAAGCCGCGGGTCTCGGGCGTGCTGGGCATAAAGGATGCGACGATGTCAGCCTCGGCCAGACGCTCGGGCAGGGCGTCCATGCTGTCCATGTCCTCAAACACAATGGGGTAGACGAGCGGATGGCGCTTGATGCCGCGGACGTGCGCACCCATGTTGCGGCAGAGCGTGGCGAAGTGGCCACCGATATCGCCCGCGCCCAGCACCAGCACATTGGCGTTTTTGAGCGAGGTGACCGGCCCCAAATCCTCCCAGCGATGCTCGCGCTGCAGGTCCTGGTAGCCGGGCAGGCGCTTCATCATAGACAGCACCATGGCAAACATGTGCTCGCTCACGGCCTGGCCGTAGGCGCCGATTGAGCAAGACAGCTTGGCTTCAGCCGGCACGGTGCCGGCGGCGAGATAGTCGTCATAGCCGGCGGTCTGCAGTTGCAGCAGCTGGAGGCGCTCGCATGCGGTCAGCAGGGAAGGGTCTATGTTGCCCAGGATCACGTCGGCATTGGCGACCTGTTCACGCGTGATGGCGTCGGAGCTCGTGTAGATAAAGTCCTCGCCCGGAGCGCTCGACTCAAGAATTGCGCGATGGCGGTCGTTGACGGGCAGCAAAACCAGGATGTTCACAAGCAGTCCTTTCCGCTCGACCTGCCAAAAAGGGACAGGTTTATTTTGGCAGGTTGTATCAGGCAAAACGTTATAAAAACGCCGGGCTACGCGATGGTTAACATATCCATCGCGTAGCCCGGCGCATCCACAGCTACCAGCTCAGCAGCTCGTAGCCATCCTCGGTCACCACGAGCTGTACCTCGCACTGGGCCGAATCGCTGCCGTCCTTGGTGCGCACGCACCAGCCGTCACCCTTGCTGATCTTGATGTCGGGCGCTCCGGCGTTGACCATGGGCTCGATGGTAAAGACCATGCCCGGAGCCATGATGGTGTCCACATCGGGCGCCTCGGTGGTAAAGCCCACAAACGGGTCCTCGTGGAACTCCTTACCGATACCGTGTCCGCCGTACTCGCGCACCACGCTAAAGCCGGCGTCCTCGACCGTCTTTTGCACGGCCTCGGCCATCACGGACAGCGGTAGCCATGGCTTGACGGCCGCCAGACCCGCCTCCACGCTGGCGCGGGTGACGTCGACCAGGCGCTGGCGCTCGGCCGAGACCTCGCCGATGCAGAACATACGGCTCGAATCACTAAAGTAACCGTCCAGGATCGTGGAGCAGTCCACGTTGATGATGTCGCCCTCGTGCAGCACATCCGCATCGCAGGGGATACCGTGGCAGACGACGTCGTTGATCGAGGTGCACACGCTCTTGGGATAGCCCTCGTAGTTAAGATCGGCCGGCGTGCCGCCGTGCTCGACGGTGTAGTCGTAGATCATCTGGTCGATCTGGTTGGTGGTCATGCCCGCGGCGATGTGTTCGCCTACGTAATCGAGCACACCCACGTTGATGGCGGCCGAGCGCTTGATGCCCTCGATATCGGCGGGCGTCTTGTAGAGCGTGCGGGGCAGAACCTCCCAGCCCTCTTCCCACAAGCGCTCGAGGCGCTCATCAAAGGCGCTATGGCATTTCTTATATTTTTTGCCGCTGCCGCACCAGCAGACGTCGTTGCGGCCGGGCACGGGTCCATTGTCAAACATGGCTAACTTCCTTTCATTCGCAGCTAGTATAGCCCACTCACAGGGCAGCTGCGCGCTAGTAGCTCACCTGGCAGGGAATGCCGAGGGCGCGCACGCGCGCGGCGATGGCGTCGAGGGCCTCGGGCGCTGCTTTGGCAAGGCCGGCGACCGGCGTCTCGCGAGCCACCGTGTAGATGGTCGCTTCTTGTGGGCGAATGCGCTCAAGTGCCGCGAGCCAGGGGGCAACGTACTCCTCGCCGGTGTTGTCGATGGGCTTGCCCAGATACTCACCGGTCAAAAAGATCGTCTGGATAATAACGTGACCGTCAAAGCTTGCGAACGTCTCAATCTGGTGCTCGACGTCGTAGGGGCCAACAGGCTGGTCGAGCAGCTGGATAAATGCCGGATCGACCGTATCGAGCTTGAGGATGTTGTCGTCGACCATCATGAGCGCATCGTGCACCTCGGGGCGGTCGGCGCGCGTACCGTTGGAGAGCACGGCGATTTTGGAGTTTGGGGCCAGCTGATCGCGCAGCGCGACGGCGCCGGCAATCGCCTGGGGAAACTCCGGTGCGGCGGTGGGCTCGCCGTTGCCTGCGAAGGTAATCACATCGGGGAGCTCGCCCTCGGCTGCCATCTCGCGCAGCTTTGCCTCGAGCGCGTCGAGTACCACGGCGGCTGTGTTGTACGGCTCATGGCAGGGGCGCTCGGCGTTGAGGCCGTTTTCGCAGTAAATGCAGTCGAACGTGCAGATTTTGCCGCTGGCCGGCATCATGTTGACGCCGAGCGAGAGACCAAGGCGACGGCTGCGAACGGGCCCAAAGATGGGGCTGGCATTCAAAAACGTAGACATAGACATATGCTCCTCAAGACAATTGTGCCTAAGCATAGCATCGGCTCCAAAGCAAGGTGCGGGCTCTTGCTTTACAAGTTTCGTTTTTTCACGTCGCTCATTATGCCGTGCCATGAAAAGCCTCGGGTCGGGTACAGTTAATCTGTTAACAAGGCGTAAGGCAATGCGGGTCCATCCAACCGCACTGACGTGCAACTGGATGAGCATTGATGATGGGGGCACAACATGGATTTTACGGTCGAGAATGCGGGCACCACGATTGCCTGTCGCGAATATGCCGGCCCGGATGTGTCGCCTGATACTCCTGCCTTGGTGTGCGTGCACGGCGCTTGTGTCGACGGCACATTTTTTGACGGTATCGCTTGTGAGCTCAGTCGCAACTACCGCGTAATTGCTTACGACCGCCGCGGCTGCGGTGACAGCAGCGATGCGGCAGACGACAGCTATGATCTTGCCGCTCAGGCCGCCGACCTGCAAGCCGTGATCGAACACGTTGGCGCTCCGGCAAATGTGCTTGCGCATAGCGCCGGTACGTTGGTGGCGCTGGAGCTTCTTCGCACCGAACCCCATCTCGTCGCCCGTGCGATTCTGCATGAGCCGGCTGTGTCGGCCGAAGGCGTCGGTATGGGCGCAGCTCCGGTTTTGCTCGATATGATTGCGGCTGGAAAGGTATCAAGGGCGCTCCGGCTTTTCTTGGGAGCCCTCGGCGACTTGGACCCCGAGGCTCCTGGGACGACCGAAGCGGAAGTCAAACATGCCCTGCGCAATGGTCGTTGCTTTATGGCGAACGAATATGGAACAAATATGACTTACGTTCCCAATTGGGATAGTGTCTGCGCATCGAAGTCCGTTGCTGCTGTGCTTCTCGGCGAGCTTTCGGTCGATACACCCCGCGAGGCTGGCACGCGAGCGGCTGCCGAATATCTCGATTGCCCCCTTGTGACGATTCCGGGCGCGCATAACGGTCTGCGCGATCGCCCCGTTACGGCGGCAAACGCCGTTCGTGATGTCTTGGAGCGTTAGCACGCTCGATGACCTGCGGGGAGAGGGGCTGTTAGCGTTTCGTCATTGTTAACGAATGCGCCCATAACCGCGCGCCTGCGGCTCCATTACCGCCGTTTGCCAGGTCATAAAAATGCAACGATAATCGCGCGTTTGCCTTCAGCTGTTAGATGCTACCCTTGTACCAATTGATATGCACCGTTGCCGTGCGTAACGATAGAAAGGGCCCCATATGCTCAATAATCACGAGGTCAATCTAACCGACGAGGAGGCTGCCGCCGAGGTCGCCCGCGTCGCGAAGACCTACCCCGTGGTGCGTTTGCTGTCGGCCGATCAGATTAAGAGCGAGCCTAACTGCCTGCTCGCCGGCAATCGCTGCCCTTGTCTGCGTCAGTCGAGTCTTGAGGCCTTGGCAGATTCGGGTGAGGTATCGGAGCAGCTGCTCAATGATGGTACCGAGTACCGCGCTCGCCTGCGCCCTCTGAAGGTTGAGGGCGAGCCTCACGTCCTGCTGATGGTGCGTCCGATCGATGAGCAAGAGGCTGCAGAAGAGGACCTCGTCTACACCGATGTGCTGACGAGTGTGCGCAATCGCCGATATTACGAGGAAAAGCTCCGTAGCGCCCGCATGAATGCCGGCGTTGCGGTGATCGACCTTGATGATTTTAGGGTCTTCAACGATACGTGTGGCCGTCATGCCGGCGACCTTGCGCTCGGTGCTGTGGCGACGGCCATACGCAGCGGAATTCGTTCGACTGACGAGCTTGTACGCTATGGCTGCGACAAGTTTGTGGTCGTCATGCCCAATATTCCCTCCGATGACTTCACCCGTCGCCTGCACCAGGTGTCCGATGCCGTTCATGCCACGATTGTTCCGGGCTATGAGTACGTGAGCTTGACGGCATGTGTTGGCGGTGTTCGCATTCATGGCGAGACGGTCGATGAAGGAGTTGGCCGCGCTGTCCAGTTATTGAGCCGCGCTAAGGCAAAAGCCGGTACGGTCGTGACCGATGCCGATTCCATCGAAGCCTTCCAAAGCGAAAAGCCTTTGGTGCTTATTGTCGATGACTCCGAGATGAACCGAGCCATTCTCAACGAGATGCTCAAGGACGAGTATTGCATCCTCGAGGCCGACAACGGTCGTACGGCGCTCGACATGGTCGACCGCTATGGCGATGAGTTGTCGCTCGTGCTGCTGGATATTGTCATGCCGGGCATAAGCGGCTTTGAGGTGCTGGCCGATCTGTCGCGCCGATCGGATATCGACAATCTGCCTTTCATCATGATTTCGAGCGAAGATTCCGATGATATGGTTCTGCGCGCGTACGAGCTGGGCGCCTCGGACTATATCAACCGCCCGTTTGATTCCCGTGTCGTGCGTCGCCGTGTAAGCAACACCATCCGCCTATACGCCAAACAGCGCCGCCTGACGAGTTTGCTGTCCCAGCAGTACAACGAGCGCGTCAAGAACAGTCGCATGCTCATCGACATCATGGCCGGCGTCATGGAGCTTCGCAACGGCGAGAGCGGCAGGCACGTTACGAACATCGAAAAGCTGACCGAGCTGCTGCTTGACTGTCTGGTCCAGCGTAGCGACAGTATCTCCCTCGACAATGAGGAACGCTCCACGATTGCCCTGGCTTCGGCGCTGCACGATATCGGCAAGATGGCGATTGACGATGCGATTCTCAACAAGCCCGGACGCCTTACGCCCGAGGAGTTCGAGATTATGAAGACGCATACCACGATCGGCGCCGACATGTTGCTTGAGCTGGGCCGCCATCATGTCGGCAATGCGCTTATGGAATATGCGTACCAGATTGCGCGTTGGCATCACGAGCGCTGGGACGGCAAGGGCTATCCCGATGGCCTTAAGGGCGACGAGATTCCCATTGCCGCGCAGGTGGTCTCGGTGGCCGACGTGTATGATGCGCTGACGAGCGTGCGCGTGTACAAGGACGCTATCCCGCACAAGGAGGCGATCCAGATGATCCTGGACGGTAAGTGCGGCACCTTTAACCCACTGTTGCTCGACTGCCTGCTCGAGGTGCAAGACCGTATTGCCGAGACGTTGGCACGCCCCGCCGACGTTGTCGCGTTTCCCACGATTTAGTTTGACCAAAGGAGTTTTAATCCATGATTTCCATGCGTGAGGCGTATGAGAAGATCGGCGCTAATTATGATGACGCGTGCGCTCGGCTGATGGGCGAGGAAATGCTTGCCCGCTTTGCCCTCAAGTTTTTGGATGACGAGAGCATGGACAAGCTGGAGGCCGCCATGGCGGCAGGAGACGCCGAAGGTGCGTTTATGGCAGCGCACACGCTCAAGGGCGTGAGCCAGAATCTGGGATTCGATAATCTGTACGAGCCGGCGGTTGTGGTGACCGAAGCACTGCGCGGCGCCGATGCCGTTGACGGCGCTCGCGAGGGAATGCATGCGTTGCAGCAGCAATATGCGGCTACGATGTCGGCCCTGCGCGAAGCGGCTGAATAAGAGCTTGCGAGCCTTGATGACTATGAGAGTGGATAATCTCCCGTTTTAGGCCCGGTGGTGGCCTCGAAGTGGGAGATTATCCACTCTCGTTCGATACGTGTCCAAAAATCCACTCTCACCCCTTCTGATTAGTGAATGGGCTATGCGCACCGGCGGGGCTTTCCGCATGCAATCAATATCGTTGTTCGATAAACTGTTCGAATAACGATAGAGTCGATGAGGGTGAGTGTATGTCTAACAGCGTTCAGCGTATGGCCAAAGCGGGCGAAAATATCAGGAAGCTTGGCTTTTGCATGGCAGCCGTTTTTGCAGGGATGCTCGTCGCTTTTGCCGCGTTGGTTGTTTACGTGATCTGGTATGCGGTTGCAAACGTTGCTTCTGTCGATTCTTTCGGCGTCGTGACGCTTCTCGATGGCGGGTGCATCGTTATCCCAAGCGGACTGTGCCTGGCACTCGTCGTGGGTATTTCGCTTGTCGTTCTGTGTGGGATCAGCCGTAACATCTCGCGAGGCGTCTCGCCCTTTACCAAGACGCATGTGCGGCTTATCCGTGTTCTTGCGCTTGCCTTTGCTGTTAACGCCGCGGTTTCGCTTATTGGTGCCTACGGATCGGTCAATCTTACCATTGGTGGGCTGGAGCTTTACGTCGTGCCTCATTCCTTCGTTATTGAGATTTGCCAAGGCGTTGCCTTTGATGCGGGGTCGCTTATCGGCGCGGCTGTCTGTCTGTGTATCTCGGTGATCTGGAGTTATGCCTCGCTGCTCCAAGAGCAGTCTGACGAGCTTGTGTAGGAGGAAGCATGAGCTATCTCATCATCGAGCTTGAGACGCAGCTGCTTAAGACCGGAAAGACCAGTGCTGATCTGATTCGTGCCACGGGGCATACTCCGGCTAATATTTCTAAGCTAAGAAACGGAAAAATTAAAGCTATTCGCCTTAAGACGCTTCTCGATATTTGCGATGAACTTGACTGTCAACCGGGAGATATTATTCGGCGGGTGAGTGAGAAAGAGCTTGAGGAGCTTATTGTTGAGCGTGCAAAAAATGTCGTGAGACAGATGCGGGATGGTGGAGGCAACGAGGCGTCGCTTCCGACATCAGTCTTCGCTGTCGATTTGAGTGACGAGTAGCTTAAGGCGAACAACTAAAACGAAGTATCAGCGTGAAGGGACCCGTGTCTAACACAGGTCCCTTCTTTTAGATTATCTTGACAAATATGTGTTATCGAAAAACAATAACAACCATGGAAAACGATAAAAGAAAGAAGGAACGATATGAGCGGTTTTTCTATCAAGCAGAACGGGGGTCCAATGAACGCATCAGCGATAAAGTTATCAAAAGTTTCAAAACGCTACGGGAAACGACACGTTTTGCATGACGTTTCCTTCGAGGTGCATCAGTCTGAACTTTGCGCCCTTGTTGGTGCAAACGGGGCGGGCAAAAGCACGCTTATTAAAATAGTGCTGGGCCTCTGTGAGCCATCGTCGGGGAGCGTGGAGCTCTTTGGAGGCAAGTCGAAAAAAGAGCTGAGCCTGATGCGGACGCGTGTCGGCTATGTGCCAGATTCCAGCGGAGCATACCAATCCCTCAGTGCGGTGGAGAATCTTCGGATCCGATGTGCGGAATGGGGGCTCGATGAGAAACGTGAGGTTCCTCGCGTCTTGGGCCTAGTCGGGCTGGACGTCGATGAGAAAAAGAGCGTGAGCAGTTTTTCTCTGGGAATGAAACGGCGACTGGATATAGCTACGGCTTTGTTGGGCGACACCGACGTACTAATTTTCGATGAGCCGGCAAATGGGTTGGACCCGCTGGGCATCGAGAGTATATGGGCCCTTATCGGTCGATTGAATCGAGAACAGGGTAAGACCATGCTCATCTCTAGCCATGATTTGGATGAGTTGGCATCGGTTGCAACAAGTTGCGTGTTTATTCATGACGGTGAACTGCTGAAAAAGGAATCGATGGATGTCATAAGGGATGAGGCGTCGTCCCTAAAAGAATATTACAGGCGCTTGATGAACGCGGTCTCGCTATGAAGCGGGCGATCCATCCCATAAAGGCAGATATGATGCGTCTACACAGGATGTTTCCGGCGCAGTTTGGTCTTACGCTTATGTTGGCGTGCGGTCTTCTCTTCGGTGTTTTTCTAAATAACGGAGCAACGTTGCTAGGCTTTGGCTATGGCGTTTGTGGGGAGGATATTGGTTTCTTCTGGAATGCAATCGATCCTTCTGCGCCTGATGAGTCCCTTGCGCGCAGCGCTTTTGCCGGTACATCCCTGTTCGTTCCACTCATCGTTTGTTTGGTGCTTTTACAGGAGCATGGCTATAAAGAGGGATACCGAATTTCTTCAGCAAGAGGTCTCGCCCGCTTTAATGGGGCTTTGGCACATGTGCTTTCGTCTGCTTTAATAGTCGGCGCAGCATATAGCGCACTTTGCCTTCTTTTGTTTGCAATAGCCATACTGCGTGGGGGGCAAAACTACACGCACGGCATGCTGACTGCATTTTTGCCTGCGATGATAATCAACGCCGTATTGGTGATATCGGTTGCGTTGGAGACGATGACCATCTATCGGATTACAGGCAGCGCTGTATTGAGCGGGGCTGCAATCATAATTGGATTTGTCATGAGCCTGACGCTCTACGGAAGCTTCCTTCAGGTGCCTATACCATCCTTGCGATGGGTCTTACTCCTTCCGGGGCCGTACCTTGGAGTCGGATGTGCCCTTGGGTATAGCGATATGGGACAGCTGACGCTTCTGGGATATGGCGTGGCAGCCAGCTGTCTATCGGTATTGATTTACGCTCTCGTGAGCTTTCGTGCCGGGGGTGTGTTCAATGACTCGTCAGATTAGAAGATTCCTCCATTCAGAATGGAAGCATGTGAGCAAATGGGCGTACGCCTTAATCCTGGTAATTTATGCGTACATGGTGGTATTGCAGCTTAATTCTTTCCCGATGTGGTTCTGTAGCCTCCGTGAGAACAGTTTCTTGGGCTTTTTCCCAGACCCGACGCTTCGGCTATCGGCAGAGGATGTCGTTCTATTTGGTAATGCAGAGGTTTTTCGCGGTCTGCTGTTCAACGTAGCCCCGTTGGCTCATGCATTGTACTTTCCGTTTGTCGCGGCTTGTATCGTGCCGCGCTTTGTCAGTTCGGACTTTATTGAGGAACCGTGGGGGCTGTCGGAGGCTCGGGGAGGGAAGCGTGTGTGCGCTATCGTTGCGCGAGTGGTGCTGTCTTCTTTTGCCCTTTTGGGCGCGTTTATCCTGACGAGTGTCGTTTTGTACTGTCTTAACTGCGCAATCGTTTCGGATGCTCAACAGTATTTCAACCTGAATATATTTTGCGATCGACTTCTTCTGGCGAGTGTCGTCTGCCTTGCATACGTGGTCTCTTGCGTGATCGCTGTTTCCTATTTTGGGTCCGGCTTCGGTCCGATTGGCATGCTGTTGCTTGTCAATGTTGTAGCGATCTACATACAGCTCGGGGCCAATTCCATGCTTCCGCTTCCAGCCTCGATGCTCATGTGGATTTGTGGCGTGACCCCGTTGGGGAATGGTCAATGCATCTCGATTTTAATTGACTGCCTAATCAACGTAGCAAGCGTTTTTACCATTTGCTTTACCGTAGACCGATTGCGGTCGAGATTTCTTTGATTGTTTGTGAGGGATAATCATACCGAGCATACCAAATACAGGGGGGGGCGGGCACCGTGGCTGGTGTCCGCCCCCCGGCATGGAAGGTTTAAGCCTGCGTGATTCGCGAGCTAGCGGGCCTGCTTAACCTTTGCCGCTGCCTCGACAAACGACTTCCACAGGTTAAAGTCGGTCTCGAGCGTCTGCCAGGTGTACTCGGGATGCCATTGCACGCCCAGGCAGAAGGGTTGGCCTTCGACTTCGATGCACTCGGGCACGCCATCGGTTGCCTTGGCGACCAAGCGCGTGCTTTTACCCAGACGATCGACGCAGCAGTGGTGTGCGGAGTTGGTCTGGATAAGCCTGTGCCCGCCAAGCGCGCGCTCCAGCAACGAGCCCGGCACGACCTCGACGGGATGCACGGGGTCGTTGAGCACGTGGGTATGGCGCCACTGCGTGCGGCCCTCGCGCGCGCCCAGGCTCGGTACGTCCATGCACAGGGTGCCGCCAGTAGCGACATTGAGCAACTGCGTGCCGCGGCAGGTGGTAAAGAGCGGCTTTTTGGCGCGGAGCACCTCGCCGACCAGCTTAAACTCAAAGCTATCGCGGATCTCGCAGCAGAGGGTGGGATCGTAGGGTCGATCATCGCCCCAACGTTTGGGATTGACATCAGGGCCGCCGGGAATGGCGATGCCGTCGGCGATATCGACGTAATGACGGATGACCTCAATGTCCTCGGTGATGGACATCTGCAGCGGCAGGCCGCCGGCGGCAAGGATGGCATCGACAAAGACACTTGCGATTTCCTCGTTGGGGGAGAGCGTCTCGCTTAAAAACGGCTTTGCATCTTCCCAACGCGGCGCGACGAGGATGAGCGGACGGTCGGCGGGGGCAACGTCGACGTGCGGGGTATAGGACGAGGAAGTACGAGTTCCGATCATAGGTGTAACTTTCGAGTTTGGATGGTCATGGCGAGCGAACATGGCAATTGGGTTAGTGGCCCTTGATGGAGTTGAGGAAGTCCTGGGCGCGCTTGGTCTGGGGGTGGTCGAAGAACTCGTCGGGCGTGCCGGTTTCCACGATCTGGCCGTCGGCCATAAAGACGACGCGGTCGGCCACGCGGCGGGCAAAGTTCATCTCGTGCGTAATGACGATCATCGTCATGCCCTGCTGGGCCAAGCGCACCATGACCTCGAGCACCTCGTTGATCATTTCGGGGTCAAGGGCGCTCGTGGGCTCGTCAAAAAGCATGGCCTTGGGCTGCATGGCGAGTGAACGGGCGATGGCCACGCGCTGCTGCTGGCCGCCCGAAAGCTGTGCGGGCACCTTGTCGGCCTGCTCGGCCACGCCCACGCGGCTCAGCAGGTCCATGGCGCGCTCACGAGCCTCCTCCTTGGACACGCCCAGCACGTCGACCGGCCCCAACATGACGTTCTGCAGTACGGTCATATGTGCGAACAGGTTGAACTGTTGAAACACCATGCCCAACTCGGCGCGCATGCGGGCAAGATCCTTGCCTTCCTGCGGCAGGGGCTCGCCTTCGATGAGGATCTCGCCCGAGTCGATGGTTTCCAGACGGTTGATAGTGCGGCACATGGTCGACTTGCCCGAGCCCGAGGGACCGATCACAACGACGACCTCGCCGCGGTCGACCGAGAGATTGATGTCGTTGAGGACGTGTAGATCGCCATAGTGCTTATCGACGTGTCTGAGCTCGATCAACGGCTGATTGCCGGTGGAAGAGGTGCTCTGTGCCATGGTGCTCGGCTCCTTATGACTCGAAATGGTAAAGCGTTAGCGGATGATGGTCGCGCCGGTCTTGTGCGAAACGTAGATGGCGGCCTTGTTGATCGCGACGTTGATGAGGATGTAGATGACCGCGATTACCAGGTAGACCGACACGAGGGCGTCGTAGTTGGTAATGAGCACACGGGCATTTTGCATGAGGTCGGGGTAGCTCACCACATAGGCGACGGTGGTGTCTTTGACTACGACCACAAGCTGCGAAATCAACGACGGAATGATAAACCGAATAGCCTGCGGCAACACGATTTTAAAGGTGATTTTGGCCTTGGAGAGACCGAGCGCCTGGGCTGCCTCGACCTGACCGCGCGGCACGGCATTGACGCCGGCGCGGAAAATCTCGGCCAGCACGCCGGCCGCAGCGAGCGCGACAGGCAGTGTGAGCATCCAAAATGACGGTAGCGCGATCTTGTACTGGGGCAGCACCAAAAAGAAGAAGTAGATGAACAGCAGGCTCGGCACGCCGCGGAAGAAATCGGTGAGCACACGGCAGACCAGCTGTAACGGCTTGATGCCGCTGGTACGGCCGAGCATAAGGGCTAAGCCCAGTACCAGTGCAATGACGCCGGCGGTGAGTGCAACTTTAACGGTGCCCTCAAAGCCGGCAAGCAAGAACTTCCAGGTGGTTAAGTGCGTAAAGAAATACCAATAGTGGACCGAAAGCTGGCCGGTCACATAAAAGCGCTGCAGTACCAGGACGGCGAGCGCGGCGACGGCAACAAGCGAGATGGCGGTGCCGATGCGAATCTTGGCGCGCATCTTGGGGCCGGGAGCCTCGTAGAGCGCATCGCGCATGGTAAGCGCGGAGGTGGAGTGCTTGCTCATCGGAGGATCCTCACCTTCTTATCGATGTAGTTGCCAATGTGGCTCACCACAAAGGCCGTGCCCAGGTAGCCGAGCGCCGAGATAAAGAACGCGGCGACGCCGCCGAGCGAGCGCGTGTTGATGTAGCTCACCACGCCAGTGAGCTCCTGCGGTTTAAGCGGCACCTGACTGCCGAGCGCGGTGGTAAGCATGACGGCGATAAAGAGGTTGGTCATGGGCAGTACGCTCGAGCGCAGCGCCTGCGGAATCACGATCTTGGCGAGGATACGGCTGAAGCTCATGCCGAGCGAGCGGGCGGCTTCCACCTGGCCGACGCCGACGGTGTTGATGCCACTCATAAAGTTCTCGGAGCCAAAGGCCGAGCCCAAAAAGACCGTGGCGACGATAACGCAGGTGCGGTAGGGCAGGACGACCTTGAGCGGTGGCAGTGCGTAGACGACGATGATGAGCAGCGCGATGCCGGGGATGTTACGGAAGACCTGGACATACAGGTCGCCAAAGATGCGCAGCGGCTTGAGCGGCGACACGCGCATCACAGTGACGGCGACGGCCAGCACCATGGCGATGGCAAACGACTCAAGCGTCATGCCCCAGGTTGCTAGCAGCGCGTCGATATAGTTCTGGCCATAGAGCGACCAGAGCTCGGAGAGACTCATGCGGACCTCCCGCCGATAAGGAAAGGGGCTCCCGTGTGTACGGAAGCCCCGACAACTCAGTGAGGAAACAGTTTACCGCAATAAAGCGCATCATGCGTTTCCATATGGTTTCGTTGCGGCCGTTACCAGGCTCGCTGCCTAGGCGCCGATCTCGGGCAGCTCGGGAACATTGGTGTCGCCCGTACGGTCACCGATGCAGATCTGCCACAGCTCAGTCCAGGTGCCGTCGTCCTCGATCTTCTTAAGGAAGTCGTTGACAAAGGCGACGCCGTCGGAATCGAGCGGCAGGCCGATGCCATAGGGCTCCTTGCTGCCGAAGGGCTTGCCGGCGATCTTGTACTTACCGGGCTCGCGGACCAGGGCGCTCTGCTGCATGTTGTTATCGATGACATAGGCGTCAACGCGACCCTGCTGGAGTGCCTGACGGGCCTCCTCGTCGGTCTTGAACTCCTGCTGGCTGGCCTTGGGGGCGAACTCCTCCAGGATGGCGGGGCCGTTGGAGCCGGACTGGACAGCGACGTTCTTATCGGCCAGGTCGTCGACGCTCTTGATGTCGTCGTTGTCGGCGAGCACCAGGATGGCCTGCTGGGTGTAGTAGTAGGGGCCGGCAAAGGAGACGAGCTTCTTGCGCTCGTCAGTGATGGTGTAGGTGGCAAAGACGGCGTCGACCTGGCCGTTCTGCAGGACGGACTCGCGCGTGTCCGAGGTCACCTGGGTGATCTCGACCTTGTTCTCGCCCAGAATGTAGTTGGACAGGAGCTGTGCGATACCGGCGTCGAATCCGCGGGTCTGACCGTCTTTCTCGTTGAGGAGGGAGAAGAGCGTGGAGGTCTGAACGCCGCCGATCTTAAAGACGCCGGCATCCTTGACGGCCGTCGCCCAGGTGCTGGCGGCGATGGCGTCGTCATCGGCCTTGGGGCCGTTGTCGACGAGCTTGTCGAATGCCTTAGCGTCGAGCGTGGTGGAAGCCTCGGTATCTTCGGAGCTCTTGGAGGAGCCGGCGGCGGAACCCTTGTCGGCCTCGGCGCTGGTGTCGGAGCAGCCGGCAAGACCAAGGCCGGCGACGGTTGCGAAGGTGGCGGCAACGAAGCCGCGGCGGTCGAGAACGACCTGCTGGGAGAGGTTCTTGCTCATGGGAGAACACCTTTCTCAATAAAATCCCTAGCGGTTGAGTAGAGTTATACCCTATCCCGCTCAAATGGGTCAACACGAAATAACTCAGAAACATACTGACCTTATGGGTTATTCTACCTACCAAATAGGGACGGGCGCCTTTGTGGTGGTTCTTGCAGATGTGGTGGCCTGTCTCGCTGCTTTGTCTCAATCTGTAACAGTTAGACGAGGAAATGGGTTCTACCTGTTACAGATCGAGATTTTCTCTTCAGGGGAATTCGAATGTCTCAATCTGTAACATCTGGACGGCCAAAAGGTCCCTATCTGTTACAGATTGAGACAAAGGTCTGGGACTAAGATGTCTTATCTCGATCTGTAACAGTTAGACGGAAATTCGGGCCATAGATGTTACAGGTTAAGATAATCGCGTCGCGAAAATAAAAACCTCCGCAGGGGTGCTTTCCTTGCGGAGGTTTTCTTACTCGTTCAGCAAGCGTACGGCTTCGGCAGCCATATTCTCGACCGTCATGCCGTTCTGAGCGAGCAGCTCGTTGGGGTCGTAGCGGTCGGGGAAGCCCTTGGCGATGCCGAAGGTGCGCGTGCGCAACGGCGTGCATGCCAGGTAGCACGCGACGCGCTCGCCCCAGCCACCGTCCAAGATGCCGTCCTCGAGGGTGACGACAACGCGATGCTCGGCGGCAAGGCTATCGAGGAACTCGCGGTCGAGCTCGGTTGCAAAGCGCGGGTTGACGAGCGTGGCCTCGATGCCGTACTCGGCAGCCAAGCGGTTTGCCACGCGCTCGCCCAGCTCAAAGAAATCGCCAAGCGCGAGCACGGCAACGTCGCGACCCCGGCGCACCACGTTGTAGCGAACGGCGCTGTAGTCGGTGTCTTCGGCGGGCGCCAGATCGGGACGGCTCACCAGGCCGATGCCCGGTACGCGAATCGCCGCGGGATGCTCGCGGTGGTCGAGCGACCAGCTCAGCATGGACAGATATTCCTCCATGCAGGCCGGCGCTAGGTAGCGCATGTTGGGAAGTCCACCCAGCATGGAAATATCAAAGAACGAAAGGTGCGTCTCGGACGTGGTGCCAAAGATTGACGCACCAAACACCAAAATGGTTGCCGGGGCGTCGTTGAGGCACAGGTCGTGCCACAGCTCGTCGTAAGCGCGCTGCAAAAACGTGCCGTACACACCAAAGACTGGCTTGGCGCCCGAGCGCGCAAGCGCGGTGGCAAAGGTCACGGCGTGCTCCTCGGCAATGCCCACATCGACGAACTGTTTGCCGGCGGCAGCGCGAAGCTCGGGTGTAAAGCCCATGATGTAGGGCGTGGCGGCCGTGATGCCCACGACCTGCGAATCGCGCTCGATGGCGGCGCTGAGCGCCTCGCCCGTAATGTCGGCATAGGTGCGCGGCGCAGGCTCGCTCGGATGGCCCGGGCAGAGCTTGCGTCCAGTTGCCATGTCAAACGGACCCACGTGATGCCAGCGTTCGGGGTCGTTCTGGGCTGGCTCAAAGCCCTTGCCCTTGGCGGTGGAGACGTGCAGCACGATGGGATGATCGATATTGCGCAGTTCCTGCAACGCGTCGACGAGGGCCAACACGTCGTTACCGGCGTCCAGATAGCGGTAGTCGAGCCCCATCGCGCGGAAAACGTTGCGCTCACAGGTACCGTTGCTGGCTCGCAGCTCGGCCAGATTGCGATACAGGCCGCCATGGTTCTCGGCAATGGACTGGTCGTTATCGTTGACGATGATGATCAGGTTGCTATCGAGTTCGGCGGCATTGTTAAAGCCCTCAAACGCCAAGCCGCCCGAAAGCGAGCCGTCGCCAATAACGGTGATGACGTTGTACGTATCGCCCGCCAGGTCACGAGCGTGCGCCAGGCCGCAGCCCAGGCTCACCGACGTGGAGGTATGGCCCATGGCGAACAGGTCGTGCTCGGACTCGTCGGGATTGGCAAAGCCAGAAGCCTCACCATAACGCTCCGGATCGATATAAGTGTACGCGCGCCCGGTCAGCGCCTTGTGGGCGTAGGTCTGGTGCGAAACGTCAAAGACAATCTTGTCGATGGGGGAGTTAAATACGCGATGAAGCGCAACCGTAAGCTCAACGACGCCCAAGTTGGGGGCAACGTGCCCGCCGACGGCGGCGGAGCTTTCGAGGATTGCCTGACGGATCTCGCCGCAGAGCAGCGGAAGCTCGGCGCGATCGAGAGCCTTGACGTCCTCGGGCGTTGTCGTTTGCGTAAGCAGCATCGTTGTGGGTTACTCCATGCGAATCGTGCGCCGGCACTCCCTCGGCCGGCACAATTGCACAAGACAGTCTCGCACATTTTGGCGTTTGATATGTGACGGCGGCGCGGTAATTCGCCAACTGGTGGGGCAAAACGTTTTGTCCGATGCCATACTGATATGTTCCATGATGTTTTTATCGATTGTGCACAGGCCGTGGCTTGTCGCCGTGAGTCGCTGGAAGGAGGCAGCATGTCCGATGCCGTTCGTGCCGAAAAAATCGCGCACGAGGTCGACTATGCCGCCCGCCAGCTGGCCCAGGCGGGCCGCTTGGACCTGACGCACGAGTTTATCCAGCATGGCGACGTGACGGTCTATGCACATGTGACTTCGGTAGCGCGGGCGAGCCTGTCCTTTGCCGAGCGCTTGGGCCGTGCCGGCATTTCGGTCGACCGTGCTTCGTTGTTGCGCGGGGCCCTGCTGCACGATTACTTTCTCTATGACTGGCACGATCCCGACCCAAGCCATCGGCTGCATGGCTTTCGCCACCCGTTTTTTGCCCTGGCACGTGCGGAGGAAGATTTTGAGCTGACGCCGCGCGAACGGAACATTATCGTGCGGCATATGTTTCCGCTGGTGCCAGTGCCGCCGACGTGTCGTGAGGCTTGGATTGTATGCCTGGCAGATAAATGGTGCGCTCTGCGCGAGACGGTCGCCGGTCGTCTGCGGCGCAAGGACGAGGCGGACGATGACGTGAGTAAAGCATCGAGCGAAAAGAGGAGAGGGTAGACGGTGGAAACCGCGATTGATATGGCGTTTGGCGGCGCGACGCTTGCCGCCTGCCCACTCTCGGCACTGGTGCTCTCGTTTGCCTTTTACGGGTTTTGCGGTTGGGCATGGGAGTCGACAGTATGTGCCATGCTCAATCACGGACGATTTGCCAACAGCGGCTTTTTGCTGGGGCCGTGCTGCCCAATCTATGGCGCGGGCGGCATTGCCTGCTGGCTGCTGTTGCGCGGGATTCCGGATGCCTCGAGCCAGTTTGTCGCTGCAGCACTCGTATGCAGCGTGATTGAGTATAGCGTAGGCGTGCTGTTGGAAAAAACAACGGGCGCTCGCTTTTGGGATTATTCGCACCTGCCGTTTAACCTGCACGGACGTATCTGCCTGTACTGGGCCTGCGCGTTTGGCCTGGGTTCGTTGTGCATTTGCCGTTTGGTGGAGCCGGCATTGCTGGGACTGCTTGGCCATCTGCCGGTGCTGATTGTGCGGCTGTCCGCCTTTATCGTCGCGGTCGCGATGATGGTCGACGCGGCATGCTCGTTGGCGAGCTGGCGGCGTCTGTCCGATCAGCTGGAGCGCGTGCGCGCCGACCTTGCCGACCGCATCAACGAGTCGCTTGCCGATGCCTCGGACTCAATGCTCGAGCGCATTCCCGATTCGGCAATCGACTCGGTGGCACAGACGCATATCCGCAGCCGTGCCGTTAACGCGTGGCTGGCCGAGCTGGGCGACGCGACACTCGATGCCCTTCGTGAGAAGGCTTCGATGCCGACATTTATCTCGGATGGTGCTCGCGGCCTGGCACTTGCCGCCCGCCGCGTGGCCGATGCCGCGCCGAGCATGCCGCGTCCGTCGCTCAGTCGCCGCCTTGCCGGCAAGCGCATGAGCCGTCCGGTGCCAAGCGTGTCGCTCAGCCGACGCGACCTGCGCTTCTTCAATGCCTTCCCGCGCTTGCGCATCAACCGCTACGAAGGTGTCATTCGAGCAACTAATCTCCGCGACCGCGCCCACGAGCTGTTTCGGCGCTAGCCGGGACGGGCACGCTCACGGCTCCCTTGCTCGCGTATTTCCCGTCCGTTTCGCGTCCGTTGCCGTGCCGTTTCTAAGATTGCGGCACCGTTTCCATTCGACAACGCAGCGTTTAACAACGCCGTATCTGGTCTACACCAGTTGCCCCTCGGCCGCATTATGGGCGCCGACAACGTTCATGCGATCAAGGGGGAGCGAATGTACGATACGGGATCGACAACGTTTATGCTCATCTGCACCATGCTCGTGTTTTTAATGACACCGGGTCTGGCGTTTTTCTATGGCGGCCTGTCCAGGCGCAAAAATGTCATCAACACCATGCTCATGTGCTTTGGCGCCATTGGCCTGGTTGGTGTGCTGTGGATTGTTGCCGGCTGGTCGCTGGCTTACGGCGGCGACGGTTCCAGCCCGTTTATTGGAGGCCTTGACCAGCTGCTGTGCCTGCCGGTGCTCGGTCAGGTGCTGCAGGCGGCCGAGGGCACCGCGTCGGACGGCGCCGTCTACCCGGAGATTATCAACATCGCCTTTCAGATGGCATTTGCCATGATCACTGCTGCTATCGTCACGGGCAGCCTGGCCGGCCGCGTTAAGTTTGGTGCCATGACGGCCTTCCTGGGCATTTGGCTGCTCATGGTCTATGCGCCGCTTGCCCACATGGTTTGGGGCGGCGATGGCTCCTTTATCGGTGACATTATCGGCGCACTCGACTTTGCCGGCGGCGACGTGGTGCACATTTCGTCCGGTCTTACGGGCCTGATCCTCTGCTTAATGCTCGGCCGTCGTCGCGGCTTTGGCATGGTGAGCTATCGTCCGCATAACGTGCCGTTTGTGGCGCTGGGCGCCGGGCTGCTTTGGTTTGGCTGGTTTGGATTTAACGGCGGCAGCGAGTTCAAGGCCAATGCCGTGGCGGCGCTTGCCATCCTCAACACCGTGACGGCCAGCGCGGCGGGCATGGTCTCGTGGCTTGCCGTCGAGCGCGTGTACACTGGTCGCCCCACGCTGGTGGGCGCCAGCACCGGTCTGGTTGCGGGCCTTGTGGTGGTCACGCCCGGCGCGGGCTTTGTCGAGCCGTGGGCAGCGCTGGTTATGGGCCTGATCGTATCGCCCGTCTGCTACCTGGCTATCAGCCATCTTAAGACCAAGTTTGGCTACGACGATGCGCTCGACGCGTTTGGTTGCCACGGCATCGGCGGCATCTTGGGCGGCGTGCTCACGGGCCTGTTCTGCGTGCCGGAGCTTTCGTGGACCGGTAAGGGTGGCCTGTTCTACACGGGCGATGTGTCGCTGCTGGTCTCGCAGATCTTGGGCATTGTGGTGACGGTCGCTATTGTGCTGGTGCTCGATTTGGTGATCGCCGCGGTGGTCAAGGCGCTATTCCACGGCAGCCTGCGCGTGGACGAGGCCGACGAGGCGCTGGGCCTGGATGCGAGTCAGCACGGCGAGAGCGCATACCCTTCGTTCTCCGGACTCGATTAGCAGCTTCCCCAAGCACCGCACCTTGCCGTTCAATCGTCGCTCACGTACTTAAGTACGCTTCGCTCCTCTTTCACGGCAATCTGCGGCACTTGGGAAACCTGCTAAGACCAGTCAGTTGAACTTTTTGATCTCTGAGGTTGGTTCGCGGCACCTGGAAAACCTGTGCCATGTGAAGGACAATCAATTTCTTTTTTTGAAGAGAGGAATTCACTATGAAGAAGATTACGGCGATCGTTCGTGCCGAAAAGCTTGAGGTTCTTAAAGACGCGCTGTTTGCTGCTGATGTTCGCGGTATGACTATCAACCAAGTGCAGGGCTGCGGCGCGCAGCATGGCTGGAAGGAATACGTGCGCGGCAACGAGTTGCTTGTCAACACGATCCCTAAGGTGCAGTTCACCCTCATCTGCGCCGATGAACATGTCGATGGCATTGTTGACATCATCTGCAACGCTGCTCGCACCGGTGCCGTTGGAGACGGCAAGATTTGGGTCGAGCCGATCGAGGAGGTTATCCGCATCCGTACCGGCGAACACGGCCCCGCCGCGGTGTAGAATCGACCGCCTGCCATCCGCAACGTTAAAATGCTGCAATGAGGCACAAGACTTGCGTTGCGGATGGACGGATTATGGGTCGTAATAAATATCCCGAGGAGACGGTCGCGAAGATTCTCGACGCGGCGCTGGAGCTATTCTGCGCACAGGGTTATGAGGGGACGAGCATTCAAGACATTGTCGACCGCCTCGATGGCATGACCAAGGGTGCTGTCTATCATCACTTTAAGAGCAAAGAGGAGATTTTCAACGCCGCATTTGATCGGGCAATGGCTCCGATTGTTGAGCACCGTCGCTCAATGCTTGGTATCGGCAATATGACCGGAGCCCAAAAGCTCAAGCGACTGTACGCGCCCGAGTCTGTCGTTCCACAAATTGAGCTATGGACACGCATGCACCCTGCAGCGGATCCGGTAAAAAGCTCGCGTCTACTGGCGATGCAGTACCAGGGCTCGTTTGACGAGTCGGCCGATGGCTGTCTCTTGCCAGTGATCGAGGAGGGCATCGCCGACGGCTCCATTGCGTGCGAATGCCCGCACGAAGCGGCGGAGGCCGTATCGTTGTTGGCGAATCTTTGGCTGCTGCCATTGTTCCGTCCGCTCGAGTCCAAGGAGCGAATGCTCGCTCGCGCACAATGTTTGGCGCAGATGGCGGCCGCGGTGGGGCTCGATTTGGGTAATGAAGTGCTTCAGACAACGGCGCAGATTTGGGACGTATGGGACCGCGCCGGGTGGTAATATAGATACCAACGGTATGTAATTGATTTATGAGGGTAGCTACGGCTGCCCTTTTCAAGTCATTAAATACATACTAACGGTATGTATAGGGGTGGGCTTATGGCTGGAATGCGGAGGAGTGGCGTCTCGTTGACGCAAAAAACAGTACGATCTATCAGACTTTTTGGCCTTCTTGTTGCGCAGCTGTGCACGTATTCGATGCTGTCGGCGCTGTGCTTTGCGTATCCGCTTTACTTGTTCGATTGCAGCGGCTCGTCAACGTTATATGGCGCTGTCGCGGCGATAGCGTTCATACCAGGTGTGCTCGCGACTCCGGTTGGCGGGATCTTGGCGGATCGGGGAAGACAGCGCGAGGTCCTCGTGGCCCTCGGTATTGCTCTGATGACTGCATCGCTGCTGTCTATCCCCATGAAGCGCTCATTGCCTCTTGCGGTCGTCGTAGTAGCGATACTTTGTGTTCAATACGGTGTTCAATCGCTGCTAAAGCCAATGCTCCAAATTGAGACGGTGCGCATGGCGGGTGAAGGGAAGGTTGAGCGGGCCACTGCATTGGTTTCGCAGTCGACCATGGTGAGCAATATCTTGGGCCCTGTGGTCGGTACGGCAGTCTATGGGTGCTTTGGCATCGATACTCTTTGCGCAACCGCGTCGGTGACGTTTGCGATTTCAGCCCTGCTGTTTGGGGGTGCACTCAGGCAAAATGCCTCATCTGAAACGATGGGAGACGGCGCGACTCGTACGACATGCCGAAACGATTTTAGGGAGTCGATTCGGTATCTGTTGCAAAATGCATCATTGGTCGCTGTGATTTTGCTTGCGGCAGTTTTGAACCTTGCGTTGGTTGGGCTAACGATTGGCGCTCCTATTATTGTTACAAAGCATCTCGGCATGCAGTCATCCTTTGTTGGGATTATTGAGGTGGCTATGGGCTTAGGTGGTCTTGTCGGCAGTGGTTTGGTCGGTATTTGGCCGCATCGTTTTTCCTTCAAGGGCATATGTCGATATGTTGCGATGATCTGTTTAGGAGTCGTACCGATTATTGTCACGCTACTGAGCGGTCCTGATGAATTTGCGTTTGTCGCGCTTGCGGCCGGCTCGGCATGGGTCATGGCGTGGGCAAGCATTGCATCGGTCGAAATCGTTTCATTTGTTCAGCGGTCAGCGCCAAAGGAACTCTGCGGAAAAGTGCTGGCACTCGTTTATATGATGCTTTCCTGTGCAACGCCTATTGGCCAATTGGTTTACGGGCTCGCATATGATCGATGGGCACCGGCGATTGTATTCGCAGACATGTTGGGGGTGCTGACGTTGATGACGGCGCTGTTTTATCGGCTGAAAAGTCGCTTGTGGCGATTGTCTTAACGCGTTGGGGCACCATGAATTCGTGGAGGCAGTGGCACGCCGCGCCGGGACGGCATTGTTTGGGCACGCCCCTCCTTCGTCTACAATATCGTGCAGACGAAGGAGGGGCGTGCCCATGATCAAGATGTTTGCGAGCGACTTAGACGGAACGCTGCTGAACGCCCTGCACGAGGCAGATGGGACCATCCGCCGCGCCATTCGCGAGCTGACCGAGGCTGGCTTGCATGTGGTTCCCGCGACCGGGCGCTCGACGTTGCCAATCGGCGAGCATGGCTTTACGGGGCTGGCGCTCGATGCCTGCTGCTCTAACGGCTCCATCGTGCGCGACAGTCATGGCGAGGTGCTTAAAACCTGGACCATCGATCCGCAGATTACCGAGGAGCTGCTCAAGGCGTTCCCGGACATTTGCTTTGATTGCTCCACGCCCGATGGCATGTACTCGAGCGGTTCGTTCGAGATGCATCAGGCGGGCTTTAAAAAGGATAGCCCCATCAAGCGTATTGTGATGCGCGGCATGCGTGCACGTGGCGGGTATCACGAGGAGCAGTATTTCGACCAGTCGATCGGCGATATCTTGCGTCACGATGTATGCAAGATCAATTGTCGCGTGACCTCGCCCGAGCTGGAGCGTGACCTTAAGGCTTATCTTGCCGAGCGTTCGGACCGCGTGGTCAACGCGCCGTTCGATCCGGTGATGTTCGAGATCACGGACGTGGCGTGCAACAAGGGCGAGAGCGTGGCCTGGCTGGCGGGCTACTACGGTATTGCCGAGGACGAGGTCGCGGTTTACGGCGACGGCGGCAACGACATCGCCATGCTCAAGCGCTTCCGTCACAGCTACGCGACCAAAAACGGCAGCGATGCCGCCAAGGCCGCTGCGAGTGCAACTATCGGCAGCTGCATGGTCCACGCCGTCCCCAAACACATGCTCGCCACCATGCGCAAGCAAAACTCCCGCACCATCATCGAATAATGTGACAAAGGGACAGCCCCTTTGTCACGGGGGTCTGTGTGCTTGGAATACGAACATATATTCGTATATATAACTAGGCTCTGGTAGAATCGGTATCGTTGACGGCAGTTCCATGTGCCGGGCAACGCCCTCCATCTGATGGGAGGTGATGCCCATGACCGATCTGATTGATTTTGTGAGACTTCTGACCGCTTTGGTCTCGTTCTTCACAGCGCTCGTCGGGCTTTCCGAGGCACTCAAGCAACGTTCGAAGCAACGTAAAAGGGGTCGCCGCCGCTAAGGCGTTGACCCCTTAATCCAAGCAACGGCACTGCCCAGCTTTCCAGAACTTGGGCTGCCGTCGAAACTATTCTACCCACGAATGACATTTTGGACAATCGGTAATGCCGCTCTAAAAGCCTGGCACAACCGGCACAACCTAGGCGGTCGCTGGATGTGACAAAGAGGCTGCCCCTTTGTCACATTCCAAATATTGCCTTTACGTGTTGATACACACGGTGTGCAATAATACTCGCACTGTGCAATAGCGCACAGGCTGAGTAACAAGGAGGACGCTTGTCCCAGCTCGAGAAATGCGATCGCCGGTCCCTTCGCTCGCAGCGTGCCCTTCGCCAGGCGCTTGCCAGCGAGCTTGCCGAAAGCGGCGACCTTTCGCGCATTAACGTCGCGTCGCTCACCGAGCGCGCCGGTCTTACACGCCGCACGTTCTATTCGCACTACCGCGATATCCCCGACTTTATCAGCCAGATCGAGGACGGCCTGCTTGCCGAGATTCGCGAGCGGGTGGAGCTTATCACCGCAGCTCAATTACCCGATCTTTACCGCAATATCGACGAGCTCGAGCCGGCACCCGGTTCGGTTGAGCTGCTTCGCTATCTTGCGGCTAATCGCGACCTTATCGGGGCCCTGCTGGGCCCGGGCGGCGACCCCGCCTTTATTAAAAAGATCATCGATACCGCACGCGAGGCCGTGGTGCCGCGTGCACAGACGGGCATTTTGGGCTTGGCGCTGGGCACCTTCTTTGACTACTACGTCACCTATGTCGTGAGTGCCGAGGTCGGCATGATCCAACGTTGGTTTGAGCGTGACCTTTCTGAATCGCCCGAGACCATGGCGCGCATTATGACGGTCATCGCCTTTGTGCGCCCCGGCGACCTGTATGGCCAACCCATCGATATCAACGTGCCGGAATACGGCATGAAGCTATTGAATCTGCAGCTCGAGGATGCGGTCGACACCACCGCAACCGTCGAGTCCAACAACTAAGAGGAGAGACAGATGAGCAAACTCGTCGAGGGCATTAAGGACCGTGTGGTTGCTGCCGCACGCGAGGCCGCGCCCGCCGTGGTGGACGCCGCGCAGAAGGCCGCGACCGCGGCTGCCGAGAAAGTTGCCGAGGCGGTTGCCGAGGCCAAGAACGCGGCAGGGGAGACGCCCGTCGCTAGCGAGCCCGTCACTGCCGCTGAGCCCGTAGCCGCCACCGCCGCCCACGCCCCCGAAGGCGCGATCTTCAACCCCGGCAACGCCCACGGCAACCTGCACCTGGGCATTGACGTGGGCTCCACCACCGTTAAGCTCGCCGTACTCAACGACGATAACCAGATCGTCTACGCCAAGTACCAGCGCCACCACACCGACGTCCGTGCCTGCGCCCGCGACCTGTTCGAGGGCGCTGCGACGGTGCTGCCGACGGCCCAGATGACCTGCGCCATTACCGGCTCGGGCGGCCTGCTGCTGTCCCAGTGGCTCGACCTGGAGTTTGTCCAGGAGGTCATCGCCAGCAAGCGTGCCGTCGAGACCCTCATCCCGGCCACCGACGTCGCCATCGAGCTGGGCGGCGAGGACGCCAAGATCATCTACTTCGACAACGGCATCGAGCAGCGCATGAACGGCACCTGCGCCGGCGGCACGGGCGCGTTCATCGACCAGATGGCAACCCTGCTGCACACTGACGCCAGCGGCCTTAACGAACTCGCGGCCAACGCCACCACCATCTATCCCATCGCCAGCCGCTGCGGCGTTTTTGCCAAGACCGACGTGCAGCCGCTGCTCAACGAGGGCGCCCGCCCCGAGGACGTGGCCGCCTCCATCTTCCAGGCTGTCGTGACCCAGACCATCTCGGGCCTGGCGTGCGGCCGTCCCATCCGCGGCAACGTCGCCTTCCTGGGCGGCCCGCTGCAGTATCTCTCCGAGCTGCGCCACCGCTTCTACCTCACGCTCAATCTGGACGAGGAGCACCGTATCGTGCCCCAAAACGCTCACCTGTTTGTGGCGAGCGGCGCCGCCATGGCGCACGAGTCCAACAAGCTCAGCACGTTCCCGCAGCTCATCGGGGCCATCGATGCCCTGGGTGACACGCAGGGTGCCGAGGTCGAGCGTCTGGATCCGCTCTTTGCCACCGACGAGGACTTTGCCGAGTTCAAGACCCGCCACGACACCGAGGTCGTCCCCAAGGGCAAGCTCGAAGGCTACACCGGACGCGTGTTCATCGGCATCGACGCCGGCTCCACCACCATGAAGGCCGCGCTCGTGGGCGAGGACGGTCAGCTGCTGCACACCTGGTACGGCAACAACAACGGCGACATCCTAGGCACGGCCAAGGTCATCATGGCCGATTTCTACAACCACATCCCCGCGGGCTGCACCATCGGCCACGTGACCACCACGGGCTACGGTGAGGCGCTGCTCATCGAGGCCCTCAAGGCCGATTCCGGCGAGATCGAGACCGTCGCGCACCTGCGCGGCGCCAAGGCGTTCCTGCCCGGCGTCGAGTTCATTCTGGACATTGGCGGCCAGGACATGAAGTGCCTGCGCGTCAAGGACGGCGTCATCGAGCACATCATGCTCAACGAGGCCTGCTCGTCGGGTTGCGGTAGCTTTATCGAGAGCTTCGCCGTCTCTATGAACATGGACGTGCGCGCGTTCGCCAACGCCGCCATCCATGCCAAAGCCCCGGTCGACCTGGGAAGTCGCTGCACGGTCTTTATGAACTCGCGCGTCAAGCAGGCGCAAAAGGAAGGCGCCACGGTGGGCGACATCGCCGCCGGCCTGTCCTATTCCGTCATCAAGAATGCCCTGTTCAAGGTCATTAAGCTGCGCGATCCCAAGGAGATCGGCAGCCAGGTAATCGTCCAGGGCGGCACCTTTATGTCCGATGCCACGCTGCGCGCGTTTGAGCAGCTCACCGGCGTTCATGCCGTGCGTCCCGACATCGCCGGCTGCATGGGCGCCTACGGTGCGGCCCTGCTCGCCCGCGATCGCGCCGGCGCCGACGGCACCTCGACCATTCTTTCGGCTGAGGACATCGCGCACCTCACCGTGACGCAAAAGCATGTCCGCTGCGGCCGTTGCTCCAACAACTGCCAGCTTACCGTCAACGACTTTGGCGGCGGTAGGCGCTTCATTACCGGCAACCGCTGCGAGAAGGGCGCCGGCCACAAAAAGCAGAAGACTGAGGCCCCCAACCTCTTCAAAAAGAAAAACGAGCTGCTCTTTGACCGCGAGGTCCTGAGCCCCGACGAGGCCCCGCGCGGCACCGTGGGTATCCCGCGCGCACTCAACATGTACGAGAACTACCCCTTCTGGCATGCGTTCTTTACGCGCCTGGGCTTTAGCGTGCAGCTGTCCGACCAGTCGAGCAAAAAGACCTACCAGGCGGGCATCGAGTCCATGCCGTCCGAGAGCGTGTGCTATCCGGCCAAGATGAGCCACGGCCACGTGATGAACCTCATTGACCGTGACGTCGACTTTATCTGGATGCCGTGCGTGCGCTGGGAGCGCAAGGAGGATCCGACCGCCGGCAACTGCTATAACTGCCCCATCGTCATGAGCTACCCCACGGCGCTGGCGCTCAACATCGACGAGATCCGTGAGCAGAACATCGAGTTCCTGTACCCGTTTGTGCCCTATCACGACAAGACCGAGCTCAAGCGCCGTCTATACCAGGTGCTCGCCGTCGACCGTGTGGCCGATGCTGAGGCCGGTCGCGGTCGCGTGCGCGGTCCCAAGATCACGCGCTCTGAGGTCGATGCCGCCGTCAACGCCGCCTACGAGGCCGACGCGCGTTTTCACGAGGACATCCAGACCATGGGCGAGGAGGCCCTTAAGTGGGTCGAGGACCACGGCGGCCACGGCATCGTACTCGCCGGTCGTCCCTACCATAACGACCCCGAGATCAACCATGCCCTGCCCGAGCTTATCTCGAGCTTTGGCTTTGCGGTCTTTACCGAGGATTCGCTCGCGCATCTGGTGAAGCCCGAGCGTCCGATTCGCGTCGTCGATCAGTGGATGTATCACAGCCGCCTGTACGCCGTCGCCCGTTTTGTGACGATGCGCAACGACCTGGACCTGATCCAGCTCAATTCCTTCGGCTGCGGCCTGGACGCTCTGACCACCGATCAGGTGCAGGAGATTCTGGAAGCCAGCGGCAAGATCTACACCGTGCTCAAGATTGACGAGGTGTCCAACTTGGGCGCCGCGCGTATCCGTATTCGCTCGCTCATGGCGGCGCTCAAGGACCAGGAGGCCGAGCGCTTGGCCGAGGCTACGGCCGCGGGCGAGACTTACGAGCAGGGCGATGCCGCGCCGGTGGCGCCCTCCACGGATGCCCCCGCGTTCGCGAGCCGTAAGTACACGTTCGAGGCGCAGCGCGAGAGTGCTTCGACCGCGTGGCCCAAGGTGCCCTTTACCGAGCAGATGCGCGAGGAGGGCTACACCATCCTGTGCCCGCAGATGGCGCCGATCCACTTTGACCTGGTCAAAGAGGTGTTCCGTGGTGCTGGCTACAACTTGGAGCTGCTGCCCTCGACCGATCACGATGCCGTCGAGGCCGGCCTGCGCTACGTGAACAACGACATCTGCTATCCGTCGATCCTGGTGACGGGCCAGATCATGGAGGCCATCGAGAGCGGTCGATACGACCTGTCCAAGACAGCCGTGGTTATCAGCCAGACCGGCGGCGGCTGCCGTGCCACCAACTACATCGCACTCATCCGCAAGGCCCTGCGCGAGAGCGGCCACCCCGAGATCCCGGTGATCTCGCTTTCGGCCGTGGCGCTGGGCGAGGACAACCCTGGCTTTAAGATTACGCCGGCGCTGCTTAAGCAGGCAGTCTACGCGGTGCTCTTTGGCGACGTGATGATGCAGATGCTCTATCGCTGCCGCCCGTACGAGGCTACGCCCGGTGCCGCCAACGCGCTCTACGAGGAGTACATGGCGCGCGCTCGCAAGCTGGCGCCCAAGTTTAACCGCCACAACTACACCAAGCTGTGCCGCGAGGCCATCCGCGCGTTCGACACCATGCCGCTCGTGGGCGAGGGTACCAAGCCGCGCGTGGGCGTGGTCGGCGAGATCCTGGTCAAGTTCCATCCCACAGCCAACAACCACGTGGTCGATGTCATCGAGCGCGAGGGCTGCGAGGCCGTGGTGCCGGGTCTGCTCGACTTTTTCCTGTACTCCATGAGCAACGCCGAGCTGCAGAAGGACGAGTTGGGAAGCTCCGCTACCACGCGCGCTGGTATGCAGGCGCTCATCAAGCTCGTGGACTGGATGCGCACGCCGGTGGAGGAGATGCTCGAGAAGTCCCGCCGCTTCGAGGCGCCCGAGCGCATCGGCACCATGGCCGACAAGGCCCGTACGGTGCTTTCGGTGTGCAACAACATGGGCGAGGGCTGGTTGCTCACGGCCGAGATGCTCGACCTGATCGACCATGGCGCACCCAACATCATCTGCACGCAGCCCTTTGCGTGCCTGCCTAACCACGTGGTGGGCAAGGCCGTGATCAAGGAGCTGCGCCGTCAGCACCCCGAGAGCAATATCGTCGCAGTGGACTACGACCCCGGTGCGTCCGAGGTCAACCAGCTCAACCGTATTAAGCTCATGATCAGCGTGGCCAAGGAAAACATGCGCGCCGGCAAGGGCTTTAAGCTTGAGAAGGTGGCGCCGCTCGCGATGGACGAGGTCACCGGCCAGATGCGTGCCCACGACGGCTGCGTGAGCTGCGGTTCGGTCGATGAGAGCGCCGTGGCGTCGGTCGCTGAGCGCCTGGGACGCGGCATTAAGAAGTAGCTGGCCTGCTATGGGCTGGATATGAGACAAACGGGTGGTGGCCGTACCGGCTACCACCCGTTTTTGCTTGGACATATGTTGCGTAAACGCCCCGACTATCACCCTTTGCGAACTCAGATTTCGGAAGTATGCGGCAAAATCTGAATAGACCGAGCACACCGAATATGTCCAAGCCCTGTACCTGCGGTTTTATTGGCGGAAAATCGGGGGTGCTCAAGGGTTCCGGAATTTGCCGCATACTTCCGAAAACGACGTCTCTGCGGCACCAAAAATCGCCCCCAGAACCCTGAGATAATGAACATATGTAGCCGTTTGCCGCGAAATACCATCCGTTTAAGGAACCCGTCCCCAACGCGCGTCATCTTTACGGTTGAATAAATACACATCTATGGAATTACGTAAGAGAGGACTGTTCCTATGAGCTACAAGACCGTTTGCGTTGCTGGCGGCGGCGTGCTGGGAAGCCAGATTGCCTTTCAGGCTGCCTACTGTGGCTTCGATGTGACGATTTGGCTGCGCAGCAAGGGCAGCATCGGCCGCACCCAGCCCAAGATCGATCATGTGCGCGAGGAGTACATCGCGGCTATCGAGGGCATGGCGGACGGCACGGGCGAGTGGTGCGCCGGTATCGCCGATAGCGGCCAGCCCTTCGACAAGGAAGCGGCGCTCGCCGCCGTTGAGCGTGCCTACTCCACACTCAAGCTGGAGCTCGATCTTGCCAAGGCAGTGGCTGACGCCGACCTGGTTATCGAGTCTATGGCTGAGGATACCCAGGCAAAGATTGACTTCTACAAGAAGCTCGCCCCGGTCCTCCCGCAAAAGACTGTCGTCGTGACCAACTCCTCCACGCTGCTACCGAGCACCTTTGCCAAGTACACCGGCCGCCCCGAGAAGTACCTGTCGCTGCACTTTGCCAATTCCATCTGGAAGAACAACATGACCGAGGTCATGGCGCAGGACCAAACCGACAAGCGCTACTTCGACGAGCTTGTCGACTTTGCCAACGATATTCGCATGCTTGCCCTGCCCGTCAACAAGGAAAAGAACGGCTATCTGCTCAATTCCATGCTGGTGCCATGGCTGCTTTCGGGCCTTGATCTGTACGTCTCGGGCGTGAGCGATCCCAAGAGCATCGACCTCGCGTGGACGCGTGGCACCGGCGCTCCCAAGGGCCCGTTCCGCGTATTCGACACGGTGGGTATCCAGACGGCCTACAACATCGTCATGCAGTATCAGAAGGTGCCGGGCCTGGTGAGCCCGCTGCTCAAGAAGATGATGATGCCCTACAACTTTAAGGCCATGGCCTCCGTCCTCAAGAAAATGCTCGACGAAGGCAAGCTGGGCGAAAGCTCGGGCGAGGGCTTCTTCAAGTACTAAGAACGATCCCTCGGGGTCGGAGGAAAACGGATCATTTTCGGCCGCCAGCAGTGAGAAGATGGACCCAGAAATAGAAAGGAGTGGCAATGGGCTGGCTCGGGCTTTGAAGACAAGTTATTGCAGGCCCAGGGCGATTTCTCGCTCAATGCAGGCCAGCACAGCGTGACGTATCTGCCGAGTTCTGACACGGCAGCGACTGGTCGCTACCAGGTGCTGCTATACGACAACAACTTTGGTGCGGCCGAGAGCTATCCCAAGTTCGACTGGGGCCAGCTGGGCGCCGCGGTGGTGACCGACTACAGCAAGGGAACGCATTCGTTTGGGCGCATCTTTACGGTGGATGAGACCGCGCGCACCTACAAGCTTGTGGACCAGATCGCGGTGCCGTTCTCGGGCTACGTTAGTAGTGCGCAGCGCGTCGGCGATTCGAATAGCATGCTCGTGGCTTCGGGCCAGGCCAAGACCTTCACCGAGTACGATCGCTATGGACTTCCCATCGCCACCTACGAGATGGAAGCCGAGAAGTACATCTACCGCGTGTACAAGTACGAGCTGTAGCGCTGCGCTCTGCATCACTTCACGTCAAATTCCACGCGGTCGAGTTCAGGCACGTTGAGGTCGATGAGCTTGCGGGCGACGCGGCGATCGTGTGCCCCAAGCGCCTCGCTTGTCGTCACATGGGCGACGATTTCGCGCTCTACAATGCCTTCCTCGTCCCCTTCGGTGGCCGAGGTCTCGACGGCGACGGTGTAATCCTTAAAGCCTGGCAGCACCGCCGCAAGCTCGCGCGTGGTTTCGGTGACGCCGTAGCCGTCCTGCACGCCGGCCTGCGCCGAGCCAATGGAGCCTGCTGTCATGACGATGCAGGGGATGGCAAAGATCGTCGTGCCCACAATGATGCGGCGGCGCACCTTGCGCGACAGCTCGTCGACCTCGGCGTCTTCCTCAGCGGTCACAATGCCGTCGCCGTTCAGGTCGCGCTTGAGCGGCACGCGCAAAAGAAGCAGCACGGCTTCGGCAGCCAGTGCGATAAAGACCACGTTGATGCCAAACTCATAAAGTGCCGAGAGAAACAGTGATCCGCTTGCGATGGCGATGCCGTAGCCCGCCGCGCACAGGGGCGGCATGAGCGCGGTCGCCACGGCCACGCCGGCGATGAGCGTGGCGGGTTCCTGGTCGCGCGAGTTGCCCAGCCCGCCTGCAAAGCCGCCTGCGAGTGCGACGGTAAGGTCCCAGACGGTGGGTGTCGAGTTGTCGATGATGGCGGCCGTGGTGGTGCCAAGGGGCGAGAGCTTAAAGTACAGCGTGGACGTGACCAGGCAAAAGGCCATCTGCAGCGCAAGGCTGGCGACGGCTTCGACGGTAATCTCGCGGTCGAGCGTGGCAATACCGTATGCCATGGCAAGGACCGAGCCCATGAGCGGGCAGATGAGCATGGCGCCCACGATGGCGATGTCCGAATCGATATCGAGGCCGATGCTCGCGATCAACATGGCGATGATGAGGATGCATAGGTGGGAGCCAGTCAGACGCGCCCCGTTTACAAAACGCTTGCGGATCACATGATAGGGCGCGCGTCCCTCGCGAATGTTGAACGCGCGCTTGAGGAAGCGGGTGATGTTTTCCATGGCTTCGCTATGAGCGGGGCGGATGCCGTGACGCCGATGATGACGCTCGCGCAGTCGCTTGATCTGTTGTTTGTCGAGCTCCATGTCCACCTCGTTCCAGCGCGGTCCGCGCAACGCGCCCGTTGTCTTAACTCTACACCGTGGCGGGCGAGGTGTCTGTTGGATGCGGAATCCGATAGGACGGATGACGCGGGAGCAAATGCAAATCACAGGCTCAATTCCATCACGCGAAAATATGATGCACCAGCTCCTTCAAATGTGACGAAATTGTGAAGCACAGGAGCATGAATTTCAAAAAATACGCTGGTCGCCAATGTTGCGCAACAGAATTCAAAAATCAGCTCCTACATTTTGAAGCGTATGGATACATCCGTGTCAAAGGGAGAAAGCCATGACAAACTACAGTCCACAACACTTTGAGCCTCGGGCCAAGGCCGTCAACGTCAAGGGCGTTGCCAACCGCGCCGTCGCAACCGTTTTGACGGCGGGCCTCATCGCTCAGCCGCTTATGTCGCCGCTGGCGGCAATCGCCGCACCGTCAACCGGTAACGGCGATTCTGTGCAGGGGGGGGGGTAGTTCTGTAGAGAATACCGTTGCCGCCGGTAACCAAGCGGTCGTAAAGACGGCTGCCCAGCTGGCCGAGGAGTCGGCAAAGCAGCTCAAGGACGCTCAGGCCGCCTACGATGCCGCCCAGAAGAAGGCCGACGCGGCGGGCCAGTCTCAAAAGCAGGCGCAGCAGCAAAAGAATCAGGCCTCGCAGGCCGTGACCGATAACGCCGCCGAGCAGAACGAGGCCGAGGTAGCCGCGCTTCAGGAGAAGATCGACGAGCTTAAGGCGGCCGTCGACAAGGCCGAGCAGCAGCAGAAGAAGCTGGGCGACCTGAACGATCAGCTCGATCAGGCCAACAAGAGTGTCGAGGATAAGACCCAGGCGCTCAAGGACGCCAAGGCAAAGCAGGATGAGGCCAAGAAGGCCCTCGATGATGCCCAGGCCAAGCTCGAGGCCATGGGTATGGACGAGTACGAGGCCGCCAAGAAGGCCGTCGAGGACGCACAGGCAAAGCTCGATGACGCCAATAAGGCCGTTGCTGCTGCACAGGCCAATCTGGACCAGGCCAAGGCCGCCGAGGCCAGTGCACAGCAGGAAAAGAAGGACACTGAGGCCGCTCTGACTTCCGCCCAGGCCAAGAAGCAGGAGACTGCCGCTGCTCTCGCAGCCGCAACCACCGCGCGCGATAACGCCCAGCAGAAGTTCAACCAGGCGCAAGCCGCGCTCGATGCTGCCGTCTCGGGTACGGGTGTTGACCTGAGTGCGCTTGAGGCCACCAAGAACGCTGCTGCTGGTGAGCTCAAGACCGCGCAGGCGGAGCTCAATGCCGCGACGGATGCCGACGCCACCGCACAGGCGAACCTGCAGGCTGCGCAGACTACCGTCACCGCCGCGCAGGAGAAGGCCAACGCCGCCAACGCCGCCGTGGCATCTGCCCAGTCTGCATATGATGCGGTAAGCAAGGAATACAACGCCGCCGTCAGCAAGCGCGACGCCGCCAAGGCCGCATGCGAGCAGGCCCAGCAGACCGAAGCCGACAAGAAGGCGGAGTACGACCGACTCGTCGAGGTCCGTCAGCAGAAGCGCAGCGAGTGGGAGGCGGCCTGCGCCGCTTCGAACGCCGCGGAAAAGGCTTATGACGCTGCTAATGCCCAGGTTGAGGCTCTTGAACAGCAGATTGCAGACCTAAAGTCCAACATGACCGTTGACCAGGAAGTCATCAATAAGGGCATGCTCGGCTTTATGGCCTACATCAGCAACAGCAGCGATTTCACCGCCACACAGAAAAAGAACGCCCAGGATGCCGTATCGATGCTGACCGGTGCTGAGGACAAGGCCGACTGGTATGACCAGTACGTCGATCAGGATATGTCTCGCGACACCAATCCGCTCTCCTTGGAGCAGATGCGCAACGCCCTGACATATCTCGACACCCAGAACAACCTCCGCAAGGCGAACGGTCAGTCGGCGCTCAGCGTCAGCCTCCGTATGACTGCGGCAGCCGCCCTTAATACATCATATTCATCGAACATCTGGGGACACTCGAACTGCTACTTCGACAACGGTGAAAACCTTGCTGGCGGAGGCGGCGCATATACCGGCGGCGAGACCGAGGATACCCTCGGCTGGCCCTATACCGGCCTCTATACTCAGGAAAAGAAGATTTTCGACAAGTATGTAGAGCAGTATGGTGACAAACTCGGCAAATATCGATATGAGTCCTATTACATCTATCAGAACTACAACAGCATCTACCACGAGTGCGGGCACTATCTCAACATTATCGATGCCTCTACGAGAGCCATCGGCATCGCGACCGGTAGCGGCAAGAATACCGATTCCGAGGTAACCATCTTCGATTACAGCGATGATGACACGCAGGCTGATTTCACTGTCTCCGAGTTCAAGAAGCTCCTCAACGACTACATCGATTCCGCCTACAATGCGGGCGGCACGCAGGCGCAGAAGGCGCAGCTCAAGGAGCTCCAGGGCAAGCTTGCCGAGGCGCAGAAGAACTTTGGAACTACAAGGGAAGCTTACTTCGCAGCTGTAAACGGGCAGGATGCCGCCCAGGACGCTTTCACCGCAGCCGATGTGAACATGAACACCGCCAAGGGCGAGTACGAGAAGGCTAAGTCCGGCACCGCCGCCGCGAAGACGGCATACGACGCCGCCGAAGCCAAACTCAAGGGTATCGACGTCAAGACGCCCAAGACCAAGCTCGACGCCGCCAAGAGCGAGGCCGCTACTGCCCAGGCAGCTCTCGATAAGGTAAACGCCACGCTTGCTGACAGCAAGACGAAGGCAGCCGAGGCCGCCGCTCACAAGGCGAAGGCTCGCAGCGCCCGCGATGCCGCCAAGGCAAAGTCCGAACAGGCCAACGAGGCGTATGACAACGCTACCGCTTCGGTCAAGGACCTTGCCGCCAAGCGCGATGCCGCCCAGGCGGACCTTGCGAATAAGCAGGGCTCGCTTGACGAGGCAAAGAAGGCCGACGATGCCGCCCAGGCTGGTGTAGACAAGGCCCAGGCCGCAGATGTCCAGGCCGCGACTGCTCTTTCGGACGCCAAGCAGGCAGTTGCCGCCAAGACGCAGGCCCTGTCCGACGCGCAGGCCAAGGCCAAGGCCGCCGAGGGCGAGCTTGCCACCGCACACAAGGCCTTCGAGCGCTTCGCCGGCGCTCAGAAGGCGGTCGACGACGCCAAGGCCGCCTATGACGCTGCCGTCGCCGGTGTCGCCGATGCCCAGAAGCAGCTCGAGGCCGCCAACGAAGCCGTCGTCGATGCGAACCTCGAGATCGTCAAGGCCAAGGCCGAGCTTGCCAGCGATGAGGCACTCAAGGCCGATCTTGAGGCTGTCGACCACAAGGCCTCTCTTGCCGCGGGCACGACGGGTAACGAGAAGCTGGTCAAGCTGAACGCTGCCTACGCTCGCTATAAGGCCGCCGTCGATGCCGCCGCTGGCCTCAAGGCTGCTCTGAGCGATGCCGATGCCAAGCTGTCCGATGCCAACGACGCCTGTGCCGCCGCGCTTGCCGAGCTCGGAGATGCCAAGGATGCCCTGGCTGCCGCTCAGGCCGAGTACGACAAGTATCATCCCAAGGCTGAGCCGCAGGCCAAGCCTCAGGTTGCGCAGGCTGCTGCAAAGGCCCCCGTTGCCAAGAAACAGGCTGCGCCTGCCGCGCTCGCCCAGACTGGCGACAATTCCGCGCTTGCGGGCGAGGTGTTCGTCATCGGCGGTGTGACGCTCGTGGCAGCGGGCGTGACGCTGGGCGATCGTCGTCGCAAGCAGATGTAGCGTTTCGAGCGTAGATTCTGCAACGAACTTCGGTTCATAGCAGGAACGCTTCGATAGCTTAACCGATAAGGCCGGCGCGCTGTTAAACGCAGCGCCCCGGCCTTTCTTTGTTTCGATATCAAAAAGTCCGGTCAGCAGCCGCAGAAGCTACCGACCGGGCAAGCCGTAGGCAATATGGTTGCTGTCGAGCAGCTGCTCGACTTAGCCCAGCAGGCTTAAGCCCACGGAGACAAACGCCAGGATAACGCCGACGATGGACTCGCCGCCGAGCAGGCCGCTGGCAACGACCAGACCCTGTTCCTGGAAGGCGGCGTCCTTGGCAGCTCTCTCCTCGTCGGAAAGACCAGCGGTGGCGTCGCGGTGGGCGGACCACTTGTCGTAGGCGAGCTTGACGCAGGAGCCCAGGAATGCCGTGAGTGACATGTAGAACGGCAGGTACACGCCCAGGCCGATCATCATGGCCGGAATGCCGAGCCAGTACATGACGATGCCGGCGATAAAGCCGCCAACGAACCACGGCACGCTCGGGATGCCCGAGACCATGGTGGCGACGACGCTTGCCTGCGCGGCAACAAAGCTCTTGTCGGGGCCAAAGGCGTCCGGGCCATAGGCGGTGACGAGCGCGACCATGACGGCTGCGGCGACCAGGGCGCCCACGATGCCGCCGATGGCTTGGCCGATCCATTGCGCACGCGGGTTGGTGCCCAGCACGGCGCCGGCCTTAAAGTCGTTCATGACGTCGCCCGCAAGGCCGCACGCCACGGCAACGATGCCGGCGATAAAGAACAGCTTGACCTGAGCGATCTGTGCGAAGGCAGCCACGATGAGCATAACGATGAGGCCAAAGATTTCCATGGGGTCGATACCCGTCTGGCCGCAGCTCTGCGCGCTCATGATGGTGGTGACAAAGGTGAACAACGTGACGATGACGGCCGGAACGGGGCCAAGGTCGAGCGCGATGGCAACGATTACGGCGATGGCGGCAGCGCCCAGGCCGATGATGCCGGCGTCGAGCTTAAGAGAGCCCGAGATAAGCGACTGCTCGTCGGTGTCGGTGGAGCTGTCGGCGGCAAGACCGCGGACGATGCCGGTGACCTGCGGCAGGATGTCCTTGAGGACGACGGCGACGCCAAAGCCCATCATGAGGCCCATGCCCAGGGACTTGACGATGCCCTGCGCGGTCACAATATCGAACAGGCCAGCAGCGGTACCGCCCACGATGATGCCAAAGTTGCCCAGCAGGGCGCCGGCAAACCAGAAGGCGACGGGGGCGAAGCCCACGAGGAAGCCGACGGAGAGCAGCATGGGCGAGTTGTAGATGCCAAAGGTCACGCCGGGGATGTTGAGCGTGCACAGCATGCTGGGCACCACGCCCAGGGCGTCGCGCAGCACGCTATAGATGCCGGCGATGGCCATGGAGCCAAAGAGCTGCTTGCCGGTTTTGCCGCCGGCCTCGGTGGCGCGCAGGGTCTGAGCTGCGGCGTTGCCGGTGGGGAACTCAAGCGCGGCGTCCACGATAAAGTGACGGTGGATGAGTGCCGTGGCCAGCAGGCCCAGGATGGTGCCGGCGAGTGCCACGATAAACATGTCGAGCCAGCTGATCTGGTCGGCATAGCCCAGCATCCAGGCACCCGGGATGGTAAACGCTAGGCCGCCGGCGACCATGGCGCCCGCGGACATGATGGTGTGGGTGACGTTGGCCTCGTTGAGGCTGGCATTGCCCATGAGCTTAAGGAAGAACAGCGAGATGACGGCAGCGAAGACGATCGGCCAGGGGAGTGCGCCCATCTTGAGGGCGGTGTAGGCCGAGCTTGCTGTGATAATCACGCAGCCAAGGACGCCGATGACGACGCCACGCAGCGTGAGTTGCCCGCGCATCGAAGCACGGTTCGAGGGATTGCTCATATAAAACTCCTTTGCGTATATCCGCTTCCTCCGGGAGCGCCGCTACGGATACGGCGCGGGAAGTCGGGTTACCAAGGGCCGCCGCGTGAGCTCGCGCGCGACCGCGCACCAGTATAGCCGCAAGCTAGTCATTTTGGGATGACTGGTTTAGGTAGGCGATATACTGCTGGGCAGACGAAAGGAGCGCCGACGATGCTTAATGGGTGCGCATATATATTGACGGTCGACGTGGGCAACACGTTCATTCGCTTTGGCCTATTTGCCGAGGATTCGGCTGCGGCGCAGGAATGTCCGCTTGCGACGTGCGAGATCACGACGCCGTCGAGCATCACGGCCGATGAGGCTCGTATGAGGCTCGCGCAGGTCATGGGCGCGCTGGCGGCCGATGCGGGCATGCCCGGCGCGCTCGTTCCCGCGGCCGCAGTGCTGAGCTGCGTGGTGCCGGCGCTCGAGCGCCCGTGGAAGGTGGCGCTTTCCCGTACCTGCACGGGACGCGTGCTCACGGTGGGACCGGGACTTAAGACTGGCATGCCCGTCCACTACGACGACCCGGCCGAGATCGGCCCCGACCGCATCGCCGACGCCGTGGCGGCCCGTGCCGTCTACGGCTCTCCGTGCATCGTGATTGACCTGGGCACCACGACCAATATCGAGGTCATCGACGCGCGCGGTACCTTTGTGGGCGGCGTCATCGCGCCGGGTCTGGCGCTTGGCGCCCGTTCGCTTTCGGCGGCCGCGGCGCGTTTGCCTCAGGTCGAGCCCTCGGCGCCCACGCATGTGATCGGCCGCAACACGCGCGAGGCTATGCGCTCGGGCGTGGTCTTGGGCGAGGTGGCCCGCATCGACGGCATGCTCGACATGGTGCTCGCCGAGATGCGCGCGACCAAGGCCGCGGGGGAGGGCGACGTGCCCATCGTCATTACCGGCGACGACGCCGAGGCGCTCGCGTTGCTGGTCGGCCATAGCCTGACGGTTGACGACGCGCTGACGTTGCGGGGTCTCGCCGAGCTCTACCGCATCAACCAAAAGCCCCGCCGCGTGTAAAGGTGAGGGCGCCGGTGGGACAAACGCCTCCACCTTTCACCTGCTACAATGGGTCAAACTATTGCGATTACGGAGGTGTCTGCCATGTCGGACGATCTTCATCAAACTTCGTCAGGCAAGCGCCTGGACGTCATTAGCTGGGACGAGTTCTTTATGAGCGTGGCCATCGCCGCGCAGCGCCGCAGCAAGGACCCCAACACGCAGGTGGGTGCGTGCATCGCCAACACCAACCACCGCATCCTTTCGGTGGGTTACAACGGCACACCCTCGGCACTCAACGATGACTTTTTCCCGTGGGGAACGAGCGACGACCCGCTGCAGGACAAGCACAACTACGTGGTGCATGCCGAGGCAAACGCCGTGCTCAACTACCGCGGCTCGCTCAAAGACCTCGAGGGTTCCACGGTCTACGTCACGCTGTTCCCGTGCCACGACTGCGCCAAGATCCTGGCGCAGGTGGGCGTGGGCGAGGTCGTCTACCTGGACAATAAGTATGCCGACACCGATGACGGCCGTATCAGCCGCCGCATCCTCGACTCCTGCGGCATCAGCTACCGCCAGGTCATCGTCGATGTTCAGATTGGTACCGGGGGACAAGCTCAGCAGTAGTGCGTGCCAACGCCAGCTGGCGGCAAAACAGCCAAAAGAGCCCCGTCCCAAATTGACTACTCGTGAAAGTCGCGTCTGCGCGCATGGACGGCTCGTGAGCGGGTACATGGCTGTAGTAACATAGCTTCTGTCCGCGGGCGCGCCCGCGTTATTGTGAGAAAGGAGCCCCTGTGGCTGTTAACGAAGAGCTGCTTAAGAAGGTTCTTGAAGAGATTCGCCCCAACCTGCAGGCCGACGGCGGCGACATGGAGTATATAGGCGTTGATGACGAGGGCGTCGTCAAGCTGGAGCTTCAGGGCGCCTGTGCCGGTTGTCCCATGAGCGCCCTGACGCTTTCCATGGGCATCGAGCGTATCCTCAAGGAGCACGTGCCCGGCGTTACGCGTGTCGAGCAGGTCAATGCCTCCGGCGAGACCGATGACCTGTACGACGAGTATGCGCCGTTCTAAGAAGTGAAAGCTGCGGGCGATATGCTCCGCATAGACGTCACGCCCGAATATGCGGCTGCGAGCGCAAGGCCCGCGGCCGCATTTGTATGTAGGGAGCAGGGGGACCGATATGCTCAACGACCTCTACCATATGCTTGATCCCGTCGCCATCTCGGCGGGGCCCATCACCATCTACTGGTACGGCTTGGCCTATGTGGTCGGAGCTCTGCTCACGGCGGTCGTCATGTACCGCACGCAGCGCCGTTGGGGTTTTGACATTACGGTCGACGACCTGACGAGTGTCGTGGTCGGCGTGGTCTTTGGCCTTATCATTGGCGCCCGCCTGTTCTACGTCATCTTTTACGGCGACGGCTACTACTGGGCGCATCCGCTCGAGATCTTTGCTACCAATGAAGGCGGCATGAGCTTCCATGGCGGCCTGGTGGGCGGCATCATCGGCGGCGTGCTCGTGTGCCGCATGTACAAGCTCGACGCCTGGACCATCGCCGACCTTGCCGTTATCGGTGCTCCGCTGGCCTTATGTCTGGGACGCTGCGCCAACTTTGTCAACGGCGAGCTGTGGGGCAAGCCGACCGATCTGCCCTGGGGCGTGATCTTTGGCGGCACCGCGGGCGATATGCCGCGTCATCCTTCCCAGCTCTATGAGGCATTCCTAGAGGGCGTCGTGCTCTTCTGTATTTTGCAGGTGCTCAGCCGCAAAAAGCCGCTGCTGCCCCAGGGTACGTTTATGGGCGTGTTCGTGATGGGGTACGGCATCGTCCGCTTTCTCGTTGAGTTCGTGCGCGTGCCCGATGCCCAGCTGGGTTATCTGCTGGGGGGCGTCATCACCATGGGCCAGCTGCTGAGCCTGCCACTCGTGATTGCCGGTCTGGCGCTCATCATCTTCGCCCGACACCGCAATCGTCCCCAGCGCATCTACCTCGACGCCTAACCAAGACCACCACAAAGGGGACAGGCACCTTTGTGGTGGTCTTGCCGAGTTTGATAGGTTTCTAGAAAGGCTTTCGGACTGTGAAGGATTCCGACCTCTCCACAACGGCTGCGCGCGACGCTGCCCGCATCGTCTGGTTTAAGCGCTACCCCGCCAAGCAGACGCTCATCGCATTTTTGCTCGCGCTGTTGGCGACCACGGCGTTTTCCATCGATCCTGCCCCGGTGTCGAGCAACGCAGTCTTGGCGATTGACCCCAAAGCCTCGGGCATGCTGTACGTGTGCTACGAGGTGCTCCTCTCGTTTGCCGGCCATACCGACGCGGTCATGCTGCTTGCGCTTGCCTGCCTGCTCACCTTGCCGTTTCGCTACGTGTTCTTTGGCCGTGGCGACACCTGGCGTCCATCGATCATTCTGCCGTCGCTGTTCTTCGCCATCTGCATGGTGTTCGGCCGCAGCTACGATCTCACCGACTCGGCCGAGATTGTCCTTGGCGACAAAGCCCGCATCATCTGCGCCTGGATTGGCGGCGCGGGCTGGATGCTCTTAGCGATCGTGGCCTTCTATTTGGCTTTTGAGTGCCTGGATTGGCTGAGCTCTCGGCGCATTCCGTTTTCCGAAGCGCACTTTGGCCGCGTATGGCGTGTGACTCACGCCGTGCTCTCGGTCCATCCCTTTGCCGGCCCCTTCCTGGTGCTTATGATCGCCTGGGCGCCCACGCTTATCGCTTCGCTGCCCGGCCTTTTTATGGGAGATACGGGTGCGCAGATTCGCCAGTGGTTCAACTACCCCAACGGCACGAGTGACTACCTGCGTCTGCTCAATCCCAATGTGTTGCTCAACGGACATCATCCCGTGGTGCACACGGCTATCATCGGTTCGTGCGTCCAGCTGGGGCTTTCACTGTTCAACAGCGCCAACGCAGGTCTTGCCATCTACACCTGCGCTCAGTTCGTCATTACGGCCGCCTGCATGGCCTATTCCATCTCGTCGCTGCGCAAGCTGGGCGTGAGCCTGCCGGTCCGCGGCGTGATCTTGCTGTTCTTTGTGTTTATGCCGATGTTCTCTAACTACGCGGCGTTGCTCACCAAAGACGTGCTCTTTGCCGACGCGTTCTTGGTGCTGCTGGTACAGACCGTCAAGCTCGTGGCATGTGGCTTGCCCCGTCGTGATGCCAATGTCGAGCGAACGGGCGAGAAAGCCCCCGTGCTCTTTGCGCGCCACGACTGGCTGCTGCTTGCTCTGGGCGCCATGGGCTCCACGTTTCTGCGTAACGGCGGCCTGGTGTTTCCCCTGGCGGCATGCGTAATCGCGGCGGCGCTTTGCGCATGGGACGTGCATGTGGCTCGTCGTGCAGCCAAGCAGGCTGGTGCTGCGCCTTCGGGCGCCACCCCGCGTTTCCGCTGGGTGGGAGTTCTTGCGGTGCTTGCGCTCTGCCTTGCCTCTAATATGTACTTCACCAAGGTCTTTATGCCGGCACACGACATCACGCCTGGTTCCAAGCGCGAAATCCTCTCGATTCCGTTCCAGCAGACGGCTCGTTTTGTCCAAAAGCACGACGGCCTCAACTCGGGCGTCAACCCCACGGTTAAGGAGGACGGCACCATCGTGGAGGCTCCTTGCGACGGCTTGGTGACCGACGAAGAGCGTGCCGTGATCGACCGTGTGCTCAAGTACGAGAATCTGGGGCGCCGTTACAACCCGGATAAGTCGGACGCCGTCAAAAATTGCTTTAACGAGTACGCCTCGCAGGAGGACATCAAGGCTTATTTTGAGGTGTGGGCCCAGATGTTCAAAAAGGATCCCGAGTGCTATATCTCGGCGCTCATCAATAACTACTACGGCTACTTTTATCCGAGCGCCCGCGATGCGTGGGTCTACAGCACGGCGCGCAGTGCCGAGATTATGGCGAAGCCCGATAACCTCAAGTACTTTGACTTCCATCCGGTCGATAGCAAGGTCGTGCGCTGGTGCGACCACCTGATCAACCTGTATCGCGTGGCAGTACAACGCATCCCGTTTATCTCGCTCACCATGAGCTCGGCCACCTATGTGTGGATCATGATCGCCGTGGTGCTCTATCTGCTACGTCGTCATTCGTGGCGCGGGCTGGCCATTTGGGTGCCGCTGCTGGGCGTGCTCGCCGTGTGCCTGATCGGTCCCTGCAATGGCTCGACCTACATGCGCTACCTGTATCCGGTCATCGCCTGCATGCCCTTTGCCATCGGCGCCACCATCACCCGCAGCGACCTCCTCTGGTCCTAATTTGGTGCATTGGGGTCAGGTTGCTTTGCACCAAAGGGTGGCATCATCACGACGCCTTCATTTTGGGGTTTATCTCGCAGGCCAGTAGGTATATCATAACGACGTTTGTTTATATTGCCCGAGCATCTGCGCTGGGCTTTAGGTCGAAACCGATAGGAGACACGTATGTCCGGACACTCTAAGTGGGCCACAACCAAGCATCGTAAGGGCGCGCAGGACGCCAAGCGTTCCGCCCTCTTCTCCAAGCTGAGCCGCAACATCACCGTTGCTGCCCGTCTCGGCGGTGACCCGCTGCCCGAGAACAACGCCAGCCTCGCCGCTGCCGTTGCCAAGGCCAAGGCTCAGTCCATGCCCAAGGACAAGATCAAGTCCGCTATCGACAAGGCTTTTGGTTCGGGTGCCGACGCTGCCGTCTACGAGAACATCGTGTACGAGGGCTACGGCCCCGCCGGTGTCGCCGTCTACGTTGACTGCCTGACCGACAACCGCAACCGCACCGCCGCTGATGTCCGTTCCGCCTTCTCCCACGCTGGTGGCAACCTGGGCACCTCCGGCTCCGTCGCCTTCCAGTTTGAGCGCAAGGGCCAGATCGTTGTTGCCAAGGAGATCCTGGACGAGAACGCCAAGAAGGAGACCATGATCGCCAACGGTGCTGCCGGTGACGAGGATGAGTTCATGATGGCCATCGCCGAGGCCGGTGGCGAGGACTACGAGGATGCCGGCGAGGAGTGGATCGTCTGGACTACTGCTAACGAGGTCATGGCTGTCTCCAAGGCGCTCGAGGAGCAGGGCGTCCAGGTCAAGGGCTCCGAGACCACCATGGTCCCGACCACCCCGACCGAGGTCTCCGGCGCCGACGCCAAGAAGGTTCAGCGCCTCATCGACCGTCTTGAGGAGCTCGACGACGTCCAGGATGTTTACAGCACCATGGACATGACCGACGAGGTCATCGCTGCCCTCGAGGAGGAGTAGCGCCCGCACGGGTTAAGCCGTGCATATCTGGGCATAATGAAGCGAGCATGCAAGCCTCGTGGAATAGATGAGCCGGATCCGCGTGCGTAGAGCACCGGACCCGGCTCTTTTATAATGATGCGAACCGTTTTGCATTTCGAGAGCCGAGATTTGAAGGGAGCGCCGCGTGCGCGTACTCAAACGAGCCCTAGCGATCGTGTATCTTGCCGCCACCATCGTGGCGCTGGGTACGCTTGTCTGCCAGTTTTGGGGGCCGTATACGTATCGCTTTATGCTGCTGATGCGCGACCCCATGCCGCGCATTGTCGTGACGGCATGCGGCGGAGTTGTGGCGATTGGCGTGCTGGTTAGCTTCTTCCGCCTGATGTTTGCTCGTCGCGAGCCGTCCTGCGTGCATCCGGCGGGGGAGCGCAATATCGAGGTCACGCTCGCGGCGCTTTCTTCGTGCGCCAGGGCTGCTGCAGAGCGCGACGATCGCGTGATGATCGAGCATGTCGAGGCCCGCGTCCAAGGTTCCGACGATTCGCATGTCCGTTTTAAGGTCGAGGCTATCGCGCTTGACGATAAGGACGTGGCATCTCTGGCTACCGCGATGCAGCAGCGCATCGAGGAAGCTTGCGACACCATGCTCGGCACGCCGGGTACGACCACGCGCGTCCGTTTTTTGCCGTCCAAGACTACCGTCCAGACCGTGGAGGTTTCCGGTGAGTGATACCAATCAAGATAAGACCGCTCGTACGCCGCGCCTGACGATTGACCAGAGCGCCACGCCGGCGAACGAACCTGTTGATTCCAAAGCAGAGGCAACTGAGTTACAAGACGCGGCGGCCGCGGATTTTGACGAGGCTATGGGTCTCATCAAGGGTACGGGCGCTGCCATCTGGAGCTATGCCGTGCGTCATCCCAACACCACGCTTGGCGCCGTCGCTGGCTTTATCCTCGCCGTGTTGGTGCTCACGTTGGGCCTGTGGGACACGCTCGTCATTGCATTCTTCGTGCTGATCGGCGCCGTGATCGGCCAAATTCGCGACGGCGAAAACGGGATCGTCAACTTCTTCGGCCGTCTGTTTAGCGGCCGCTAATATGTATTCGACTGTCGCATCCGCGGCAGGCATAAGGAGGAACCATGGCTTTTAATACGAAGGTCGATGTGGCCGATACCGAGCTCGAGGAGAACGAGGCGGCCGTCGCCGAAGCCGAGGATGTGACGCTCGAGGATGAGGCGCTCGTCGAGGCCGAGTCCGCCGATGACGCGGACGAGGATGATGAGGAAACAGACGAGTCCGAGGACTCGCTGACCTATTCCAACGGTGTGATCGAGAAGATCGTCGCCATGGCCACCCGCGAGGTGCCGCACGTCCTGGGCATGAAGGGTAACCTTATGCACTTTGTGCAGGAGCAGTTTGGTGCCGAGAATCTGACCAAGGGCGTGACGGTCGAGGTCACCGATGACAATCGCGTGGTCGTCAACATCTCCGTCATTATCGAGTACGGCGCCTATGCGCCCGCGATCTTCGACGATGTCAAGGCACGTGTCACCGAGCGCCTTGCCGCGATGACCGGCCTTGAGGTGGCGGGTGTCAACCTGCGCATCGAGGACGTCATCACCCCCGAGGAGTACGAGCACCGCACCAGCCAGCACGAGTAACCTTCCAAAAAGGGACAGGTTTGTTTTGGCAGGCTTTATCTGCGAAAACGTTAAACGGCCGACCGCGCAAGCAAAAGCGTGGCCGGCCGTTATTTGTATGCCCCCCGATGTGGGCATACCGCTCGTCTAACTAGGGGTTGCAATCGTCGCGTTCCGCGTTACCCTAATGGGCGCATTGTTTCCAAATTGTTAACGAGGGGTTGCCGTAATGGCCGACGAGCACGAAACAGAAAGCAAGGCATGGGCGATTGAGGCCGCCGCGGCAGAGGCGGCATCGCGTGCTGCCGAGGAGGTGCATCGTCCTCCCGTGGTGCCGATGGAGCGCGTGGTTGATCGCACCGATATCGAGCGCGGCGAGCGTGTCGGTCAAAAGCGCAGCCAGGAGCCGGGCTTCCCGCGCTTTTTTGCCGAGCTCAATCTGGGCCTGATTCTTACGGCCTTCGCCATCGTTGCGTTTAAAACCCCTAATCACTTTGCTTTTGGCGGCACCTCGGGCGTGTCGGTCATTCTGTCCACGCTGTTCCCGACCCTGCCCGTCGGCGTCTTTATGTGGATTATCAACGCGGTTCTCGTCGTTTTGGGCTTTATCTTTTTGGAGCGCAAGGCAATCCTGTGGAGCGTCTTCGCCTCGTTTGCGTTGTCCGCCTATGTTTCGCTGTTTGAGCTCTTTATTCCGACCGATGTCTCTCTGACGGGTGATATGTGGCTCGACCTGTGCTTTGCCGTCATCTTGCCGGCGCTCGGCAGCGCTATTGTCTTTGACATCGGCGCCTCGACGGGTGGCACGGACATTCTTGCCATGATCCTCAAGCGCCGCACGACGCTCGAGATTGGCCGTGCCCTGCTGCTGGTCGATATCGGCATCGTGACCATCGCGGCCTTTTTGTATGGCCCGCGTGTCGGTCTGTATTGCGTGCTTGGCTTGTTTGCCAAGACACTCGTGGTCGACAAGGCCATCGAGAGCATCCATCTTCGTAAGGTCTGCACGGTCATTTGCTCCGAACCCCTTAAGGTCGAGGAGTTTATCGTCAAGCATCTCAACCGCACAGCGACCATCAGTCGCGGCTACGGTGCCTTCTCGGGCAAGTGCGTGACGGTGATCATGAGCGTGCTGAGCCGTCGCGAGGCCGTGCAGCTGCGCCGCTATGCGCGCGAAGTCGATCCGGGTGCCTTTATCACGATCGTCGACAGCTCCGAGATCGTCGGCAAGGGCTTCCGCGGAACGAACTAGCACAGACGTATCCAACGAACCGCCTGCTGGCGCCGTGTATCTTGCAAATCGGTCATCTTTGAGTATTTGACCCCACATTGGGCAATAATGATGCTAAAGACATCGTTTGCGATCCAAGTGATTTGTTCAAGATACGAAGGGATGATTCTATGTTCTGCTCGCAGTGTGGCGCCCCCATGGGCGATAACGACAAGTTCTGCGGCGTGTGTGGTGCTCCTAATGCCGGTGCCGCTGGCCCCGCTCCCCAGGGACAGCCTCAGCCCCAGCAGTTTGTTCCGCAACCGCCCGTGGCGAATGCGCCAAAGGGCTGTGTGGCTCAGGCGTTCCAAGATATGACTAAGACTCCGGGCGTGCTTCAGCGTGTATGCCAAATCGCGTTTTTGCCGGCGCTGATTTGCGTTGTGTCGGTGCTCGTGTTGTTTATTCCCGTTATTGGCGGCATTGCGGCTGCCATCGGCTTTTTGGCAGCTTGCATTGCGAGTGTGTGCGGTTCCGGCTTCGGTATCGAGTGGGGCCGCGATCTGTCGCTCAAGGTCGATGACGGCATGGACCGTCCACTCATGCGTTCCACGTCGTTTGGTCTCGGAGTCTTTTCGAGCGTTATCTCGGTCGCGCTCGAGGTTATCGCTGCCATTCCCGTTATCGGTGTAGTGCTTTCGCTGGTGGAGGGCGTGGTAATTGGCGCCGCGGGCTCGTATTCTTATTACGGCTCTTATGCGCTCGAGGCTGCGCTGTTCGGTTCGCTCGGCCTGCTTGTCCTGGCGCTAATTGCCTCGGCGATTCTGGGTGTCTTCTTTAAGATGTTCGCCGACATTGCCGTGATGCACTTTGCGGTGACCGGGCGTGTCGAGAGCGCGTTTTCGCTCGATAAGGTCTGGGCGGCGTTTAAGCACAACAAGACCAAGCTGTTCTGTGCTTCGTTCCTTCCCGAGTTTTTGACGGGCCTGGTCGCCAACGTTGTCACATGGATCTTGACGGTCGTCTTTGGCGCCATTGCCTCTGTCGGTATGTATAGCTACTACTATCGTCCTACGGGTATTGAGGCAATTGTTACCGGCGGTGGCGTCACGCTCGCGCTGTTCTTGGTGCTGGTCGCTTTCGTCACCGTATTTCTTACGGTCTTTGGCAAGATACTCAAGCACCGTGCCGTTGGCTATTGGGCGGCACGTCATGCCAGTGAGTGGGCCGACGAGGATGCCGACGATGTCCTGACGTTTGTGCTTCCGGGCGAGAAGAAGCCTACACCTACGGGCTTTAATCCCATGGACGCTGGTGCTGCACCTGCACCCGCACCTGAGCCTGCAACGTCGCCCGCGCCGACGTCTGCTCCGGCACCGGCCCCTACACCCGCACCGGCGCCCGAGGCGACGCCTGCAGAACCCGATTGGAATGCCGTTGACACGCCGGCGGATGAGTCGGGCGATAATCCTGCTGCCGAAAACAATCAAACCGAATAGTCGGTCGAGGCGCCCTGGGCAACTGAACCCGGGGTGCCTTTTTCTATGGCGAAAGCAAGAAAATGCCTGGAAAACGGTTGCGGCAATATTACTCGGAAATTGATCAATGTTGCGCAACAACGTCGCGGCTATTGTTGAGGACATAGACGTGTAAGGTTTGAAGGCGTGCGACGCCTTAGGAAAAGGAGAAGCTTATGTTCTGTACCACTTGTGGTTCTCCCATTTCGGATGATGCCAAATTCTGCCCTGTTTGCGGATCTGCCGTTGGTGCCGCTTCTGCCGCTGCGGCCCCGCAGCCCCAGCCCGCTCCGGCCCAGGCTATTCAGCCCGCGCCCCAGCCTCAGCAGCAGTACACCGGTCAGCAGCAGTACACCGGTCAATACGCCCAACAGTCCGCATCCGCTCCGATGGACTATGGCCCCGTCAAGGCTGACCGCAGCCTGATCGGCTGGCTGCTGCTCTCTCTTGTGACCTGCGGTATCTATTCGTTCTACTTCCTGTATTGCTTGGCCCGCGACATCAATGTCATGTGCCAGGATGACGGCGATTCCACGCCGGGTCTGGCGGCATTCATCCTGCTGTCGTTTGTGACCTGCGGCTTCTACGCGTACTACTGGTATTACAAGATTGGCAACCGCCTGCAGGCCAACGCTCCTCGCTACGGCCTGGTGTTCCAGGAAAACGGCACCACCGTTCTTCTGTGGCAGATCATCGGCGTGCTGCTGTGCGGCCTTGGCCCCATCTTTGCCATGAACATCATCATCAAGAATACCAATGCCATGGCAACGGCTTACAACATCCGTCTTGGCGCTCATGCCTAACAATAAGGGCGGCGTGAACAGCTCCCAGGGACATAAGGGCACGGCGGAGCTCCTTCGCCGCGCCCTTTCTTGCACCGGCGCGCTCTTTGTTGCCTGGCTCGCGCTCTACCTGCTCGACATCGGCTGCATTTTTCGATTGATGACGGGCATTCCTTGTCCGGGATGCGGTATGACGAGGGCGTGGCTGGCGGCACTGCGCCTCGATTTTGCGGCGGCCTTTGCCTACCATCCGCTGTTTTGGGTGGTACCGTTTGCGTTCGTGCTCGCGTTCGTGCGCGAGGAGGTGGCATCGAGCAAGCTAAAGCGTGGTATCGACATTGCGGTCACCATGTTGTGCGTGCTGGTCGTCGCCGTATGGATCGTGCGCCTTATCAGCCCGGCAGACGCGGGCCTGCTCTTTGGTGGTCACGCTCCCGCCGGAGTTCCCACCGATATCATCCACCTCGAACCCCCACGCTGGCTCTGCCATTTGGGGGCAGGGTTGAAATGGTAGAAATAGCGTTTGACAAATAATGAGAGGGCGGATGCTCGTTCCAACATCCGCCCTCTCATTATTTTGAATGGGTGTTTAAAGAATCGTGCAGGTTACGCGTTATGCTTTTCTTCGTTGCGAGCGGCAGCCCGTGCATCATGGATGCCCTTAATCGCAGCATGGCGGGCGGTGCGGGCATCGTGCATGGCGTCGCGCGCCTCAGCGGCCGTTGCCTTGGCAGAACGCAGTTTGGCGGCCAGATCGGGGTTGGTTTCGGCGACCGCGGTAATCGCGGGGCCGTCGAGCTCCTCTTGCGTGGGCTCGGCCAAAAAGTCGATAGCATACTGGGCGGCCACCATGGAGCCCTTTGCCAGCACGGTCTCGTCGATCTTGTAGAAGCAGGAATGTTGGGCGTACGTGGCGCCAATCTTGGGGTTGCGCGTACCTACAAAGGCGAGCACGCCCGGTACGCGACGCAGGTACTCCGAAAAATCCTCGCCCGAAAGCGTGCCGCGATAATGGCCTTGGCCGGTGGGGCCCAGGCACTTGATTACAGCCTGACGGCAGCGCTCGCTCGAGGCGGCGTCGTTTTCGACCTTGTAGTTGGCGATGGTGTAGTCGGTGAGCTCTGCCTCGGCGCCCAAGGCGGCCGCGGTATGCTCCACGATGCGGCGCATGAGCTCCGGCATTTCCTCGTGGGTCGAATCGCCGTAGGTGCGCACCGTGCCGGCGAGGTAGGCCGTGCCGGCGATAACGTTGCGTGCGGTGCCGCCGTGCAGCTCGCCGACGGTGATGACAGCCGGCTCGTAGGGGCTGATCTCGCGCGAGACGATGGTCTGCAGGGCGTTGACGATCTCTGCGGCCACCATAACGGCGTCGTGACCGCGCTGGGGCATGGCGCCGTGGCACGAGGTGCCGCGTACGTCGATACGGAACCAGTCGGTATTGGCCATGCGCGGTCCGGGCTCGCAGCTCACGGTGCCGGCGTCGACCTCGCTCCAGATGTGCGCGGCGTAGGCGCCATCGACGCCGTCGAGCACACCCGTGCCGATCATGAGCTTGGCGCCCTGGCCGTTTTCCTCGCTGGGCTGGAAGACGATGCGGACCTCGCCGTGGATGTCGTCGGTCATATGGCGCAGGATTTGCAGCGTTCCGAGCATCATGGCGATATGGCAGTCGTGGCCGCAAGCGTGCATGCAGCCCTCGTTGACGCTGGCGAACTCCTCGCCGGTCTGCTCGGTGACGGGCAGGGCGTCGATGTCGGCGCGCAGCAGGATGCGGCGGCGTGGCGTGCCGTCCTCGCGGTAGGCATCCGGCGCGGTACCGCGAAGCGTTGCCACCAAGCCGGTCTTGAGCGGACGCTCGTAGGGGATATTCATGGCGTCGAGCTGGTTGGCGATGTCGGAGGTCGTGCGCTCCTCGGCAAGGCTCAGCTCCGGGTGCTTATGGAAGTGCCGGCGCTGCTTGATGATATATGGTTCAAATTCGGTAGCGATATCTTTGATGGCTGCGGTGACGTCGTCAGCCGCGCGAGCCTCGGTCGCCGCCATAATCTGCTGTGCCTTGGTCTTCGTCATGGTCGATTTGCTCCTTGCTGGGTTGATCGCAAAATCGTACAGGCTCTCTCCAGTATGCCACCTGCCGCTAGGGCTGGTAAAGTTGCCGTTTGCCGCTTGGGGTTTTGTTACAAGGGCGGGGGAGTACACTCGGGGGTGTTGAATTTCCTGCCAGAGATGGGGATGCCCATGCAACATATCGATCGGATTATCCGCTCCAAGAACGTCTTTACCGCGCAAGACGGCATCGATACCACCCGCGAGCTGGCGATTGCCATCGCAGGCGACCGTATCGTCGCAGTCGGTGCGCCCGATGACGTGATCGCCGCCGCTCCTGCCGCTACGTCGGTTATCGACTACGGCGAGCAGTTTGTCTGCCCCGGTTTCCATGACGCTCATCTGCACTTCTTCCATACCTCGGTCGGTTCCTCGCCGTACATGCTCATGGATATGGGCACGTCCGAGGCGGCGCTGGTGCAACATGCGCTCGAGTTTTCCCAGGACCTGCCCGACGACGCTTGGGTTGTGACGCAGGGCTGGCGCGACTACCGTTGGGACCCGCCCGAGCATCCTACCAAGGCGTCGCTCGATGTGGCATTCCCCGATCGTCCCTGTGTTATGTATTCGGGCGACGGGCACACGCTGTGGCTCAACAGCCGCGCACTCGATGCACTCGGCGTCACGCGCGACAGCGAGCCACCAGCGGGCGGTAGCTACGACAAGGACGCAAACGGCGAGCTCACGGGTATTGCTCACGAGGCGGCTGCCATGCAGCTGCTACCGCGCTGCCTTGAGTGGCTGGGCGAGGATCGCATCGCAAGCGCTTACGCCGATCAAATGAGGCGGATGGCCGAGCAGGGCATCACCTCGATATGCGATATGTCGCTCATGCCCATGCCGGGCTGCGATTTTATCCGCGACGACGTCTACGACAAACTGCAGGCAGCCGGCAAGTTGGGCATCCGAGCCCATTTGTTTCCCACGCTGCTGGATGACCAATCGCGCTTGGAAGAGCTGCAGGTACGTTACGCGAACAACGCGCTGCTTTCGGCGCCAGGCTTTAAGCAGTTCTTCGACGGCGTGTCGAGCGAACACACGGCCTATCTCACCGAGCCCTATACCAACCCGCGCTTCCCGGGCGATCAAGGTCGCCTGACGGTTCCTGCCGAGCGCATGCGCAAGCTGGTTCTGGCGGCCGCGGAGCGCGGCCATACCGTGCGCATCCACGTCATCGGCGACGGTGCGATTCATGCCGCGCTGGATATCTTCGAGGAGGCCGCCGACCTGTACGGCCTGCCCCAGCACGGCCATAACACGCTCGAGCACCTGGAGAACCTCTTGCCCGAGGACATCGATCGTCTACGCAAGCTTAACGTCGTTGCCTCGAGCCAGCCCTGTCACATTACACTCGACCCGGGCGGCCCCGAGCGCGATCTGGGCCTGGAACGCAGCCGCATCATGTGGCCGTTTGCGACCTATAAGCAGCGCGGCATCCGCCAAGCCTTCGGCACCGATAGCCCCATCACAGCTGTTACAAGCATGAACGTGCTCTACACGGCTATCACGCGCCAGGATCCCAAAAGCCACTGGCCCGAGGGCGGCTGGTTACCGAGCGAGCGCATCGATGCAGCAACAGCCCTGCGCAACTACACCCTGGGCAGCGCCTATGCAGCGGGCGACGAGCAAAACCTCGGCAGCTTGGAGCCCGGCAAGTATGCCGACCTGGTAGTCCTGGACCAAAACCCGCTCACCATCGACCCCCAAGAACTGCAAGCCACCAAGGTTCAGGCCACCTACCTGGCAGGTAACTTGATTTACGAGCGCTAACCCCACATCCACACCTCAGTTGCGGTGAAATAGTCCCTAAAATCGGCCTTCAAGCCCAAAAACAGGAACTATTCCACCGCAACTTAAAAGAGCGCGTCCCAACAACGTGCCCCTATCTTGTGCATTCCATCCGCATCGCCATTTTGCTGCACTGACTTCTCTGAATTCCGGGCCCTAGTTAGTCAACCTGGCTCCCGGGGCGGACCGGAGGGCATGAAGTTTGTCGCGAGTTCCGCACGCAAAGGAAAGCACTTAATGTGCTTTCCGTCTTGCGCAGGACTGCAGAGCAGCAAACTTCATGCCCTCCGGTCCGCCCCGGGAGCCACCGCTAAGTTATCCTCCGGCATTCAGAAAATCTAAGTGCCAAAAAATAAGATTTTTTGACTCTGTGTTGTATAACCCGCCATTCGTGGGTACCATTCAACGCGTACGCAAACAAAAAGGGTTAATTCGCGTGGTATAACCGCGCGGCCCAAAAAGGAGGAGACAAGCATGTCGTCTTTGAAGCCGCTTGCAGATCGTGTTCTGGTCAAGCCCGACGAGGCCGAGCAGAAGACCGCTTCTGGTCTGTATATCGCCAGCAACGCTCAGGAGAAACCGCAGCGTGGCACCATCGTTGCCGTTGGCGCCGGCAAGGTCAACGACAAGGGTGAGCGCATCCCCATGGACGTCAAGGTTGGCGACGTTGTCATCTACGGTAAGTTCGGTGGCAACGAGGTCAAGGTCGACGGCGAGAAGTATCTGCTGATGCGCGCCGACGACATCTACGCCGTCGTCGAGGCCTAGTCTCGTCAGAATCTCTGATTCGTCTTTGAACGCGCCCGCCGCACAGGACTCGGAAGCGGCGACGCGAGTCACATTTCTTTTGGAGGATTACCTACCATGGCAAAGAACATTACGTTCAACACCGATGCCCGCGCTAAGCTTGCCAAGGGCGTCAACACTCTGGCCGATGCCGTTACCGTCACCATGGGCCCCAAGGGTCGCTACGTTGCGCTGCAGCGCACGTTCGGTGCTCCGACCATCACCAACGACGGCGTTTCCGTCGCCAAGGAGATTGAGCTCGAGGACAACATCGAGAACATGGGCGCCCAGCTGGTGAAGGAGGTCGCCACCAAGACCAACGACACCGTGGGTGACGGCACCACCACCGCAACCCTGCTCGCTCAGGCTATCGTCAACGACGGTCTGCGTAACGTCGCCGCCGGTGCCAACCCGCTGGCCATCCGTCGCGGCATCGACAAGGCTGTAAACGCCGCCGTCGCCGAGATGAAGAAGCAGGCCAAGCCGGTCGAGACCAAGGAGCAGATCGCTTCCGTCGGTACCATCTCTGCCGGTGACCCCGAGGTCGGTGAGAAGATCGCCGAGGCCATGGAGGTCGTGGGCAAGGACGGCGTCATCACCGTCGAGGATTCCCAGACGTTCGACATCACCATCGACACCGTCGAGGGCATGCAGTTCGACAAGGGCTATGTCTCCGCTTACTTCGTCACGGATAACGACCGCATGGAGGCCGTGATGAAGGATCCGTACATCCTCATCACCGACCAGAAGATCTCCAGCGTTCAGGACATTATGCCCGTTCTCGAGGCTGTCCAGCGCGCTGGCCGTGGCCTGCTCATCATCGCTGAGGACATCGACGGCGAGGCTCTGCCTACCCTGGTTCTCAACAAGATCCGTGGCGCCCTCAACGTCTGCGCCGTCAAGGCTCCGGGCTACGGCGATCGCCGCAAGCGTATCCTCGAGGACATCGCCGTCCTCACCGGTGGTCAGGCCGCTCTGGACGAGCTGGGCGTGAAGGTCGCTGACATCACTGCCGATATGCTCGGTACCGCTAAGTCCGTTACCATCTCCAAGGACAACACCGTCGTCGTCGGCGGCGCTGGCTCCAAGGAGGCCATCGACGCTCGTATCGCTCAGATCAAGGGTGAGATGGAGAACACCACCTCTGACTTCGACCGTGAGAAGCTGCAGGAGCGCCTGGCCAAGCTCTCCGGTGGCGTTGCCGTCATCAAGGTCGGCGCTGCTACCGAGTCCGAGCTCAAGGAGATCAAGCATCGCGTCGAGGATGCCCTTCAGGCTACCCGCGCTGCTGTCGAGGAGGGCATTGTCGCTGGCGGCGGCGTCGCCTTCATGGACGCTGCGCCTGCGCTCGACGCCGTTGAGCTTGACGACCCCGAGGAGAAGATCGGCGTCGACATCGTCAAGAAGGCTCTGACTGCTCCGGTCGCCACCATCGCCAAGAACGCTGGCTTTGAGGGCGCTGTCGTGGTCGACAAGGTTGCCGAGCTGCCCGCCGGCCAGGGTCTCAACTCTGCCAACGGCGAGTGGGGCGACATGATCGAGATGGGCGTCCTCGACCCCGTCAAGGTCAGCCGCGTCACCCTGCAGAACGCTGCTTCTGTCGCCAGCCTGATCCTCATCACCGAGGCTACCGTCTCCGATGTGCCCAAGAACACTCAGCTTGAGGACGCTATCGCTGCTGCTACCGCTGGTCAGCAGGGCGGCGGTATGTACTAAGGCCGACAAGGTCTAGAACTCCCACCGGGAATCCGGGGGCGTGACGGGGTTTCTCTCCGGAACGTCCTCGGACATGCAAAGAGGCTCCGCATCGCGCTTCGCGCTGCGGAGCCTCTTTGCGTCCTGCGGAATGTTCCGGAGAGAAACCCCGTCACGCCCCCGGATTCCCTGCGTTTACGGCCTTGAGGTCGGCTCGCGGAGAAGGATGTGGTTGATGGGAATACGTGTCCCTTTCGCTGTTTCGCGGCTTTGCCGCGAAAGGCGCGTTACTTTGGGATGGGTGGGGAACGCGGTTGTTGCGGCAACTGGTCCTCGCCAGAAATTACCCTTGGTGTACTTGCGCCTCTCTTCCCTCGTGCTACACTTGCAATTGCTGTTTCAGGGCGGGGTGAAATTCCCCACTGGCGGTAAATCGGGCGGTGCCAAAGGGGTGCCGTGGCGCAGGCGAGGTGTCTGCGACCGAGCCGATGAGTCCGCGACCCGAGCGTGTGTTGGTTCGCATGCCGGCTGAACTGGTGAGATCCCAGTACCAACGGTTAGAGTCCGGATGAAAGAGGCAGGTGATCTTATGTCTGAACAGTCGCAGCATATCCATTTTGAGAACACGAATAGGTGGAGCACCAAACAGCTCGTTACCATGGCGCTGATGTGCGCCTTGGGCGCCCTGTTTATGTATGTGCAGCTACCCATCCTTCCCTCGGCGCCGTTTTTGACGTATGACCCGTCGCTGGTGCCGGCGATGGTGTGCGGGTTTGCGTATGGTCCCGGCGCCGGTACCGCTGTTGCCGCTATGGCTATCGTTATCCATGCGCTCACCACGGGTGACTGGGTCGGCGCGCTTATGAACTTGGTTGCCACGCTGGGCTATATTCTGCCCGCGGCTATCGTTTACCAGAAGATGCACACCTATAAGGGTGCCGTGATTGGCCTGGTGCTCGGCGTCATTGCCGCTACAGCGCTGTCTATGGTCGCAAACCTTACCATTGGCGTATGGTTCTGGTATGGCTCGGTCGATGTGATCGCCCCGCTCATGATTCCTGCCGTACTGCCGTTCAACCTTATCAAGACCGTGCTTAACTCGGTGTTGACGCTGGCGGTGTATAAAGCAGTCTCCAACCTCATCACGCCTAAAAAGGACCAGGTCAAAGGCCGCGCATGATTGAGTGTCGGGGCGTTTCCTTTAGCTATGACGGTGCCGTGTCGGCACTCGACGGTGTCGATCTGAACATCGAGGACGGTGAGTTTTTCTGCATCCTCGGTGGCAATGGGTCGGGCAAGTCGACGTTTGCCAAGCATCTGAATGCGCTGTTGCAACCCGATGCGGGCACGGTACGCATCAACGGCATGGATGCGTCCGACCCCGAGCTGGTCTACGACATTCGTTCGACCGCGGGCATGGTATTCCAGAATCCCGACGACCAGCTGGTGGCAACGCTTGTCGAAGATGACGTTGCGTTTGGTCCCGAAAACCTTGGCGTGCCATCGGTACAAATTGCGCAGCGCGTACGCGAGGCGCTGAAGGGCGTGGGCCTGGTGGGCTTTGAGCGCCATGAGACCCACGCGCTTTCGGGCGGCCAAAAGCAGCGCGTGGCGCTTGCCGGCGTGCTCGCCATGGAACCGCGCGTGCTCATATTGGACGAGGCTTCCTCGATGCTCGATCCGCGTGGACGTCAGGGCCTTATGAAGGCTTGCCGCGCGTTGCACAATCGCGGCATGACCATCGTGATGATTACGCACTTTATGGAAGAGGCCGCCGAGGCCGATCGTGTCGCGGTGTTTCGGGCGGGGCGCGTTGCCATGCTCGGTACGCCCGAGGAAATCTTGACGCGGGCAGACGAACTTGCGCAGCTCAACCTGGATATGCCGGCGTCGTGCTGTCTAGGTAGGGCACTTCGTGAGAAGGGCGTGCCCGTTTGCGCGCAGGCGCGCGAGGCAGATATGGTCGCCGAGATTGCACAGGTTTATGCCGAGCGGAGCGGGGCGGACGTCGCAGTGCAGCCTTCCGCATCCGATTCTCGTATGCTTGACAATGCATCCTCTGCAGCCGACGGGATGGCCGCGTCGGAGCCCGTTATCGAGATTTCGCATCTCTCGCATAGCTATTCGCTGAGCGCCCGCGAGCGTCGCCGTTGGCACAAGCGCTCAGCCGTCGAGGGCGCATCGAACAAACAGGCTCTCTGGGGCAACGACCCCAGCAGTCCGTGGGCACTGCGTGATGTATCGCTGACGGTGCGTCGTGGCGAGTTCTTGGGCCTTGCGGGCCATACCGGTTCGGGTAAGTCGACGCTGGTTCAGCATCTCAACGGATTAATCCGCCCGCAGGAGGGGAGCGTTTGCGCGCTGGGGCTCGACCTTTCAAGCAAGAAAGATGCCGCCGCGGTTAAGGCAAAGGTCGGCGTGGTGTTTCAGTATCCAGAGCGTCAGCTGTTTGCCGAGACCGTGACACAGGACGTGGCATTTGGTCCGCGTAACCTTGGCTTGTCGCAGGCCGAGGTCGCCCGCCGCGTTGAGTCATCGCTCGCGCGCGTGGGTCTCGACCTGGCTACGGTGGGCGACAAGAACCCCTTTGAGCTCTCCGGCGGGCAGCAGCGGCGCGTGGCGTTTGCTGGCGTGCTTGCCATTGAGCCTGAGGTCCTGGTGCTCGATGAGCCTATGGCAGGGCTCGATCCGGCGGCGCGCAGTGATTTCCTGGAGCTCATCGATCGACTTCACCATGGGGTCCTGACCGTCGTCATGGTTTCGCACAGCATGGATGACCTGGCCAATTGCTGCGACCGTATCGTCGTAATGAACGAGGGCACGGTATTTGCCGAGGGCAGGCCCGCTCAGGTTTTTGCGCATGCCGATGAGCTTAAATCAATCGGCTTGGGTGTTCCCGCTGCCCAGCGCATGGCGCTGGCGCTTGCGAAGGCAGGCGTGCCGCTGCGCTTTGACGGCCTCTATACGGTTGAGTCGCTGACAGACGAGTTGGTGGACCTGCTAATCGGTCGCTCGGACGGTCCTTCTAACGTCGCGGACATTGCTAAATCCAAGACGGTCGAGCGAGAGGAGGGCTGCTAATGGAGGCGTTTTCGTTTGGCAGCTACTATTCCGGCGATAGTGCAATCCACCGCCTGGACCCGCGAACTAAGTTGCTCTTGGGCTTTGTGTTTCTGATCACGACGCTCACGGTCAGTAGCTTCCGCGGACTGGTCCCGGTCGCAATCTTCGTTGTCCTGATCTATACCGTGTCTCGGGTGCCGGCTCGTCGCGTCCTGTCATCGATGGCGCCGCTGCTGGCGATCGTCATCGTGGTCGCGGTGCTCAACCTGTTTTCCGACCAGAGCGGGCGCATCCTGTGGCAGCTCGGCTTTTTGCAGATAAGCGAGGGCTCGCTGCATTCCGCTGCCTTTATGGCGTGCCGTCTGACCTTGATGATGGCTGGTATGAGTGCCATCACGCTCACCACACCGACGCTCGACCTCACCGCGGGCTTTGAGCGCCTGCTCGCGCCGTTTGCGCGTGTGGGACTTCCTGCGCACGAGCTCGGCATGATCATGGGTATCGCGCTGCGCTTTATGCCGCAGTTTGCCACCGAGATGAAGCAGACGGCCGATGCACAGGCGAGTCGCGGCGCGCGCGTGACGGGAGGCCTGCTCGGCGGTGTGCGTATGCTCGGCAGTGTGGCGATTCCGCTGTTCACGGGTGTGTTCCGTCATGCCGAAACGTTGTCTGCCGCCATGGATGCACGCTGCTATCACGGCGAGCAGGGCCGCACACGCCTGCATACGCTTGCGTTTGGCCGCGGGGATGCGCTGGCAGCGGTGGTGACGACGCTGCTGCTCATCTGCGTCATCGTCATCAATCTTCAACTTGTTTAGGCGCGATTCGAGCGCAGGAAAGGGGTCCCTATGACCGACAACGATCGCACGGCGCAGCTCGAGCGCGCCTGTTCGTATCTTAGGCGTATTCCGGCGTGGTATCTCGCCACGATCGACGTGACGGACGGATATCAGCCGCGCGTGAGGCCGTTCTCGTTTGCCATGGTCGATGATGGCAAGCTGTGGTTTTGCACCTCGCGCGATAAGGACGTGTGGGCCGAGCTCAGCGCGAACCCCAAGTTTGAGGTTTCGGGTTGGAAACCGGGGGAGTGTTGGATCGTGCTGACCGGCGAGGCCGCGCTCGAGGACGACGCGGTCGTGAGCGACCGGGTGCGCCAAGCCGGCTTTAAGCACATGGTGGGCATCGGCGAGCAACACGATAGTGCCAACGACGGTCGCCTTGCGTTTTTCTCGGTGCGAAATATCGCCGCCCGCTTCTGTGATATCGACGGCAGCGAGGAGCGCCTGGAGCTTTAGCTCACACAAACCAGGCTCTCAAACTGGCTAGTACAGGAGGAAACGTGGACGGATTGAATACGGTGTTGGAGTATCTGACGTCGGTGCCGGCGTGGTACTTGGCGACGAGCGTGGACGGGCAGCCACATGTGCGTCCGTTCTCGTTTGCACAGATTCAGGACGGCAAGCTGTGGTTTGTGACAGCGCGCACTAAAGATGTGTGGCAGGAACTGCTGCAAAACCAGCGCTTTGAGGCCACGAGTTGGTGGCCGGGCCATGGCTGGCTCATCTTGCGCGGGCGTGCCGGCTTGGATGACCGGGCTTTAGACGAAATGCGCGAAGCCGGGTGGAAGCATCTAGAGCGCCTGGGCGAGCACTATGAGGGGCCTAACGACCCCACGCTCGTCTTCTTTAGCGTCGAAGATCCCGAGGCTTTTATCTGCAATCACGACGAATGGGTGCCGGTCGAGCTCTAGCCAGCTGGCTCATCCTAACAACTTAGTTTTCGCATGGGCGGGCCCCGTGTTGCCCGGCACCGTAAGGAGTGCCGGTCAATACGGGGCCCGCTCTATTTGTCAATTCCTTCAAGCGAATGTGTCGGGAATGTTTCAATGCATGAATATGCAAGCCATTTACGTGTAAATGCATCTTTTGGTGCTAAAGTTTCAACCCACTTCATAACGACCGCTGCGAAATGCGCATCGGTGCATAAATCGCAGACAAGGAGTCTGATATGTCTTTGAAGGTTGGAATCGTCGGCGCGGCTGGATATGCCGGAGCCGAGCTCATTCGCCTCGTGCTCGGCCATCCCGAGTTTGAACTTGTTGCCATTACGTCCAACGCCGATGCCGGCCAGCCGTTGTCTGCGGTGTACCCGAGCTTCACCGGCGTAAGCGATCTTGTCTTCACGACGCATGATGCCCCCGAACTCAAGAACTGCGACGCGGTATTTTTGGCCGTGCCGCACACGGCTGCCATGGCTCAGGTGCCCGCCCTGCTTGCCGCGGGAGTCTCCTGCATTGACCTCTCGGCCGATTATCGCCTGAGCGATCCAGCCACCTTTGAGGCCTGGTATGCCGCCGAGCACACGAGCCCCGAGTTGCTCAAGACCCGCGCTTTCGGTCTGCCCGAGCTGTTCTCCCAGGATTTGGAGACCGCCGCATCCGACCATGCCACCGGAAAGCCCGTGTTGGTCGCCTGCGCCGGTTGCTATCCCACCGCAACGAGCCTTGCCGCCGCGCCCGCCGTGCGCGCTGGCTGGGTTGCCCAGAGCGGCCCCGTGATCGTTGATGCCATCAGCGGTGTGACGGGTGCCGGCAAGTCCTGCAACGCTCGTACGCATTTTTGCAGCGCCGACGAGAACTTGGAGGCCTACGGCGTGGGTAAGCATCGCCACACGCCCGAGATTGAGCAAATCCTTGGCCTGACCGATCGCGTCGTCTTTACCCCGCACCTGGCACCGCTCAAGCGTGGTCTGCTCTCCACGGTGACGATGCCGCTCACGCCGCAGGCTATCGATACCTTGACCCTTGAGGACGTTGTCGACTATTACAAGCAGTTCTACGCTGGGCGCACCTTTGTGCGCGTACTCGACGCCGACCAGCAGCCCAAGACGGCTTCGGTCATCGGCACCAACGCCGCCCAGATCGGCCTCGCGCTCAACAAGCGCGCGGGCGTGCTGGTGGCGACGGGCGCCATCGACAATCTGTGCAAGGGCGCTGCGGGCCAAGCAGTCCAGTGCGCCAATATCGTCTTTGGCTTTGACGAGCGACGAGGCTTGCCCACAGTGGCGTGCCCGGTGTAGCACATTCGATTGTTAACGATTTGGTAGTCGGGCATCGAGTGGGGCGCCACTCTTAAGCTGGTCTCATGATTACGACTGGCATGGCGCACCAACCGATGTCCGTTTTTTGTTTGACATAAGGAGTCATAAAGACGATGAATACCGAGCTGTTTGATATCAAGATTCGCGCCGTCGAGGGTGGCGTTACGGCTGCGGCTGGTTTTAAAGCTGCGGGCATCCACGCTGGGTTCCGCAAGAACCCCGAGCGTCTGGATTACGCGCTCGTCGTGCCCGATAAACCCTGTCCCGGTGCCGGCGTGTTTACCACCAATCGCTTTTGCGCGGCGCCCGTGCAAGTGAGCCGTGCCAACCTGGGCGGTGCCGACAAGGGCTACGGTATCATCGCCGGCGTTTCGGTTAACTCTGGCAATGCCAACGCCGCCACGGGTGAGACCGGCCTTGCATGCGCGCGCGAGACGTGCAGCATCGCATCGCAGGTCATCGGCTGCGAGCCCCAGCAGATTCTGGTTGCCTCTACGGGTGTGATTGGCCAGATTCTGCCGATCGACACGTTTGAGACCGCCATTCCTGCTGCCTACGAGGCGCTCTCCGCCCACGGTGGCGCCGATGCCGCTCGCGCCATCATGACGACCGACACGCACTCCAAGGAGTACGCCGTGTCCTACGTCAGCGAGGCTGCGGGTCATGCGGGCAATGTCTATACGGTAGGCGGCATGTGCAAGGGCTCGGGCATGATCATGCCCAACATGGCCACCATGATCGCAGTTATCACCACCGATGCCCCCGTCGAGCCTGCGGCACTTCATACCCTGCTGCTCTCGACCGTCAAGCAGACCTTTAACAAGGTAACGGTCGATTCCGACACCTCGACCAACGATACCTGCATCATGCTTGCCTCCGGCGCCGCTGCCGCAGATGTCGAGTCTATCGTCGAGGGCTCCGATGCCTTTGACGAGTTGGCATTTGCCGTGCACGAGGTGTGCGAGAGCCTGGCGCGCAATATCGCCGCCGATGGTGAGGGCGCATCCAAGCTTGTTACGGTCAACGTTACCGGCGCCGTGAACGACGAGGAAGCCGATATCGCCGCCCGTGCCGTTGCCAACTCGCCGCTCGTCAAGACCTGCATCGCCGGCCACGACTGCAACTGGGGTCGCGTTGCCATGGCGCTTGGCAAGTGCGGCGTGAAGTTTAATCAGGAAGACGTTTCCATCGACATGATGGGCATGCCTGTCTGTCGCGACGGTCTGACTGTTCCCTTTGACGAGGACGAGGCTCTACGGCGTTTCGAGGCGCCCGAGATCGTGATCTCGGCCGACCTGGGCGCAGGCGATGCGACAACGACCGTGTGGACCTGCGACCTCACGCATGAGTACATCTCCATCAACGGCGACTACCGTTCCTAGATTTCAGGCGCGCTGCGCATCTTGCCGCGATTGCGGACAGCGGAGCACGGCGCGATAACGATACGAAAGACGAGGCAGATTATGAAATTCGCACGCGATTGTCGCTCGAGCGAATCCAACGAAGTTACCGCGCAGCTGCTGTTCGAGGCGCTGCCGTGGATTAAGAACCTGACCGGTAAGACAGTCGTTATCAAGTACGGCGGTGCAGCCATGGTCGACGAGCAGCTGCGTCGCGATGTGATGAGCGACATCGTCCTGCTCAAGATTATCGGCATGCGCCCCGTCATCGTGCATGGTGGCGGCAAGGCTATCAACGAGGCGCTGAGCCATTACGATATTCCCGTCGAATTTAAGAACGGCCAGCGCGTGACTACGCCGGCGACTATGGATATCGTGCGCGAGGTACTGGGCGGCAAGGTTAACCAAGAGCTGGTTGCTGCCATCAACCACCACGGCAACCTGGCCGTGGGCGTGTCGGGCAGCGATGCCGGCACGCTCATCGCTGAGCCGCTCGACCCCGAGCTCGGTCGCGTGGGCAAAGTGACGCACGTTAACACCGACTATATCGAGCGCTTACTCGATAGCGAGTACATCCCCGTCATCGCTACCGTCGCGGCGGGGGAGGACGGCGGTTTCTTCAACATCAACGCCGATACCGCCGCCGGTGCCGTTGCCGCGGCGCTCCACGCGCATAAGGCGATCTTTTTGACCGATGTCGATGGCCTGTACAAGGACTTTAGCGACAAGGACTCGCTTATCTCCAACCTAACGCTCGACGAGGTTAACGAAATGCTCTACGGCGGCGAGGTCGATAAGGGCATGATTCCCAAGCTGCGTGCGGCCGTCGATGCGCTTACCGGCGGCGTATTTCGTGCCCACATCATTAACGGTACTATGCCGCATTCGCTGCTCCTGGAGCTGCTGACCGATGCCGGCGTCGGCACCGTGATCCATTCCACCGAGACGGCTTACGAGTTCGATACGCATCCGCATCCGCTTTCGACGTTTGCTGCGCGTCTGACCGAGAACCTTGACGAGGTCGAGAAGCTCCAGACAGTCTAGCTGACCCGCAGCCGCCCCATTCCTGCACCATAGGTCTGCGCCGTCTGGCGCTCAACGAAAGGCATCCCATGTCACTTGCAGCTCAGCAATCGCTTGAATCCCATTACGTTATGCATACCTTTGGCCGCTCTCCGGTCGAGTTCGTCGAGGGTCACGGCATGAAGCTCACCGGCGACGATGGCCGTGAGTACCTCGACTTTCTTGCCGGCATCGGCGTGTGCAGCCTAGGTCATGGCAACCTGGCTGTGCTCTCGGCGCTCGAGGCACAGACCAAAAAGCTCATGCATGTCTCCAATTACTTCTACATCGAGCAGCGCGGACAGGTCGCGGCGCTGCTGTCCAAGCTTGCTAACGACGACGTAGATGGTGCGCGCGTGCTTGCCGATGCCATTGTCGCCGGCGATGAGACCACGGCAGCTGCTCTTGGTGCCCCGGCTGCGGACGAGCAGGTGTGGGAGACCTTCTTTGCCAACTCCGGCGCCGAGGCCAATGAGGGCTCGATGAAGCTCGCGCGCTTGTACGCCAAGCGTGCCGGTAACGGCGGCAACACCATCGTGTGCATGCGCGGCGGCTTCCACGGCCGTACGCTCGAGACCATTGCCGCCACCATGCAGAATTGGCTGCAGGACAGCTTCCGCCCGCTGCCGGGTGGCTTTGTGGCCTGCACGCCCAACGATGTGGACGAGCTGCGTGCGATCTTTAAGCAGCTGGGGAGCGAGATTTGTGCCGTGATGCTCGAGCCGATCCAGGGTGAGAGTGGCGTGCACCCCATGACCGAGGAGTTTATGGCGACAGCGCGCGACCTGGCACACGAAGTGGGCGCCGTGCTTATCGCCGACGAGGTCCAGTGCGGCATCTTCCGCTCCGGCAAGCCATTTGCATTCCAAACCTATGGCGTGGAGCCTGACATCATGAGCCTTGCCAAGGGCATTGCCGACGGCGTGCCCATGGGTGCCGTCGTGGCAAAGAAGGAGATTGCCGACGTGTTTAAGCCGGGCGACCACGGCTCGACCTTTGGCGGTAGCTGCCTGGCCATCACGGCGTGTGCCGCGACGCTCTCCGCGCTCGTGCGCGGCGATTATGCCGAGCATGCTGCCAAGGTGGGTGCCTATATGGAGGCAAAGCTCGCCAAGCTGCCGCACGTGACCGAGGTACGTGGCCGCGGCTTGATGCTCGGCTGTGATTTGGATGATGCCGCGGGCGACGCGCACGATATTGTTGCCCGCGCGCTGGCCGCCGGTGCCGTGATTAACGCTACGGGTGCTCATACGCTGCGTTTCTTGCCGCCGCTCGTCTGCGAGGAAGCCGACGTGGACAGTCTGATCGAGATCCTGTCGGGTGTCTTGGTCTAACGCGGCGCAATAACTCAATTTGGACCGGGTTCCGGACTGCGGGCGTGCCCTATGTGGCATGATTCAGCGGTCTGGAGCCCGTTTTGCCTTAGATTTGCTAAGGCAGGGAGACCCGCTGGTCAAAAAACATTAAATATGAGTACTGCTACCGATTTGGTAGCAGCAATTTTGGACTAATAAGGCCAGATAGCAAGTCGAAATGGCGATGAATGCACGATTGTGATCTAACTGTTAGTCCTTATAATGGACATATGTTGCGTAACTTACGCAAACGCTATCTTTTTATATGTTGCAAGCAAAGTAGCAGTACTCATTTTTGCCATTATTTGGCCACGGCCTTTGTGACAGACGTGCTGGCGGGTTCGAATCCCCCCTGCGATGGGCCTGAAAAAAAGAAAGGCCTCCATCGCTGGAGGCCTAACAATTCGGTGGTGGGCGATGAGGGATGTCGCGTGCGCCTGACGCCGCCCGCTTTCGCTTCGGGCCTACGGTCCTCGCGTGCTGCGCTGGAAAACGCTTCGCGTTTCCTCAGTTCCGCACCCTGGCGGGTTCGAATCCCATGCGCTGGGCCCAAACAAAAACGGTCCCCTTGCGAGGACCGTTTCCAATTCGGTGGTGGGCGATGAGGGATTCGAACCCCCAGCCTTGTGCGTGTAAAGCACCTGCGCTAACCGTTGCGCCAATCGCCCGTGCGGAGAGAGTATAGCAAAACAATCGCCCCATTCACCTCATATCCATTAAAGGTAACCGGCGCGTGTCACAGCGGAGCTGATTCAGTTGAGATTGCCTGAACATTCCGCCCCTCTTTACGCCCTCGGGTATACTCAAAAGCTACTGATTCGATTTGACGCCCAGCAACAGCAGAGGGGATAGTATATGTGCGGTTTTGTCGGTTTTGTCGGTGGGACGGATAACCAATCCGAGGTGCTCACCAAGATGATGGACCGCATCGTCCATCGCGGTCCCGACATGGGCGGCCAGTTTATTGACGGCCGCGTTGCCCTCGGCTTCCGTCGCCTGTCGATCCTCGACCTGACCGAGGCTGGCGCCCAACCCATGGCCAACGAGGACGGTAGCGTCGTCATTGTCTTCAACGGCGAGATCTACAACTTCCAAGAACTCCGTTCCGAGCTCGAGGCCAAGGGCTACAAGTTCCACTGCGGCGCCGACACCGAGAGCCTCCTACACGGCTACGAGGAGTGGGGCGAGGCCGTACTCGATCGCTTGCGCGGTATGTACGCCTTCGTCATCTGGGACAAAAAGAAGAACAAGCTTTTTGGCGCCCGCGACATCTTTGGCATCAAGCCGCTTTACTACTATCCCATGGCCGATGCGGGCGACGGCGCTCCGGGCGTGCTCTTTGGTTCCGAGATCAAGAGCTTCCTGGACTACCCGCACTTCCACAAGGCGGTCAACAAAAAGGCTCTGCGTCCGTACATGACGCTGCAGTATTCGGCGACTGAGGAGACCTTCTTCGAGGGTGTCTACAAGCTGCCGCCGGCGCACTACTTTACCGTCGATATCCCGACCGGCAAGATGAACATCGAGCGCTACTGGGATTGCGATTACTCTGCCGTCGAGAAGCCGTTCGAAGAGTATGTCGATGAGCTGGACGAGGTCGTGCACGAGAGCGTCGAGGCCCATCGCATCGCCGACGTCAAGGTCGCGTCGTTCCTCTCCGGTGGCGTCGACTCCAGCTACATCGCCGCTTGCCTCATGCCCGACAAGACCTTCTCGGTGGGCTTTGACTACAAGAACTTCAACGAGACCAACTACGCCAAGGAGCTCTCCGATAAGCTCGGCGTCGAAAACGTTCGCAAGATGATTACCGCCGACGAGTTCTTCGGTGCGCTCGAGGACATCCAGTATCACATGGACGAGCCGCAGTCCAATCTGTCTTCCGTGCCGCTGTGGTTCTTGGCCGAGATGGCCCGCAAGGACGTCACCGTGGTGCTTTCGGGCGAAGGCGCCGACGAACTCTTTGGCGGCTACGCCTACTACGAGGATACGGTCCCGGTGCGCAAGTACAAAAAGATGGTGCCGCTGCCCGTCCGTCGCGCGCTCGGTAACCTGGCGCTGCATATGCCGTACTTCAAGGGACATAACTTCCTGGTCAAGGGTGCCGAGATCCCCGAGAAGTCGTTCCTGGGACAGGCTCTGGTATGGCCGGAGCGCGAGGTCGACGGCGTGCTCAAGCCCGAGTACAACACCGGCGACGGCGCCTTTGAGCTCGCTGCACCCATCTACGCACGCGTGAAGGGTCAGCCCGAACTGGTCAAGAAGCAGTACCTGGACATGAACATGTGGCTCCCGGGCGACATTCTGCTCAAGGCCGACAAGATGTGCATGGCACACTCACTGGAGCTGCGCGTGCCCTTCCTGGACCGCAAAGTCATGGAGTTCGCCGAGCACATTCCCGACCGCTACCGCATCAACGAGAACGGCAACAAACAGGTACTCCGCCACGCTGCCAACAAGTCGCTGCCCGATGAGTGGGCCACCCGTCCCAAGGTGGGCTTCCCGGTGCCGATTGTCTACTGGCTGCGCGAGCAAAAGTGGTACGACTATGTCAAGGAGTACTTCACCGCGCCGTGGGCAAGCGAGTTCTTCAATACCGACGAGCTTATGCACCTGCTCGATCTGCACTTTGCGGGCAAGGGCGATTTCCAGCGCAAGATCTATACGCCGCTCGTGTTCCTAGTGTGGTACAAGCGCTTCTTTATCGACGAGGGCCAGCCTTCTGTTCAGGCTGCCTAGCCTCGGCTTACGAACGCCTGCGCGTAACGGCTCCTCCGGGAGCCGTTTTTGCGTGGGTGCGTTTCAGTTACTATAAAAACCGTCCCTGCCAAATGGCTGAGAAAGGTGAAAGATGCACCATTCGGATTCCGCGACCGTGACCACGGTCGATACGCTTGCCAAGCTTCTCGACGTGTGCGGCGAGCTGTGCGCATCAGAGCAGGTTGACGAGCGTGCCGTGACCGGCTGCTCGTTTGATTCGCGCGTGGTCTCGGCAGGTGACGTATTCTTTTGCAAAGGTGCTGCCTTTAAGCCCGCGTTTTTGAGCATGGCGCTCGATGCGGGCGCCGTCGCATTTGTGTGCGAGGAGTCGCTGGTCGAGTCTCTGGAGCCGCTGGCGAAGGAGAGCGGTGCTGCGATGCTGGTTGTTGATAGTGTTCGCACGGCCATGGCCCTGTTGCCGCCGGAGGTCTACGACCGTCCCGACCACGACGTCAAGATCGTGGGCATCACCGGCACCAAGGGAAAGACCACGGCCGCTTTTATGCTCCAGTCGATTATCAAAGCGGCGGGCGAGTCCTGCGGCATGATCGGCTCGGTGAGTACCGACGATGGTATCGAGTGCTACGAGAGCACCAATACTACGCCCGAGGCCCCCGAGGTCTGGCGCCATATCGCCAACTGCCGCACGTCCGGTCGCCAGTCCATGGTCATGGAGGTCTCGAGCCAGGCGCTCAAGTATCAACGCGTCGAGAATCTGCCGTTTGACGTGGCGTGCTTCCTCAACATCGGCCGCGACCACATCTCGCCGATTGAACACCCCACGTTTGAGGATTATTTTGAGAGCAAACTCAGGATCTTTGACCAGGCAAAGACCGCCGTGGTGAATCTGGGCACCGAAGAGGCCGACCGTGTGCTGGAGGCAGCGTCGACGGCCGAGCGCTTGGTGACCGTTGGCGTCGAGCATCCCGAGGCGAGCCTGTGGGCAAGCGACGTACGCATGGTCGGCTTTAGCATCGAGTTCAACTTGCATGGCCTGTGTGCCGACGAGTCCGAGGCGGGGGAGAAGGTCCTGCTGGGCATCGCGGGCGACTTTAACGTGGAAAACGCGCTGGTCGCTATCGCCGCTGCGCGCGAGATCGGCATCGGTATCGAGGCTATCAAGAAGGGCCTCTCCAAACTGCGTGTGCCGGGCCGTATGGAGGTCGTGGAGTCGAAGGACGGCCGCGTGATTTGCGTCGTCGACTATGCGCACAACCAGCTTTCGTTCCGTTCGCTTTTCTCGTCGGTGAAGCGCGCGTTTCCCGCTAGCCCCGTCATTGCGCTGTTTGGCGCTGCCGGCGGCAAGGCGCAGGAGCGCCGCGAGCAGCTTCCGCGCGAGGCCGCACCGTATTCCGACCTGATGATCTTTGCCAACGAGGATCCAGCTCACGAGGACCCGATGAAGGTCTGTCGCGAGCTTGCCGAGCATGTTCCCGACGATACGCCGAACAAGATCATCCTCGACCGCGAAGCCGCTGTGCATGCGGCGTTCAAGGCGGCGCGCGAGGAGTACGTCAACCCCGATGCTCCCACCATTGTCTTGCTGCTGGCAAAGGGTGACGAGGAGCTCATGCACGTGGGCGACGAGTTCGTGCCCATCGAGAGCGACCTTTCGTTGGCCAATCGCCTGATCGATGTTACCCAGTTTGACTAATGAACCATGATGGCGGCGGCGCCCTGAGTGCGCTGTCGCCATAAGCGTGTTCCCTCAATCAAAACATGCCGTCCAAGTCCAAACCCTTCTACGTAAACGGAGTAACCATGTCCCACAATACCCTGCCGACCGTTGCCGAGCTTTCGGGCGAGATGCGCGAGCGCTTGGCCACGGTCAAGTACGTCTTTACCGACCTGGATGCCACGATGCTTGCACCCGGCTCGTGCGTGCTACGCGACAACGACGGCAACCCCTCGACCAAACTCGTCGAGGCCGTCGTGGCGCTCGCTCGCGCTGGTATTCAGGTGGTTCCCACCTCGGGCCGCAACCGTACCATGATCCACGAGGACGCGCGCGTGCTCGGCCTCAACTCCTACATCGGCGAGATGGGCGGCCTGGTCATGTACGACCTCAAAGCCAACGATTGGGAGTATCTGACCGGCGACATGCCCTACGACCCCTCTTGCGGCCTCACGCCGCACCAGGTGATCGAGCAGACCGGCGTGTGCGAGAAGATCCTCGCCCGCTGGCCGCACAAGATCGAGTATCACAACGACATGTCGACCGGCTACAAGTACCGTGAGGTCACCGTCGGCATGCGCGGCGATGTGCCCGACGATGAGGTTCAGGCCATCCTGGACGAGGCCGGCTGCGGTCTGATCTGGGCTTGCAACGGCCATCTGACGCATCTGTCCAAGCCGACGACGCTCGAGCTCGATCGCGTCGAGGACGGTCGCGCATTCAATATCAACCCCGCGGGCCTCAACAAAGGCGTCGCCATTGCGCGCTTCTGCGAGCACCTGGGGATCGAGCGCGAGGAGACGCTCGCGCTCGGCGATTCCGAGTCCGACTTCTACATGGCCGATCACGTGGGCACGTTCTGCCTGGTCGAGAATGGCCTGACGAGCGCCGGCGCGCCCGAGTTCCTGGCTGCTTGCGAGAACGCTTTCGTTACGCGCGGCAAAATTGTCGACGGTTGGGCGGCGACGGCAGAGCTGCTGGTCGCGGCGCGTTCGTAGCGCGGCGTCGCCGCACTTGGACATGTCTTTTCGAGAGAGACTGGTGAGGTAATGTCCGATATCGAGAATCCGGCAGGCGACACGCGCCCGATTGGCGTGTTCGATTCTGGTTTGGGCGGTCTGACGGTTGCGCGCGCGATTGCGACGGCGCTGCCGCACGAGTCCGTCTACTACTTTGGCGACACCAAGCGCTGCCCCTACGGCACGCGCACCGAGGATGAAGTGCGCTCGTTTGCGCTGCAGGCGGGTCGTTGGCTTTCGAAGCACGACGTCAAGATTATGGTCATCGCCTGCAACACGGCGACCGCTGCGGCCTTGCGTTTGGCCCAGCAGGTGCTCGACGTTCCCGTGATCGGCGTGATCGCGCCGGGTGCCCGTGCAGCAATCAACAGCACGCGTACGCGTCGCGTGGGCGTGCTCGCTACCAACCTCACTATTCGCTCGGGCGCCTACACGCGCGCCATTCAGGATCTAGATGCCGGCGTCGATGTATACGGCTGTCCTGCCTCGAGCTTTGTCGAGGTTGTCGAACACGAGCTCGCCTCGGGTGCACATCTGCAGGAACAGTGGCTTGAGAACGAGGACATCTTCGATACGCCTGCCGTGCGTGCGCTGGTGGGTGCCACGGTTGAGCCGCTGCGCGACCACGGTATCGATACCGTGGTGCTCGGCTGTACGCATTTCCCGCTGTTGGTGGGACCTATCCGGCATGCGCTGGGGCCTGGGGTGCGCGTCGTGAGTTCCGCCGAGGAGACCACACGCGAGCTGACCGATATCCTCACGCGCCGCGAGCAGCTGGCGGGCGACGCCGCCGAGCCGCAGCATCGTTTTGCCACGACGGCCGATAACATTGCCGAGTTTGCGGTGGCGGGCAGCTTTATCTTTGGTCAGCCGCTCAAGAGCATCGAACATATCGATATCGATGAGCTGAAATAGATGTAAGGCAGCCGCCAAAGCCTTCGCCACATATTTTGCCGAAAGGATATTTCTATGGAGTACATGCAGGTCAACCGCGCCAACGGCCGCGCCGCCAACGAGTTGCGCCCCGTTAAGCTCACCCGTGGCGTCATGAAGCACGCCCACGGCTCGTGTTTGGCCGAGTTCGGTGACACGCGCGTGCTGTGCGCCGCCACTATCGAGGAGGGCGTGCCGGGCTGGCGAAAGGGAGCTAAGGCCGGCTGGGTGACCGCGGAATACGCCATGCTGCCGGCGTCGACCGGCAAGCGCTGCAAGCGCGAGCACGCCAACCGCAAGGGTCGCTCCATGGAGATCGAGCGCCTCATTGGCCGCAGCCTGCGTACCGTCGTCAACATGAAGGCGCTCGGCGAGTACACCGTCACCGTCGACTGCGATGTGATTCAGGCCGATGGCGGCACGCGTACAGCGAGCATCACCGGCGCCTGGGTGGCGCTGCACGACGCCCTCGCCATGTGGGTCGAGGCGGGCAAGATCGAGCGCATCCCGCTTATCGGCCAGGTGGCTGCCATCTCCATGGGCGTTGTCGACGGCAATACGCTGCTTGACCTCGATTATTCCGAGGACAGCCATGCCGAGGTCGACATGAACCTCGTCGCCACCGACACCGGCGAGATGATCGAGCTCCAGGGCACCGGCGAGCAGGCGCCCTTTGACCGCAAACGCCTCAACGCCCTGCTCGACCTGGGCGACAAGGGTATCGCCGAGCTCATCGAGCTTCAGCGCCAAGCCATCGCCTAACCTGCCAAAAGGGACAGGTTTATTTTGGTAGGTTTTATCTGCTGAAATGCTGCGTTGAAAGGTCCGATCGCCTGAGAGGGGAGAGGTCAAGTGCCCAAACGCCCCTCACGCGGCTTGCTATAGAGACAAGGAGGCCAGTCATGGCACTTGAGAAGATTGACATCGACACCCTCGACCCGGCGGCGACCATCGTCGTGGCAACGGGCAACGCCCATAAGCTCACCGAGATCGAGGCCATTTTGGGCAAGGTCATGCCCGAGGTGCGCTTTGTGGCGCTCGGCCAGCTGGGTGATTTTGAGGATCCCGAGGAAAACGGCACGACGTTTTTGGAGAACGCCATCATCAAGGCCCAAGCCGCGGTTGAGGAGACGGGCCTTATGGCCATTGCCGACGATTCGGGCTTGGTCGTCGACGCGCTGGACGGTGATCCCGGTGTGTATAGCGCGCGCTATGCGGGCGTGCACGGCGACGATGCCGCCAACAACGCCAAGCTTCTCGTTAACCTGGAAGGCGTGGCAGATGAGGACCGCACCGCACGCTTTATGAGCGTCGTTGCGCTCATCGACACGGACGGTCTGGTTACCTATGGCGAGGGCGCCTGCGAGGGCGTTATCGCGCACGAGGGCCGCGGCGACCATGGTTTTGGCTATGACCCGCTGTTCCTGCCGGTCGACACGCCGGGCAAGACCATGGCCGAGCTGACGGCTGACGAGAAGAACGCCATCAGCCATCGTTTCCACGCGCTCGAGCATCTGTCCGCCAAGCTGACGGGCGAGGAGTAGGCCATGCGTGCGGTGGTGCAGCGCGTGCTCAACGCCGGCGTGACGGTCGACGGCGAGTGCGTGGGCCGCATTGGACGCGGCTACCTGGTGCTGCTGGGTGTGGGCCATGGCGATACGCGTGCCGAGGCCGACAAGCTGTGGGGCAAGCTCCGCGGGCTGCGTATCAACGAGGACGAGAACGGCAAGACCAATCTGGCACTTGCCGATGTCGACGGCGAGGTGCTCGTGGTGTCGCAGTTCACGCTGTTCGCCGACTGCCGCCACGGTCGCCGCCCATCGTTTACGGATGCCGGCGCACCCGATGTTGCCAACGAGCTCTACGAGTACTTCCTGACGCTTGTGCACGAGGACGTTGAGCATGTGGCGCACGGTATCTTTGGCGCCGACATGAAGGTCGACCTGGTCAACGACGGCCCATTCACCATCGTCTTGGACACCGACAACCTTTAGGTTACGCGGTTTTACCAAACCGCGTAACAACTGGTCATGCGAGGTTGTCGTCTGGTACGTATTCGAGACCGGGCTTTTTTAGCTACTTGCGTATGGCCACAACAGGGTGCTATAGTATTGGAGTTTTGTCTATCTTAGGGGTATTATCCCCTTTTTGAATTGCACCTTCTGGAGGCCCTGTTCATGGAAGAGATGGAAGTCAATCACGTCGACGACATCCACGAGAAGCTGACCGATATGGTGGGCGATCGCGTCAAGGTGAAGGCCAACATGGGCCGTACCCGCGTCGTCGAGCGCATGGGCACCATCAAGAGCGTCCACCCCGCCGTCTTTATCGTCGAGGTTGACGAGCGTCGCGGCCGCAAGTCGCGTCAGTCCTACCAGTATATCGATGTCCTCACCGGTCAGGTCGAGCTGTTCGACCCCGAGAGCGGCGAGCACATCTTTACCCCGCTCGGCAATCAGCTCGAGGAGCATTAACGGTGACCGATCGGTCCCTGACTCTTTCCGCGCCGGCAAAGATTAACCTCTACCTGGGGGTTCATACCGAGCGCGATGACCGCGGCTACCACAGGGTCGATTCCCTGATGGCGGCCGTCGGTCTTTCCGATACCGTGACGGTCACGCCGGCGCAGGCGCTGACCGTCCAGACGGTTCCAGCATCAGATTTTCCCATGCAAAAGAATACGGCGTATCGGGCTGCGGTTGCTATGGCCGAGCATTATGGTCGCGAGGCAAACATCTGCGTGACGATTGAGAAGCGCATTCCATTGTGCGCTGGCTTGGGCGGCCCCTCGACGGATGCGGCCGCGGTCATTGTCGCCTTGGCGGAGCTCTGGGGCATTGATCGCACCGACCCAGCGCTCGACGATATTGCGCGGGGTATTGGTGCCGACGTCCCGTTCTTTTTGCACGCGAGTCCTGCGTTCTACGTAGGTGGGGGAGACGTGCTGGCAACTGAGTACCCCGCGCTGCCCGCGACGCCCGTCGTGCTGGTCAAGCCGCGCGAGGCAAGCGTTTCGACAATTGAAGCCTATCGACGTTTTGACGAGGCCCCGGTGCCTGCGGACAAGCCCGGCGCGATAGCTTCTGCCTTGCGTGCTGGTGATGCCGAGACGGCATATGCACTCATCCATAACAACCTTGGTGTCATTTCCGCACAGATGGAGTCGCAGATTCAAACGGTCCTCGACTGGCTGCGTAAACAGGACGGAACCGTTGCTGTAGATGTGTGCGGATCGGGTGCCTGCTCGTTTGCCATTTGCGACACCGCTGCCACGGCCGAAAGGCTTGCCGATGCTGCCCAGCAAAATGGCTGGTGGGCCTGCGCGACTGAGCTTATTTCCAACACGGTTCAAATCGACGCGCCAAAGAAATAAAAATTTCTCTAGCACGCGGCGAAAATCTTTGTTACTATAGTCGAGCTAACGGGTTGTGGCTCAGTTTGGTAGAGCACTGCGTTCGGGACGCAGGGGTCGCTGGTTCAAATCCAGTCAACCCGACCAGAGCATGAGGAGGGACCGCTTCTTGCGGTCCCTTTTTTTAGCTAGTGTTGTGATACCGCGATACCCGCGGTATACTCATTCGAGCTTGTCTCGCTGTATTGTGGAGGTCTACATGTTTGGACTGAGGGCTCCTGAGCTCATCATTATTCTCGTCGTTGTCCTGATTATTTTCGGGCCCAAGAACCTGCCGAAGCTCGGCAAGTCCCTCGGCTCTACCGTCAAGAATATCCGCGAGGGTATGGAGGGCGACGATAAGGCCGAGACCAAGCAGGCCGAGGAGGTCGTGGTCGAGCAGTCCGAGGAGGACAAGGAGATCGCTGAGCTCGAGGCCAAGCTCGCTGCTGCCAAGAAGAAGCAGGCAGAGGACAGCGACGCGGACGCAGAGTAGTCCCATCCCTTTGGGGTGAGCACCTGACCGGCTTGCCCGCAGGCTAGCCGGTCTTTTTCGTTTTGTTGACAGTTGATTGTTTGATCAGAGTTGGGGAGATATCCGTATGGACGCAAGCCAGATCGTACTGACCGCTGAGGGCCGCCAGAAGCTCGTCGAGGAGCTCGCTTGGCGTGAGGGCGATTACGCCAAGGAGATCGTCGAGGACATCAAGGAAGCCCGCGCGTTCGGCGACCTTTCGGAGAACTCCGAGTACGACGCCGCTAAGGACAAGCAGGCCCAGAACGCCGCTCGTATTGCCGAGATCCAGGCCATCCTCGCCAACGCTCAGGTTGCTGCCACCACGGGCGACCTGACCGTCTCCATCGGTTCCACCGTTTCGCTGATTGATCCCAACGGCGAGGTCATGGAAGTCACGCTCGTCGGTACCACCGAGACCAACTCGCTCGAGCACAAGATTTCCAACGAGTCTCCGGTCGGTCACGCCATCATTGGTCACGGCGAGGGCGACTCCGTCGAGGTCGTTACGCCTTCCGGCAAGACTCGCGTCTACACCATCGCCAAGATCGCACGCTAGACCACGGTCCCGCGTAAAGGTATGTTTTCGCTCCCTGGGACCGAATCCTGGGGAGCGTTTTAGTTTGAGGAGCTAACTTATGGCAGAGAACCAGAACGCCGCCGATCAGGCATCGACGCTCAACGACGAGCGCGCCACCCGCCTGGCCAAGCGCGCCGCCCTGTTCGAGGCGGGCCAGAACCCCTATCCCGAGCACTCTGAGCTTGAGGACTACGTCGCCGATATCGAGGCTAAGTACGCCGAGCTTGCCGATGGCGAGGACACCGAGGACGTCGTGAAGATCGCCGGCCGCGTGGTCGCCAAGCGCGGTCAGGGCAAGATCATGTTCATCGTCGTGCGCGATGCGACTGCCGAGATTCAGCTGTTCTGCCGCATCAACGACATGGACGAGGCTGCTTGGAGTACGCTCAAGGCCCTCGACCTGGGCGACATCCTGGGCGTGACCGGCGTGGTCGTGCGCACCCAGCGCGGCCAGCTTTCCGTTGCCCCTAAGAGCGCGACCCTGCTTGCCAAAGCCGTTCGTCCGCTGCCCGAGAAGTTCCACGGTCTTTCCGACAAGGAGACCCGCTATCGCCAGCGCTATGTCGACCTGATCGCCAACGACGACGTTCGCGAGACCTTCCGTAAACGTTCGCAGATTCTCTCCACCTTCCGTCGCTTTATGGAGTCCGACGGCTACATGGAGGTCGAGACCCCCATCCTGCAGACCATCCAGGGCGGTGCTACTGCCAAGCCGTTCATCACTCACTTCAACGCGCTCGATCAGGAGTGCTACCTGCGTATTGCCACCGAGCTGCACCTTAAGCGCTGCATTGTCGGTGGTTTTGAGCGCGTGTTCGAGATCGGCCGCATCTTCCGTAACGAGGGCATGGACCTTACCCACAACCCCGAGTTCACCACGATGGAGGCCTACCGTGCCTTCTCCGACCTCGAGGGCATGAAGGCGCTCGCCCAGGGTGTCATTAAGGCGGCTAACAAGGCCATCGGCAACCCCGAGGTCATCGAGTATCAGGGCCAGACCATCGACCTTTCTGGTGAGTGGGCCAGCCGTCCCATGACCGACATCGTCTCCGACGTGCTCGGCAAGCAGGTCACCATTGACACGCCGGTCGAGGAGCTTGCTGCCGCCGCGCGCGAGAAGGGCCTGGAGATCAAGCCCGAGTGGACTGCTGGCAAGATCATCGCCGAGATTTACGATGAGCTGGGCGAGGACACCATCGTCAACCCCACGTTCGTGTGTGATTACCCCATCGAGGTCAGCCCGCTCGCTAAGCGTTTTGAGGACGACCCGCGTTTGACTCACCGCTTTGAGCTGGTCATCGCCGGCCACGAGTACGCCAACGCATTCTCCGAGCTCAACGACCCGGTCGACCAGGCTGAGCGCTTTGCTGCCCAGATGGCCGAGAAGGCCGGCGGCGACGATGAGGCTATGGAGTATGACGAGGACTACGTGCGCGCCCTCGAGTACGGTATGCCTCCCGCGGGCGGCATTGGCATTGGTATCGACCGCGTGGTCATGCTGCTTACTAACCAGGCTTCTATCCGCGACGTCCTGCTGTTCCCGCACATGAAGCCCGAGAAGGGTTTCCAGTCCGGTGCCGCTGCCGCCAAGGCTGCCGAGGCCGGCAACGCCGCGAGCCCATTCGTTAAGTCGCTTAAGCCCACGCTCGATTACTCCAAGATCGCCGTTGAGCCGCTGTTTGAGGAGTTCGTCGACTTTGATACCTTCTCCAAGAGCGATTTCCGCGCTGTGAAGGTCAAGGCATGCGAGGCCGTCAAGAAGTCCAAGAAGCTGCTGAACTTTACGCTCGACGACGGTACCGGTACCGACCGCACCATCCTCTCCGGTATTCACGCTTATTACGAGCCCGAGGACCTGGTCGGCAAGACCTTGCTCGCCATCACCAACCTGCCTCCGCGCAAGATGATGGGTATTCCCAGCTGCGGCATGCTGATCAGCGCTGTCCACGAGGAGGAGGGCGAGGAGCGCCTCAACCTGATCCAGCTCGACGCCTCCATCCCCGCCGGCGCAAAGATGTACTAGGGGGTTACGACGTTTTACCAAACGCCGTAACCGCTCGACGCTGCGCGCCGCCCAGAGCGACAATTTGTCATTCAAAAGGCAAGGCATGACCAGAAGGTCTATGCCTTGCCTTTTTCATGCCAACTTGTTCGCTCTGGACGCCGCTCGCTGTCCGTCCTCTATCTGCGGCGTTGACTTGGTTGACACTTAGAACATCGATGTAGTCATTGGGTGTTCCTATAGTTTTGTCAACCGTCGGGGCTACTCCCGGTAGGGCACCC
>ERZ857951.237-NODE-237-length-75288-cov-21.753366_pt1 | contig 75288 bp, 63 predicted proteins | sample MGYA00519759_ERZ857951 | MGnify/ENA primary metagenome ERZ857951 (study PRJEB31778, sample SAMEA3449377) | human gut metagenome | biome: human gut; feature: human-associated habitat; material: faeces | place: United Kingdom | collected 2010/2012 ...
TGAGGGGAAGCTCCTGCTACCACCGCGTGAACGCAGGGGTGTCCAGGAGTTTCTAGAATATTTCTTCAGTAACAACCTGAAGTCATCAAGGAAGTAAGGAGGGGGCGTTTTCCGCGCAGGCCGCGGAAGGCGCCCCCTCTGATTATTTGTGGATCATCGGAACGATGACGATGTCCTGCCGGCGCCGCATGCGCTCAAATGGAGGTGGAGGGCAGTCAGTCAGACCAGGAAGCCCGGACAATTCTGGACCTGAGTGCCCCGGAGATATTCCTACCAGCTCCGGGTTCCGGTCCGTGAGGCAGAGTGCCGGGGTTCCGAGGGCGTTCCTGCGGCGTAAGCTGCATCCGCATGGCTCTCCTGAGTCATGCCGGGAGGCAGGAAAGGCCTTCGTTTGACGAAGGACAAAGCGTCTCTTTTCATGCTCCTTTTGCCATGCTCTACCTCTTCCGCGTGGAAACCGACGCAGGGGGAACAGGAGCTTTCCCCCCGGAAAACGGAGCGAAATTCCAGGAAACATTGCTCAAAGGCCCCGTTCCCCGCACTTGAAACAGCCCTCCGGCCAACAGGAAAACCGGGGAAGTAATAAACCCCGGCAAACCGCGAAGCCCCAGCTTGAAATCTGAATTGACCTGCAAATCGGAAAGGCGTATCCAGCCTCCCCCCTCCAGAGACATGTTGCTTCCCTGGGCCACGAAATTACTGGTGCGCACATAACCCTTCTCAATGGAAAAATCGCAATCGGCCCTGGATATCTTGTAATTAATCAGATGCCCCAGTCCAGGAATGTAATTAGAGAGGGCTTCCCCCAAAAATCCGAACAGGGGAATTTCCACCAGGTCGCCATGCACCAGGGCAGCCTCCCCCTTCGCCTGAATAGAATTCATATTGCCGCCCTTGGATGAAAACTCAATGGCTCCGTGCACAGTGGCTTTCTCCATTTTTTTGTCATAGGATTTCCCGATAGACGTCAAATTCATGTCCTGGAGGACAAAAGAACCGTTCAGGGCATCCCCATCGTCAATCTGCGCCAGAACGCGCCCCGTGAAGGTTCCGTCCCAGATGGTTCCCATCATCTTGTCCACAACCACCCATTGCGGAGAAATCAACACTTCCCCCTTTGTCCTTCCGAGGTCCAGCGTGGTTCCCAGCAGGGGATAGCGCACGCGCCCGGCGGACGCGTCAAAGCGGATGCGCCCCTTCATCAGCTTCATGTCATCCCCCATCGGAAACATGCCGCCGCCGGAAAGCGTTACGGGCCGGGTAAAGACAAACTCCTTCAAAACCCTGGCGGCACTATCGGAAAACATCCGCAGGGTATAGCCGGGATAGGCCTGCCCCTCCAGACCAAGCACTTCCACCGTATCCTGCACAAAACGGAAATCTATGCTCTTGGCCTTGAGCGTGCATTCCGAAGGGCCTCCGGACAATCCGACGGAAGACAGGTAATTTCCGTTGGAAACCACAGTCGTCACATTGGTCAGCACCAGCTGGTCTGTCACCAGATGGGCATCCGCCCGGGCAGACTTCAAGTCCACCCCCCTGTAGCGCGTGTTGGTTGCGGAAACAGTAGCCTGCAAGTCGTAAGCCTTTTCCAGATTGTACAGACCCAACGTTCCCTGGAAGGAAAACTCCAGGCCGGAATCCTTGCGGAAGACAAAGCGGTTCATGAAAAAGTCGTCATCCTCCATGCTCAACAATTGGTCTATCGTTTGCAGCGGAACCGTGGACTGCCCCATCACAAACATCTGACCGTCCAGAAAACCGTTGGCGAACAATTCAAAGACGCCCTTTTCCATTTCCATCCGGCAATTTTGCACAAAAAGCTGGTTGGGACGGTATTCCGCTTCCACATCCGCCGTTTTGACAGGAACCTTGTTCCAGGCAAGATTCTCCGCATGGATGCGTGCTCGGACCAGAGTCGGCTCCACAGGCTTGCCCTCCGGAATATCCAGCCTGCCGTGCACCCATAAAACCGCTTTTTCCGGAAGCTGCAAATGTTCTGGGACAGAAAACCAATTTCCAGCCAGAGTCTCCAGCAGTTCAGGCTTCAGATTAGATTCCAGCGTAAAAACAAGGTCGGTGCCCAGATAGCTTCCTTCCAGCTTCACCCGGCCGTCATCCCGCACCAATTCCAATTGGGTGACGTTAATGGAACGGCCAATCAATTCCGCCCTGGCCGCAGCGGAAACGAATTCCACTCCTTGGTAAAAGACATCCGCCACGGAAGCCTCAATCTGGAGGCGGTCCACCTGGAACGGCCCTTTCCACCCCTTTCCCATATCCACGGAACCGTACACCTTCAATTCCGGGTCTCCCCTGATTTCCAGCGCTGGCGGCAGCTTCGCATCCTCCGGGGCAATGGAACGGGCCATCCCCAGCATCGCCTTCATAGGCAGAGTGCTGTGAACGTCTATCTTAATCTCTCCGTCCACTCCCATTACCTTGCCGGAAAAACTGCCTCCGGGATGCCTTATATCCAGATCAGTTACATAAAAATTACCGTTTTCATAACTGAAATCGCAGGAGGCCCTCTGGAATTTTTCCCCAAGCACGGAAAATGCTCCCATGGATCCGGAACCTAAAGCATTCAGATGTTCCACGCCTTCCCAATTTTCCGAAAAAACCGCACGACCGGATATCTGTACATGCGGCTCGCTCAGAAACTTCATTTCCTTCGGCACCAGAGCTTCATCAACAATAGCCACCGCCCAGGAGACCAGAGGAGCCGTACTGCGGACATCCCAGATCAGCGTGCGCTTTTTCAAATCGGCCTGGAGGGAAAGGCTGACGAAACCGGCCGTTTCCGCATCCCGCATGGTAAAGTGTTTGGCCATGATAACGGAATCCGCGTAATCCCCGCTGAACAGGAAATCCCTGACCATGATTTTTCCGTACCTGAGAACAGGCGCCTGCAAATCCATGCCTACACGCACGCCGCCTTTCGGATCGTCGCTTAAATTGACAATCAGGCGGGGAGGAGATGCATCAGGCCACTTCACCCGGTCCATGTAATTCAGGACCTGATTCAACTGCTCTCTGACGGCGCCCATATCCTGAGCCGTCAGCGTAAAGTCTCCGGAATCATCCTGACCAATGGAAAATGCCCCCTGGGCCGTCACCCGGATGCCCTGCACAACGGCATCTGCCTTGACGATGTCCACCATGCCGGGCCGCCCCAGATTCAATTCCGCGTTCACCCCCGTTACGGAAAAAACTTTTTCCAGATTCCCCGCATCTACGGGCACGGAGACGTCCATCCCCTTCACATTCACCCGCTCCGGCACTACTTGTCCTTCTATCAGTTTTTTCCAATTCAGCGCCACATCCGCCTCATGCAGCAGAACTATGGGCCGGCGAGTTTCCGGCATGGCCTCCGGATCCAGCAATTCCACATTTTTCAGTGTCACGACGGCACGGGGCCACAAAGTAACTTTCAGCGTCTCTATATGGGAGGGAATGCCCTTTTCCAGAAGAGCCTGCTCCACCCGCTGCACAACGAAGGAAGGCACCCCCCAGATGGAGATGTAGCATATGCAGCCCAGCAACAACGCCCCCAGCAAAATAATCACTGTGGGAATCAGTCCCTTGATCCATCTCATAAATGTCCGCTGAGCCATAAGCCTTGTCTTCTTTGCACGGGTACTGCAGCACGCTACCCTAAAAGAAGAGACATTGCACCACCAATTTGTGTTGCCGATTTATTTTACGGTCCTGGAAATAATGTCATTCGCCTTGAACAGCCCAGAGTTGCAGCCGGTCAAACATTCTGCAAGCGGAAAACCGCTCCCACTCCCCCTATATCAATCATGAACATTACCATTCACCGTGCATCCTCCCGTGGACATGCCAACCACGGATGGCTGGATACATACCACACATTCAGCTTCGCCAATTATTTCAACCCGGAACGCATGCAATTCGGAGCTCTGCGCGTGCTCAACGACGACAAGGTTCTCCCGGAAGAAGGCTTCGGCACCCATCCGCACAAAAATATGGAAGTGGTTTCCATCCCTCTGAAAGGAAGGCTCCGCCACGGAGACAGCCTGAACAACAGCCACACTATCACGCGCGGAAAAATCCAGGTGATGAGCGCCGGAACGGGCATCCTGCACAGCAAATTCAACGACAGCCCCACGGAACCATTGGAATTCCTGCAAATATGGATTATTCCGGACAGAGTCAACGCGCCTCCTAGGTACCGGGATTACAACATTGCTCCCCTGCTGAAACACAATGAAATTTCTACCTTCCTGGCCCCGGAAACGGATATTTCCATCATGCAGCAGGCCTGGTTTTCCTGGGCGGAGCTGGACAGGGGCATAGAACGGGAATACCAATTCAAGGGACGAAACACGGGCGTATACATCTTCGTGATAGAAGGAGAAATAAAAATAGGAGATGCCATATTGCACAGTCGGGACGGAGCCGGAATTACGGATACGGAAACCGTCTCCATGGAAGCCCTCCAGAACTCAACTGTTCTGCTGATGGAAGTAGCCGTCTGATTTCTGCGGACTGCCCGGCTTTCCGGCTCCGCGTTGCCTTACTTAGGCGGCAATTTTTTACGCCTCGCCGCTCGTTCTTCTGCTGTGCAGGAAATGGCCTATCCTCCATCCCAACTGCACCAGTCCGTAGCACAGTCCACCCAGAACCACGCTGGAAACAATCCAGCCCGCTGCGAATTCCAGGCTTACCATGCCGATGCTCAATCCGCCAAACGGTTCCCAGGACCACTGCTGAACTCCCGCTTTCAGCATCTCCCAGTTCGCTCCGGATGTAGGGAGTCCCAAAACCGAAAAAAGAAACCACCCCAGCCACCATTGAGCGGGAATGGCAAAAAAGGTAAAGCCGGGGGGAGAAAGCCACGCCATCAGAATGGCTACGGGAATATTGCCCTTGCGCCACAGGCAGGCGAAAACGCCCCACAGGCTCTGCATGGGAAGCGGGGCAATCGCTGCGGCAGCCCCCCAGGCGGCGCCCGTCGCTACGGACTGCCTGTTCCACGACCAGTAAACAGAATCAAAAACCCTGGCGGAAAGGAACTTGCTGGTCCACGATTTTTTGCGCACCTCCGTCAGCAGGTAAAGCCTGACTCTGCGCATCAATTGCCTGTAGCGGTGTTCCATCCGCCGCAGAATCTCCTATAAACCGGCCTTGAATCAATCGTAAAATGCTCCAGTACGGGGAATGCCGCATTTTTACGCCCAAATGTCTTTCTGAGTTCGGTTTTTCTTGATTCTTCATACGGTTTCATGAAATACCTGCGTCCACATCTTTTTCCGAATCATGAGCAAGCAACGACTCGACATCCTTCTGGTTTCCCGCAATCTCGTAGAATCCCGGGAACTGGCCCAGCGGCTCATCATTGCCGGAGAAGTGAGCGTGGGGGGGCATCCCTCCACCAAGCCTGGTCTCAAGGTTAATGAAGACGCGGATATCGCCATCAGAAACCGTCCCCGCTATGTCAGCCGCGGCGGCCTGAAAATGGAAGGAGCCCTGAACGCCTTCCCCGTTTCTGCGGAAGGCAAGGTCTGCCTTGACATTGGGGCTTCCACAGGAGGCTTCACGGACTGCCTGCTCCAGCACGGAGCCGCCAGAGTGCATGCCATAGACGTAGGAACCAACCAGCTCGTCTGGAAACTGCGTCAGAACCCCCGCGTCATTGTGAAGGAAAAATTCAACGCCCGCTACATGACTCCGGAGGATATTGGGGAACAAGTGGATCTGATCGTTTCCGACGTCTCCTTCATCTCTCTGAAAAAAATCCTGCCAGCCGCCTTTCCCCTGCTGAAAAAAGAAGGAGACGCCCTGGTGCTCATCAAGCCCCAGTTTGAACTTCAGCCGGAAGACATAGGCCCCGGCGGCATCGTCCGGGATCCGGCTTTGCACCAGCGGGCGGTGGACTCCATACGCACTTTCGTCACGGAGGAGCTGAACCGTTCCTGGATGGGGTGCGAACCCTCCCCCATCACGGGAACGGACGGCAACCATGAATTTCTGGCATGGCTCAAATAGCTGCGGCCTTTTACTGTCCGGAAAAATCCTTCAGGCACAGTGGAAGGGGTCAACAGTTTCTCACAGACCTGTTGCCATCCCATGATTCCACATCAAAGTCTACCCTGCCTGCCCCTTGATCAAAACTTGAGAATACCGGTATTTTCCGCTGGTAGGGAAACATTCCTCTGATGCACAGGTGACTGGCCGTGTAACCTGATGACAAACCCTACCGGGAACCTCAAAGAAGCAACAACACACCTCAGACGTGATGAAAAGAGACTTTCACCATTCTCATTGAATCCACGTTGAACATTCACCGAGCCACTCCTTTGGGCGACCGGCTCGACGTATGAAATTCAGTCTTCCCTATATACACCCTCCGAACACCGGGTTCCGCATATCCATCCCTGAAACATACTTCCAGCTCATAGTTCTGACCATTGCGAAGACGGTCAAAATACGTCAGCAACAGGTAAGCTTCCTTGATGGGGACTTCATGCTTTTCTCCCGGCTTCAACGTAATGAAGCGTATCAAAGCCGCTACCCGTTCGATTTTATACCCGGCTACATAACAGGCTATTGGATTCTCTATTTTGCCCACTCTGTACCCATATCTTTTCCCTCCCACTTTTTCCCATATTTCGATATGGATATTAGGGCCGTCATCTTTGAGGGGATAGAAGTCATCAAACAGGCGCACGGTCTTTTCGCCCTTGTTCGTGAACACCAGTTTAAAGTCAGGGAACGTCTCTCTTGCGTCAAACCGGGTCTTTTCCATCACCACGGAGCATTCCACTCCGTTGTCGGCCATGTCCCCCCATGCCGCAGCATGGAGGGACAGGCTTGCCAGAAGTATTAAATACCGGAAGATTTTTTTCATTGCAGCGTGAGTCTGGCCGTCGCCCGGAGCATCCCCAGGAAACAATCCTTACCCTGCTGATTATAGTAGCGCGTTTCGAGTTCACAAGAACATTGTTTCCAGCCTTCCAGATCGACTTCATCCAGGCACACCGGAATCGTGACACTGTATTCCTGACCGGGGGCAAGTTCCCGGTAGTTCAAGGGTCGCAGAAAAGTCATTTTCCCCAATTCAGAGTTCAGAATGCGGGAATCCTCCCGTTCTGTCCTCAACACCGTCAGAAAGAAATAATCGGCTGTTTCGTCATTGATTTCGTCCGGAATCCGGACAGGCTCGTTTCCTTCGTTGCGGAAGCGGACTGTGATTCTGCCTTCCCTGAACCGGGAGGTATCCGCAATGGAGAGGGTCAAGGGAGCCGGTTCCTCCGCAGCAGCCACGCTGCGGGCATACATGCCGTTGACAGGCGGAAGGAAACAGGGCGGTTCAATCGTTCCCGGTTCCGTGACTTCATCAGGTACTCTGCTCCATCCATTGGCCTTTGCCTGGGCAATAATCTTCCGGGTCGCCTCATTCAGAACTTTTTGTCCGGCACAGTAGGGACGATCATTGGCATCATCCGGTAACAATTCAATATAGTGCTTAACAGCGGTCAAGTAGGTGGTTGTCCAATTAAGAACGGACTTCCTCATTTCTGCCAAGGCATCATCCATTTTCGGAAATTTTTCGCAGGAAACAGGTTTTAATTCGATCGAATCCTGTATTCTCAAATTGTCCCAGTAGAATTTGAAGGCATCATTGTATTGACGGCGATGGTGTTCTTCGTGAGCGAGGGAAGCTTCCGACGTGTGCCATATTCCAACTTCTGCACGAGATTGATAACCGTTCATTACAGTGACCGCTTCGATGGCTTCATCTTCGGTAACGGGAGGGTTTTTGAGGGCGTCTCTATAAGTTCCCGTGAGCACAAGAATCGTGGAACCGGCAGAAACTTGTTGGACGCGCGGGTTCCATCGCTCAAGCACTTCATCCTTACAAGCCGTTATGATGATTTGCGGGATGATGAATTTCGTTTTGCAAGCGCCAATACCTTTTTTGATAACGGGTGCAGGTTCTTCGAGCGTCACCTCCACTTTCTTGGACTCTTCACAGGTAATGGTGGATTCCTTCTCAATCGTCCACAATTTGATTTTGGGGGACGGTGAGAATTCGCGCTTCATTGTCGAGTTCCCTTCGTACTTCCCTTCCTTAATGGGTTCTTTGTCCATCGTGACGTTAAACGCGGCAGCGTTGTTGCTGACGGGGGTGTAGGCATTATTCGTGTAAGATAAGGCCACCTTGTAATAGCCCGCTTTCAGGTACCTGATACCAGTTGCCAGATTCAGCTTGCCGTTGGTCGGTGTCCCATCCTTCTCACAAAGTTCCTCGCCCGCAATGGAGATACTGCCTGTGTCGTCAGCCTCCACGCCGAAATAATACAGGCCGTCTTCCTCGACCTTGATGAACATTTCCGGCGCTCCGGCGCAAGTGGCGTGTTCGCACTCCGACCCGTCAAAGTTGAACGTCATCGCATCGACTCCGAGCTTCTGAGGGATGAGAGCCTGGTATCCGTCGCAGATGACCTTCGAGCCGACTGCCTTGTTTAGAGGAATATAATTATTCATGTTCCTGATAGTTTCTTGTTTCTGAACTAAACGCTTAGTTCACCGGAAATCATGAAGAGTTCCTGGGCCAGCAACAACACGCCTCAGACGTGATGAAAAAGAAATCCCCGGTTATCTCCAATAAAAATGACGGATGCCACTCAGCACTCGCCATATATATGTTAGTAGTTTGGAACGTATCGCTACACGAACATGTGAATTAGTATACGATGATACAAAATCTACCCTGCCCAGCCTCCACCCCTTCCCTTTCGCCTGAATAGGCGGCATTATCTCATATAACCTCCATGGAAAGAAGAAGTTCCCGCCTTCCTTCATCCCATAAAAAAACGCCGCCTTTCCACGAAACAGGGAAAGACGGCGTTTCCGTTGCTACAACGTAAAATTAAAGCTGGGAAGCAGCTCCCTTGTCCAGAAGGAACTTGGCGTTCGGATGCTTCTGAAGGTAGGAGGCGGCCACCTCCACCGTCACAGGCCCCTGAACAGCCTTCTTCACGATGGACGCCTTCTTTTCACCCCAAGCCATCAGAGCCACTTCACGAGCGCCCATGATGGTAGCCACGCCCATGGTAATGGCGGTGGTGGGAACATTTTCAATACCGCCGAAAGCAGGAGCGGCGTCGGAACGGGTCAGTTCGTCCAGATGAACCTGCCGGGTAATGGTGGTGTCATCAGAGCCGGGTTCGTTAAAGCCGATATGGCCAGTCCGGCCAATGCCTAGAATCTGGAGGTCAATACCGCCGCAGTCCTTGATCTTTTGTTCATAGGCGGCGCAGTGGGCGGCAATTTCATCATCCTTCACCGTGCCGGAGGGCAGATTGATGTTTTCCGGCTTGATGTCGATGTGGTTGAAAAGGTTGGTGTGCATGAAATACCAGTAGGACTCCGGATGGTCACGATCCAGGCCGCTGTATTCGTCCAGATTGAAGGAAATGACGTTGGCAAAGGAAAGGCCTTCCTCTTTATGCATGCGAACCAGTTCCGCGTAAAAAGGCAGCGGAGTGGCGCCCGTGGCAAGGCCGAGAACCACGTTTTTGCCTTCAGCGGCGCGCGTACGGATCAATTCCGCAACTTCTCCTGCCAAAGCCTTGGCAGCATCCTGGGGAGTTTCAAAAGTTTCTACTTTCATAACGCGCCCTATTTTACTGCGTTTCCGGGCATTTTCAACCGAAATAGTCCCGGAATGATGCACAGCGGCGCACTTGCGCAAAAAATCCCCGGGTACGGAGGCCTCCACCCTTTCCCCATCCGTTCAGGAAACCGCCCGCATTACCCTTGAACTTTCCCCCCCGATCATGTATTGCCTTTCCTGACATGGCAGGTTTGATTATTTCTCCAAGAGCACGTATTTTTCAAGGACACGACTGGGTTTACGGCACGGAAGTGCGCAAGGTCTTCGGCAACCCGCAGCCGGGGGACGTCGTGGCCCTGAAGGATTTCAAGGACCGCTTTCTGGGTTCCGCCATGTTCAATCCCCATTCCCAGATCGTCGCCCGGCGTTTCTCCCGCCGCAAACAGGAACTGAACGGAGATTTCTTTTCCAGGCGCATCAGCCAGGCAGTGGAACTGCGCCGCCGTCTGCTTCCGGAGGAAACCCTCACCCGGCTCGTCTGGAGCGAATCCGACGGGCTTCCCGGCCTCATTGTGGACCGTTACGCGGATTATCTGGTCGTCCAGACGCTGACGATCGCCATGGAACGCCGCCTCCCCATCATCCTGAATGTTCTGGAAGACCTTCTTTCTCCCCGCGGGATTATTGTCAGGAATGATTCCCCCATGCTGGCGGCGGAGGGCATTGCCCCCTCCGTCCGGGTGGCGCGGGGGCAGCAACCGGAGCCTTTTGCCGCACGCAGCGGCAGCGTGCAATTCATGATTGACCTGCAGACGGGGCAAAAAACCGGCCTGTATTTGGACCAGCTTGACAATTACGCCGCCGTGGCGCGCTTCGCCCGCGGACGCCGCGTACTGGACTGCTTCTGCAACCAGGGCGGTTTCGCCCTGGCCTGCGCCCTGGCCGGAGCCTCGGAGGTAACGGCCGTGGACGTTTCCCAGGACGCCATGGACGCCGTAGCGCGAAACGCCCGCCTGAACGGAGTCTCCGTGCAGTGCGTCACGGATAACGCGTTTGACTTCCTGAAAAAGGAAGCGGCCCTCGTCCGGGACGGAGGAGAACACAAATGGGATTTGATTATCCTGGACCCTCCCTCTTTTACCAGAAACAAAAAATCTGTGCATGACGCCATGCGCGGATATAAGGAAATCCACCTACGCGCCATGAAGCTTCTGGCCCCGGGAGGCATCCTTTCCACCTTCTGCTGTTCCCACCACGCCGGAGCGGACCTGTTCCGTGAGAGTGTGCTTGACGCCGCCATTGACGCTCCGGCTACCCTGCGCCTGATGCAGCAACACGGCCAAAGAGCGGACCATCCGGTTTTATTGAATATTCCGGAAACGGAATACCTGAAGGGGTTCACTTATGAACTGCTTCCCGGAAGATGATTTCATGACAATAACAACAGTCATTCCCTCCGGCCCGGCATTGTCAAAATGCAGTAAAAATACAATGCTGTTTCCATTGAATAAAAACATTGTTCCCATGAAAAAATACTTGCGTATCCCCTTTTCCTCCACTATATTGCGCTCACGAGCAGGTGAGCGCTCGTTAAAAAAGCTCTCTGGATCTTAACCGATCCAGTTTCATAGGGTAGTTGGGGCGCCCCGGCCGTTTTACGGTCGGGGCGACTTTCTTTTTTCAGGGAATGCCTGGAATTGCATCTTTTCAATCAGGCGGTTTTATAGTAGGGTTCATGGAAATAACCCACATTTCCCTTCATGCATCCTGCCGTAGAACAAATCCGCCAGTACCTGCAATTGATCGCCCTGCAATTCGTGCAACACCCGGAACAGGCGGAATTGCGCGTTGCGGAATCCCCGCAGGGAGACGCCGTCCGCTTCCGCCTGATTCTGGAAAAAACGGACGTGGCACGCATCATCGGCCGCAATGGAATGACGGCCTCCGCCATTCGCTCCCTGGCGAAGGCTGCCGGGGAAAAACACGGCATCAAGGTCATTGTGCACATGCTTTCCCATGAGGAAGCGGCTGAACAGCCGTAAGCGCGCTCCTGCTCCTACAATTCCACATCCAGCACCAGGGCCAGAAGGTTAAATGGAGCCGGCGTCTCCACACGGAGGGCAAAGGAAGACTGCTCATCCGTACCATAGTTGTGGCTCATCCGCACGTAGCCGGAGTAAGGTTCGGAAACACCGTACCTGCCGTGCTGGAAATCCCTCCAAGCTTCCGGTGCTCCCGTTCCGTAGCGGAACTTCAGGGTGCTTTCATGAAGCAGGACGCGCGCACCGAGCTGCTTTTTAAAGCAACCCAGCGTCTCAAGCGTTTCCAGGGGCATCGTCCTTACTTCCGCCGGAGCGGCCAGGCCTACGGATACTATTTCCCCATCCCCCTTTCCGGGGCAGGCGGCATTCCCGGCTCCGTCAACGCTGATGTCCATGCATGCGCCGTCCCCGCCCACCAGAAAGGCGCCGCATCCCGCCAAATGGCTCAGGCCGGACAGCATCTCCCCCTTCACGACAGCCTCCGTGCAGGCATCCAGGCAGGCATTCCCATCCGCCATGCATTCCACCGTAATGCAGGCATCCTCCCCTGCCCCGCGCGCCACGGCAAACCATACTTCCTCATCCGGTGTGTTGCGGGAACCGCGCAGGGACGCCACGGACAGAATGCGGCCGTGTTCCAGGCGGTGTGCATGCCACGCCACCACATTCTGCTCCCGGTTCAGGGTCATGCATACGGCGCTGCCGTCACCCAGAACGCACCAGACATGGAACGCCGTGCTCCTCTGTACAGTCCAGTCCACAATTCCCTCCCCCAGCAAATGGTCGGACAACAGGCTTACATCCCTTGTCTGGTAACCGTCAGCCTCCAGAGAATAAAATAATTCCCGAACCTTCATCCCGCCCTGCTGCACAAAAAGAAGGCTGTTTTCTACAGACAGGGCATCCAGGGAAGCGGAGCCTACGCCGGAATGGCGCTCAAATCCGGCATTAGAGGCATTCAACCCTTCTGAATTGGTGGCGGACAGACGCCATTCCCCCTCGCTGGTTCCAATCATCAGCCCCCGGAGGGAAGCTATCCAGGAAATGCGGTTCTGCTGGGAAGCCGCCATTGTCAGAATCATGGGAGAATCCGCCGGAATTCCGGGCGTAAACGCGGAAAAATCATCCACCCTGCTGGCCCACAGCGTCTGGGGCTGCCCAGGAGTGCCTCCGAACCACAGCCGCCCCTGATGAAACTCTACCGTGCACGGATAACCATTCCGGACCCCGAACGCACCAAAAGACCAGTCATTGGTATCACAGTCACTCAGCGTATGATAGGACAGATGAAGGGCATTCGCAAGATAGGCGCTGCGCGGGGAAACATATTCCTCCACCACCACTTCATGGTTGAAGGAGCCGGCTGATGCACGGAATACGGGCGTTCCCACAGAAGCCCCGTCCTTGTAAGCTATGAGGCGGATTTTGTAGTAGGACATTTCCTCTTCATTGCCGCTCAGGGTGAAATTATTCCGGAACCCCTCCCTCTGCTGGAAGCTCTTCACGGAATGCCACACTAATTCCGGACGGTTGGGAAGGTAGTTGGAGCCGTCCGGATACCCCCGGCAGATTTCCCATTCCGCATCCCAGGTCCCCGTAGTCTCCAACGTCCACGCGCCGTTGACATAAACGCGGGTACTGGCATCGGCCCCTTTTTCAAAAAAAGCCGTGTACCTCTCCGGGCGGTCCATCCCTTCCTGGTAGTCGCTTTCCCGGCTGAAATCGCGGATGCAGGTATAAGCCTGCCGCCAGCCGTCCTCCCGGTTCATGGAAAAAGTCTCTCCCTTGTAAAGGTCCCGGCTCAGAGTCGTCAAATGATAAAAAGGCATCTGGTTTCCCTCCGCCACGGTTTCTCCATATTTCCTGGTGATGCGCAAAAACTCCTTTCCCTCCATTTCCGGAGTGAATACATCATCGTCCGCCGTCGCCAGCAACCTGTTGACGCCCCCCTCCCGCACCATGCGGCATTCCAGCCGCACGGCATTCAGCAGGGAACTCTCATAAGGCATGCCGGAAAACTCCAACGTTTCCAGCCGCCAGTCATCGTCTGCGTAGCGGGCCAGCGTCATAGGCGGCGTAGAAGGTTCCACGCAGTAAATCACGTCATTCAGCTGCTGCATCCGGAGGTTGCTTACCTGTTCATCCGTCTTCCACGGAGTAAGCGTTTCCAGCACCCTGCCTTCCGTATCCGTCAGAAGCGCGCCATTTTTAAAATACCGGACATAGCCGCGCCCCACTTCCAGCATGAACTGCACGCCCGTGGAGTACTTGAAGGAAACCAGCCTCACCATGCCATCCCGGCATCCCGCGCGGGCGACCAGGCGTGTTCCCGGCCTGCGCCGGAGACCGCCGAAGGGGCTGACCAGAAAATTGATCAGCCGGGAGGCACCGCGGGACACGGGGTCCAGGTCGGCGCGCCCAGCCAGCCACGGGGTCAGCTCCCCGGCCGTAAAACTGAGCCGCTGCAATACTTGTTTTGCCATATTCCCCACCACGAAAGCAGAGAGGGGCAAAAAACGTCAACACGCCTGAAAGGTTTTTCCGAAATGCATCCCGGGCCTCAACCTCCAGCTATAGGGCAATCGCCCACAGAACCTTCAGATAACGGCCCTCCGGATAAGTGCTCAGGAAAGGGTGGTCCCAGCCGGGGCCGGTCATCGCCATAATCTGGAGCTTGCGCCCCTGCCGCTGGGCGGCCTTGATGACGGTATGCTCAAACTCCGCGGGGGAAAGCAGCCCGGAACAGGAACAGGTGACAAACAGCCCGCCGGGGCGCACGCATTGCAGCCCCAACATATTGAGATCATGGTATTTCTTGATACCCTCTTCATATCCGTCCCTGCCGATGATGAATTTGGGCGGGTCCAGCAGCACGGCGTCAAACAGGCGGCCGTTGCGCACCATCTGGCGCGCATAGACAAAGGCATCCGCATGCACGAAGTCAATGCGCTGACAGTTGATATTTCCGTTTCTCTTAGCCATTGCGACGGCTTTCTCATCCAAATCCACAGCCGTTACCTCCGCCGCTCCGCCCAGCATCTTGGCGGCAATGGAAAAGCCGCCGCTGTAGCAGCACAGGTCCAGCACCGTAGCCCCCTTCACCAGGGAGGCGAACTTGAGGCGGTTGTCCCGCTGGTCACAGAAAAAGCCCGTCTTGTGCCCCTGGGCGAAGTCCACTTCATAGGTGATGCCGTTTTCCACAATCTTCACCAGCCTGACGGGAGCCGGGGATGCCGGCACCTCCTCCGCCCGGATACCCTCCATGCGGGCAATGCCCTCATCCACCTGCACCACATGGCGCTTTGTGCCGCACAGACGGTGCAGCAGGGGCAGCCAGCGGTCCAGCCTCTGCCAGACGGCCAGAGTACTCACCTCCAGGCTCAGCACGTCCGCGTAACGGTCCACCACCAGGCCGCCCAGGCCGTCGGAATCTCCGTGCAGCACACGGTACGCATTCGTGGTCTCATCCAGGCGCAGAACTTCCCGGCGCAGCTTCACGGCGCGTTCCAGCGCGGCATCCAGATCCCGTTCGGCAAAAGCGTCCTTCCCGTGGTGCACCATGCGCAGAGGCGTGCGGCTGTACTCATTCCAGAATCCGGCACCGAACAATTCACCGTTCTTGTCATAGACGTTTACCAGGCTACCCGGCGCTATTTCCCCGCTTACGGAGCCGAGCATGCGGGGGAACACGGCCGGATTGTATGTGAAATACTTCAGCTCCACCCAGGGCTTGAGCCATTGCTCGCTCCCTTCCGGCGACTTGTTGGCAAAAAGGTTCTTTTTGGGAGCCGTGCGCGGACGGCCCGGCTGGGAACGGCGGTCCCGGTAAACGGGCCTGGGACGGGAATCACAGGAATTGCGGAAATCGTTCATGAAATGCTGGAGAGAAAGGTTGGATCTGCGGCATAGCGGGCCACGGCCATATCGATGGCCTCTTCATACGCCCTCACGGGCTTCTTCATCAGAGAAGAGAGCCGTTCGCAGGACATGGCGGTATGCCGGGGCCGAGCATCCCTGAAACCGGCCTGTTCGTCGAGCTTTTGTTCCGCCACAGGCGGCAAAGAAGGCAGCAACCCGTGCTTCACGGCGCATTTCAGTACGGTTATGGCATAACTGTGCCAGGAAACAGGCTCTCCGGACTGGCACAGATGCAGCACGCCGGAAGCCCCGCTCTCATAAGCCAGAAAACGGAGCCAGACGCACAAATCTTCCACCCATGTGGGCATGGACCATTTGTCCGCCACGGCGGCCAGGGGCTCCCTTTTCATTGCCCGCCGCAGCACCATCTCCAGGAATGAGGGCCGTCCCGGATTGCCGAATACCCAGGAAACGCGGGCCACCAGAGCATCCGGCATCTCCTCCCGCACACGGAATTCCGCCTCCAGCTTGGACTCCCCGTACACATTCACGGGGCGGCACTTCCCCTCCTCCGTTTTCAGGCCTTCTCTCCTGCCGTCCAGCACATAGTCCGTACTCAAATGGATAAAGCGCATACCCTCCAGGCGGCAAATGCGCGCCATCATCTCCGGAGCCATGGCGTTGACGCGGTGGGCCGTCTCCGGATCATCCAGGCAGGCTTCCAATCCGCTTACAGCGGCGCAATTCACCACATGTGTGGCTCCGGAAGAAAGCAGAACACGTTTCAAAGCGCTTAAATCCTTCAAATCACAAAAACCCCGTCCGCATTTCACCACCTCCAGGCCATATTCCTCCAGATACGCCGCCAGGCGCCCCCCCACCCGTCCGTCCGCTCCGAACACCAATGTTCTGTACATGACGCAGAGCTTAGACGCTTCACCCTCCAAAATCCAACGAAAACCTTTTTTCATCGTGACAAAAGATGGAAAGGTTGTTTGAATTAAAGTTGTGTTTTACCATGAATATTCTTTAACAGCCTGCGGCCCGCTGAACGCCAGAGCCGCGGAAGTATGCAGAAAAGGAGCCCTCATTAAAACGGATGAAGGCGGGTACGGCTGCATCCAGCCGTGGCCGGAACTGGGAGACGCCACCCTGCAGGAGGAATTGGACGCGCTCAGGAAGGGTCGCCCCCTGCCTCTGGGCCTCCGCGCTGCGGAGTGCGCCCGAACGGACGGGGAAGCCCGCGCGAGGGGTGTCAGCCTGTTTGACGGCCTGCACATTCCGGAAAGCCACGCCACGCTGCCCTCCTGCGTCAGCCCCGCTACCATTCGCATCATGGAAGCCAAGGGATTCAAGGCTGGAAAAATCAAGGCCAGCGCCAACCTGGCTGCCGCTCTGGAACGGCTGACAATGCTGGCTTCCATGGTCCCCTCCTGGCGCTGGAGGCTGGACTTCAACGGCAGTCTGAATGAAAACGATGCCCTGAAATTCTGGAAATCCCTGCCCCACCACCTGAAAACCAGGATAGATTTCATAGAAGACCCGTGCCCTTTCTCCATCCAAAGCTGGGAACGTCTGGTGGATGCCGGCATGCCTCTGGCCCTGGACATGGGTTCGGACGTGGAACACCAGCCGGCCATCTCCTCGGATCTGCCCATCATCCGCATCGTCAAGCCCGCACGGGAAGCAACTCCGGAATACCTTTACGAACCTCCCGTCTTCACCACCGTCATGGACCACCCCGTAGGACAGCTCTGGGCCGTTTACCAGGCGGCGGAATATTACCGCAACTCCCTTCCCACGGAAATTCCCCTTTGCGGCCTCTGCACGCACCTTCTGTTTGAGCCGGACCCCTTCATTGACCAGATGGGCGGCATGAACCCGCAAGTGGCCGTGCCCGGAGGAGCGGGACTCGGCTTCGGAGAAATCTTGGAAAACATCCCCTGGCAAACACTGTAACAATGCAAGCCTTATCTGCTTCATTGAACCCATACGGGCTCAACAGCCTTAGTTTCTATTCCAGCCATTCTACCACTTAAAAAATCTTTAAATATTATTTTTGAATTCTTTCCGGTGTCTTGGCAGCATCAGCCGTTCCATTCCAAACAACAGGAACAGGGATGGGAATGTCTTTATGGCCTCCAGCATTCATATAAAATCCAATCATTCAACCTTCGTCTTACCCATAAGGAATTCCAGTAATTTCTTTTCTTTGACCCATAGACAATAAAATCCGCCTGTACATCTTTTCCACTGGCCGTCATTAAACGGCCAGTACACCCATGACGCTCCATTCTTTTTATCCTGGCAATGTATTGGCCGGATACCGGTTACCTTTCTCCTGACATTCCGGTTTTCTTTTCCCAAGGGGAAAGGTTCAATCCCTTTTCATATGTGACGAAATATATTGTCGTGAAACAAGCTCAAAAAAACATTAGCAATCTCCCCTTCTTCAACGGTCAGGTTCCATGATATCGCACATTAATACATGGAGACAGGAAAATATTTATCAACCGGATAAGCAATCCGCTATCTAAAAGAACCAGGCATCTTTTTCTTAATGAACCAATCAATTTCAAGCCCAGAAGAATGTTTTTCTAACACCAAGTAAAACATTTAGTTTTTTCATTCCTTCCTTGTTCACTCAAACAGGATGGGTAGTTTTGGACAATGAACTTTCTTTTCAGCATGCCCAATTTATATAAAATTCTTATTTTCAAAATTTACGGCTTTACACCGGATTGCTTATCCGATAGGCTTCTTTCAGATTCCGGGTTGGAATCCAGATAATAGAAAGAATAACACCAATTATCAATAATTATGAAAAGAACCTTATTCGCTCTGTCCTTTTTAGCGGCTTCCGCTCTGTCCAACGGAGCGGAACCAGTCTATTCCTGGGAATGGACGGCCGGTGGAGCTCAAATAACTGCTTCTGGTTGGCAGAATGACTTCACTTACACGGAGGGGAATGATTACGCTTCTTTCACAAGCAGCAATAATCCATGGAACGCAAGTATTTCAGGTATTTCCAACAGTTTTACGATCAGTTTCGACCTGAAAAATCTCTCTACACAAAACAGCAATTGGAATTCCATCCTTAGTCTGTATTCCAATAACACGACATCAGGAAATGGGAACTCTCTACAGCTGCAGTTCAACTCGTCCGGAGCTCTTATGCTCTACAACAAGGTTGGCGGCGAAACTTCCTTTGGAGGAGCAAATACAGGAAACACGTCTTCCATCAATACGGGACTAACATCTGCCGATCTCCAGAGGAACACCTGGACCAGTTTCAGCATCATCTCGGATTTGGATTCCAATACTCTTTCCGTTTATGTCAACGGCTCTCTGGCTGGTTCCATTACGGAGTGGAATCCCCAGTCTCCCGCTCTGACCGGAGCTCAGTTCGGAAGCGCATTCGGAAGCGGTGGGCATGCATTGTTAGGCTCAATAGACATTAATAACATCAAGTTCTATAATGAAGTGGTGCTTCCCGTGCCGGAACCGGCCACGACTTCCCTCAGCCTGATGGGGCTTGCCGCTCTGATGATGCGCCGCCGCAGGGCTTAATTTCGTATCCGTTCCTTTTTTACATGCAATAAAGAGCCGCGCTTCTGACAAAAGCGCGGCTCTTACTTTTGATGATCATGAAGGACAGCGCAACCGGATCATTTCAACTCCGGATGCCCATCACGGAATTTTCTATTCCGGACGTGTGGAAAATTTAAGGCCGGGATATTCCTTCACATTGCAGCCGGGCGTCTTGGGATTCACCAGCACCGGGACAAAAGTGAACATCCACCGACGCGCGGAATTGTTGCTGGGGCTCTTCACCAGCACGCGGTTCCAGCCCTTCTTCAACGGAACCATGGAAGGTTCCCGGAAATGGTAGTTTTCATCCACCATCACGCCGCTGTTGCGCGGCTTCTTCCATTGCGGCGGAGCAATCTCCCGGCCGTTCACGAAAAATTTGGGATCCGCATGGAACCATTTACCGGGAACGCTCGCCGGGCCGTTGCGCCAGTCGGACGTAGCCCAGGTATGGCCGCTGATCCAGAAAGGAACCGTCTGCGCCTTGGGGGAATAAATCCAGGTCTGCGCGTAATAAGTGTGGTTCTTGTGGGGATAAGCTCCCATCTTCGCTCCATTGAACAGCGTCGGGAAATCGCAGTAATGCTTGAAAATGATGGTGGCTCCCGTGTAATCGTCTCCGGACCACTCATAGGTGACGCCGTCAATCTCATAGGAATCCTTCATCTTCCCTGCCTTGTTATCCTCCTCCGGGGCGAATTCCGTTTCCGTCTTGCCGCCGTTGGGAATAGGCCCAAGCAATTTCCAGGGAATATTAGCCTGCCGCACGTAATTAAACTCCTTATCCACGAAAAAACGGTCCCGGATAGCGAGCACTCGGTTCTCGTAATCCGCAAATCCCTTCAGCAGAGGATCCCCCTGCACGGGCAAATTGGAAAAATACTTCATATATTCGTCCTGGTTGGGATCTCCCTGAACCTTCTCATGGGGATTGTTCCACAAGGGTTCGGAAACGAACGCCATCCCGGCGTAAACGGGCGTCTGAAGAACCTGGTTGCGCGGATCCGTGATTTCCAGATCCGGGAAAGAGCACAGCATCATGCCCAATCCTTCCGCATTTCGGAACGGGCATGCCCGGCGGAAATACATCGTCATGGCCGTTTCAAACGGATCAAGATGGTTCAGGTAAGTTTCCAGGGAATCAACGTACTTCGCTCCGTCGGTAGGCCATGCGCCGCGGTTCTGGCGGCCGGACCATAACTGCTGGATGGAGCCGTTATAGCCCTTCGGCGTCAAGCCGGGTTGCCACCTCATGGGAATGCGGCCGCAAGACTCCACTGCATTGACGTACTCCTTCAGAATCTCATTGTTCACCTGCTCATCCTTGCCGCGCACCTCGTCCGTACCGATGTGGATGATGGGCATTTTTTCCTTGGGAACCAGAGAACACAACTCCTTGATCAGGGCTACCAGAGCCTTGGTGGCTTTTTCATCGCTCATCTTCACGTTGAGAGCCTTGCGGAACATCTGGCTATGCCCCGGCATATCCATCTCCGGAATCAGCAGGATGTTGCGCAGGCGGCAGTACTCCACCAGCTGCTTAAATTCCTTCTGCGTGTAAAACTTGCCTGGCATGCGCGTATAATTCCTGGAATCGTTCAGCTCCGGATAAATTTTGGATTCCAGCCGCCAGCCGGGATTCTCCGTAAAATGGAAGTGGTAAACGTTCAGCTTGAGCTGCGCCATGGAATCCAGCTCCCGAGCAATCAGAGGCAGAGGCATGTAATTGCGTCCTACATCGTTCATGAATCCGCGGATCTCAAAATCCGGCCAGTCCACGATATCGCAGGCGGCAATAGTCGTCGTCCCTCCGCGTCGCAGAAGAAGCTGCTCCAGCGTTTTCATACCGTAATAGAACCCTCTGGTATCCATCGCCGTAATAAGCGCGCCGCCGGGAGTTACACGGAGGGAATAGGCCTCCTCCTTCAGTTTGGGATTTTCCGTGCCGGTTTTCACATCCCCCTTGACGAATTTAACGGCAAATGTCCCGTCCGGAGTCACCTTCACACGGTGATCCGCCAGAAAAGATTTCAGCTCGGAAACGATGAACTTCATCTGCTCCGGATAGGAAGTCTTGGACGGAGACGGAGCCAGAATGCGAACGGACTGCACGGGAATGGCCCTGCCGTCCCAGCGCAGCTGCTGGGGTTTGGGAACCAGAGGAGGCCGCTCCGCCGGAAACAGCCTGTAATTGGCTCCGTTGGCCGGGAAGGACGGAGCCGTATCCTGCCCCCAAGCTCCGGCGCAAGCCATGCACATCCATGCAAACGATAATAAAAGGAACTTCATGCGGTCAATAATACGCCTGCAATAACGGCTGCCTGTCAAACCTATCGTGTCCAACTTGCCGGAAAACGGGGGGGTGGCGGCATTTTTTTGCAAAAAGACCAGAACCCTCGCTTACATGACGGAGGGAGACTGGACATCCTGTACGGCGGGGGCATCTTCAATTTCTCCGGAAATACCGTTTATGGCCACGCCGCGGCGCACGGCGTAAAGCCCCGCTTCCTCCTCTTTCTTCCCGGCTACAAAAGCCCAGTAGTAACTGCCGCGGTCATGATAGCAGGCCCATTCTCCGGCAATGCCCGGTCGCGCTTCCATCAGCAGGGAATAAGAGTCCGCGGGAGAAACCTTGAACCCGCGCGGCGTATCCAAACCGGAAGAGGGAAAGGAACGGATGTCTCCTCTCCACACCAGATCCAAAGAAGAAGAGGTCAGAAGGCTTTCCGCGAGGCTGCTTCCCGCCAGCACCTGCCCGGCGCCGAACATAGGCAGGCAGGAAGAACCCAGAAAAGCGGCTCCGCAAACGGAGACAAGGCGCAGGAAAGAGAAAACGGACATGGTCATGGCGTGCTTCTGAAAAAGGAGGAAAGGACTTAACCTCCAAAAGCTTCCCCAGTCAATCAAAAACATCTCCCTCCCCAAAACTGGGGGAAAAAGGCCGTTTTCCGGACAGGTGGACAGCTTGACAACCCATCTGCGTATTTTTATAGTTTGCCTCCCGCTTTGAAAGGAGGTACACGTCCATGGCAGCCCAGTCACGCAACATCGCAGAATTGGAAAACGCATCCGTATGGCGTCTGCTGATCCAGTACTCCCTGCCCTCCATCGCCGGCATGGTGGTATACTCTCTGTACAACATCATTGACAGCGTGTTCATCGGCCACGGCGTGGGGCCTCTGGCCCTGTCCGGCCTGGCCGTCACCTTCCCCATCATGAACCTGACTTTCGCGCTGGGCACGCTGGTAGGCATCGGCGGCGCGGCCATCAGCTCCATCCGGCTGGGGAAAAAAGACCAGGAAGGAACTGAGCGCACGCTTGGCAACGTCCTCATCATGAGTCTGATTGCCGCTGTGGTGCTGGAGACACCCACGCTGCTCTTCCTTACGGAAATCCTGACTGCCTTCGGAGCCAGCGGGCAGACTCTCACATACGCGTACGACTTCATGCTCATCACTTTGCTGGGGCTGCCCGTTACGTACGTCTTCTTCAACCTCAATCATGTGATGAGAGCTACCGGCTACCCGAAAAAAGCCATGGGCTCCACTCTTCTTTCCGTAGGAATCAACATCATCCTGGCTCCCATTTTCATCTTCTGGTTCAAATGGGGCATTACCGGAGCCGCCGTGGCCACCCTTCTCGCCCAGGTCATCGGCATGGTGCGCGTGCTGTTCCACTTTTCCGATGCGGCCAGCACAGTCCACTTTCGCCGCGGCATCTGGCAGCTGCGCAAAGCTATCGTTACCGGCATCCTGTCCATCGGCATGGCTCCCTGCCTGGTAAACGTCTGCGGCAGCGCAGTCACCGTCGCCATCAACAGGCAGCTTGCGGACCATGGGGGAGACTTGGCCATTGGGGCCTACGGCATCATCAACCGCATTCTTATCCTGTTCGCCATGCTCGTCATCGGCCTCACGCAGGGAATGCAGCCCATCATCGGCTACAACCACGGAGCCATGAAACCGGGCCGCGTTCTGCTCACCCTCAAATACGGAGTTCTGGCCGGAACGTCCTTCACCACGCTGGGATTCCTGGCCTGCGTCTTCTTTCCCCGCGGCATTGCCGGCCTCTTCACGGATGACGCCTCGCTCATCAGCCTGGCGGCCAACGGCCTGGTCATCTGCGTGCTGGCCTTTCCGCTCATCGGAAGCCAGATCATCATCGGCAACTTTTTCCAGGCCATTGGGAAAGCACGTCTGGCAATCTTCCTGTCCCTGACGCGCCAGATGCTCTTTCTGCTGCCGTTCCTGCTGGTCCTGCCTCGTTTCTGGGGACAGAACGGCGTTTGGGCGTCCCTCCCTCTGGCAGACGTGCTTTCCTTTATCGTCACCCTGCTCTTCATCCGCTGGTTCCTTAAATACTACCGGCTGAAAAACAGACACTACCTGGCTCCCGGAACGGGAAAGGCATAATCCTACGCTGTCCCTGTCTTATTTGAACGAATCCGTCCCCCACGCCCCGTTCTTTCCGGGACATGGAAGGAAGCAAAACGCTTTTTCCCATTCTCCGGAGAAAAATTTTCCTCACTTGCCTCTTTCCCGCTGGATTTTTGCAGGACATAAGGCCGGCAGTATGCCTAACGCGCCGCACTTTCAGGACTCTATTTTGTTGGAGGCTCCGTATGGACTCCTCATCCGGAATCTCGCCCGGGAGAACCGCTTTTCCACCGGACAAACTCCCGGAAGCGCAATAATCCGAACGATATTTACAAGGAATCAGATCAAATGAAAAACGGAATCATGATGCAGTATTTTGAGTGGAACCTGCCCAATGACGGACAGTTTTGGAATAAGCTGAAGGAAGACGCCCCCCACCTGGAGGAAATGGGCGTCACGGCCGTCTGGATTCCTCCGGCCTACAAAGGGAAGGAACAAAACGACGTAGGATACGGCACCTATGATCTTTTTGACCTGGGGGAATTCGACCAGAAAAACACCGTCCGCACCAAATACGGCACCAGGCAGGAACTCCAGGAGGCTATCAAGGCTCTTCATGAACACCATGTAGGCGTTTATCTGGATGCCGTCATGAACCACAAGGCCGGGGCGGACTATACGGAAAAATTCATGGTCAAGGAAGTGGACCAGCAGAACCGCGACAAGGAAATCACGGATGCCTACGAGATTGAAGGCTGGACCGGCTTTAACTTTCCCGGCCGAGGGAACAAATATTCCGACTTCAAATGGCACTGGTACCACTTCACCGGAACGGACTATGACGCGCGCACGGAAAAAAACTCTATCTTCAAGATTATGGGAGACGGCAAAAGCTGGAGCGAGGGCGTGGATGAAGAAAACGGCAATTACGACTACCTTATGTTCGCCAATCTGGACTTCAATCACCCGGAAGTGGTGAAAGAAATGGAAAAATGGGGAATATGGGTATCCCGGGAACTGGATTTGGACGGCATGAGGCTGGACGCCATCAAGCATATCAATGACGACTTCATCAGGAAATTCCTGGCAGCCGTCCGCAAGGAAAGGGGAGCAGACTTCTATGCCGTGGGCGAATACTGGAAACAGGATCTGGAATCCCTGGACGATTACCTCAAGGAAGAACGCTACAAGGTGGACCTGTTTGATGTTCCACTGCACTACAACATGTACCAGGCCTCCAAGCAGGGCCGCGATTATGATCTTTCCAAAATTCTGGACGGAACCCTGGTTCAGAACCACCCTACGCTGGCCGTTACCTTTGTGGACAACCATGATTCCCAGTGGGGCAGTTCCCTGGAATCAGCTGTAGAAGACTGGTTCAAGCCCTCCGCCTATGCGCTCATTCTGCTCATGAAAGAAGGCTATCCCTGTATCTTCTACGGGGATTATTACGGCGTGAGCGGCAATCCGCCCATGCACCGCGCCATCATCGACAATCTGCTGGAAATCCGTAAAAACCATGCTTTCGGGGAACAAAATTACTACTTTGACCACCCGAACACCATCGGCTTTACCCGCGTGGGAGATGAAGAACACCCGCATTCCGGCGTGGCTGTGCTCATTTCCAACGGGGAGGATGGAGACAAAGTCATGAACGTGGGCAAGCAGCACGCAGGGGAAACATGGAAGGAAGCCACCGGCAACGTGGAGGAAACCGTCTCCATTGACGCGGAAGGCAACGGCCGGTTTCTCGTCCACGGCGGCAATGTGGCCGTATGGATTCCGGAAAACGCTTCGCAGGATGCCCGGAAGGAAGACGGAAAATAACGCCCGCCCGCAAATTGAAGAAACGGCCTGCTCTCCATTCCGGACTATTTTTCCGGAATGAGATTCAGGCCGTTCTGACTTTAATCACCAGTTTCAGAAGCTTTCCTTCCCCAATGCAGCCGGCATGCGCATCCTCCGGGAAAAAAATAGCGAACTGCCCCGGTTTCACGACAAAAAAGATATCCGGCTCATCGTCATAATGCTGCGCGTCCTTTTCCCTGCTGAACGGTTCGGAAGGCGTTTCCAGAGCCGCGCGGTCCTTCCACATAAATCCTTCCTCCCGGGAAAGGGGCACGTGAATGTCAATAAACCGGTCATGCACTTCCATACGGGCCTTCTCCCGCTTCTTCATCACCGGTTCATTCACCATCACGGTCAGGGCGTCTTCCTCCAGGACATGGCGGCCGGTTTCCAAGGTTGCCGGAGCAGCCTCCCTGATAAAATCGAAAACTCTCCTGAACAGGGGATTCAACATTTCGTAACGTGCGGAATCGGAAAGGGAGGCTATAATCATGACTATGGGCTCCGTCCGCGGAGCGGCCCCATTGTAACGGGGCGGAAAAGCCAGTCAACTCATTTGCCCCTTCTTTCCCCGATATTCCGGAGCACGGTCCGCTCCTCCCGCTCTGGGACGAGATTTCCGCCGTTTTCCCTGGCCTTTAAATACGTTATTCCCGTGAAACACAGTAAAAAACTTGTCATCCGGCAACACCTCGTATATTAGAGTAACTGTAAGTTATCAGTCACACGATGATTAAACAGAAAAATCCATCCGGCATCTATCGCCCTTCCTATGACCGCACCCCCAGATACACTGTCAAACAGGTTGCGGAAATGATGGAAATGTCCGCCTACACCATCCGGTATTACGAAAATGCCGGATTAATCCCGGACGTGGATCGCAGTGGAGGAAATGCCCGCATGTTTTCCGACTACACCCTGGGGTGGCTCCGCCTGGTTCACTGCCTCCGGATGACGGGCCTCCCGATTGAAGGCGTCAAACACTACATTGACCTGTGCCAGGAAGGAGATTCCACCATTCCGGAACGCGCCGAACTGATTTTCAAGCAGGAAAAAAGTCTCCGGGAACAGCTCCGCATCCTGAAAAAACAAATGGAGGTTTTGAAATACAAGAAGAAATTCTATCAGGATCTTTTGGACAACCGCAGGCCGGACATCTGCAATCCTCTGAACCACGTCAGCGCCAGCGAGCCGAACATCGCGCCTGAGGAATAAGCTCTGCCTTCAATCCACAACAGAAAGCGGCCGGGATTCCCTATTGGAAATCCCGGCCGCCATGCGTTCTTATCTGTTTCCCGCCGCCTCCGCATATTCTGCGTCGGTCATAAAAAATCCGTTTTATTTTTGAAGTTGATCATACTCATCATCCGTTACTGGCTCGAGCCATTCATTGGATGTATTCTCTCCGGAAACCTCGATAGCCAGATGGGAAAACCAGCTGTCGGCGGCAGCCCCGTGCCAGTGCTTCACGTTGGCGGGAATATGGATGACCGTGCCAGGAAGGATTTCCACAGCGGGCTTCCCTTCTTCCTGATACCAGCCGCGTCCGGCCACGCCGATAAGCATCTGCCCGCCGCCTTTCGTCGCTTTGTGAATATGCCAGTTATTGCGGCAACGGGGTTCAAAGGTCACATTGGAGATATTCACCTGTTCGCGTGAGACGGGTGCAAGATAGCTGTTGCCTGTGAAGTACTTGGCGTATGCCGTATTCGGCTCGCCCAGAGGGAAAATCATCTCACGTTGGCGTCTTCTCCGGCCGGAAAACGGCTTTGTATCTTCCGCCCATACGTCTTTGGCCAGATTAAATGCCGCCCATGCTTTCGGCCAACCGGCATAAAAACCGATGTGGGTGATGATTTCAGCAATCTCGGTACGGGTAACTCCATTCTTCTTTGCCGACTGAAGATGGAAAACGAGCGAATTGTCGGTGATACCTTGACTAATGAGGGATGTGATGGTTACCAAACTGCGATCACGCAGACCGAGCTTGTCAGTCCGGCTCCATACTTCACCGAAAAGGACCTCATCGTTGAGTTCCGCAAATTTGGGAGCAAACTCTCCTAATTGAGTGCGTCCCGCCGTCTGTACTATCTTTTCCTGCGCCATAGCATTTGTTATGAAAAAACTAATTGAAAGAAATAAAATAATTTTATTCATTACCGTGTTATTTAATAATGTTAGTAATACTGCTTGAAGAATTCAGCGGCGTCTGATCGGATAAAACCAATGCCTTAACCATGTGCAGCGTTTCCTGCTTGTATTTCTGAAAATGAGCCGATTCAATGTGTGACTTATATGCCTTTTGACTGGCGTAAGTTTCGAGAATCGTAATTCTGCAAGCATTGTCTTTCTCCGCAACAGCGTACATGGTCAACACGCCCGGTTCCGTACGCAGGGAGATTTCTCCCACTTCGATGGCGTACTTCACATATTCCTCCAAATATTCAGGATACACTTCTATTTTTGAGAGACGAACGATACCATCAGGCTGCATCGGTAACTTGACGCACATTCCCGTATTTTTGCCATTCTCCATTTCCACTTTACCATGAATCATGGTTTGGGCTTCTGAAAGGTTCATCAGGCAGGCAAGGGAAAAAGCCATTCCCGCGATGGTTCGTTTCATAAAATCATTATTTGTTGATGGAGATCGTCTCATTGACCCACTTGACAAGCGCGGCCCTCGCCGTCCGGATTCCTTCCCCGGAAAAAGAGCCTCCCTTGAGAACGGTGGACTTGGGACACAGCTTCCGGACATCGTCCGCGCAGCGCGCCATGCCGCCGCCCCCATGCGTCACAAAAGGAATCACCGTCTTTCCGGAAAGGTCGTAACTTGCCAGGAAAGACGCGACCGGCGGCGCAATGGTGCTCCACCAGTTGGGGCTGCCGATGAAAACAACATCGTACTTGCCCATGTCCTCCACCTTGGAGGCCAGTTCCGGCCGCACCCCTTCCTGAATATCCTTCTTGGCCTGCACGGTGCATTCCCGGTATTCGGAGGGATAGGGCTTGACCGGCTTGATTTCAAACAGCGTTCCGCCCGTCGCTTTCTGAATTTGAGCAGCGGCGTATTTCGTATTGCCCCCCCATGAATAATAGGCAATGAGAACCCTTGAAGGCTCCGCGGAAACCTTGGGTTGTTCCTGTCCCGAACATCCGGCTCCTGTCATCAGGGCCGCAGCCAGCGTACATATCATTGATGTTGTTTTCATATATTTTTATCCGGTTGAAAGGAGAGGCAGAAGGCGGCCGGAAAAAACGGTTTCAGCCGGCCGCCCCTTGCGCGAACCTTATTCCTTATTTCTGTCTAAACATTAGAGTAACTATAAGTCAATATATTTTTTCAACCATTCCGGCAGCCATACTCTCACCATTTCCCAAACTACTTTTAATCAATATATATTATTCTTTCCGAAGCCGTATCAAAACAATTTCCGACGGAACGCCGATGCGGATGGGGAAACCGTTCCAAATCCCCGCCCCATTGGAAACGTACAGCTTCATATTACCCACCGTGTACAGACCGGAAACAAATCCCTCGTTAAAACGCGCCACCAGCCGGTCCATGCCGGCAATCATGCCTCCGTGCGTATGGCCGGACACTTGAAGATCCACGCCGTACGCAGCCGCTTCCCGGGCCAGCCGCGGCTGGTGGGAAACAAGGATGCGCACTCCCTTTTCCGGGGCACCCTTCAACGCCTTGCTTATATCCGGCTCCTCCTTCCCCATGATGCCGGCCACAGGATCCGTCACACCGGCCAATACCACGGCCTCCCCTCCCGCCGGCGCGTGTTCATTAAGAAGCATACGAATACCCAGAGTGGGCAGGAACTCCATCCACTCCTCATAACCGGAGTAATACTCATGATTGCCCGGCACGCCGAACACCCCGTATCTGGCCTTCAAATCCGCAAGCGGCCTCAAATCGCCGCCATGCACGGGCACCGTCCCGTCCACGAAATCTCCGGCAATCACGACGATGTCCGGATTCAGGGCGTTCGTGCGCTCCACAATCTTCCGAACGCGGTCCTCCCTTGTGATGCCGTCCACGTGAAGATCCGCCAGAACGGCGACCGTCAGTCCGTCCGCCTCCTCCGGCAGGCGGTTCACGACAATCGTTTCCTCCCTCACCTGGGGCACTCTGGTGCCTCCGATCATGCCCACAGTTGCCAGCACGGCGGAAAGAACCAGCAAAACAACATTCACCCGGTTGCCAATGATACGGAACCTTTCCGTCCTGCTCTTCCGCAGGCAGAGCAAAACCAGCAAATACAGCGCCCGCACCACATCCGCCGCCAGAAGCAGGAAAAAAAACAGGAAAAGAACGGAGAACAGCCACGCGGCCGCCAGCAGAACGTTTTCCGGCAAAACCGGGGAGAAAAACATGGGGCCTCCAAACAAATGCAGCAAGTGGAATTTGAATGCCGCCACCGCCAGCAGGGCGGCAAGCAGAAGCTTCCAGCCCCATTTCAGCTTCAGCGGCAAAACAGCGCGGCAGAAAACGTAAACCGCCAGCAATGCTCCGAAAATCAGTATCATATGTCTCTTTCTTAAAAACAGCTTAACATCCTCCCCTATCAGCCGCAAACAGCTTCATGGCATTTTCCGGAGAGGAAAAGAGAGCATCGGCAAAACTACTTGTCAATCTGGCTCTCCGTAAACGGATCCGCCCGGTGCCCCATCAGGGGAATTCTGGAACAGGCAAGGTCGAATTCCTTGAGTTCCGGTTCGGACAGGCGGACGGAAGCCCCTCCCAGAAAATCATCCAGATGGGCTGGATTAGTTGTTCCGGGAACAGGCGCAATCCACGGTTTCCGGGAAAGCATCCAGGACAGGGCGAACTGGGCCGGAGTCATGCCCCTGCGTTCCGCCCATTCCCGGACAAGAACAGCCAACGGCATGTTGAATCTGAGGGCTTCCGGAGTAAACCGGGGCAAAGTGGCGCGGCGGTCCCGCTTTTGAAAACGGCTGTCCTCCCGGACGGCTCCTGCCAGAAAGGCGCGCCCCAGCGGACAATACGGAACAAAACCGATGCCCAACTCTTCCAACGTTGGAAAAATCTTCGTCTCCGGTTCCCTCCACCAGATAGCGTATTCGCTCTGGACGGCGCTCACCGGACACTCGGCATGGGCCCCCCTGATGGAACGGGCGCCGGCTTCGGACAGGCCGAAATGCAGCACTTTTCCCTCCTGCATCAATTCCTTCACCGTACCTGCCACCTCCTCCATCGGGACATCCGGGTCCACCCGGTGCTGGTAAAGCAGGTCAATGTGGTCGGTACGCAAACGCCTGAGGGAACCTTCCACCGCACGTCGGATATGGTCGGGCCTGCTGTTCAGGGAAGAAGGACGGCCTTCCTCCACGCCAAAACCGAATTTGGTTCCTATTCTGACCTGGTTGCGGACAGGGGCGAGAGCCTCCCCCACCCATTCCTCACTGGTATAAGGCCCGTACACTTCCGCCGTATCAAAAAAAGTAACTCCTTTGTCAAAAGCCCGGTGTATCAGGGCAATCATCTCTTGTTTATCATACCTGCCGCCGTAATAACCCACCATCGGCAGGCATCCCAGCCCGATGGAGGACACTTCCAGGCCTCCAAGGCGCCGGGATTCCCCAAGAAAACCCTTCTTCGGCACCCCGGAAGAAGACCCCGGGCCATCAGGCAGCAAAGAAGAACCCTCCCCGGCCCATCCCCGGGAAACCAGGGATAAGGCAAAACCGGACGTTATCTTCAAAAAATCCTTGCGTTTCATTACGTTCCATCTTTCTTTCCCAAATTCAGCAGCGGGCCCCCTTATTTCAGATGCTCCAGAAAGAATTGTTCGATTTTGTCGAAAGGAATAACGCCGGCTTGATTGTCATAAAGATCCACATGGCTCGCGCCGGGAATGATCATCAGCTCCTTGTTGTCCCCCTTCAACTTCCTGAAGGCGTCTTCGCTGAAATAGCGCGAATGGGCTTTTTCCCCGTGAATCATGAGTACGGCGCTGCGGATTTCACCGCTGTACGCCAGCAGGGGCATATTGATGAAGGAAAGCGCCGAGGTGACATTCCACCCTCCATTTGAGTTGAGCGAACGCCTGTGATAGCCGCGGGGCGTCTTATAATAATCATAGTAATCCTTCACAAATCCGGGGGCATCCGCAGGCAGAGGATCAGGCACGCCCCCCGCGAGGGCGTAAGAACCGTTCTTCGCATCAGCCGTGCGCTGGGCATTCAGTTGTTTGCGAAGCTCATAACGGGCGGCGGCGTCCATTGCGTCGAAATAGCCGTTTGCGTTCACGCGGCTCATATCGTACATCGTGGAGGTTACCGTCGCCTTGATGCGGGTGTCGATAGCCGCCGCATTGACCGCCATGCCTCCCCAGCCGCAAATGCCAATGATTCCAATACGTTCCGAATCCACGTCATCCCGGGTGGAGAGATAGTCGACGGCGGCGCAGAAATCCTCCGTATTGATATCCGGGGAAGCGACATAGCGGGGAAATCCTCCGCTTTCTCCCGTATACGAGGGATCAAACGCAATCGTCAGAAAACCGCGTTCGGCCATCGTCTGGGCATAAAGGCCCGCAGATTGTTCCTTCACGGCGCCGAAAGGACCGGAAACGGCAATAGCCGGCAACTTCCCGTTAACATTCCGCGGCATATACAAATCCGCAGCCAGCGTAACTCCATAGCGGTTACGGAAGCTTACCTTGCGGTGAGTTACCTTGCCGCTTTTAGGAAACACTTTGTCCCATTCCTGCGTTAAATTCAGTTTCTCGTTCATCGTCCTGTCCGTATGGGTGTTATTATCTTCTGCCAACAGGCTCCCCGCACAGCAAAAGCAGGCGGGAAAAACCACGCAACATATTTTCAACAAGCTTCGTGTCATCTTTTTGGGAATTCATGCGGATTACTGCTTCCCGTAATTGATCAGGAACTGAACAGTTTCCGGGTCCTGATGGCACAGGAAAAGGCTCTCTCCCCGGTCAAGCCTGGCGATGGCCTCCATATCTTCCTGGGAAAGAGTAAAATCAAAGACGTTGAAATTCTCCTTCATCCTTTCCCGGCGGGTCGTCTTCGGAATGGCGATAATTCCACGCTAAATCAGGAACCTCAGGGCTGTTTGCGCCGGGGTCTTGCCGTATTTCTCTCCAATGCCCTTCAACACGGGGTTGGAGAAAAACCCATTGCGACCTTCCGCAAAAGGCCCCCAGGATTCTATTCTGGTACCGTACTTTTCCATTACTTCACGGGCCTTTTTCTGCTGGTTGAACACATGCGTTTCCACCTGGTTGACGGCGGGCCTGATCTCGCAGAACTCCGCCAGATCCACAAAGCGGTCCGGATAAAAATTGCTTACGCCGATGGCACGGACCTTTCCGGCCCGGTTCGCTTCTTCCATGGCCCGGTAAGTGCCGTAGTAATCGTTGAAAGGCTGGTGGATGAGCAGCAGATCCAGATAATCCGTGCGCAGCTTGCGCAGGGATTCGTCAATAGACGCTTTCGCCTTCTCATACCCGCCGTTGGAAATCCACACCTTCGTGGTAAGGAACAATTCTTCCCGCGGGACCCCGCTCTTCTCCGCCGCGCGGCCTACGGCTTCCTCATTGCCGTAGATCTGCGCGGTATCAATAGAACGGTAGCCGACCTCAATTGCATCCAGCACACAACGCTCGCATTCTTTAGCGTCGGGAATCTGAAAAACGCCAAATCCCAGGACAGGCATCGTAACACCATTGTTCAAAATAATTTTTTCCATAACAGTTCTTTCTATTGTTTTTGATACTAAAAAGGAAATTGCCGATTAAACAGCCTGCTGAGGTTTCAGTTCTTTCAGTTCATACTTCCTGCTGCCAAGGCCTATCTTCTCAGCGTACTCCACCGTATGCCGCCCATGGCGGCTTTCAATACGCTCCACCAGGGGCCTGTTGTCATTCCCTTCAGATGGTTGGACGGCATAAACAAGATCCAGGCAGGCCTGGTCAAGAGCAACCGGGTCAAGGGACGCAAGAATACCGATGTCCTTCATTTCCGGCGCATGGGGGTGGGCATCGCAATCACAGTCAATGGACAGATTATTCATCACATTGATGTACAAAATTCTGTCCCCGAAGTAATCCGCCACGGCCTGAGCAGAAGCCGCCATAGACTCCAGAAAATCATCCTGCCTGGCCAGATTGCTCCACACGGAGGAAACATCCCGCGTTTTTCCGGCGGAATGGATGTACGCCTTTCCGGCCGCTGAGGCAACCCCGATGGACTGGTTTTTGATCACGCCGCCGAAGCCGCCCATGGCATGCCCCTTGAAATGAGCCAGGTTGACCATGAAATCATAATTCTTCAGATGATCCCCCACGATATCGTATTCCAGGTGCTTCCTGTCCCTCACCGGGATGGTGAACTCCCCTTCCGCATCCATGATATCCACCCGCGCAATATCGGAAAAACCGTGATCCTTCGCAGCCTGCAAATGATCCTCCGTCCGTGAGCGTTTGCCTCCGTAAGCCGTATTGCATTCCACGATAGTGCCGTTCACCCGTTGCACCAGGCCTTTGATTAAGGCCGGACTCAGAAAATTATGGCCGCCCGGTTCCCCGGTGCTGATCTTGACAGCTACCTTTCCCGCGACCGGACGCCCCAGAGCCTCGTAAATCCTCACGAGAGCCTCCGGAGAAATTTCCTTCGTCATCCAGACCCTGGAAGCTCCACCTTTCTCCGCAACCGCGCCCAGGGCATACTCCGGCAAAGCCAGGCCCGCCAGGGCTGCGGTGGAAGACTGGAGCCATGCTCTTCTCGTCATCTTACTTTCCATGGCAATTTGATTATTTGTTACTAAAACCATTCTCTCTGTTAAGAGCCTGCAGGGCTCGTCGGGCACGTCCGTATTCCGGAAATGAGGCCGCACAGCGTACGGCTGATTCTTTCCAGCCCCTCAAGCAGCAGCTTCCGGGGACAGGCGATGTTCAGGCGAATGAAGCACCCCTCCGTTTCCCCATACATTTCCCCGCCGTTGACGAGCACCCGACCCTCCTCTTCCAGCAGGCGGACGATCTCTGCGGAGGGAAGTCCCAGCGCGGAACAATCTATCCAGACCAGGTATGTCCCCTCCAGCGGCACCACACGGAGCTGCGGCAGACGTTCGGCCAGCATATCGCGGACAATCTCGTAATTCCCGTAAAGGTAGAGCTTCAGTTCCTCCAGCCATTCCTCCCCGCCGTTATAAGCCGCTTCCAGGGCATCCACGGCAAAGGAATTGACGTCACACACCTCATTGATGTTGATGGCCTTGTCAATCTTCTTCCGGACTTCTTCATCCGCCGCGACGATATTGGCTATCTGAATGCCCGCCAGATTAAACGCCTTGCTGGGGGAAATACAGGTGACGGAATGGCGCAGGGCGTCCTCAGAGAGGGAAGCGAACGGCGTATAGGGATGGCCCGGATACGTCAGTTCGCAATGAATCTCGTCAGCCACTACGAAAACGCCATTTCTCCGGCAAATGGCGGCCATCTCCTCCAATTCTTCCCTTCTCCAGACGCGTCCGGCGGGATTATGGGGATTGCACAGGAGCATCAGCTTGACGGCGGGATCGGACGCTTTCCGTTCCAGATCCTCCGCATCCAGCGTATATCTGCCGTTCTCATATTTCAGAGGGCAGGTTTCCGCAACGCATCCGTTATTGCGGATGGAGGAAAAAAAGCAATTATACACAGGCGTCTGCACCAGCACCTTGTCTCCGGGAACCGTCAGGGCCCGTATGACGGCAGACAGCGCGGGAACCACCCCCGTGGTATAAATCATCCATTCCGGATTAATCTTCCAGCCGTGGCGGCGTTCAAACCAGTTTGTAACCGCCTCATAATAGGAATCCGGAACCCGTGTATAACCGAAAATGCCGTGCTCGGCCCTCTTCCGGATGGCGTCCGTCACCGCCGGAGCCGTACAGAAATCCATGTCTGCCACCCACATGGGCAGAATATCCTCCCGGGGCATGGAATCCCACTTGTAGGAATTCGTGCCGCGGCGCGGAACAACAGTATCAAAATCGTACTTCATGCGGCTTCTCCGGATTGGGATTTTTCCGTTTCAATGGAGCAATTGGCAGGAGCCTTGCAATGCTCGTCCAGAATAATATCCCCGTACTCTTCCGCAACAATGCGGCCGCTGCGCGGATTTTTGACGCTGTGCACACGCCCCTTGATTTCCGCATGCACGGAGGAATACTCAAAGCAGAGATCCGCATCCTCTCCGAGCGTGCAATTCTCCAGAACCAGGTTTTCCGCGTAGCACAGCGCCTGCGTGCCGGAAATGCGGCAATTCACCAGACGAAGGTTCCTGGAATGCCAGCCCAGATATTCCCCGTCCACCACGGAATCGTACACCGTCACGTCCTCCGTATTCCAGAAAGCGTCCTTGGAATGGATTTCCGCATTCCGTATCACCACATTCCTGCAATATTGGAAAGAGTAATTTCCGTTCAGGCGGAAGCCGTCAACATCTATATTCTCCCCGTGCATGAACAGATAATCCCCATGCTCCGCCTGCACGCCGCGAAGCTTCGCATTACGGCAGTGCCAGCAGCATTCCAGAGCATCCGTCAGAACGACGTTCTCCAGAACCATCCCGTCCATATCACGGAACATCTTGGGCGCTTCCACGCGGGTATCCTTCATGTGCAGATTCCGGGAATACCAGATGGCGGCCCGGGCGCCTTCCCTGAACAGGCAATGTTCCACCAGCAGCCCGTCATTGTGCCAGAAAGGGTACTTCCCCCGGAACTCGCACCGCACAGCCTCAATGTCGGAACATTCCTTCAGGGCGGATTCCCCCGGATAAATAATGACGTCTTCCAGCCTAAGATGGCGGGAAGCGAACAGGGGACGTTCCCCTTCGTAGGAAGCATTTTTAATCATTCTCTTGGTCATGGCGATGATTTGATAAAAAGTCTGTTGTTTTTCATGGTGTGCCTTTTAAACGGCGATGGCCGGATTCCGGAAAAAGAAGGGAAAGGACGCCGGCCGCGTACCATGCCTTCTTCTTTCTTCATTCAGGCTATTCCTTATAGTAACTATAATGCAAAAGATTTTTAGCACTTTCTGCTTCATTATTTTTAATTCATTTATAATGAATACATATCAACTGTCATAAAATTATTTCTCAACATGCAAAATCGGAAAAAGCCTCTTCATTTTTCACTTTCTCCGCAAAAGGCGCATCTTTTACCCGGAATGAATCCAGAAGCGGAAGGCCGCCGTTCCTGGCGGCATCTTCCGCCGCCAGTCTCCCGACCAGCGCCATAACGCCCGGAATAATGGGCGCCCCGGACCCGGGTCGCATCATCCCCGCCTCGCATCCCGGCACGACAGACACCACAGGGGATTTCCATACAGGCCTGTGCCCGCTTGCGCCTCAGGAAACTCCTTCAACAGCCGGTCCCGGCGGCCACGCCAGAATGAAATCAAACCGCGCCAGATAAACGGGAAACGGCCACGTGGAGGAAAAGCATCCCTGCTCCATCTCATGCGGTTCCCTCCGGACAGAAATCCGGAACCACAGCTTCATCCTCTTCGCAAACGGGCGCCATACTGCCCGCCTGCATGACCAACCGCTATTCCCGCACAGGAACGGCATTGGCGGACGGCATTTCCGGAACCCGGGTGATGCAGCCGGCAAATAATGCAGTCATCCAAGCTCCAGCCCTCTCCGTCTCTCCCGTTCAAATTGCTCTGCGGATAAAAAAGCCCCTCTGGAAATCCGGCGCCCATTCCTGCCGGAACCTTTCATGCGTCCGCAGGCGTTTCAACCGGAAAAAACAAACCGGGAGGCATCAAACGCGATCGTTCATTTCCGAAAGCAAGCTCCGCAGGAAAAAAGCGTTCCGCCCCCCTTGGACAAGGGCCGGCTTACGGTTTTATGGAACAGGAAGACTTGGAAGCCTGCAAAGCGGAATTATCCATCTCAACAGCCAGCCAGAACACGCCGACAGCCATCAGTCCGAAAACGCAGGCTCCGGCGACGGAAAGAATGTTCATTGCCAGCTTCCGCCGCTCCGCCTCTTCCCAGCATCGACGAACCAGCGCCCGCAGCGCGCCGCAGACGGAACCGGGGCAAATGCCCCACTTTTCTTCCCGGGAGGGCTGTCTTCTGGGATACAGGTCGGACCTCATCATCACGGGATGCGGAAACGGCTCCGGCTGCATTACGGAAAGGTCTAAAGGCATGTACTTCATAGCGCCTTTTTAACGATTTTCGTTAATACGTCAACACATTTTAACGAATTCAATTTATTTCTTTCTATCGACAATTCACGAAAATCGTGTATAATCAAGCCATGACACCGACAAAAGGGGATGTGAAACACTGGTTGAAGGCCATTGGGAAAAACCGTGACTGGCTTGCCATGGAATGCGGTACGGAAAAAGGTACGGTGAATAACTGGCTCTCCCCCTCCGGCCCCTTCCCCGCCAGCGCCATGTTGAAAATCCAATCCCTGATGTCTCAATACAAAACGGTTCGACCGGAAGACGAACCTGTCCAGACCAATCGCCTCGTGCTGGAAATCACGGAAGAGCGCATGAGGAAATATGAACGGGCCGCCTCTGAAAAAGGCGTCCCCCTCCGCCAGTGGCTGACGGATTTGGCAGACGAAGCGGCGGAGGAACGCCAGCTGCGGCCAATGCACTCCCCCCTGGTTCCCCTGGTCAGACAATTTCCGTCCCATGCTGGACACGCCAGGCGTGAATACAGTACGCAAATAATCGGCAACATCGCCGCAGGCTCTCTTGCGGAAAGCGACACCGTCCCGTCTACCATTTACATGGAAAGGCCCCTGGGTAAAAACGAATACGTGGTCCGCGTAGAAGGGAAATCCATGGAACCCCTCATCCCGGACGGCTCCCTGGTAATTATGCGGCGCCATACCGTCCCGCCCATCCCCAAACCGGGAACCATCGTGGAATACAACGACGGACGCGGCGTTACCCTGAAAAAACTGATTCGCAGGAAAAACGCGGAAACAGGAAAAACGGAATACGTGCTGCAGCCCATCAACCCTGCATTCAAGGACATAACCCCCATGGACGGCGGCAGTATCTCCGGAATATATATGGAAACCCTTGTAAACTACCGCAAAGGCTGAGCATTCGCCCCTGCCAGGCCCTTTTCCCATTCCGGAAAAAACGCCTCAGCGCAGAAAAGCGGGCAGGAAACTCCTGTTTCCGGAAATCGGACGGGCAGCAAGCAACACCCTGTTCTTCCCGGCAGACTTACAAAAACGGTTCCATCCTGACGGGTTTCCCGGTTGCCTGCATCTTCCGGAGCCATAAGCGATTCTTCCCTCCGGAAAACCGCCGTTCGTTCCGCTCATCGCCCTGCCGGCGGATAAGACAGGAAACGCCTGTTGAAAGAATCTGCCGGGAAGAAGGGTATTTGCTTAGTCAGCTCAACAACTGTGCCTCCGGAGAACCTGCATCTACCGGAAAGGCGGAAATGAACAGCCGGTTTTTCACATTAAAACAAAAACAGCATCGAACAACAGCTTCTCTCATGTTGAAAACGCAGCATTCTCCCATTCCCCCAGGCAGTGAAAAACACCACTACCACATTCTTGACGGTTTGCGCGGCGTAGCCGCCATTGTCGTCGTATGGTTCCACATCTTTGAAGCCTACGCCACCAGCCATGTGGACCAAATCATCAACCACGGCTACCTGGCCGTCGATTTTTTCTTCATGCTTTCCGGCTTTGTCATCGGCTACGCCTATGACAACCGCTGGAAAACGATGACGACCAGGGAATTCATCAAACGCCGCCTTATACGCCTGCAGCCCATGGTAGCGATAGGGGCGCTCATCGGCGAGCTTATCTTCTATTTCCAGGGCTGCCCCGTATGGGATGTATCGCAGGTAGCGGTCATTTCCCTGTTCGCCGCTACCTTCGTCAATATTCTGCTCATTCCGTCTTCTCCCGGCATGGAAATCCGGGGGCTGGGAGAAATGTACCCGCTCAACGGCCCGAGCTGGTCCCTGTTCTTTGAATACATCGGCAACCTTCTTTATGCCCTCTTCATCCGGAAACTCTCTACACGCTCCCTGGCAATACTGGTTGTCTCGGCCGGGTGCGGCCTTGCCTCCTTCAGCTTCTGGGGGCCTAACGGAGACATATGCTCCGGATTCTCCATGACCGGTACGGAATGGACGGGTGGCTCCCTGCGCCTGTTGTACTCCTTTTCAGCCGGGCTGCTCCTGTTCCGGCTGTTCAAGCCGTTCAACGTCAAAAATTCTTTCTGGTTATGCAGTCTGTCCCTTGCCATTCTGCTGGCCGTTCCCCGGCTGGGAGGACAAAATGCTTTCTGGATGAACAGCCTCTATGAAACAGCGTGCTTCGCGGTATTTTTCCCGCTCATCCTCCTCTTTGGCGCTTCCGGCAAAATTACAAATCCCTATACGGATAAAATATGCCGTTTCCTGGGCAACATCTCCTACCCCCTGTACATGGTGCATTACCCGTTCATCTACTTGTACTATGCGTGGGTGAAAAACGAAAAGCTTTCCTTCCTGGACTCACTTCCCGGAGCCCTGGCCGTCGTCATTGGAAGCATTCTGCTGGCCTGGCTCTGCCTGAAACTCTATGATGAACCGGTCCGTAAATATTTGACAGCTCTGTTTTTAAAAAGAAAAGTCCTTCCAAGGGAAACTCCCGTCATTCAGGAAAGCGGACTTCCGCAATAATTCCTCTCCTTCCGGAGGAGATCAACAAAGGCGGGGCAGCGCATAAGGCCCCGCTGCAAACAAGATATCCGGCTCTTGTTTCACCTCTGCAGAAATAAACGACCGCCATATCCTCCTTCCGCACCTTCAAATAATTAAACGGAAATATCACTGTTCAGGCAAACTCATTATTCCCGCATCAAACCGGCCGGGATTCTTAAAAAATGGAGCGGATGATGGGATAGTAATAAATTAAAATAAGATATTTATAAAGTTCTGTAATACTTCTGTAACACCTGTATGACAGAGACAAGAGGCCGAATTGGAGATTCTGCAACTGAATTGACACTCGGCAACTTGCAAATGTGCGGTTTCTGTCCCCTGATGGAAGCATGCCAAGTAATTACACTTTACCCATCTCCGATCTTTATCAGGAGACTTACGATAACCAGTGGCAGGAGCAGGTTCAGCAGGCAACGTCCCGCCTGGAACGTTTTTGCGTGATCAAGTCCGGCTTGACGGGCAAGCTTCAGGAGTTCAGCTTTGTCGGCTCCACGGAGTTGAATGAGAAGCAGGGCCGGATGCAGGATATTGTTTTGGACGAGCTTGATTATTTCAAGCGCCGGATGCTTCCGGTGAGTTTTTCGAAGCATTTGGGCTATGATGAGGATGACGATATTTTCCTGCACGGCCTGGATGCTCCCGTGACGCAGACGATTAACGCGCTGAAGTACGCGGCCGCCCGCAAGATGGACGATGTTTTGTTCGGACTGAAGAAGCAGGGAGGTTCGTATGTGCCGTCCAAGGGCGGTATTTTCGGCACGGCGTTTGCCGGGAATGACGGCATGGAACAGCTGGAACTGCTGGAGGATAATGTGGTGGCGGCCGATTATACCGGCGGCACGGCCAAGGATTGCCCGCTGACGATTGAGAAGCTGAACCGGGGCATTACGCTGCTGCAGGAGAACGGCATACTGGATGATGCTTCCAATGCCTACGGCGACCAGGTGTGCTGCGCGATTACTCCCCGCATGCGCGAGGCTCTGATCAATGACGAGCGTCTGCAGAAGGCGGATTTCGGTTTTTCCTCCCTGCGCAAGACGAACGGCACCCTGGATCCCATCATGGGCATTCAGTTTATCATTGCTCCTAATTTGCCGCTTGACGAGGACGGGAATATCATCTGCCCGATGTGGATGAAGAATTCCCTGTATTTCGGCTCCTGGAAGCAGAATAAGGTGACGGTGGAGAAGCGCACCGATAAGGAGGACACGATCCAGATCGGCCTGAAGACGATTATGGGAGCCACCCGTATGCGCGAAGAGGCGTTTGTGCAGATTAAGTGCAAGCAGCTTTCTTAATTAGGATAACAATACATTTTATTTTATTGATTATGGCAACGTATCAAACAGTTATTGCAGAAAAACAGCTTGCCCTTGCGGATCGGACCGGCCTGCCGACGGTGCCGCAGCTTGCGGCCATCCATACCGGCGCCGGGGTCCATGTGGCTACGGCGGAGTTCACGATGCCCGCTTCCCTGGCGGCCGATGACCTGATCGCCATTTGCAATGTTCCCTGCGGAGCCCGCGTGCTGCCCCAGCTTTCCCATGTCATTTCCGAAGGCGTGGGGACGCTGCAGCTGACCGTGGGAACGCAGGAGACGGCGGATGCTTTTTCCGCCTCCCTGACCGTAACCGCCGCCGGAACTTATCAGTTGGCGAAGGGTTCCCAGGCGGTTTCCACGGGACCGGTGGATGCCGCGACGATGGTTTATGCGAAGGTGGGCGGAACTCCGGCAGTGACCGCCGGCAAGAAGCTTGTTTTTGCTATTGCTTACGGCATCCAGTAGTTTTTTCCGTTGGTTTGTCCATAGGGCCGTCTCTGCATGGGGCGGCCCTTTTTTTGCCGTTTCGGGCAAGAAACGTTGATTCTCGCCAACTTGCCCCAGCAGAACGCCATGACCTATATTGGAAGGAAATGAAGAGGATTTCCTTTAATGGGGGCGAGCTTTCGCCAGGGATTGCCGCGCGGCCGGATCTGGATGTTTATCATCGCGGGGCGTCCGTTCTGGAGAATGTGGATGTTTCCCAGACAGGGGGAGTTTCACGCCGGCACGGAATGAAGAGGGTGTTCGCCGCTTTGGAGGGTTCCATTCTTCTTCCCTATGTTTATTCCACCAATGACCGTTTTCTTGTGGAGGTGGCTCCTTCCCTGCTGCGCGTGTTGTCCGTTGAGGGGGATGTAGTTGCCTCCCTGCCTTCCGTGTGGACGGCGGCGGATGTTTCCGCCCTGCGCCACAAGCAGGTGAACAGCATGCTGTTTCTGGCCTGCCCCACGCATGAGCTGATGGTGCTGAGACGGGATGACGAGGGCGCGTTTTCCCTGGCTCCCTATGAGTTTAAGGCCCGCCCCTGGCGGTATGAGGAGTTCCGGGATTTTCCGGTGCGCCTGACGCTGGATGAGGGGTGTTACAGGGTGTCTTTCGGGGAGCATGCGTCCGATCCGGATGCGGCGGTTAACGAGGGGGATGTGATGCGCGTCCAGGTGACGGTGCCCCAGCAGACCGGGTTCAGCACGGGGGCCGTGATTCGCCAGGGATGGGTGATTGCCAAGTCGTTTACGGCGGCTTCTTCCTATGCCGCGGGCAAGAAGTTGTGTATCAATGAGGGGAGTTACTGGTCCTGGTGGACGTGCGACAGGGATTTTAACGGGGCGGAGGATTTCGTGGACGGCCTGACGTCTCCGGCGGATTATCCGGAGCATTTTCATAAGGGCGTGATTTGCCATTCCAATACGATTACCTGCAAGGGGACCTGGAAGTTTTGGTGCAATAAGGAGTGGTACGGCACGTATGCCGTAGAGCGGCGTTTTCCGAATGAGGATTGGCAGCTGCTCGGTTCCTCCACTTCCATGGTTGACGCGGCATCCAATTTGCAGATTACCGGGGACGAAAGCGAAGATGAGTGTTATTTGCGCCTGATGTTGTATGAGTCCCGGCTTTCCAGCGGTTCCGATCCCAGCCAGGGGTTTCCGGCTGATTCCTGCGGGAATAAGCTGGTGGTGGATGCTTATAAGAAGGATGTGGTGCTGCGGCTGCGTTCCGGCGCCCGTCCGGCTTCCGTACAGCGGTTTTCTGTTCCCGCCACGCCGGCGTTGCGGCATTTCCTGACCTGTACGGCGTCTTCCATCAAGGCAAGCCGCGTGTGGGTGGATGAGGAGGAGGTTCCGGGGGCGTCCGCCGTGCTGACGCTGGGCAGCAACGGCATTGACGTGACGCCCAGGGGGATGCCCGCTGACGCGCTGGAGGATGGACAGACGGTCCGGTTTGCCTGGACGGAGCCGCGCAAGTCCTGGGCCGTGACGCTGGACGCCCGCGGCATGAGAACGGATTTTTGGCCCGCTGGGGCGAGGTTTGACGTGAATGTGACGGGGAATGCTTTGTCCGGGATGGGTGAGGGCGCGGTGGTTCGGTTGACGGCCTGGTCTGCCGGAGACGCGCAGTTTACGACGGTTTGGAAGAGCAGTACGGAGGTTTACGCCGCTCCGTCCAGCGGGTTTTATACGATTAAGGTTGTCCATGACAAGGGCAGTACGCTGGAGGCTGCCGAGTGCCAGGCGGAGTTTTCCGGGGTGGCTTCCGGTGTGGTGAAGCCGGATGTCTTGGAGGAGATGTCCGCGGCGGGTTTGTCCACCAGCGACGTGCGCAAGTTGACGCTGCCTTTGGGGAGTGATTTTTGCGATTTTTTCGAGAAGAAGGGGCTGCCGGTTTTTTCCGCATTGTTGGTTGATGGGGCCAGGGTGGACGGCGGGTTTGAGGTGTCCAGGGAGGGACGGACGCTGACGGTGAAGCCCGATGGGTTGACGACGGATGATGTCGGCACCGGGAGCATGGTGCGCCTGGAATGGGAGCAGGCAGAGGTGAATTTGGACCGGTTTGCGGAGGGGTCGATTGAGATGTATCGATTTTTTCTGCCAGCGGGTACAGTCGTGTCGATGCAGGGGTTTGTCTGCGTTTATGCCGGACAGACGATTCGGCTGAATTCGACGTTGAATGTGTGTTCTTTTTGCGAGGGTAATGGCGGTTCTTATTCGTTGATGCCTGTGTTTTCCACGATGGAGAAGGCGTCTTTTACGGTGCTGGAGGACGGGGTTTATGTGGTGAGGATGGAGACCTGGACCGGAGGTTCCGTCAGTCAACGGGCCAGAGCGCAGCTGGAGGTGCCGGCCTGTACGGCGTGGATGGAGGCGGAGGTGGCCGAGGTGACGGCTTCCGCGGAGTATTCCCTTTGGGATAATGTGTCCGCAGTTCCGGAGGGGGTGCCTCCGTCCGGGGAGTCGTTAATGTGGAGTTTCGCGGCGTTCCGGGGGGTGTACGGGTTTCCTTCCCTGGTGGATGTGTTTCAGCAGCGACTGGTGCTGGCCGCTACGCAGGCCCAGCCGCAGACGGTGTGGTTGAGCAAGACGGATGACCTCAACAGTTTCGAGGTGGGGAAGCAGGATGATTCCGCGCTGGCTTTGACGTTGAGCACCACAACGCAGAACAGGATTTGCTGGCTGATGGCACAGAGTTCCCGGCTGCTGCTGGGAACGGCGGACGCGGAGTGGGCGGTGTCCGGCGGCCAGGGGGTGATGACTTACGCCAATGCGCGGGCGGATAATCACGGGTTTGTGGGTTCTTCCGATGTGCCGGCCCTGATGGCGACCGATAAGGTGCTGTATGTGGAGAGGGGCGGCGGACGGGTGTATCAGTACGGGTATGATTACGAGAGCGACGGGTTTGTGTCCCGCGATTTGACGGTGTTTGCCGATCATGTGCTGGCCGGCGGCGGAGGGGTTACTTCCGGGGATTTTATGAGGAAGCCTCATCCGCGGGCGGTGATGACCCTGGCAGACGGCACGATGGCGTTGATGACTTATAACAGCATGCACCAGGTTCACGCCTGGCACCGTCACAGGACGGAAGGGCGGATGTCCAATGCCGTGGTGCTGCCCAATGGATCCGGGGATGATTTGCTGTTCGTGTCCGTAGAGCGTGAGGATGGGCGGTTTGTGGAGGTGTTTGATCCGGACGGCCCGTTTGTGGATGCCGGCGCATGGGATTTTACTTCCACGGTGGTGACGAATGCGCTGGATGTGACGGAGTCCCTGGGCAGGGATAGACAGGCGGCGGCTGTGCGCGTGTTTTTTGCTTCCGATACGGCCCCGGCCGGTATTGAGGTGTCCAATGACGGGAGCGCCTGGGACCGGTTGAGCAAGACCAGGACGATGGAACGGGGATGGCATGAGGTGCTTCCGTCCGCCATGTGGAAGCGGGACGTGCGGTTTGGCATCCGGGTTTCCGGTGACCGCCCCCTTGAGTTTTTAGCTGTTGATACGCAATGACGGAGCCTGCGAAGACGAGACCGGATTGGAAGGAGCTGCTGGCCGACAGGTGGTGGCGTCTTAATCATTTGTATTGGATTGAGGATAAGGAGGGGCGGATGGTGCGCTTCCGCCCGAATTGGGCCCAGGAGGAGCTTTTCCACGGGCTTTGGTTCCGCAATACGATTTTGAAGGTTCGCCAGCTGGGGATTTCTACGTTTTGCGCGGTTTATATGCTGGATCTTTGCCTGTTTGGAAAAAACCAGCATTGCGGGATTATTGATAAGACGCTGGAGGACGGGGAGGCCAAGCTTCGCAAGATTGCTTTTGCTTACGAGCATTTGGATTATTTGCCGGAGAGTCCGACGATGGAGGACCGGGCGCTGGCTGCTTTGGGGAAGATGGTTAAGGAGGGGTGCGCTGTGGTGGAGAAGAGGGCCACCCGCATGGCCTGGTCCACGAACGGGTCTGTCGATGTGGGGGTTAATTTGCGCGGGTCCACTCTCCAGTTTCTTCATATTTCCGAGTTTTCCTACACGGCTTTGCACGATCCGGCGCGGGCCAGGAAGATCCGCACGGGCGCGTTGAATACCGTTGGCAAGAGTTGCGTGGTGGTGATGGAGTCCACCCACGAGGGGGGGAAGGCCGGTCTGGCTTACCAGTTGATGGAGCAGGCCATGGAGATGGTGGGCAAGCCTCTTTCCAGCCTGGATTTCAGGTTTTTCTTTTTTTCATGGATCCAGCATCGGGAGTATTGCCTGGAGGGGGTGGAACCGAGGCTGGATGATTTTTTGCGGGAGTATTTTTCCGATTTGAAGAAGCGTTACGGGATTGAGTTGTCCGAAGGGCAGAAGGCCTGGTACGCTACCCAGTACAGGATTAACGGAGCGGAGGTGAAGCAGGAGTTTCCCACCGTGCCGGAGGAGGCTTTGCAAACGTCCGTGGAGGGGGCTATTTACGGGAGGTGGATTTCTTCCCTGCGGGCCGAAGGCAGGATCGCCGCCGAGTTTGAGGCAGATGACGTGGCTCCGATTTATGCTTCCTGGGATTTGGGGTTAAGCGATTTTATGGCGATTTGGCTTTGGCAGGTGGTGGGTGGCAAGTATTACGCGCTGGATTATATTGCCGGGAATAATCAGGCGGTTGATTATTACGTGGGGCAGATTCGGATGAGGGAGAGGGAGTTCGGGCCTGTCGCCCTGCACCTGCTGCCGCACGATGCGGCCAGAAGGGATTTTTCCAAGACTTCTTTTGAGTCCGTGTTGCAGCGGGCCGGGTTCCGCACGGCGATCGTGCCGCGCACGTCCGATGTTTGGACCGGGATTAACGCGCTGCGGAATATGCTGCGTTTTTGCGTGTTTCATGAGCGGTGCAACAGGCGCCCGGAGATTGACGGGCAGAAGTATGTTTCCGGGGTGGGTTCCCTGGAGTATTACCGCAGTTTGCCGCCGGGGGCCAACGGGTGCGTGCGGGAGATGCCGCTTCATGACGCCTGCTCCCACGGCGCGGATGCGGCCCGGACGTTTGCCGAGGCGGTGAGCCGAGGCCTGGTTTCAGGCCATGCCGGGGTGCCGGAGAAAGTGAAGAGGCCGCACAGACGCCCCGATGCTCTGGAAGGAATGCTTTATTGAATTCCCATCTGATCTTTCAGCTTTTTAAAATTTTCTCTAAGCTCAACTTGGTCAAAAGAAACAAAGCAGTCAAAAGGAATAATATGACGTTTCCCATCTTTACGGGTGATGATTTTGCAGTTATCTGGGCGCATATCCGCAATATAAAAGACGGCTACTTTATAGATATTCCCTTTATAGCCTTGATAGTGGCTTTCATCTTTTATTTTTTTACACGAGAATTGCCGACAAAAAAGCTCATCCATTTCTTCAATGGAGGAAGGAACGTCTCCGTCTATAATCCGCTGACGGATAAGTATAGAGCGATTATTTCCTTCTGCGACTACTCCTAAAATTTCTATACCCGTGTTAAAGAAGCTGTTGTGGAGGATGAGACGTATTAGGTATTCTCTGACAGTCGCCAATGTCACGGCTTTAGTTTCTGAATCAAAGGTATATCCAGAGCAGTTCCATTTAGTCTTCTTATAGTAGTATGGAGGAATCAGGAGGACATCATGCTCATGCCCTGTCTTATCCCATTGTGGAGCATCGTCTTTAATGGACGAAATACTGGAGGCATGCTCTAGTGAGAGCAGTAGTTGCCTAATGTCTCCAAGGTAAAGGACTCCGTTACTTTGTGCCCATTGACATAGTGCATTCCATTCATTATTGCATCTCTCACTTTCATCGTCTTTAGAAATTCCTCCAAGTAATATCTGTACGGTTTGGAGGATTGTGATTGGATCAAATCTTTTGAGATTTGAGCATTTTCTATCAGACATTTCAGATCAAGAGAGTTATCGGGCAAACAAGATTTTGCAATGCGTGACGAGCGCGCAGTACGGCGTCCAGGCTCCATTTGCTCACAGGCAATGATCGCTTGGAGAACGTCGTGGATGTCCATATCGTTGTTCACTGACGGGAAGGGGTAGTTACTGGTTAGTTCCGCAGGGTTAGACAGAGAAGAGGGCTTTTTGTTCCCCTTTTTCTATCTTTCCGAGGCAACACGGTATCTGTGGATTTATCAATTTGCAAGATATTTTCTTTTCATGAAGAGGTGAGTTGATGGATGTCCGCTTGGATTGTTCGAGTTGTTTTTAGTTGATTCCGCCGGACAAGTCTCCCCATTTGATACGTTATGAATTTGAGTGTGAAGGCGGGATAGAAACATTGATTCTCGCCAACTTGAAGGAAGTCCGCCCTCATGCGATTGTTGAGGAATGGACAAGCTGACGTTTTTTTCACAGTGCCTTTCCCTGCTGGGGGATCAGGAGTTTGTGATGGATTCCCCGGCGGCCAGGGCTTGCGAGTTGTGGTTTCCTTCCGTGATGCTGGAGGCCGTTTCCTATGGCCCGTGGTCGTTCGCTACGAAGGAAGCCGTGCTGGAGTGCCCGGAGGGGAACGGCCGGTTTCCGCTTCCGGAGGATTGCTTGAAGTTGTTGAAGGTGGAGGCCGGGCGCTGGCGCATGGCCGGCCGCGAGGTAGTTTGCGAGGAAGCCCCTTCCCTCCTGCAGGTGCGGTTTTTGTCCAATGATGTGGCTTTGGCGGAGATGCTGCCGGATCATGAGCCTTTGTTTGTGGAGGCCGTGAAGTGTTTGCTGGCTTCCAAGGTAGCAGCCACGGTGACGGGCAAGCCGCAGAATGTGAGCGTGTTTTTGGAGTTGTACAGACGTTACGCTTCCGACGCCCTGTATCACGATGTGAGCCAGCGCGGGAGCAATGACCAGCATCCGTTGAAGGATATTTTAGATCGTTCCATTTTGTAGGGTTATGGGCAGTATCGGTTCTTATGTGACGAACAGGGCCAACGCGAAGAGCGCGCTGGCACAGGGACAGGCGGCGCGGGATGCCGCGTATGTGAATGCGGCCAATACCGAGGCGGAGTCCGCTTCCGCTTTGCGTCTTGCCGCCGAGAATATGGCGACAGCCAGGCGCAATCAGACGGCCGCCACGGCTTCCGTGCGGGCTGGGCGGGGCGCTTCCGGGTTTACTTCCGAGGGAGCCGGCAGCCAGGCGGAGCTTGCCACAGCCGAAGTGCTGGAGAAGCAGATTTCCGATTTGTCCCTGGGCGCGGCGATTAGTGACCAGAGCAAGCGCCATGAGGCGGCAATGCAACGCTGGGAGGGGGATGCCGCATTGGTGAGCGCGCAGAATCAGGCGGCGGCTTATAAGTCCGCCGCTTCCGGGGCCCTGGTGTCCACAGGGCTTCAGCTTGGCGGGGCTTTAGTCGGCGGCATTGGCGCCGGAATGGGGGCTTTCGGTTCGACGACGGCCGCCCAGGGAGCTTTTGCCGGTTATAATCTGGGCGGTTTGGCCGGGAGCGTGTTTCCCGGGTCTACGGCGGATCCCCGCCAGGGGATGATGACGCTGGGGGCCTGGGCGGCGGGTCCGGAGAAGAGCGGGTTTTCTTTTTACGATTACCTGGGCGGCCAGAAGTGGAATCCTTACAGGAGCGTGTGGCGATGAATGCGTTTGATGCGACCGTGAGCGCTTATGCGGAGGTGGGACGGGATTTGTGGTCTGATGTGAAGGATTGCGCGTCCCTGGGGCTGGCGTTCGTTTCCCCGGATGAGGTGTGCCTTGCTTTGCCTGCCGAGAGGCTGGGGGAGATGTGTTTTCCTCCTGTGGATATGCCGGTTCTTCCGGAGAGGTGCTTGTTTGTATGGTGGGCGGCCGGGAAGCCGCGTGAGTTGGCCCGACTGGCCCGGCAGTTTTCCCGCAGAGGTTTTACGCATGTGGCCTGGCAACGGTTTTTGCGCGGGCCGAAGGTGCATGTTTTTTCTATTGATCAACTTATCAGTTTTTCGTCACGATGAGAGAGTTTCCTTTATACGGTGGGCCGTCCCTGCAGACGGCCAAGGCTGATCCCGGTGTCGCGGCACGGGCCGCCAATGGCGATCATGGGCAGGTGTTGGGCGCGTCCGTCCAGAAGGCCGAAGAGGCTGTTCAGGGGAGCGCGGAGGCGTTTGCCAGGATTTCCGATTTCGGGGAGATGCAGCGTCAGGAGGTGGAGTTGCGCCGCATCCGGGACGAGTCCGACGCGAAGTTTTCCAGGATGCTGGCTTTCGCGCCAGGCACGAAGGAGAGCGTTTTTGAGAAGGACGGTTCTATCCGGAAGGGCAAGCTGGACGATTTGGCTTACGAGTTCGGCCAGAAGATTGAAGCGCTGGGAGGCAGTTTTTTCCACCCGGAGAGCGCCATGAAGGCGGAGGCTGTCAGGGCTTCCGTACGGTCAAGTCTGCCGGAACGTTATTGGGGTTTGGCTGCCAAGCATCAGCTGGGCGTTGCCAGACAGGCTTTCGATACGAGTTTGAAGCTGGCCGAGGAGAAGCAGGATTGGGGCGGTTATGAGAGGTCTATTGATGACGCCGTAGCTTCCGGCACGATTTCACATGATGAAGGAGAGCTGCGTTTATTGAGAGGGAGGAAGAAGGCCGAACTCCATCATTTTGAGAACCTGGCCGCAACCAACCCGGATCTTGCCGCCGAGAAGATTAACCGCGGGGAGTTGGACGGGTATTTTTCAGCTGCCGAGCAGGATGAGATGATGCGGTCCCTAAGACGCCGGGATGACAGCAGGCTTACGGAGTTGATTGAGCAGATAGCTTCCCGTCCTAAATCAAAGAATGACAAGCAGGCCGTGACGAATGCTTTGTTGTCCGGTCCCCTCTATCAGGAAGAATTAGGGTTTCATGCGGTTTATGAGCGAGACGGGGATTACAGCGCATGCGCTCCGCAGATTGATTCTTTCATTTACCGGGTTGCGGATATGGTGAGGGCTGGAGAAGAAGGAGCCGATTTGGCGAGTAAGAAGGAAAATGTGATCCGTCTGTGCAAGCGTTACGGGAAGTCATCCGAGTTCCAGAAAGATATCTTGAACCGTATGGATAAGTGGGCGGGGAGGAAAGCAGATGTTCCGATGCTTAAAGTGAGTGATCGCTTCAAGGAAATGGAAGGAATGAAGCTTTATCGGCAGAAGGATTATGACAACTTGGTGGGAACTTTGGGGCAAGAAGCAGTAGATGCTTATCTACAATACTATCAAGCTAGTAGTAATTCCGGTCTGGAAGTGGAAGAACAAGATAAATGGACAGCAAAGTATAAAGGCAACAAACTGGAAGATATTGAGAAGAATCTTGTAGCCAATACTGAAAGAGTTGTGCGCGAGAGGTTTGAAGCGTGGTTCGAAGGATATAAGAACAGCCATAATGATAAGGATCCTTCCTCTGCTATCCAAGAGGATATGCTTGAAGCGATCTTGAGAAATGTGACAGGTCGGACTGATTTAATGACGGTTAAATACGGGAATACGTTGGATGAAGAAAGGCAAAAAACTCTGAATAAATGGAACGAGGATGATATTCGGAGGTTCGGGGCTGGCCCCAAATTATTAAGTGAGAGAGAGAGAAGAGGCATACTCCGGAAGGAAATTCTACGAAAGCCGGTTACTTTCCCTGCGATGATTTCCGTGGATACCGTGAATACGAACGCTCCTGCCGGTATTCTTCTGCCGGAGAGCATGAGGCAGCGGTTTGGCGACAACGTGTCCGGACTGGCCGCCCTGGTTCCCTCTTCCTCTTCTTCCCGCCGCGGGAAGCCCCTGCCCGTGGTGGGCTACACCAGGGGGAGTTCCCCCCAGATTACCCTGTCCGGCGCCAGCAAGCTGCGGATGACGTTTTCTTCCAAGATGGATACGAATGTGACGATTTCGCCTGCCAGTCCGGAAATGAGGGCGTTTTTCAAGCGAGAATATCCGGGGAGCCAGGATTGGAAGCAGGATGCCGGAGAGTCCAGGGTGCCTTCCGCCAAGCTGGGGGGACTGGGGCAGTACAGCCAGGCTTTTTATGATGCGGGAAGGAAGTACGGTGTGGATCCGAAGTTGTTGATGGCTATTGCCATGCACGAGACCGGCAGGGGGACGAGCGCCGCTTTCCTGCGGAAGAATAACGCCATGGGCATCAGCCCGAATGGAGGAGGCCCACGCGCTTTTTCCTCTGTGGAAGAGAGCATTGATTATGCTGCCCGCCTGTTGAGGAAACATTATCTGGACCAGGGGCTGACGACGATTGCCGCGATTGGCGGGAAGTACGCCCCGGCAGGAGCCGGGAATGACCCGCGCGGATTGAATAAGCATTGGGTCAGCGGCGTAAGCAAGTATTATAAATCATTTTAATATTGAACACATTATAAACATTTTTCACCATGAACGACGATTTTTCCTTTGACGGGGCCAATGCTGCGAACATGCCTCTGGATCTCTCTTTTTCCTCTCAACCTCTGCCGGAGGGCGAGGCTGCCACCGGATTTCACCTGCCGGAGATTACCCCGGCTCAGGAACAGGCGAAGGCGGATTCTCCGAAGTTGGTTGACGAATGGAAGCAGGATGTCCAGATGCTTGACGAAGGCGGATTGAATGGGCTGGAAGAGAGCGCCGGACTTGAAACCGGGAATTTCATGGATACCAAATCGGCCAATGAAGGTGTTTACGGAACTTTCCGTCCCAGTTTGACGGATATGGATTCTGTGCGGCACCAATGGAATGCAATGATTAGGGAAAAGGAAAGCCTAAAACGTGATCAGGAACGGAAGCGGCAAAATATGATCATAACTTTGCTGCGTGCGGATAAAAACGATCGGGAAGCAATCAATCGTATGGCGGAACATTGGGGAAGAGATTCTGTTTGGCGTCTTGAATCATCTAATGATGAAGAGCGTTCCTATATGCTGGGCATGCGTCTGGCGGAAGTCCTGGGAGATGGAGATAGTGATGCGGGATTTCAGATTTACAAGAATACTCATGATTTGTGGGGCAAAGGCATCATTTCCCCTGAACAGATATGGCAGGATTTCAGGGAACGAGGTAAGGATATCGTGGAAAGGGAAGACCGTCAGCGCGTGGAGCGAGAACGCAGGATCAGCGATCTCAATGGAGTGGTGAGCCGCTATGTAAGCGGAGAGATGGATTCTCTTTCCGCCGATGAGCGGATGGCGTTGTTTCATGCCGGGGTGAGTGTGGCGAGCATGGAGAAGGCCCGACGCGGAGTACGCCTCATTGAATCGTTTGAGCAGGATTCCAGGCTGTACAATGATGACATTGCCGATGATTTGTTTGGCGTCATTGGGAATGATGATGATTCCCTGATGATGCTTTGCAATTTGTTAAGAAACAGGTCCAGGAGCACGGCCAATGACCGGCTGGGCATGGGAGGCGCGGAAAAGAGGGCGGACGAGGCATATCGGGAGGTGATGGAGAATTCCAATCCGCTGGCAGCAGCTGTGGCAGGCCAAGCGATTTTGAACGCCAAGATGGTTTCCGGTGTGACCATGACCGGCAAGGTGGCGGGAGTGAAGACGAAACGTTCCCTGGAACGTGCCTTGCAGAACATGAGTTCCCATGAGGATGCCCGCATGAAAGCGGCAGCTTTCCAGATAGCTGTTGCCAAGGCCCGGCAGATGGGGCTATCCGACGAGGAAGCTTTTGAGATGGCAGGAGTCCAGGAGCAGGAGCGACGCGAATTGCAGCAAAAGCGCAACAGGTTTTTTTCAGCCCTGACTACCGCGCTTGAGGGGGGGGAGGACGACTATTTTTCCAGCGACGAGGCATCTTCATTGAGCAAGGTCGGCTACCACCTGGGCAGCATGACGGGGGACACGGCTCCCTGGTTTCTCCCCTACGCAGGGCCGCTCATTGGACTGAATACGTCCATACAAAGGCGGCGCGAAGAAGGGTTCATGCTGGGTCTTGACGTGGACGAGATTGAGAAACGCGCTTTCTGGTTCGGGGCGGCGGACACGGCGGAGGAGATGATCGGGTTTCACGCGTTGTTCAAGGCGACGCCTCTTTATAAGGGAGTCCGGAAGTTGCTCCGAACCGAGAAGGGGGCAGGAGTGAGGGCGCTTGTTTCCGGCAGTCCGGCGGCCCAGTATGCGCTGCAAGGTGTAGCCGGGACGGTGGAAGAAGGCATTTTGGAGCCAACGGCCGGCTATTTAATGAGGTCGGCCATCAATCCCATGCTGGACGACGAGCGCGGCAAGCAGACATGGGAACAGTACACCAGTGAGCTTTCCCAGATAACTTCCGGAGAACAGGGTCTTGCCCTCCTGGCATTCAGTTTTGGCCTGTCCGGATTGAATTATTCCCAGTTGAGCCGGGCTGCCAGGGAGTTCAGGCTTTCCCTGAAGAATTATGAAGCACTGGGAGGCACGGCCCAGGGGTATCTGGAAGCCAGGGAGGAAAAGACCGCCGAAGGTTTTTTGAATAAGGCTCTTTCCCATTTGCATGATTCCTGGATGGAGGATCCGCAGGCTTCCATGGAGCGGGCGAGCGCGGCTGCCGGAGAACGCCTTTCCGGGGAACGCATTGAGTCTTTGCGGGAGCTGGACGCGTGGCGGGCCGCCGAGGATGCCGGCATGGTTCCCAGGGTGGAGCCGGCGGAACAGGAGGGGATGTTCCGGGTGTATGCTCCGGCGCGCGGCACGGAAGCGCCGCGGGAGGATGCTTCCGTTTCCGGAGAGGGGCAGGAAGAGGGCGCCCCTTCCTACACGCTGATGGACGGCGAGCAGATGACGGCTTATTTGCAGGCGTTTGTGGATGCCGATATGGAACATGCCATTGTCGGGGCGCAACATTTGCTGGCCGGGGATGTGACCGTGGGCCAGGCTCTTGCCCAGGGGCGTTTTGACGCGGCGGAGGTGATTACGCGCACGGTGAGGGATGAACAGACAGGGGCCGAACGGGTGGTGATTGCCCCGGAGACGCTGGGGCAGATGAAGGCCCGCGCGGATATGGCAATGGCCGCTATCCGCGCCCTGGAGGCGGAGGGGGTGAGTTATGAGGAGGCCGCCGCCCGCATGGATGCTTCCCTGAGCGAGCATATTTCGCTGGGGACCCTTGTGCAGACATGGGAGGAAGCCCAGGAACGCATCAGGACGGAACAGGCCCGGAATCCGGAGTTTAAGGCTCCTGCCATGGATGCCCCGTTTTCCAACGCTTATGTGACGAAGGTGCGCCGGGGAGATACGTTCCGCCGGGTGTTGAGGTATGCCCGCGGGAGCGCGACGGTGGAGGATTTGATGGAGGAGACGATGGAACAGGCGGTCATTTCCTGGCAGGCGGAGCAGGGTTTGTCCTGGGACGAGTTCTGCGCGATGCTCCAGGAGGCGCAGAGGGTGATGAATGAGTTGTTTCCGGAGGCGCGGGGGGAGGAGATGCAGTTTATTCACCTGGACGCCGGGAAGCCGGTGACGGCTCATGACGCGATTGAGGCGTTTTCCAAGATCGGGCGTTCCCGCTGGCTGGCGGACGCGGTGCGGAGTACGTCCCTGCCCTCCTGGCTGCGGAAGTTGCTGAATCACCTGGTGAGGTTCCTGGGGTATTTTAAGGCGCGCGTGGAGCTGGGCGAGATGGTGCGCCAGGCGGAGGAACAGGGCGTGTTTTCCCTGCCGGTGCGGCAGGCCCTGGCGGTGATGCTGGATGCGGGGAATGCCCTGTACCGGGACCAGCAGGGGGATTTGATGGAGTTGTCCATGGAGCGGGCCAGAGCGCAGGCGGGGCTGGACGCAATGTTTGGCGCGGGCGTGGCGACGGAGGCCCGGACGCTGGAGGATGAGCTGGCGGAGAGCAAGGCGCAGGATGAGGAGCGCCGGCAGGAGGCCGAGGATGAGGCGCGGGCGCCGGAGAATTCCCCGGAGGCACAGGAGGCGCGGCGCGAGCGGGAGCAGGCCCGCGTGGAGGCGCTGGGCGAGCCGGATGGGTCAGGGGTGTTTAACGGGGCGTTTATTGAGGTTCAGGAGGGGGTGCGCCAAGGGTTTATTGAGAAGTCCCGGCTGACGCTTTGCCCGGATGTGCCCCAGTTTAAGCAGGGGGCGGATGAACAGACCGGGGTGGTGAATCCGATTGTGGGGGCATGGCAGCGCAATGCCGCGCCGATTTCCGTGTGGAGGCGGAAGGATGGCGCCCTGCAGGTGATCAGCGGCCGGCACCGTTTTAACGCCTGCACGGATGAGGATATTAATTGCACGGTGTATGATGAGGCGGCCGGGTTTGATTTGGATTGGGCGCAGACGCATGATGTGGAGAATAATATCCGGGACGGGCAGGCTTCCCTGTTTGAGATTGCCCGTTATGTGAGCCGGAAGCGTTTGACGAAGGAGGAGGCGGTGGAGAGGGGGATTTTCCGCAAGGGGCAGTCCCGCCGCGGGGTGGAACTGGGCCTGTACGGCTGTTCCGATTTGCTGGACGCGCTGGGGAATGAGCTTGTTTCTCCGGATGATGCCTGGCGCGTGGCGATGGCGTTCCGCAATCAGAACGAGGTGCAGCGGGCCGGGCTGCGTGCCCTGATGGAGGGGAAGAGCTGGCAGGCCGCTTTGGCCGTGATGCAGGTGGCCGCGAATATGGACCGCATCCGCGGGCTGGCGGAGGCGGCCGGGATGACGTTTGAGACGGATTTGTTCGGCAATTCCCACGCGGAGGAGTATTTTTCAAGGCTGGCCCAGTACGCCGCCGCCCGCGTGAGCGAGCTGACGAGGGAGATTTCTTCCATTAGCGGGGCGAGCAGACGCCCGGAGACGGCCAGGAAGTATGGCGTGGATGTGAGGGATGCCGCCGCGCTGGAGGCGGTGGTGAAGGATTTGAAGGCGCAGAGGGCCCGATGGCAGAATTTCGGCCTGCATGAGGATTTGATTAAGGAGGCCAATGACGCCGTGATGGTGGAGCTGGGGGTGAAGACGCGGGAGGAGGTGGACCGGGAGAACGGCGTTCTTCCTTTGGAGGCGCCGGAACAGGAGGCGGGTTCCGCCGATACGGGGATGTTGCAGCTTTCCCAGGATGTGAGCCGGATGCTGGACGCGGCGCTGACGAGGGGGGCCACCCCTGCGGAAGATGAGGCTCCCGCAGCGAATTTTTCCCTGGTGTCCATTTCTTCCGGGGATGTGGTGAGTTCCGCCGCCGGGATGCGGGCGAGGTTGAAGCCGTTGCAGGGCAAGGTGTTCGTCAATAAGAATACGGGGATCCAGGCCGTGATTGAGGCGCGCGTTTCCGGCAAGACTGTGGGCAAGGCCGGGGCTTCACAAATGTCCGTGGCGAATTTGAAGGCGCTTGGGTTTTCCGCGGAGGAGGCCCGGAGGGTTCATTATACGGCGGCCACCCGCATTCATGAGTTGTTTGAGAATGCGGAGGATGGATTTTTTGAAGAGGCGTATAAACAAGATGCCTCAAAAGCCGGAGCCTATCATTTTTTCAATACAGTAGATATTGAAGGGATAGGAGCGTTTGATGTTAATGTTACAGCAATCAAATACGTTAAGGAACAGGAAGGTAACGTTCTTTACACGCTGGAATTGACCATAGAAAACCCCGCCACTAGGGGAGCTGCTAGCCGGGAAGGCCGCCTACCTACACCCTTCAAGGACGGGGTTTCTACCCGTAATTTATCTTCTTACCGTTCTTTTGTCGAGAAGGAAAAGGCGGCTGTCAGGAAGAAGGCGGAGTCTGACGGGACGTTCATGAAGGCTCCGAATGGGAAGGATACGAACCTGACGGAAGACCAGTGGCTTTCCGTGCGCACGGAGGCGTTTAAGAGTTGGTTTGGCGACTGGGAGAATGACCCGTCCAATGCCTCCAAAGTAGTAGATGCCAACGGTGAGCCGCTGGTGGTGTATCATGGGACGCCGCATGAATTTACGGTATTCAATAAGAATGCCGAACATGTTCACGATGCAGGATATTATGGGAAGGGGTTTTATTTCACGTTCCAGAATAGCGAGTATTTCAAACCACAAATCGCCCGTTCCGAAGCTGGATATTATGGGAACCGCATTATTTCTGCCTTCCTTAATATAAAAAATCCGTTCGATTTTTCGAGCTTGCTTGAATATCAGGGAGAATCCATTGATCTGATAGGGACTCAATCATTTGCTTTCCTGTACAATATCGCCAAAAAGTTTCCTGAATTGGAAGGAGTTGTAGAAATGCCCGGCAACGGAAGATGGATTGATGGTTCATTCGTGACTAATGAAAAAGAGTATTCCTTTCAAGAGTATGTAAATCTTGTAGAAAGCATTCACGATAGATTGACTGTACAGAAAGTAAATGATCGTGGTGAGGAAAAGCTTTATATTCAGTATTGGGATGGCAAGTCCTGGCATGAATATAAAGATAAAGAGGACGGCAAGACTTATCGCTACAAGGAGACTGTTACTATTTATCGGAACGTAGAACCCGATTTGATTGAAAACATGAAGAAGAATGCAGTCTTTGCCGTTCTGGAAAAAGTGTATGGGATGGACGGTTCCTATAGTCCGGAAAAAATCATGACATGGAATCCGGAAATAACGGAGGCTATTAAGGCGCATGGACATGATGGCATTGTCCAGTCTCCTTCCGGGGATGAAGTTGTAGCCTTTGAACCCACGCAAATTAAATCGGCCACGGACAACCGTGGAACCTTTGATGCGGCAAATCCGGATATTACGTTTTCCATTATTGGGGAGAAGGCAGAATCTTTCCAGGAGTACCACAATAACGGCCTTTCCTACACGGATCCGGCGGACGGGAAGCGGAAGGCGATTATTGATTCCCGCGGGGTGCGGTTGAGGAAGGAGCACGTCAGCGTGAGCGAGGGGGGGCATGTGAATGTTTCCCTGGCCGCGGCCCTGGATTTTCCGGAGTTGTTCCGGGCCTACCCGGAGCTGCGGAGGCTGCGGGTGGATTTTTACCGGGACAGCGGGAGCGGCACGGGAGGGTTTACCGATCCGCGGGAGCATTATATTGCCGTGAATGTGGCACGGGGCGGGAAGAACGCGCCTCCCGGCATGGTGCTGGATACGATTTTACACGAGGTGCAGCATGTGATTCAGGGGTATGAGGGGTTTGCCCAGGGGGCCGGGAGCATGAGCCGGGAGCAGGCGCTTGCTTATCTGGGCGGGAGCATGGGCCAGCTGGCGGGCCGGGACGACGCCTGGGCGAAGGAGGCCCTGCCGCGCCTGGAACGGATGAGGCAGGAACTGGAGGCCGGGACGTTGCAGCCAGCGTTTGTGTATGTTTTTTCCCACGGGGAGCAGGAGGCGCGGCTTGCCGGGAGGTTTGAGAAGAATAGCGAGGGCGTGGTGATGAGCGGCCTGAACGGGTTCCGCCTGCTGGACGCTCCGCAGTTTTCGATTCCGCTGACGGGGAATATTACGGAGCTTGGCGGCATTACGTTCGGGGCCGGGAGGTTTGGCCGGATGGCCGACAGGGTTTTGGCTCCGAACGGGGATTGGCTTTACGATGAGATGGTGTTCAGGATGCGGGCCGCCGCGCAGCGGTCCGTGAATAAGCTGAACCTGTATGAGACCGGAGACCGGGAGCGCGGCCTTGAGCTGCTGGCGGAGGCGCAGGAACTGATTGCCACGGTGGAGCGGTTTCTTCCCCATACGTACGGGTTCGGGTTGGAACCTTACAAAATCTGGCTGAATGTGTTTTCCCTGCTTTACGGGAATAGCGGGAAGATGGCGCCGGATGAGGCGCTTTCCAGCGCGTTGAGCGCGATTCCCATGGAGAAGTGGCCGGAGATTATGGCGGGAAGTGTGATGAAGCATTTCTGGGGGTATGTAAAACAGCATGAGACGCTGGGTCCCGTGTGGGAGGGTAAGATGAAGGAGTTTGAGGAAGAGGCGAAATTTACCGAAGCCGGGGAGAAGGCCGCGGAATTGGATAAGCGCCGGTGGGAGTTTTTTATAGCGAATGGCGCGGAGTTCCTGGAGAAGTACGGGCAGGTGAAGGTGTACCGCCTGATTAGCAAGTTCATGGCCCGCGTGGTGGAACAGATTGACCGTTACCGGAAGGACCGGACGCTGGGGCGCATCCGCCGCGTGGCTGCGTCCGTGGCTCCGCGGACGAATCCGAAGGGAAAGCCGCTGCGCGGGAAGATGGACGCGGAGAGTTACCGGAGGCTGGAGAGGTGCTTGCGCCTGCTGGAGATGACCGAGAGCCAGTACGATGAGTTTTTCCAGAAGAATTTTCCGGAGGATGCCGAAGAGGGGAAGAGGTGGGAGGATCTGGCCCCGGATGCGCTGGTGCTGGTGACGCTGCCCGACGCGGAAGGGAGGCTGGAAGAGGTGGCCGTAACGCAGCGGGAGTTTGAGGTTTACGCCTGTTATGAACGGATGGACGTGAATACCGCGGAGAAGTGCGGCGCGACCCTTGGAGAATTGATTGCCACGACCCGCCATGCCTGGGAGAACGCAGCGGAGAAGAAGAAGATGGAGGTTGCCGCCATGGCCGCCCCACTGCTGCAGGCCACCGGGAATTTGGATGATAACAGGATGGCAACGTTCCGCCGGAAAGCGAGGCTGCGGGCTTTGCCGAAGAAGCCCCTTTCCCTGTTTGATTATCTGATGAATTTTAATCAGTATATGCAGGCGCTTTCTTCCGTGGGGCCGTTTGCCGGGATTGCCCGCCAGTTTGAGGAACGGGCGGCGCGGTTTAATGTGCAGCGGCAGGCGAGCGAGAAGGAGATGCTGCGTTTTGTGCACAATACCGTAGCGGAGATTGCGGGGTCCGCGGACCGGTATGATATTGCCGAGTGGATTTATGAGGGGCGCATGAAGCAGGATACGGGGATTTCCGTTGTGGAGCGGGAACCGGATTGGAACAGGAAGGCCAACGCCCTGTACCGGGAACGCCTTCTTCATTTGCTGCGCCGGAAGGTGAAGTCTCACGGGCTGGAAGCGGTGCAGCTTTATTTGAGGGAGTTTAAGCTTTCCGAGGATTTGAAGAAGGAGGTGAACGCCCTGTTCGGGCACCGCCGCAAGGAGATTTCCGCCAAGCAGGCGAAGAAGGCATTGGAGCACATGGAGCGCGTGTTTACGCAGAAGGAGTGGGAGCGGTACGGGGACCAGAAGGTTTTTGTGAGGGAGCGGGCGGAGATGCTGCGTTCCAGGACGAAGTATGCCAAGGAGGGGTATCAGCCGAAGAGTTTCCGGCTGGATGGCCTGTCCCGGATGGAGGCGGCGTATCTGGTGCTGTTGTCCGAGCAAGCGGATTATACCGAGGCCCTGGCGGAACGCGGGTTTGACGCGGAGGTGATGGACCGGCTGCGCGGGTTTGCCGGGGATGAGGTGATGCGGTTTGCGTATGCTTTACGGGAGAAGCTGAATGAGCGAAGCGGACAGGTGCAGGAGATGACCGAGAGGCGCTACGGCACGCCGTTTCCGCTGACGGAGAATTATTTCCGGGCGTTTTTCGATGTGACGATGGAGGCGATTGATAAGTCGATTGCCGATGCGGCGTCTTACGGGGAAGCGGCCACGGGCGGGAAGTTCGGGTTGATTCACGCCCGCCGGAAGCATCAGGCTCACCTGGATTTGGAGATGGATGTTTGCACGGCGTTTATGGCGGCCATGACCGAGCAGGATCTTTACCTGTACGGCTCCGAGATCAGCCGTGATTTGCGGGCTTTGCTGAATTTCAAGGGCGAGGACGGCGAGGCGGGCCGGAGCCTGGAGGTGCTGCTGGGGCGGGATGCCGTGGGCAAGCTGATGGCCTGGGCGGATGCGTTTGACCGCGCCGGGGCGGAGAGTATTCGCGGGCACCTGGATATGAACCGCCTGATGAACCGGCTTTCCGGCGCGGCGGCGCGGGTGCTGCTGGCCGGGCGCGTGGGGACGCTGACCAAGCAGGTGACGACGGTGATTAACGCGATGTATGCTTCCGACGAGATTGGCCTTGACGAGTGGCTGGGGGCCGTCCGCCGGTATCACGCCGGGAAGCTGGTGAAGCCTGTACGCGAGATAGAGGCCCTGCCGGAGCTGGACAGCCGCGACAAGACGCGGTTCAGCGCCACGCTGGCTGCCATGGGGGCCGATGAGGCCGGGCGCCGGGTGTCCCGCCTGGAACGCTGGAACCGGGAGGGGATGGATTTGCTGGAACGGGTGGATATGAAGGGGAATGCGATTTCCGCGGCTATTTTGTACGATGCGGTTTACCGGAAGATGAAGCGTGAGACGCCGGACGCTGCGGAGGCCGAGCTTGACGCGGCCGCCATGGCGGAGGTGCGGCGCTCCCTGTCCCGCAAGGGTCAACCGATGACGCAGTTGCAGAAGTCCCTGGCCGCGCAGCACCGGACCTGGATGCAGGCGGGGATGTTGTTCCTGGGCGGCGAGTCGATCAATACGATGGGCAATGTGTTTTCCCTGGCCCGCAGCGGGCAATGGGGGAAGGCCGGGTTGATGTGGGTTTCTCACGGGGTGGTGCTGGCCCTTCTGAATGGGCTGCTTAATTTCATGACCGATGACGAGAAGCGCCGCCGGAAGCGGGAGTGGTGGCACGCCCTGTTTGATGTGGTGATGGGGCCCGTGATGGGGCTCCCTGTCGTGAGCGGGCTGGCTGGCGAGGGGGTGAGGCAGCTTGCGAAGCTGTGCGGGTATCATGCTTTTATGCCGGGGAATAATTTGCTGGTGCCTTTTTCCAATGCGGCGGATATCGGGAAGGCGTTTTCCAACGCCTGGAAGGTGTTTGACGGCAAGGAACGGCCTTGGGAGGATGACGCCCTTTCTTTCCACGAGCTTTTACGTACTGCGGCGGCGGGGACGGTGGCGTTTTCTCCGCGGACGACCAAGGGGGGCGCCGCTGCGGTAGGGGCTGCCCTGACGATGGCAGCGTTGCTGAATGTGACAGAGTTTGCCCTTAAAACAGTCCGCAGCGTTCAGGAGAACGGAGCGGATTGGGATAAGTGGGTTGGGAGTCAGAAGTAGCTAAGTCTTTTAATTGGAGCGTTTACCCCAAAATAATTTTATGATGCCCCTTTGAATAAGGAAGGCTGGAAGCAAATTAAGAATAACGACTCCTATTTCATTCAAAGAAAGAAAAAAGAAGATTATTTGTTTATTTATGGTTCTATAATCCATATTTTCTGGACGGAAATATTCAAAAATGAAAAGGATGTTCCCGGGAAGAGTATATGTGTTGGTAATGAGTTGGTAAGCATGCCAACAACCTGAAACAAGAACCCAAGCAATAGATAGGATAATGAAGGATACGAACCGACCAGGTTTCTTTTTTTCTATAGGAGCGTCATCATCGTTCATAGACATGTCCGTACGCTATCCATTTTTTGGACAAAGAACAACAAAAAAACTCCTGACCCGAAAGCCAAGAGGCAAAGCTATTAATGAAGAGATAAAAAAATTAATTGTATCAAGATAAAGCCAAATTTTAAAATAGTCAATTGTTTGGTTTTCATATCGGCATTTGAACCGACATTTGAATCGTGTTTTTAATATCTGAAATTATTTTTTCTGTAAGCCCTTTTTCACTATAAGGAATAATATTTTTTCTATATTCTAAATTTTCAATTAGATCATAATTAAGATAGTGCCAAAAAAAATCTACAGCCTTTGATTCTTCTTCTGTAAATATTCCAAATATCACATCTAAATAATTTTGTATTTGCTCTTCCGATAAATGTTTGTTTTTTAGAATTAAGTCCGTTGTAATATACAGAGATTTTATTAGAGGTGTTATTTTAGGAATAATTTTTTTGATTGTATTGTCTATAATAATTATATTGTATTTATGGTCTTTATAACATTCAAATGCATAGTCCCCAATAATTTGTAAAATTAAATCTAATGAATTTCCTTTATTTTTTGGATTATACTCATACTCTATTAAAATGTTATTAATATCTTTTTTAAGATTTACTATGTTATTGAATAGATGAAAAAAGAATGAATTAAATTGTTGTGTTTCAATTAATTTATTTTGAGTTTCAAATTCATCCGACTGTCGTTTTAATTCCTTGCGCTGTAACTCCAAGTCCTTTCTTTGTAAAAGAATAGTAGCAATAAGACCAACAAAGGCTAATCCTGTAAAAAGAGTGTTTAAGACGCCATATTGATCTCCAAATCCACCAGCACATGTGGGTTGAGAAGTTCCTGTGAGATATGAGAGAATAGGACTGAAGAAAAATGTAAGTATAAAAACTATAAAAGAGATTCCAACAATCCACCAAATTTCGGATTTCACTTTCATTTTTCTACTATTCAAGCTTTCTCCCACTTGTCCAGGGTTTCCACGTATAGAGCGGAGATTTTGCCGCCGTCCATTGGTTCGATGTCTCCGAAGGCAGGGTTGATGGGATGGAGGGTGTATTCCATTTTGCCGGTTTCCGGGTTTTTCCTGCGGACCAGTTTTTTGAGCGTCACCCCGCGTTCATCATGGTATTGAACAATGGTTCCGGGTTTGGGGATGGGGGGGATGGTGTATTTTTTCATGATGACTACGGAGCCGTCCGGAATGGAAGGTTCCATAGAGTGGCCGTTCACGCGCAGCAGGTATTCCCCTTTTTCCAGTTCACGGTATAGCCGGATGTCCTGCGGGATGGTGTCTCCATCCGCCAGGTTGCCGGCGGCAATGTTGCCGATGATTTGTCCCTGGGCTTCCAAGGAGGGGGCTGTAAATGTTTCTACTGGGGTAAATTTCTTACGGGCGGCTTCTTTTTCTTTGGCGGCGTTTTGAAGGGCTATATCCGCAAACTCTTTGAGCGCGTTACGGAAGGCGCTGTTGATAAATTCCATGAACGTTTGCTGGGTGGCGGTCATGGCTGCGCTTATTACCTCCCATTCCTCGTCCGTGAAATCAATCTCCACTTGGGGAGGAATGGGGGAAATTTTATCCGTCATGAGACGCTGAATGATGAGAAGGGCTTTTGAGGGAACTTCCCGTGATACGCTTAGCCAGTTGTTTAGCGTTCTTTTGTCAACCCCACATTGTTCTGCGAGCCATTCGCGGGATTTTCCAGAGTCCTTAAGCCATTTTTTAATGTCTTCCTTGGTCGGCGTCATACGTTGATAATACATCATTTTGGTGATTTGTCAATAATCGCTTACGAAATAAAATCACTATACGGTGATTTTATTTCTTGCAGATGATAACTGTTTGGTGTATTTGTGAGTCATCAAACGTAACACGCCATGTACTCAATCATCAAATTCAGCGAAATGGAGGACGGCATCAAGAACTGTCTGCTGGCCTATGCCGAGCAAGGAATACGTCCCAAAGAAGTAATGAAGTCCCTTCTTATCCGAGAAGCTCAAAGGCTTGGGTTTGTACTAACCCCGGCCCGCGATCTCCCCCGTCCGAAGAACCCCAAGAAGCCGGCGGCATGAAGTATGGTCCCATCGAAACAATCCTGGCTACTCCTGCAATGAAAGAAGAGTTGCAACAAAAAGGACGTATAGAAGTGCTCTGTTCCGAAGGTTTTCAAACACTTAGAGCAGTAAAAGAGCAAACTCCATTCTGGATGGATGGAATCTATGTGCGGGTCATTGCCCGTAATGAGAGAGCTACGGTAGTTCTACTGGAGGAGGAGTGTGTTTCCGTTCCTTCGACTGGTAGCGATGTTGGAACAAAAAGTGTTCACCTACAGTAGATTTAATTTCAATAGTTTCCAGATGGGTAACAATTTCATGGAACTGTTCATGCGAAATGTAGATAGGGTAGTCATGGTCGGTAGTGATGATATAGCAACAGCCCACATATCCTTCAATTGCGACAATATGATCAATATTGACATAACAGAATACTCCGGGTTTTCCATCGGAATACCTGCCACCATTAAGACCTTCCTGTAGTTTTATGAATTTAGGCATAACGGAATAGTAGCCTGACAGCTTTCATCTTCAAGAATAATGAGCCGGCATGCGCATGAATTTAGGCAATACGAGCACATTCAAAGCCAAGACGTTACATTGGCAGGCTCTCCACTTTTATTTAAGTAATAACAACCAATATTAATCACTAACAAATAATCAATGATGAACTGGACTGAATTTATTGTTGTCACGATGCTCAACCTGGCAGGCTACTTGTCCGCGTTGATGCTTGGTATCAGCCTAGGAGAGAAACACATCATACGCCAGGTAAACAGAACCCTGGAAGAGATGAGAAAGGAGCGGGCATGATTGTCGAATACGATAACGAGGATCGGTGCATCCGGGTGAATGGAGAATACGTCGCCATCCGGGAAGCGGAGGGCCTCATGGACGATTTGACGCTGGCGATTGACCAGTGGGAAGTGGATCACGCCGCGCAGTGCGATAACCCCGACGGACACTACGACGACTGACATGGAAGAAGCCCTTATCGAAGAATTGAAGCTGCTCGGCTGGCACGAGCTTTAATAATGAAAATATTATGACCTACCCTGAATCAGAGTTTTACGACTGCAAGACCTTGGCCCTGATGTACGATTCCGACCGGGATGTGATCAAGCGGACCGTCCATGAGTTGAAGGACAAGGGGCATGTGATCGAGATCCTGTACTGGGGCAAGCAAGGGAAGATGAAAGTACACGGCAAGCAGTTCCGCCGGGCGTTGCTCCGTGAATATGGAGAAGGAGGAATGAGTAGATGAAGACCTTGTTCCAATTCCTGGCAGGAGGAGCCTGTGGTCTTTCCGCTGTAAGCCTGTTCTGGCTAGCGGTGGAGCTGGATAACGCCGAGCTGCAGGCCGGCAAGAGTCCGCATTCCGGGTTTTGCCCGGAGTCTCCCTCCCCCATGAAAGCTTTTGACGGTTTATCAAAACCGTCCCGCCCTCACGGCATGAGGAAGCAATAACCAATAGAATAATAATGGACAATACCAACACCGAAGAAAACAATGCGCAGCCCTGCACGCCCGACGAAGCCTGCTGCTGCGATACCGCTGCCGAACAAGCGCCCGTTACCGTGGAGATGATCGAAGAAGCGTATAACCGCCTGGAAGAGCTTGTGAATCAGTGTAAGACCCCTGTCCTGCTGCATATCAAGATTGATAAGGGTGAAAGAGTAAACAGCAGGACTTCTACCTGCAAAGCTGTCACGGGAATGGCCGGCGCACAAAGTACGGAATGGCTCGCGGCTCGCGGCTACTTGGCAGCCTCCGGAAATTGTTTCTCCGGCAATCCCGAAATTGTCTCTTTGGGCGTGAAGCTTGCTTTTAAGGATGCCCACAGGAGAGCTGGCGTAAATCCCATTGCCGCCATGCTCGGAATCGCTGGCTGCGAGTGCGAGGAGTGCCAAGACTGATTCAGTTGGCCGGGGCCAGCGCCAACTGGTCCCCGGCCTGTTACCAAAACCCAAGCATGAGTAATAATAACATGAATACCAATACTACAAACGAACTTTCCAATCAAGCGCCGGGCAATCCGTTTGCCGTTCAGGCTTCCGCCGGAGGCGGGGCCCTGGCTGCCATGACGAGCAATGCAGCCGTTACTTCCGTGCTGGCCTCCATTTGGATTGCCAAGCAGTTTCCGCGGGATTTGGCCGAAGTGACGGCCCGCATGAACCAGGCTTGTTCCCGGCTGACGCTGGCGCAGTCCGCCACGTATGCTTTTCCCCGCGGGGGAACGACGGTGGAGGGCCCCAGCATCCGGTTGGCGGAGGCGCTGATCGGGGCCTGGGGGAATGCGGAGGCCGGATGGAAGGAGGTTGCCCGGCACTGGGATCCAAAGGGAGCGGACGGCAAGGGCTGCATGGTTTCCGAGTGTGTGGCGTTTTGTTTTGACAAGGAGACCAACGTGAGGAGAGAGATTTCCTTTTCGGTTCCTCATACCCGAGATAAAGCTGAAACTGATGCCAGAGGGAAGAAGACGGGGAAGATGTTGCGGGTGCCGCTGGATAGTGAGCGCGATATTTACGAGCTTTGTGCCAATATGGCTTCCCGCCGCATCCGCGCCTGCATTTTACAGGTTCTTCCCGGGTGGCTGACGGAGGAGGCTTTGGCAGTGACGAAGAAGACGCTGGAGAATGGCGATTCCCGGCCTCTGGCGGATATTATCCGATCTTTGGAGGCGAAGTTCCGGGAGTACGGCGTTTCCCGCGCGATGCTGGAGGCGAATTTGGGGCACAAATTGGAGGAGACGACCATGCCGGAGGTAGTGAAGCTGGGTAAGGTGTTTAACAGTATTGCCGACGGGATGGTTCGGGTGAAGGATGTGTTCCCGGATGACGACCAGCCCGCCAGGGAACCTGCCCTGCCGAAGACTCCTGCGTCTGCTCCCGCTTCCAAGGCGTCTGCCAGGACGGTGCAGGCCCCGCCGCCTGCAACCGCTCCGGCGCCGGTAGACGGTATTCCCGGTCTGGATGTGCCGGAGGATGTGCCTTCCTTTGGTTCTTTTGAGCATTAACCCCTGACCTGTTGACGATGATGGACGCAATGGAAATGGTCAAAGACGAACGGCAGGGGCGGCCCAGCGCGAGCGGGATGCAGCGGCTTTTCCTCTGCCCCGGGTCCTGGCAGGCGGAGAAGAAGTGTCCCGTGGACGATGAGAGCGAGGACGCCGCCCTGGGCACGATGCTGCACGCCTGCATGGAACATGGAACGACGCCGGAAAATCCGGAGGATGCCGAAGCCGTGGCCTGGTGCCGCGAGATGGAAAACGCCCTGTGCAAGAAATATCTTGGTGAGGAAATTCGTTATGCTCTTGTTTGGCGGGAAAGTCGGGTGTTTGAGCGAGTAGACCGCCTGTTTTCTGGAAAGCCGGACATGGTCGCAGTTAGAGATTTCAAAGCTTTAGTGGTGGATTATAAGTTCGGCCGCCTGCCTGTGGCGGCTGCCGAGTGCAATTTGCAGTTGAGCGCCCTGGCTGTGCTGGTGATGGATATGTTTGACGAGGGGGATATAGACGAGGTGTTTGTGTGCATTTTACAGCCTTACGCGAGCCGGAAGGAGCCTGCCGTATGCCGGTACACCCGCGAGAGCGTGGAGCAGGCGCGGGCGTTTTTCCGGGCCTGCATTGAGCAGGCACAGGATGAGCACGCCCCGTTGAAGCCCAGCGAGAAGGCTTGCCGGTATTGCCGGGCCCAGTCTTCCTGCCCGGCGGTGAAGCTGGCTTTGGTGCAGGTGACGTCCGGGGATTTGACAGCGGCCTGGGAGGAATGGTCTCCCGAAAAACGGAGGGAAGCCTACGATCTTGCCAAACTGGCGAAGCGGTGGGCGGCTTCCGTGGAGTCCAAGGTGAAGGCGGATTTGAAAGCCGAGGTGGAGATTCCCGGCCTGAAATTGTCTCCCGGGAAGAAGGCGTTTACGGTGACGGATCCGGCTGCGGCTTTTCAAATTCTTAATGGATTGTTTCCTGATGCCATCACGGCGGCGGCGTTCTCTTCTTGCTGTAAAGTAGGGATTTCCGACCTGGATAAGCTGGTGCATTCCGTTCGGAAGGCTGCGGATGCCGGCGCCAAGGTGGCCGAGTCCAGGGATTGGCTGCGTAAGACGCTGGCCGGATGCGCGGAAGTGAAGGTTTCTGACGGTTCCGTGAAGGAAGTGGAAGGAGGTGCGGCATGATGACTACATTGACCATTACCTTGCCCCACACGCCGCGGGAACTCTCGCCTAACGCCAAGACTCCCCTCACGCAGAGGGGGGCCATTGTGGCAAACAAGAAGAAGGTGTCTGCCAAACAACGTGCCCGGACGATGGCGTGGGCAATCACTTGGGAAACCCTGAAGGGGCAGAAGTTTGTACCCACTCACTACCGGGTAATCTGGTATTTCAAGGGAGACCCGCCCGATGATGATAATGTCCTGACGCGCTGTAAATATTATAAGGACGGGGCGTGCAAGGCCATGAAGATTGACGACGGCCCCCTGCGTTGCCTGGGGATTGACCGCGTACATGATCTTACCCGCGCCGGACAGGTGGAAATCGTGTTTGAAAGGAGGGACGATGAAAACGCTTAGATGCCCGCTGTGCGGAGGAAGTTTTGAACTATTTGAAGAAGGGGCGAATATCTACCTTTACCAGTGCTTAGATTGTCCTTTAGCTTCGTCGGTATCTTATACAGAAAAAGGTGCATTAGAAAATGCAAAGGAACTTATCTCCAAGTTCCCGCCTATCATGCGGTTAAATCAAGGTGATAACGTCCTGATATGGCTAAGTGATGACATATATACAGTGCTTGGTACGGATTTAGAAGCTGGAAAAATACATCTCCAAGACGTGTATGGTGATGCAGATAGTTACTATCCTACCAACATCAAAAAATGGCCGTGGGAATTCGAACAGAAAGGAGGGGATGAATAATGAAACGGAACCCTCACATCATCGTCCAGCAGGTCTGCCCCATGAAGAAAACCGACGATGGGAAATATGAAGTTCAGGCCGCGATTGTGCACCACAAAGGGATTATCGCCCGCTATCGCATGGAGTACCCCACGAAACGGCATGCCCGGTGGGCGCAGCACCTTATTTGCACGGCAAGGAATCATACCCGCAGGCGGGTATTTGGTGAATTAAAGGCTATCATTGATGGAAAGGTGGTACATAAAGATGTTTGACCTTGCACAGCTTATAGTTTTTTTAGCCACTATTGCCGCATTTGGGTATTACCTTCATCTGGCGGGCAAGTCTAAAGGATTTCTCGAAGCAATTGAAGTTTTTTTAAAACAAATGGAGGAAGAAAATGAAACTGACGCCTGAACAGAAAGCACTCATCGCCTACGTGAACGCCGTGCAGGATTGGAAGCATTTCCTCGATTTATACAGGCGGCACACTTGCATCTCCGACCCCGCCCGCCGCCACAAAATCCGGGAAGGCGGCAACCTCCGGAACCTCTTGGAACAAGACCTTGCCACAGAACACGACAACCTCATCCGTGACGCATGGCAGAAGCGTGCCGCGTGCAGGGCATGGATGATACCGAGTCATGAACGAATTTGCGAGAACTGCGCTTATGAGAGCACGCATCCATGCGCAACGCCGTGCAGTGAGTGTTTCCGGTTTCCTTTTACGCCGGCTTATGAGGGGTTTAGTGACAACTGGGAACCAAGAAAGGAGGACAGTAATGATTAACATCCTCTTATCCGTCAGGCAGCCTTTCTCCAGGAAAATTCTGTCCGGCGAAAAGAGCTGGCAGTATCTTACCCCGGATCAGACAGCAATTTTAGAAAGGAGGGGGAATCATGAAATACCTCTTTGAAATGCCGCCCCGTGACCTCAGCCGGAAACCCTATGCCGCGGGACTTACTCCGGAAGCGGATGCCTGGGCCAAGGCCAACCGGCACCGGATCGGAACGCATAGGTCCAGTTGGTGCAGGCCGCAGTATTCCGCATTTGTCGGTAACATCGACATGATTGCGGAGTTATGCACCCTGTATGATGACTACGGCCTGATTGCCTACGGCAACACCAAGGGCGCCGCCGTCCAGCAACTTTACAACAATCTCCAAATGCGGAAAGCCACTGTGGAAGACGCCCTGCGGTTTTTGCTGGGCCACCTGCAAGATCCGAAAGATGCCAAAAAATACGCTGCGACTTTTGGTCTTGAAGAGGCGGCGGACGGAAAGGAGGGGGAGTGAACACGAGAGCACCCCGTAAAAGGGCTCTGGCCCGGTATCTTGGAGGCAAAAACCGCATTGCCCCCTGGATTATCAGCTTTTTCCCGCATCACAAAATTTATGTTGAACCGTTCGGAGGTTCCGCCGCCGTTCTCCTGAATAAGCAGCCCGCCTGGATGGAGGTCTATAACGACCTTTATGACCGGATTGTGAACTTTTTTGAAGTGTTACGTGATCCAGAAAAATCTGAACGGCTGGCCAGCCTGTTGGAATTGACGCCCTACGCTCAAACGGCCTATGACCGGTCATTTGAAATCGCTGAAGACCCCGTGGAAGATGCTCTCCGCTTTGCCGTCAATAGTATGATGAGCTACGGCGGAGGAATCCACAAACCAGGTTTCAAGCGCAATGGCTTACTTCGCACAACACCCTATCCGCAGACATGGCGAGAATATCCCGACATAGTGCGGGAATGCGCGGCGGAACTCCGGCGCCGGAACATTGAGATCAACAACATGGACGCCCTGCAGGTCATGTCCCGGTACGATACGCCGGACACGCTGCATTACGTTGACCCGCCCTATGTGCAGTCTTCGCGCAGTAGCCGCATGAGGTACGCCCACGAGTACGACAACCAAGACCATGAACGGCTTCTTGTCTTTTTGAAGACCTTGAAAGGCAAGGTTGTTCTGTCTGGCTATGATTCCGAGCTTTATTCCTGCCACCTTTCCGGCTGGCGGAAGGAGTGCAAGGTGGCTCATGACACCGAGGGCGGCAAAAAAATCGAATGCCTGTGGATGAACTACAACCCCCAACTGACGCTTTTTTGATATGCCAACACGATTGATCAGAGATGCTATTTTGACATCAGGGCGCGTCGCCTCCCTTTCGTGGGAAGCCGAGGTGTTCTACCGACGTTTGCTGTCCCTGGTGGATGATTACGGCTTATCCGATGCCAGACCCTCCGTTCTTCGTTCCGCGCTCTACCCCCTCCAGCTTGAGAAAATGAGTGAGTGCAATGTTCAACGCTGTCTTGCCGCGTGCGAGACGGCGGGGCTCATTCTGCTTTTTACCAGGAATGGTAAATCATTTTTGATGGTGCGGGATTTCGGGCAATCGCTCCGGTCTGCCCCAAAGTATCCGTTGCCAGACGGTTACAAGGCCATTCAGACTGGAAAAAGCAAATACCAGTTGGTAACACCTGATGACGATTGTTCGCAACTGCAAACAGATGAAAACAGTTGTTCGCAGTTGTGTACTTATGCGGATGCGTATTCGGATGCGAAGACGAATAAACAAGAAAATAATGCAGGGGGATATAACACGGTGGTTTGTAGCGAGCCGCCCACTGATCCTGCCTCCCCTATCCCGAACCGGGAACGCTTGAACGACGTCCGGGGGATGCGCTGCGCCGACAACCATGCAGACCTGGAAGCTTCTCCCGGTGCTGCCCGGTTCATGGCTGCCACCCTTGCAATCAACCCATCCTGGTCCCGGACTTTGCCAACCGCCCTTGAGCAGGCCGCCGCGCTTGAGGCGTACCGGTCTGCGCAGGGGCGGGTGACGCCGCGGGATATGGAGATGCTCAAGGATTACTACGCCAGCGGCTTGACGCATGACCGGAGTAACAAGGCTTTTTGGCGTCCGGACAGCCGCAAGAAGTTTTGGGAGTGCTTCGGCGACGTTTTGACGCATGCCGACAGGTGGGCTAAGGAGACGCGTTGGAAGCCGGCAGCATCCCGCAAGAAGCCGAAGCCCGAAGAACCACGGCAGCCGGAAGGGCCCGTTGTGGATACCGACACGGCGGCGGAAGAACTGCGGGAATGGAGAAAAGAATTAGGATTGGGAGGTGATGAATGAAACAGGAATACAAGAATCTATTGAGGAACATCATACATCGGAAAGTGAGTCCGTCGCAGCTGCTTATTCTGATGGAAATCCGAGACCATCCGGGCAGAATGTCGCGGGAGATTGCCACCCGTTGCCATTTGGATCCCAGTAATGTGTCTCACCGGTTGGATTATCTGGTGCAGTCCGGCGACGTGATCAGGACCGGCACACGGCCTTGCGTGTTTTATATCAGCAGGCAGGGACGTGATTTTTTAGAAAGCTTTGAATACTCAAAGTCAACAGGTTGATTCATCCGGCAAGAAGTATTGATTCTCACCAAATTGACGCGCTGAAAACCAGGAGGGTAAAATATTGATATGAGAAGGAAGGATAACAAAACCAAAGTGACCGAGAAGAAGAAGGAGTTTGCGAGGCTTCTGGTCGCGGAGAAGTTGTCCAAAGCGGACGCCTATCGTAAGGCATACAATCGCAAGGACATGAGTAACGATGCAGCCAGTAAGGCAGCTTCCCGTTTGTCCAAAGATGATGAAGTTTTGCGAATGATTGACGAATTAAACGCCCAGCTGAACAAATCAGCCGTGCTGACCAGGCAGCAGCGTATGGAATGGCTGTCCCGCGTGGTGACGACTCCCATCGGCAATGTTGATAGCGCATCCGATCTCTGCCAGGAGGTTTCCATGGACGAAACCGGGGCGAAATTTAAGATGCCCTCAAAAATTGCCGCTATTGCCGAGCTTAACAAGATGGATGGCGCATACACTCCGCAGAAGATGGAAGTGGATGCGGGCGAGAAGTTTATGGCTATCCTGTCCTCCCTGCCTTTTGATCCTCCCGTGAAGCAGGGATAAAAACATTGATTCTCGCCAACTTGCATTTCCCGTGTTTTGTGGCTCATGATTGAGCCATGTTAAATTTCCTGGGAATGACACGCCATTTGTCCACGACGGCAGGCTATGCCAAGCGCATAGGCTGGCTTTTGTTCGAGGATGTGACGCAATCTCCGTTCCCGGTAACAGGAGTTTCTTTCACAGGTGTGGTGAAAACGGAACAGGGAGATCTGCCTATTGCGATTGAACACGGCGAGCAAGAGCATTGTTTGGCGCTTACTATCCCTGCCCTGCCTGTTGGACGCTGGCCATATGCCGTCCACGCACAAGACGAGTCCGGAGAGGATTTGAGGCTGTTTTCCGGTTATATTGGAGCCGTGGATTCCGTGGCTCCTATTGAGTCGTCCACGGTGTACGATATTCCCGTAATGGGTATTACGATACCTATTGAGGCAAGTAAGACGATCAAGGCCCAGTGGCTGTCCAACACGGCTTCCATTATCGCGGCCCAACAGGCGCAACAGAATGCCAACACATCCTCCACCAATGCGGAAACGGCGAGCCAGGCAGCCAAGACGGCAACAGACGCGGCAGCCACCGCTGCAGGACGGGCCGAAGAGGCGGAAGGCTATGCAGGGTCTGCCTGGGCCTCCAAAAGGGCTGCCGCCGATTCCGCGTCCGCTGCCGGCACATCCGCAACTAACGCAGCCCGTGACGCTAAGAGTGCCAATGACGCGAAAACGGATGTGGAGTCGTTGGCTACCACCTGGCCGGAAACGGTCAGCGACGGGAAGCAGCAGATTATTGAAGCCAGGAATGAGGCTGTTACTGCCATACAGGACAAGCAAGCGGCGGCCGTGCTTGCCGTAGGTCGTGCCTCACAGACCGCGCAGCAGAATATAGCCAGCGCGCAAAGTACCGCTGTTCAAGCCGTCCAGACAGCGCAGACGGAAGCGAAAGAGACGATTGAACCCCTTGTCCAGCGCGCCGAAACCGCTAAAGATGACATTGACCAGGCGGAGCGGCGTATCAATACGGCGGCGACTAATGCCACGACCTCCGCCACCAGCGCGGCCAATTCCGCCACAGAAGCCCAGCAGGCTCTGGCGGCCATACCTCAAGTAGATGATGCAGGCAACATGACGATTCCCGGAGGTCTGACGGCGGCGGGGACCGTCAACGCCAACGGCGGCGTCAACATCCCTCTTGCCGTGGGGGCACCGACCGATACGTCAGCGGTCAACTGTCTTTATGCTATGGGTCTGGCAGGAGCCGTACAGGCGTTGATTCAGCCAATATACCTTAATTCCAGTTCGATCACAGTCGCGGGTTCCATTTCTAAATCTTCCA
>ERZ857951.238-NODE-238-length-75203-cov-4.118579_pt1 | contig 75203 bp, 50 predicted proteins | sample MGYA00519759_ERZ857951 | MGnify/ENA primary metagenome ERZ857951 (study PRJEB31778, sample SAMEA3449377) | human gut metagenome | biome: human gut; feature: human-associated habitat; material: faeces | place: United Kingdom | collected 2010/2012 ...
ACGAGGTGCGCAAGCTGGCCGAAAAGACCATGGCCTCCACCAATGACGTGGGCAATGCCATCAAGGCCATCCAGGAAAGCACGGCCAAGAGCATGGGCGGCGTGGACAATGCCGTGGAACGCATCGGCCTGGCCACGGATCTGGCCAGCCGGTCCGGACAGGCCTTGCAGGAGATCGTGAAGAACGCGGAGGTCACTGCCGACCAGGTCAACGCCATTGCCACGGCCAGCGAGGAGCAGTCCGCCGCCAGCGAGGAAATCAATCAGACCATCGTGGAGGTCAACGACATGTCCCGCCAGACCGCCGAGGCCATGGCCGAAGCCGCCAAAGCCGTAACCGAGCTGGCCGACCAGGCCCAGAACCTCACGGGGCTCATCCACGAAATGAAGCAGGGCTAACTCCCCTTCCCGCCTGTAAAAAAGACCGGCTTTCTCCCGCACTCCAGCGAAGAAAGCCGGTCTTTTTGCATCAGCGCACCATTCCCAAGATAAAAGAAGCCCGGGGCCTTCCCCGAGAACGGCGTTCCCGCCCCGGCTTTTCATCGTAAAAAGCCCCGCCGGGACGGACAGCTCAGCCGGAAGGCCTGCTGTCCATCCCGGCGGGGCGTCAGGAACGGATCTGTGCGGTCCAGCTACCTGGACTGCGCCGCGGGCGTGGGCATCGCCTTGCCCGCGCCGGTTTCTTCCTGCAGCAGGCGTTCGGTATTGACCACCGGGAAGCTCGGGCTCTTGCCGGGATCCTCCCAGCCGCCGCCCAGGGCCATGCAGACGCTGACCACCGCGTCAAGACGGTCACGCAGGGCCGAGGCCAGTTGCAGCTCGGCGGCAAAGAGCTGGCGCTCGGCATCCAGCACCGTCAGATAGTCGGTATAGCCGTTGTCATACTGCAAGCGGGCGATGTCCACCGAGCGGCGCAGGCTTTCCACCTGAATCTGCATGCTGCGCACAATGGCGTCCGCCTCGCGCTGCGAGGTGAGCGAAGTGCGGATGTCTTTGAAAGCCGTCTGCACTGTCTTGCGATACACCGCGATGGCGGCCTTTTTCTGGGCTTCCGCGTCCTTCAGATTATACCAGTTGCGGCCGAAGTCCAAGATGGGCAGCGTTCCAGTGGCCCCGTAGCTCCAGGCTCCGGCCGGACCGGTGAACAGATTGCCCACCGCCGCGCTGAGCGTGCCCAGCATGCCCGTCAGGGAGATGGACGGGAAGAACTGGGCGCGGGCCACGCCGATATTGGCATTGTAGGCCATGATCATGTATTCGGCGGCGCGCACGTCCGGCCGCCGCTCCAGCAGTTCGGACGGCAGGCCCTCGGGCAGCACCGGCGGCGAAGGCAGCATGCCGATGGCCTGCCCGCGCGGCATGGCGCGGTTGATGATGTCGCGCGGCGAGCGGCCCAGCAGCACGGCCAGGGCGGCCTCGGCCTGATCCACGGAGACGGTGCTGGTGTGCACCTGGGCGCGGGCGGTTTCCACCTCGGCCCGGGCCCGCTGCCAGTCAAGCTCGGTGATGTCGCCCTGCTTGTAGCGGCTGGTGTAGATGCCGAAGGCATCCTCGCGGCTCTTCAGCGTGCGCCGCGCCGTGTCCAGCTGCATGTCCAGGGCCAGCAGGGCGAAATATCCCTGGGCCGTCTGCCCGGCCACGGAAAGGCGCAAGGCCTCGTGCCCCACCACGGTGTTCATCAACACGTCGGAAAGGGCCGTGTAATTGTTGCGGTACTTGCCCCAGAAATCCAGTTCCCAGGAAGCGTTGAGCGAACCCTGGTAATTGGTGTTGGAGCGGTCGGCCAGAGTGCTGTAGTTGGCGATCTTGGTGGACGAACTCTGCGAAGTGGCCGCCGCGTCGCCGCTGACCGAGGGCAGCAGCTGGGAGGTGGCAATGCCCACCTGGGCAGCCGCGGAGTCAATCTTTGCCAGGGATTCGGCCAGATCCTGGTTGTTTTTCAGGGCTTCCTCGACCATGGCCGTGAGCACGGGGTCGTTGAAGCGGGTCCACCAGTCGGTGTTCAACGGCGTGGAACCCAGATCCACCTTGCGCCATTGCTCGGGGATGTCCTGCCCGGGCCGCTCATAACGCGGCGCCAGCGAGCAGGCGGAAAGCAGCAGGGCCAGCGTCATCGCCAGCGCCAGCGCGCGGGCCGCGGCAAAGGCCGGAACCCGGCGGGCTTTATAGGGGGCGCTCATATATCCTCCGGATCGTCATCAAAACGGCTCTTGCCTTCATTGGGGTCTTTCTTGCCCTGCAATTTCAGCGAAAGCTGCATGATGGCCTTAAAGAAGTACGGCACAAAGAGCGTGGCGATGCAGGTGGCCGCCAGCATGCCGCCGATGACCGCCGTGCCGATGGCGTGGCGGCTGTTGGCGCCCGCGCCGGAACTGATGGCCAGCGGCACGCAGCCCAGGATGAAGGCCAGTGAAGTCATCACGATGGGCCTGAAACGCAGGCGCGCGGCCTGCATGGCGGCCACGTCCAGACTGCGGCCGTCGCGCCAGGATTCCACGGCGAATTCCACAATCAAGATGGCGTTTTTGGCCGCCAGGCCCACCAGAGTGACCAGAGCCACCTGGAAGTACACGTCGTTGGACAGGTCCCGCATCCAGGTGGCAACCAGCGCGCCGAACACGCCGAAGGGCACGGCGGTGAGCACAGCCAGGGGCAGGGACCAGGATTCATACTGGGCCGCCAGAATCAGGAAGACCATGACCAGAGCCAGCACGAAGATGATGGTGGTGTCGGCGCTGGCCAGCTTTTCCTGCAGGGCCGAACCCACCCAGCCCAGACTGAAGTCGTTGGGCAGCACCGCGTTGGCGGCCTGCTCCATGGCGTCCAGTGCCTGGCCCGAGGAATAGCCGTCGGCCGGGTTGCCCATGATGTGCGCGGCCGGAAACACGTTGTAGCGTTCCATGACCTGGGGGGCCGTGCGGCGCTCCAGAGTCATGACGGCGGTGAGCGGAATCATCTCGCCCTTGTCATTGCGCACAAAGACGTCGTTGAGCGACTCCGGCAGCATGCGGTAGGCCGCCTCGGACTGCATGCGCACCTGGAAGGTGCGGCCCATGTAGTTGAAGTCGTTCACATAGGTTGTGCCGAAGGTGGCGCCCATGGCCGTGAACACGTCGCTGACGCTCACGCCCATGTCCTTGCAGCGCTCGCGGTCCAGGTTGGCGTAGAGCTGGGGCGCGCCGGTGGAAAAGAGGTTCTGCACGCTGCCGATGGCCGGATACTTGGGCGTGCCGTCGGCCTTTTTGGCCGTGGCCTCGGCCACCACCGCGTTGGCCTCCCTTTCCAGATCGTAGATGGTGCCGTCCCCGCGCATCTGAATATAGCCTTCAAAACCGCCGGTGGTGCTCATGCCGCTGATGGGCGGCGGCGAAAAGCCCAGCACCACGGCTTCCGGCTGCATCATGGTCACGGCCATGACCTTCTTGGTCAGGTCGTCGGCGGACATCCCCGGCCCCTTGCGCTGATCCCAGGGTTTGAGGGTGGCGAAGAAGGTGCCGTAGTTGCTCTTGACCGCCATGGAGGTGATGTCCAGACCGTTGATGGTGGCGATGCCGTCCACCGAAGGATCCTTGAGCACGAAGTCGCTCAGGGTGTCGGTGACCGCCGTGGTCCGGTGCTGGGACGCGCCGTCGGCCAGGATGGCCATGCCCAGGATGTAGCCCTGGTCTTCGTTGGGCACCAGGCCGCCGGGCACCACCTTGAGCAGCCAGACGATGGCGACCACCATCACGCTGAACAGGATCATGGCGCGCAGGCCCGAGTCCTTGATGAAGCGCACGGCGCGCAGATAACGGTGGGTCACCTTGCCGAAGGCGTAGTTGAACCAGGTAAAGGCGCGCGGCGGCTTGTAGTCATGGGCGTGGGGCTTGAGCAGCAGGGCGCAGAGCGACGGCGTGAGCGTCAGCGCCACAATGCCCGAGAGCACCACGGATACCGAAATGGTGATGGCGAACTGCTTGTACATCTGGCCCGCCAGACCGCCCATGAAGGACACCGGAATGAACACCGCGCAGAGCACCAGCACAATGGCGATAACCGGGGCCGTGACCTCGTTCATGGCCTTGGCCGTGGCCTCCTTGGGCGGCAGATGCTCGGAACTCATGATGCGTTCCACGTTTTCCAGCACCACGATGGCGTCGTCCACCACGATGCCGATGGCCAGCACCATGCCGAAGAGAGTCAGGGTGTTGATGGAGTAGCCCAGGGCGTACATGCCCGCGAAGGTGCCGATAATGGACACCGGCACGGCAATGCAGGGGATCAGGGTGGCCCGCCAGTTCTGAAGGAAGACATAGACCACGATGAACACCAGAATCATGGCCTCCACCAGGGTGCTGATCACTTCTTTGATGGATTCCATAACAAAGTCGTTGGTGTCCACCACGACTTTGTAGGCCATGCCGTCGGGCAGGGTTTTGGCTATCTCTTCCAGGCGGGCCAGGACCAGATCGCCGGTGGCGATGGCGTTGGCGCCGGGCAGCAGATAGACCGCGCCCATGCGCGCCGCCATGCCGTTGTAGCGGGATCCCACGCTGTAATCCTGGCCGCCCAGCTCAATGCGGGCCACATCCTTGAGGCGCAGCATGGCGCTGTCCTCGCCGGTGCGGACGATGATCTCCCCGAACTGCTCGGGCGTGACCAGGCGCCCCTCCGTGTCGATCTGCCAGGTGAGCTGGGTGGAGGACGGCGAGGGCATGTCGCCCAGGCGGCCGGGAGCGTACTGCGAGTTCTGGTCCTGAATGGCCCGGGCCACCTCGCCGACCGTCAAGCCGTATTTGGCCAGCTTGTCCGGCTGGAGCCAGATACGCATGGAATAGCTCATGGAGCCGAACACGGAACAGTCGCCCACGCCGGGCACGCGCTTGAGCTCGTCCACCACGTTGATCTGCATCCAGTTGTGGATATAGACCTCATCGTAGCGGCCGTCGGGCGAATAATAGGCGAAGGCCTGCAACATGGCCGGGGAGCGCTTGACCACGGTCACGCCCTGGCGGCGCACCTCTTCGGGCAGAAGGGTCTGGGCCAGGTTGACCTTGTTGTTGACGTTGACCAGGGCCATGTCCGGGTTGGTGCCCAAGGAGAAGTAGACGTTGATGCTGCCCGAGCCGGAGCCGGAAGCGGCGGTGGAAGTCATGTAAAGCATGTTTTCCACGCCGTTGATGTTCACTTCCAGAGGCGCCAGCACCGTAGCCGCGATGGTCTCGGCCGAGGCGCCGGGGTAGGACACGCTCACGTTGACCGTGGGCGGCACCAGGTCCGGATACTGGGCGATGGGCAGGGCCTTCATGGCCAGTGCGCCCACCAGGGTGATCAGGATGGATATGACGGCCGATAGGACCGGCCGGCGCAAAAAGAGATTCGGCTTAGCAGAAGCGGCCATATGTACCTACTTTTGAGCGGCGGGAGTCTGAGCCTGCTGTTGTTGGGCGGCGGTTTCCTGCACGCGCACCTGGGTTCCGGGCCGGGCCTTGACCAGGCCCTCGCTGATGATCCTCTCGCCGCCCTTGAGGCCGGAATCCACCAGATAGCGGTCGCCCACGGCCACGCTGAGGGTGACGGGAACGGGGAGTACCTTGTTGTCCTTGTCCAGAGCCATGACCAGCGCCCCTTTCTGGGTCAGCAGGACGCACTTCTGGGGAATAAGCACGGCGTTGGTGAGCACGTCGCCTTCCATGAACAGGCGCACATACTGGCCGGGCATGATGTGGCCGTCGGCATTGGCGAAGACCGCGCGGGCCTTGATGACGCCCGTGCTGGGCTGTACCTGGCTGTCGATGAAGGTAACTTCGCCCTCACCCTTGTACATGCTGCCGTCCAGCAGGCGCAGTTGCGCCTTGTAATGCCCGTTGTCCGGGAAGCGCAGCCGCCCGGCGGCGGCCAGTTGCTGGCGGCGCATGCGCTCGGGCGCGGCGATGGAAAAGTCGATGTACATGGGGTCGGTCTGGTTCACGTAGGTAAGCAGGGAATTATTGCCCACCAGGTTGCCGGGGGTGAAGTTTTCCTTGCTGCTGTAGCCGGAAACCGGCGCCGTCACCTGGCAGTAATCCAGATTGATCCTGGCCTGGCGCAATTCGGCCTTGGCGCTTTCATAGGCGGCGCGGGCGTTGTCGCGCTCCTTCTGGGAAACGGCGTTCTTTTCGTAAAGCGGCCGGATGCGCTTCCATTCGCGTTCGGCATTGTTGAACTGCGCCTGGGCCTGCTGGACCTTGGCTTCGTACTGGTCGCGCTCCAGCTGGAACAGGAGCTGCCCCTGCTTCACAAAATCGCCTTCCTCATACAGGCGCTTTTCAATAATGGCCTCCACGCGCGCGCGCACTTCCACGGCGCGCGAGCCCGAGGCCTGGGCCTGATACTCGGCGGTCCAGGGCACGTCGGCCACCGTCACGTCAAAGACGGCCACCGGGGGCAACGCGCTTTGCTGGGTTTTTTTGCCGTCGCCGCAGGCGACGAGGGCCAGGCAGAGGCCCACTGCAAGGGAAAAGAAAATCAGCGATCTCATGGTCATGCACTACTCCGTTGCGCGCGGCGCTGTGCGCGCGCCGAAAAAACCTTTTTGACGCGGAGCCGCTCCGCGTTGAATACGTGGGCCCGCTCCGGGCAGGTCTTTTGAAAGTCAGCGCCGTGAAGCGCTCTTGCCGCCCGGCGGGCGTGTTGCGGCGGTCGGCGCCTCCGGGCGTGAGAAATCCGGGGCGCTCCCTGGGCAAATTACCTTTGAACCGCGCTGCGGTTTCAGGGGGTCATTCCGCCGGAAATGCGACTTCCGGGGAACCCGCGCCGTTTCGCGGCGCGGACATCCGTTCCCGCAGTCTCCGGAACACGGCAACGTTTCAAAGCTACAATGCTCCAAACCAACCCGCCGGCCCTGCGGCCGGCGCGGCTTCGCCGCAACACAAACGCATCGGCGAACAAACTGCGCCCGAACGGACATCCGGGCGCAGACCCTATAAAAAAGGGCTCAAACAGCCTTCTAAAAAGCATATTTCAAGGGAAAAAGCAAGAAACGGGCCAAGCAGAGGCGGAAAAGCTGCTTTGATGAATTTCCTGTTATTTCAGTGAGTTAACTACCCGCGTCCTCATTTTGTAAGTCTCTGAAATAACAGATAAAATTTTTTTCAAAAAAACGGCTCCCCCCCCCGCCGAGACGCGGTCCGCACAATAAGGATACACCGGCACGGGCGACCCGCCCGCAACGGTGCATCTTTCGCCGCATCACGGCAGCGGCTCCGGAGGCGGGACGCACGGCGACGGCTGAAGCCACGGCCGCGGGGTCTATTCCGGCTCCGCGGCGCCCTCTTCCAGGCGGGTGCGCAGATGCCGGGCCTGGCGGCTGGCGATACCCAGAAAGGCGGCCCACCAGATGGCGTTTTTCAGCAGTTGGACGCGCTGAAAACGGTGGCGCTCGTCACCAGTGCGCAGGGCGGTGATGTCCAGATTTTTTTCGCTGCCGGTTTCGCTGAAAAAGGTAATCCTCAGGGCCGCGCGCTGGATGGTTTTGAGCTCCTCGGGCGAGAAGCGGCTCAGGACCCTGCCGGAAAGTTCCGTGGCCCGGAGCGAGGTGGTAGCCTGCTCCGAGTCGTAGTCAAACTCGTGCGGGCGGCTGTTGATCAGCAGGTCTACCCGGGCGATATTGGCCAGATTGATCTTGCTGCGGTTGATCACCTTGCTCTGGCGCAACATGCGGTAATAAAAGGCCCCGAATTCCTCGGAAGCCCCGATGATCACCGTGGTTTGCGAATCCGGGTAAAAGACGCCGATGCTGGCCGTCATGCGCGACGCGTCGGCAATGCCGCTTTTTTCCTCGGCGATCAGGCGCTGCAGACGTGCCGTCTTGCGCTTGGTTTCCAGATAGAGGAAAAGCAGAAAGGCGATCAGCAGCGCCCCTAAGGTAAATTCCATGTGGCCGGTCTCCCCATTTCGACCTAGCCTTGTCTGAAAGCAAATGTCAAGGGCGGGAGGGTGCGTTGCGTGTTCTCAATCCTCAAAACGCAGGCGCTGCAATGTTCCGGCGCGCGCGGCCAGCAGTTCGGCCACCACGGACACGGCGATCTGCCGCGGCGTCTCCGCGCCGATGGACAGGCCGATGGGACAGCGCACTGCCGCCAGTTCCGCGTCGGGCACGCCCTGAGCGCGCAAAAAGGCATAGACCTGTTCGCGCTTGGATTTGCTGCCGATCATGCCGATGTAGGCGGCGTGGCTGGTCAGGGCCTGGGCCAAAGCCTCGCGGTCAAAGCTGTGCCCGCGCGTGACAATGGCCACGTAATGCCGCCGCCCGATGCCGCAGGCCTCCACCAGGTTTTCAAAACCGGGCAGGGTCAGGCAACGCCGGGCCATGGGAAAACGCGCCGGATCGGAAAATTCCGGACGGTCGTCAACCACGTCCACCACAAAGCCGCAGGCATGGGCCAGGGCCGCCACCTCCAGCGAAACGTGGCCGCCGCCGCAGAGCAGGAGCACGGGCGGCGCGTCCAGGGGCTCCACATAGACGGAGCGCTCCCCGAGGCTGATCAGCCCGGCCTTGTTTTTGATTTCTTCCAGCAGGGGGATTGCCGCGTCCAGGTCCGTGCGCACCGCGCCGGAGGCGGCCAGGGCCGCCCAGTCCTCCGTACCCGCCGCCGGTGTTTCCGGCAGGGCCGCCAGATGCAGCCGGCGTTGCGGCAGGCTCTCGCGGCTCACATCCACGATCCAGGCGCCCCGGCCGCCCTCGCGCAGCACCTGCGCGGCCAAGGCGAACAGCCGGGCCTGTTCCGGCCCGAGCACTTCGCAGAGCACCTCCATGCTGCCGCCGCAGATCATGTCGCTGGCCGGGCTCAAGCCGGTGAGATCGCAGGCGACGCGGGCGGAAATGCCGCTTTCCAGGCTTTGGCGGGCCGCTTCCACGGCGCGGGCCTCCAGCGCGCCTCCGCCCACCGTGCCCTCCAGACCGGCCGCCGTGAGCAGGGCGCGGGTGCCGGCGTGACGCGGGGCCGAACCCCGGCTGCTGATGATGGTCAGCAATACGGCGGGAATCCCGGCGGCCAGCAGAACGGCCAGGCGCTCTTCCAGGCAGTCCTCGCCCGCCGGGGAGGGGACATTTTCCGGAACGCCGCCGCGCGGCGTTTCCGGGGCCGGATCAGGCGGCGTTTCCTTTTTGGAACCCTTACGCATCGCCGTCCTCCTTCACATAGCCGCAGCCCTTGACCGGACAAATGATCTTGACGCCGTCCCGGCTCTTTTTCTCCACCAGGTAGGGTGAGTCGCAACGCGGGCACGGGCCGGGCACGGGCTTGTCCCAGAGAGCGAAATCGCACTGGGGATACTGGTCGCAGGAGTAGAAGATCTTGCCGCGCTTGCTGCTCTTTTCCACCAGGCTGCCCTTGCCGCAACGCGGGCAGGGCACGCCCGTGGAAAAGGGCGCGGCATAATCGCAGGCCGGATAGCCCGTGCAGGCGATAAAGCGGCTGCCGGTGCGCGACTTCTTGATCACCAGATCCTTGCCGCAGCGCGGGCACTGGCCCACCTTCTCATACTGCGGTTTTTCCTGGGCCACGGCTTCCACCTTGCCGTCCTCGGTACGCGCGAAATTGCTGGTGTAGCGGCATTCCGGATACGCGGAACAGGCCAGAAACGCGCCCGCCTTGCCGAATTTGATCAGCAGGGGTTTGCCGCAGTCCGGGCAGGGCAGATCCGTGGGCATGCCGCCCTTGAGGCTCTGCATATTCTTGGCCGCCGCGTCCAGGGTGGGATTGAAGTCCGCCGCGAAGGCGCGCATCAGATCCACCCAGTTCCGGCCGCCCTCGGCCACCTTGTCCAGCCCTTCCTCCATCTGGGCCGTGAACCCCACGTCCATGAGCTTGGCGAAGTGCTCGGTGAGCTGGCGGCAGACCACCCGGCCCAGGTCCGTGGGCACGAAATGGCGCTCGGCCAGATGCACGTAGTCGCGGTCCTGCAAAGTGGAAATAATGGCCGCGTAGGTGGAAGGGCGGCCGATGCCCAGTTCTTCCAGTTCGCGCACCAGGCTGGCTTCGCTGTAGCGGGCCGGAGGCTGGGTGAATTTCTGTTCCTTTTCCAGCTTGTCCAGGGTCAGGGCCTGCCCTGCCTTGAGCGGCGGCAGCTCGGCGTCGGCCTCTTCCTTGCCGCGCGGCAGCACGGCCAGAAAACCGGGGAAGAGCAGGCGTTCGCCCTTGGCCCGCCAGAGCGTGTGGGCGCAGGCGATCAGGGCCGTGGTGTCATGGAAGCGGGCCCCGGCCATCTGCGAGGCCACGAAACGCGACCAGATCAGGCGGTAAAGATTGTACTGTTCCGGCGGCAGGTGGGGCTTGACCATGTCCGGGGTGACGGTCACGTCCACCGGGCGGATGGCTTCATGGGCGTCCTGGGCTCCGCCCTTGGCCTTGTAGATGCGGGCCTTTTTGGGCAGATGGTCCTGCCCGAAGGTCTGAACGATGAAATCTCGGGCCGCCTGGCGCGCCTCGTCCGCGATACGCGTGGAGTCGGTACGCATGTAGGTGATCAGCGCCGTGAGGCCCTTGTCGCCCAGTTCCACGCCTTCATAGAGGCGCTGGGCGATATTCATGGTGCGCTTGGCCGTGTAGGAAAGGCGCTGGTTGGCCGCCTGCTGCAGGGTGGAGGTGATGAAGGGCGGCTGGGGCGCCCGCTCGCGCTCCTTTTCCTCCACGCTTTCCACCACAAAGGGCTTGCCCTTGAGCGCGGCCTCCAGCGTGTTCGCCTGTTCCGCGTTGCTGACGACGGCCTTCTTGCCGCTGACCTTGACCAGTTCCGCCTTGAACGGCGGCGGCACGTCGGCGGACAGCAGGGCCTTGAACAGCCAGTATTCCTCGGGCTTGAAGGCTTCGCGCTCGGCCTCGCGCTCCACGATCAGACGCAGGGCCACGGACTGCACGCGCCCGGCGGAAATGCCGCGCTTGATGGTTTTCCAGAGCAGGGGCGAAATCTTGTAGCCCACCAGGCGGTCCAGCACGCGCCGGGCCTGCTGGGCGTCAAAAAGATTGACATTGAGGTCGCGCGGGTGCTCCAGGGCGTCCTTGACGGCTTTGGCCGTGATCTCGTTGAACTGGATGCGCTTGATGTCCTTGGCCTTGTCGCGGATCAGCTCGGCCACGTGCCAGGCAATGGCCTCGCCCTCGCGGTCCGGGTCCGGGGCCAGGTAGACCGTGTCTGCCTTGGCCGCGGCGGCGCGCAGTTCGCTGACCACGTTCTTCTTGTTCTCGATCACCTCGTAATGGGGCGCGAAATCGTTGGCCTCGTCCACGCCCAGGGAACTGGAAGGCAGATCGCGCACATGGCCCACACTGGCCTGCACCGCATACTGCGGCCCCAGGAATTTTTTGATGGTTTTCACCTTGGCCGGAGATTCCACTATGATCAGCTGTTTGCCCATGCGCCGTCCTTATCCGGACGTCCGGCGGCCCCGCAACGGGGCTTCCGGCGTTCCGGGTTCATTGCATTCGTTATTGTAGGGGCAAGATACGACAAAAGTTCGCGGCGTCAAGTGCGGCGGCCCGACGGAATCTCCGGCCGCCCTGTTTTCCCGCGCGGTGGACAGGGACGTTCATCTGGGCTAATGAGAGACTACCGGTCGGCCCGGAAATCTTTCCGCCCCCGGCCGGAAAGGATGTTGTATGCGCGCGTTCCGCAAGTCATGCCGCCATGTTTTGCCCCTCCTGACGTTGGCGCTCTGCTGCCTGCTGGCCGCCTGCGCCGGGCGCCAGGCCGGAGACGCGGGAACCATGCCGGACGGCACAACGGCCCACCCCCCCGAAGGCTCCCAAGGCCCCTTCGATCCGTTGCCGCGCGTGGCCGTCAAGAGCGGACAGAGCGTGCACGTGGCCGTCAGCGGCGGCGAGCCCAATCTGAACGCGGACCTGCAATCCATGCTCACGGCTTACATCCAGAGCGAGCGCGGCCTGGCCCCGGCCGACGCGGCGAAAGACGCCGACATCCTGGTGCGCGTGCGCATTGAGGATATTTACCCCCTGGGTTCCAAAAATGAGCCGGTCAGCGCGGGCAAAGCCCTGGGCGGGGCGGCCACCGGGGCCATGCTCGGCATGCTGCTGGGCGGCGCCGTGAACGTCAACGGCCGCAGCGGCGCGGGTTGGGGCGCGGGCGGCGGCGCGTTGCTGGGCCTGGGCGTGGCCCTGCTGGACAGCCACGGCAAAAGCAAGGTCTGGGGCATGCGGGCCAGGGTCGGCATCAGTCCCGACGGGCGCGAACCCGCCGAAGCCGACATGCGCCAGGTGGCCGTCAGCGCCGAGGGAGCCGACATGGGCCGCGAGGACAGCCTGCCCGCCCTGGAAGACAAGCTGAGCCTTGAAGTGCTCAACGCCCTTGCGCCCTGAAAATGTCGCCTGACATCGTCCCCCGCCGCGACGGCTTTGCGACGCGGCGTTCTCCGGACACCCGCGCCGGACGATATGCGTTTGGAAGGGCGGATTGCCTCCGGCAAGCCGCAAACCGTACTTTTTCGACGGACCGTGAACAGAACGGCCCGCCGCATGCAAGGAGCCATATGCCCATAGCGCGATTGTTTCTTCTGCTGCTTCTGGGTCTGAGCCTGCTTCCGCTCAACGCCTGCGTCCGTCAGCGCGACGGCGACGCCGGAGAGGTGGAGGTATTGCGCTCCGGCGCGTTGAATAGGGCCGGGGACGAGGACATCCCCAATGTGGCCTACGTGAACGTGCGCGACATGAGCAACCGCGTTTTCCATCTCGGTTCCCAGGCTGAAGCCTGGCTGGGCCGCAAGGGCTTCACCGTGACCGACAATCCCAGCCAGGCCGGGTATATTGTGCAGATTTCCGTGCTCGCGGCGGGCCCGGTGGACCCGGACAGCCTGCGCGCGGTGGTGGACGCCGGATATGACGGCCCCTCCAAATTTTCCGGCACGGGCGGCACCGCCCTGCTGGCCGACGTGCTGCTTGTGCAGCGGCGCGTGCCCAGCGCCCGCCGTCCCAGCCGGGCGAACCTGAAAAATATTTCCAACCGCAATGCCGTAGCCAGCAGCCAGATGCGCCTGGGCCTGCTGGTGCGCCATGACATCCGGCTGAAAGCCGGGCTCCCCCCCTATTTCGCGGACGTGCTGGCCCGGGAACTGAGCACGGCCATCAGCGCCGCCGACGGCGAAGCCGACGCATCCCCGCCCTCCTCCGCGCGCTGAACGCGCGTAAGGCACCTGCCTGGGTTCAAAATGGTTTCCGCTGCAACGGCGGGGTCGTTTTGCTCCGGCATGTTAAAATTATTCTTTTTATCCCTAAGAGAAGAACCTTTTTATCCGTAAAGAAAAGGTAAACCCATCCGGCCATGGCGACCTCCGTGGAGCTTCGGCGTTTGCCTGCGGTCGTGCTGTTCGTCCCATGGATATATATTTTCAATGGTGAGGAGGCGCTATGGAGAGAGAGAGAGAGGATTAAAGATCCATAACTATTATAAGGAGATGCCATGTTAGCCTGGTACCGCCATCTGCGCATGACCCCCAAAATTGTTCTTCCCGTTACCATCGTGCTGGTGGTGATCCTGAGTTTCCTCACCTGGCAGATCCAGTCCAAAAGTTCGCAAGCTATCGAAAGCGTCGCAAAAAGAGAATTGTCCGCTCTGGCCGCGCAGAACGGCAACTTTGTCCGCAGCCTCCTGAACATGGCCGTCAACGAGGCCGGCGCTCTGGCCGACAGCCTGGAACAGAGCCTGAAAAAAGGCCTGATTCCTTCGCGGGAAACCCTGATGGCCATGGAAGAAGGCCTGCACCTGGGCAATCCCGAACTCTTCGGCTGCGGCGTCATGTGGGAACCCAACGCCTTTGACGGCAAGGACGAGGCCTACCGGGGCGTGCCGGGCAGCAACGCCGAAGGCCGCTTCCTCTCCTATTCGTCCGCGGGCGCGGCAATCACGGATTTGGGCGATCAGCTTGAAAAATCCTATTATACCGTGCCCAAAAAGACGCTGGCGCCCTATCTTTCCGATCCCTATCCTTTCACGGTCAACGGCAAGCCCATTCCCATGTCCACAGCCTCGTATCCGATTATCGTGGACAACGTGTTCCGGGGCACCGTGGTGGTGGACGTCTCCCTGGCCAAGCTGGAAGAGATAATCACCGGCATTGCCGTTTATGACAGCGGCTACGCCGGCCTTATCACCGATCTGGGCTTGGTGGTGGCCCACAAGTCCAAGGACCTGGAAGGAAAAAATCTGTTTGACATCAACAGGTTCAATGATCCCACGGCGGCGGCCAAGGCATTCAAGGCCGGCAAAGCCTACACCGAAGAAGTCAACACCAAGGAAGGCCGGGTCTTCCGTTATTATCAGCCCATTCCCATCCGGGGCAGCAGCCAGCACTGGTACCTGGCCGTCATCGCGCCCATGGACGAGGTGCTGGCCCAGGCCAATTCCATCAGCCGGATGACCATCGCCCTGTGCGTCGCCACCCTGGTGGTGCTGTTGGTGGTGATCTTCCTGCTGATCCGCTCTTCCGTGAAACCCATCAACTATCTGGCCAGGACGGCGGAAATCATCGCGGACGGCAATCTGGAGCAACCCATTGAGGACGAGCGCTTCGGCGGCGAAGTGAAGATGCTGAGCACCTCCCTGAAAAAGATGATTGCCTCCCTGATCGAAGGCATCAAAAAGGCCGAGGCCCTTTCGGCTTCCGCCCAGGAGGAATCCCGCAAAGCCCAGGAGGCCATGACCCAGGCCGAGGCCGCGAGCAAGGAAGCGCAGGCCAAAACCCAGGCCATGCTGACGGCAGCCGACAAGCTGGAGGAAGTGGGCAACGTGGTTTCCTCGGCATCCAGCGAGCTGTCGGCCCAGATCGAGCAGTCCGACCGGGGCGCGGCGGAATCCGCCCAGCGCCTCTCCGAAGCGGCCACGGCCATGAACGAAATGAACGCCACCGTGCAGGAAGTCGCCAGAAACGCCGGCGCTGCTTCCGGCGCTTCCGCCGAAACCAAGGCCAAAGCCGAGGACGGCGCGCGCATTGTGGAAAAATCCCTTCAGAGCATCAACAAGGTGCACCAGGTTTCCGTGGAGCTCAAAGGAGACATGGTCCAGCTCAACGAACACGCCCAGGCCATCAGCCGGATCATGAATGTGATTTCCGACATTGCGGACCAGACCAACCTGCTGGCCCTGAATGCCGCCATTGAGGCGGCCCGCGCGGGCGAGGCCGGACGCGGCTTTGCCGTGGTGGCCGACGAAGTGCGCAAACTGGCCGAAAAGACCATGAGTTCCACCCAGGATGTGGGCAACGCCATCAAGTCCATTCAGGAAAGCACGGCCAAGAGCACGGCCTCGGTGGACGACGCCGTGGTCCGGATCGAAGAGGCCACGGAATACGCCAATGCCTCGGGCCAGGCCCTGGAAGCCATTGTTTCCACGGTGGAGGGCACGGCGGACCAGGTCAACGCCATTGCCACGGCCAGTGAAGAGCAGTCGGCGGCCAGCGAGGAAATCAACCATTCCATCGTCCAGGTCAACGACATGTCCCGGCAGACCGCCGATGCCATGGCCGAGGCGGCCAAGGCCGTTTCTGACCTGGCCGCCCAGGCGCAGGGCCTCACGCTTCTGATCCAGGAAATGAAGCAGAGCTGATACCGCCGGCGGGGGATCGGGCCGGAGCCCGGTTTCCCGTCGTCCGGGACGTCGCCTTGACACGGCTCTGTTCCGGGTATAGGCCCTAAAAAGTCTGTATGTTCCGGCTTGGCGGTCGTGTTTTCCGTACTCTCATGTGGCGCCGACGGAGTCTTACGGGTATTCCCTCTTTACAGCATTTTACGTTTGAAATGTTATATTTCAAACTCCATGCCGTCCGTGTGCTGTGGAAGCGTTAGCCGTTGGCGGGTCTTCGAGCCATATGGATACCGACAGCAACGCTAAAACGCGGTTTGCACTTGGGTTTGGGTGTCCGCTTACACGGCCACCGGAGCAATTCGCTCATTTCAATCGTGACTTGCTCTAATAATGTCGGCTTGTTGCCGTTTCTTCCTTTGAAACGAACGTGCTCCACACTTTTCTCCTTCACGGAGGCATGTATGTTTATCCAGCGCCTCTTTTTCTGGGCAGCATTCTGTTGTCTCAGTCTGCTTCTTGCCGTTCCGGGCTTTGCCGCGTCCTCCCAGCCCGCCGAAGCCGCGCGCGTCATCGCCGTGACGCCGGGAGCCTTTGTGCAGCGCGGAAATGCGCGCGCGCCCCTCAAACTGAAAGACCCGCTGTATAAAGAGGACCAGGTCAGCACCGACGCCACCGGCAAGCTGCAACTGCTTTTCGCCGACGACACCACGGTGGCCGTGGCGCCGGACAGCATGGTCAATATTGCTGATTTCAGCTTCGGCGGACCGGCCAAGGCCAGCTTCGCCATGGGCGTGGGCCGGGGCCTGGCCCGGGTGGTCACCGGCAAGGTGGTGGAGCAAAACCGCGAAGGTTTCAAAGTCACCACGCCACACGCCACGGTGGGCATTCGCGGCACTATTCTGACCGCCGACGTGCGCAGTCCCTCCCAGAGCAAATTCATCCTCAGCCAATTGGGCGCGGGCCACACCGTCAGTGTGCTCAATACCGCCACAGGCCAGCACACGGAAATGCCCAAAGCCGGCCTGACCACCGAAGCGGGAGCCGCCGGCAATGTGTTGCGCCCGGCCACGCCCGCTGAAATGAACGCTGTCCAGACAGTGACGCGCCAGACCCGCCAAGCCCCGCAGACGCCGCAAGCCACCGCCGCAACCGGCGGTACCGCCCAGGGCGCCACGGCGGCCGCACCCGCGCAGTCCGCGTCCCCTTCCGAAGCCGCGGCTCCGGCATTGGCGGACAGCGGCGCCCCCACTGCCCCCACTGGAGAAAATGCCGCCGCCGGCTCCGATATGGCCGGCCAGGGCGGAAGCACGCTGCATCAGGCCGGCAATGACACGGCTCTGCGGAGTGCAGTGGAAGACGTCATTGCGAGCGGCGATCTCAGCGCCGGCGCGGCGGACAACCCCGGCGCGCTTAAGGCCAGCTATGCGGGCCAGCTTCAGGGAGTTCACGAGAGCTCGGGGATTGGCGGCACTTTCAGTTTTGACGTCAATCTGGGCAGTGGCGGCATAGATAACGGCAAGATGGACATCGGCACGAACGCAGTCCCCAATACCTATTCCGGCACCAACGGCACCGGCCAGGTAATCGGCGGCATCTTTAACGTGGGCGACTTCACCGCATCACCAGATTCTATGTATCCCGACGCCGATGCCACCATGCATGGCGGCATCGGTAATGGTCATGTGTCCGTGGATAAATGGGAAGTCAAGGACCCATCAATACCGGGGGTCGAGGGCGTGGATAAGGGTATTATCAGCGGGACGGGCAGTGGCGACAGAGTAAGCCAGTAAGCCGGTAACTCCAGAAACACCGGCGTATGTTCCGCCAACCGTTGTTACGTCTGCTTTGGACGATCCTGTTTCTGCTGCTTTTTCCCCTGCGGGCAACGGCGGCGTCGTTGCCCGCCCTTGATCTGGCTTTGGACCAAAGCCGCGCCCAGGCCAAAACGCTCGTCAACAAAGGCCGCTACGAGGAGGCCTATCAGCTCTACATGCGCCTGTTGCGCGAAGAGCCGGACAATGACGAGACCAATTACGGCCTGGCTCTGGCCGCCGCCCGCACCCGGCGCTATTCCCAGGCTCTACTGGCCTTTGAACGACTCATCGACCGCTACCCGGCGGACGCCAAGCTGCGCCGCTCCCTGGCCGACGTCTATCTGCGCCTGGGCGACAGGGGCGCGGCCCGCCGCGAACTGGATCTGGCCCGCCAGTACGACCCGACCCTTACGGAAGAGCGTATCGCTCGCGTGCTGGACAGCCTGGAAAGCGTTCAGTCCCGCTTTCAGGCCCACGGCCGGCTCAGCGGCGGCGTCATGTACGACTCCAACGCCAATCAGGGTCCGGCTTCGGACAAGATGAGCCTCGGGCTTTTCGACAATCTGACCGTGCACGGGGTCAAGGCCGTGGACAGCTGGGGCTCCTACCTCAACGGCATGCTGGACGCAGGCTGGCGGCTGGGAGAGGACAGCCCCTGGTGGTTCGTCTCGGACATCGCTTTTTTCAAGCGCTGGAACGGCAATCCCAAGTTGCCCGTCAACAACGACTTTTCCTGGGGCCGGGCCGCGCTGGGCCTGCGGCATATGTCCTCCAGAACCCTCACCGAACTGCGCGTCAAGGGAGAAATGGCCGACCAGAGCCTGGACCAGCGCGTGAGCGTGCTGGGGCCGGAGGGCACTTTCGTCTGGGCGGCGCTGCCCAACCTGCAGCTGATCACCCGCGCCGCCCTGGAAAAACGCGTCTATACGCAGGATATCGGCCGCGACGGCACCTACTGGTGGGTGGGGGAATACATGCGTGTGCTGCTGGGTTCGTCGGGCCATGAGATGACCCTGGGGATGCGCGCCCTGGGCTCGGCCGTGGACACCCCCGATTACAGCTACCACGGCCTGGAGGCCAGTCTGCGCCTGCGCCTCAAAGTTACGGACAAATTTCAACTGTTGCCCTTTGCCAGCATGCGCCGCGAAAACTATGACGGCCCGGCCACCGTGCTGGAACAGGAATACCGCCGGGATACGGTCTGCCGTACCGGGCTGTTCGCCCTGTACAACCTGACCTCCAACCTCCAGGCGGAGTCCGGCGTGCAGTATGTGGACACCCGCTCATCCTCCCCGCTCTATACTTACCGGCAGTATACCTTCAATATGGGCCTGGCCTGGACGTTCTGAGGCTGACGGCGCGGAGGCGGCGCACTGAAAACCAGAGACGACCTCGCGTGTCCGCTCTCTGGAACAGTACGGCGTTATTCAGCGCCGCACCGGTAGAAAAAGGCGGAGCCGCAGGCCCCGCCCGTGTGATGAGGATACATGCCGTCACGCCGATAAAAGACACGTTTTCACTCCGACATCAGTCGCCTTTGGTGACGAAAAAGACACTGATGCAGGCGGAATATCGCGAGCGATCTCTTCCCACAGTTACAAAAACATGGGTAGGAGTTGCGATAAGGCCCACATTTTCACCATCAGCGGGCGCGGCAAAGGGGAAAATGAAACTTTCTCCATTGACCGAACTCAGCCCGATTCCGGATGCGCCGCAGAAAAAATACGCATCGTCAATGCCATGGGCGAAACCGCCTTCCGCAAAGGCGGGCAGGCGGGGACAATGAAAATCCTGCCCCCAGATGATGCGGCCGTTAAATTTTCTGCCCGTATCATAACGCGTACTTGCCGGTTTGAATTCCAGGGCGTTTTCCATGGCGGCCTCCGTACTTCAAAATTTTAGTACATAATCACAGCCTAGTAGCACATCTTGTATAATTATAGAATAACAAATCAAAAACTGTCAACTATCCCGCATCCCGGCAGAACCACCGGGCAGAAAGGACTCCGCCGCTTAATAACGCACTGCGCATAGGGAACGTTGCCTGTCACATCAAAGAGCCTGCTTCGCTCTGCGCATTCGCATGCGCCGTATCGGAACAGGTATCTCCGCACGGCTCGAAGCAGCGTGCAAGAATGCTCCACACCCTTTATCCCCAGTTTTACGCGCCCGTCCCAAGTTTGGCTTCAGGAGTATCCGAACCGCGTCCTTGAACCTTCGCCGTCCTTGAGGCAGAGTGAGGCACCAGCCACCAGGAGGGCCGGAGGAGCATGTCCAGACCACTATCCCGACATCCGGCCTTGCGGCGCGCGGCCCTGGCCCTGCTGCCCGGCCTGGCCGTCAGCGGCCTGATGCTGTTGCTGTACCTGTTGCAGCCGCCCCTGCTCCGGCAGCTCGACAATGAAATATACGATCTTTTTCTGACTTCCCGGCGGGCGCCGCCGCCCTCGGATGCGCCCGTGGTGGTGGACATCGATGAAAAAAGCCTGGCCGCATACGGCCAGTGGCCCTGGCCCCGCTACCTGGTGGCCCGGCTTATCGACAATCTGACCCGAAACGGCGCGGCCTCCGTGGCTCTGGATATTCTGCTGGCCGAGCCGGACCGAAGTTCGCCCAATCTGCTGCGCCAGCGGCTGCGCAAGGATTTCGGGGTGGAACTTGACCTGCAAAAGCTGCCCCCCGGCCTGGCGGACAACGACGCCATGCTGGCCGCGACGCTGGCCCGCAGTCCCGCGGTGCTCGGCGTATTCATGCAGTTCGACCCATATAAAGCCCCGCCCTCATCCCTGCCCCGCCCCACGGGGCTGGCCGAGCAGACGCCCGCCGGCGCGCCGCCGCCGCGCGATACCGTGCTGCGCGCCACGTCGGCCCTGCTGCCCCTGCCTGTTTTCAGCCGGGCCGCGCCGGCAGGGGCCATCAACGTGGCCCCCGGCACGGACGGCGTGGTGCGCGAAGTGCCCCTGCTCTACCGCCTGGGCGACAATATTTACGCCAACCTCTCCCTGCGTGCCCTGATGCGCGGCCTGGACGTCAAAACCATGATTCTGCGTTCCGGCCCCGAGGGTCTCACGGAAATCCGGCTGGGGCCCTACCGCATCCCGGTTTCGACGCGGGGCCTGATGCGCGTGCCCTTCAAGGGTCCGCGCGGCGTCTACCCCTATTACAGCGCCGGGGACATTCTGGAAAAGCGCGTGCCGCCGGAGCAGCTGGAGGGGAGGGTCGTGTTTGTGGGCACGTCCGCGGCCGGGCTTCAGGATATTCGCGCCACGCCCTTCGACGCGGTCTATCCCGGCGTGGAAGTGCACGCCGCGGTGGTGGACGCCATCCTGAACCAGGACCACATTGTGCAGCCGGACGCCACGCCCGGCATCCAGGCCCTGGCGATTCTGCTGGCCGGACTGGCCGCGGCTTTGGTATTCAGCTTCACCCGCGCCTTTATTTACGGCCCGGCCTGCCTGCTCCTGGCCGGTGGCGCGACCTGGGGTTCCGGCCATCTTTTCGCCCAGGGCCAGTTCATTTCCCCGCTCTATGTGGTGCTGACCATCCTGGCTCAGGGGCTCTGCATCCTGCCCGTGCGCTTCTGGCAGGAGGAAAGACAGAAGCGCGTACTGCGCCAGGCTTTCAGCCGCTATGTGGCGCCGGAGGTAGTGGCTCGCATCGCCGCGCGCGAAGGCGACATCTTCGCCGGTGAGGAACGCGACGTCAGTGTGCTGTTTACCGACATACGCGGCTTCACCAGCCTCTCGGAAAAACTGGAGCCACAACAGGTGGTGGCCCTGCTCAACCGCTATTTCACCCCCATGACCGCCTGTGTGCGGGACAGCGGCGGCACGCTGGACAAGTTCATCGGCGACGCCATCATGGCCTTCTGGAACGCCCCCCTGGACGTGCCGGACCATCCCCGGCGCGCCGTGGCCGCCGCCGTGCGCATGCAGGCCCTGCTGCGCGGGCTCAATCCCGCGCTGGAAAAGGAATTCGGCGTGCGCCTGCGCATCGGCGCGGGCCTGCACTGCGGGCCGGTCTATGTGGGCAATATGGGGTCCGAGGATCTGCTGGACTACACCTGCATCGGCGACACGGTCAATCTGGCCTCGCGCCTGGAGGGCATGTGCGCCAAATACGGGGTGAGCGTCGTGGTCAGCGGCGCCATGGCGGAGCGCTGCGGCGCGGCCTTTTACTTCCGCGCCCTGGACAGCATCCGGGTCAAGGGCAAATCCAGACCGGTAGCCATCTTTTCCGTGCATGAGCAGGAGGAAGCCCGGCGCCGCGAAGCGGAATTCGCCACCGCGCGGGACGCGCTGCAATGCTATATACAGGGGAATTTTACCGCCGCCGGAAGACTATTCGGGCGCTTGCGCGAATCCTCCACTGAGAGTAACGTACTTTACGAATTATACAGCGGCCGTTGCGCGGCGCTTTGCGCGGACCCGCCCGAAAATTGGGATGGTATCTGGACGTTTAACAGCAAATGAGATTGACATGAAAATCCGGCTGTGGGGGACGCGAGGTTCCGTCCCCGTGTCCTCGCCGCAAATGACGCGTTACGGGGGCGACACGACCTGCATTGAAGTCAGGAGCGAATCAGGCGGCCGCCTGATTCTGGATGCCGGTACCGGCATCCACGCCCTGGGCGACAGCATGGATCATGAAATCCCCACAGATTGCACCATCTGTTTCAGCCACGCCCATTGGGACCACCTTCAGGGCCTGCCCCATTTCAAGCCGCTTTACAATCCCAACTGGCGCCTGAGCCTGCGCGGCCCCGTTCTTGCCGGAGACGTTCCTTTCTCCCAAAACCTGCTGGAAATCTTTGACGAAAAACATTTTCCCGTGCCCTGGCGCGAACTGCCCCGGCGGCCCATCCTGGAATTCACGCCCGGCGAGCAATTCCAGGTGGGCGACATGACGGTGAAAACCTGTCCCACGGCCCACCCCGGTTCCTGCGCGGCCTACCGCATTGAGGCCGACGGCTGGAGCTTCGTTTTTACCGGCGACCACGAATGCGGCGACAAGGGCGACAGCGAGGCCACGAAACGCCTGCTGGATTTCATGGCCGGAGCGGACGTGGCCCTGGTGGACGGGCATTATTTTCTCAAGGATTACCCCCTGCACCAAGGGTGGGGGCACAGCGCCATGGAGCAGTGGCCCGCGCTCCTGGCCGGACGCGGCGTCAAACACCTAATCTACACCCATTACGACCCTTCCTACTGCGACAGGGAGCTGGATAAGGTTTTTGACGCCCTGCGTGAAAACTGCCGCCTGCCGATTTCCCTCCAGTTGGGTTGCCAGGGCATGCTGATCACGGCTGACGGCGGCGAAACGGAAGAACGGGAAGAAAGCCTGGAATCCATCAACTGCAAGCTCTGCGATTTCTTCCATCGCATTTCACACTTTTCCGACACCAACGTTGTTCTGGACAGCGTTCTGAATCAGGCCCGCGCCTTGAGCAACGCCGACGCGGGGACCATCTATCTGCTGGAAAACAACAGCCTGGTTTTTTCCTACGCGGCCAACGACACGCTGTTTCCAGGCTCGGAGGCCAATAAATACGCCTACCTTAACGCCAGCCTGCCCCTGGACACCGCTTCCATCGCCGGTTTCGTGGCCTGTACGGGCCGTGTCCTGAACATCCCGGACGTGCGCGCCATTCCCCGGAGCGAGCCCTATACCTTCAACGACGCCTTTGACCTTGCCACGGGATATCGTACGGTTTCCATGCTCACCGTGCCCTTTACGGACGTGCAGAACAGGATTCTCGGCGTCCTGCAATTGATCAACAGCGTAAGAAACGGCCGGATCCAGGCCTTCCCGCCCAACACGGTACGCTATGTGGGCCGCCTGGTGATGCTGGCCGGCAATTCCCTGGAACGGGCACGCCTGGCTAATGACCTGATTCTGCGCATGCTCAGGACGGCCTCGTTGCGCGACCCGCGCGAGACGGCCAGCCATGTACGCCGGGTGGGGGCCATGGCCGCTGAAATCTACCACCGCTGGGCGGAAAAACACGGCCTGAGCGCCGAGGAAATCCGCGCGGCCAAGGGCCGTTTGCGCCTGGCGGCCATGCTCCATGACGTGGGCAAGGTGGGCATACCCGACGCCATCCTGAAAAAACCCGGCCGCCTCACGCCCGAGGAACGCAGAATCATGGAAAAGCATGCGGTCATGGGCGCCAGGCTGTTTGAAAACGCCACTCAGGATGTGGACATGCTGGCCCATACCATCGCCCTGCACCACCACCAGAAATGGAACGGCTCAGGCTATACCGGTTCGGACAAGCATCCCCTGCTGTCCGGTACGGACATCCCCCTGGAAGCCCGGATCACGGCCATTGCCGACGTCTATGACGCGCTTATTTCCCGGCGTTGCTACAAGGAAGCCTGGGATGTAAAAGACGCTCTAGACATTCTGCGCAACGACTCGGGAAGCCATTTCGACCCGGAACTGGTGGATGTCTTCATGGAAATCCACGACGTGATTACCGCCATCTGCAAGCGCTTTCCTGACCTGGAGGACGCGTGAACACCGAGAGAGAGAGAGAGAGAGAGAGAGAGAGCATCGTGAAGAGAGCCAGCATATGACGTCTCTCTTTTCGTGCATTCTGAGCGTGCTTCTGACCATCTGTTTTCTGTCGGCTCCTCTCTCCTTGCGCGCCATGGAAGGCACGGAAACGGCCCGCGTCGGCTATTACGAAGACGGCGACTATATGCGCCGCACTCACAGCGGCGAGTATGTCGGCTTCAATTTTGAATATCTGCAGGAGATTTCCAAATTCAGCGGCCTGACCTACCAGGTGGTGGACGGCGTGAGTTGGGAACATACCCTGGAGATGCTGGAAAAAGGCGAAATCGACATCTTGCCCGCCGTGTACTACACGCCGGAACGGGCCAAAAAGATGCTTTTTTCCGAGCTGCCCATGCTGAGCCTGTACACCACGCTCAACGTCCGGGCGGACGACGGGCGTTACTCCTATGAGGACTTTCCCTCCTTCCGGGGCATGAAGGTGGGCATCATCGCCAACAGCAAGGACGGCGAAAAATTCCGCCAGTACTGCCGGGACAACGGCCTGGACCTGATCATTGTTCCCTATGCGGAAACCGCCGGTCTGCTTGACGCGCTGGCGGACAAAACCCTGGACGGCGTGGCCATCACCCACCTGGGCCGTAACAGCATTTTCCGCAGCGTGGCCCAGTTTTCGCCGGAGCCCATGTATATTGCCGTGGCCAAGGACCGGCCGGATCTGCTGGCCCGCATCAACAAGGCCATGAACACCATCGACCTGCGCGATCCCTATTACGCCATGCGCCTGCACGCCAAGTATTTCTCGGTCAGCACGGAGCAGAGGCCCGTTTTTACCGAGCAGGAAGAGGCGTTCATCGCCAAGAAAAAGATTATCAAAGCCTCGTATGATCCCAGCTGGGCGCCTCTGGAATATACGGATCCCGCGACGGGCCGCTTTACCGGCGTAGTGGCGGACCTTTTCAAGCATATCGAGAGCGAGAGCGGCCTGCTCTTTGACTTTATACCGCTGCCCCAGTTGAAGGGGCTGGAAATGGCCGCCAAGGGCGAGATTGATGTGATCTGTGTCATGGCCGGAGACTACCTCTGGAATGAACATTACAACCTCAATACCACCGGCGAATATCTGAGCAGCCCGGCCCTTCTGGTCCGCCCGAGGCAGGGAGGAGAGATCAAAATCATTGCCCTGCAGCAGGGCTACTGGCTTTCCAAGAGCATCGCCGAGGAGAATCCCGGCAAAAAAATTCTGTATTACGATTCCGTGAAAGAATGTTTCGATGCCCTGCTGGAAGGCAAGGCCGACGCCACCTACGCCAATGCCCATATCGTCAACTACCTGCGGGCCGAACCGCGTTACGCCACACTGAACGCGACGCCCCTGGGCAGATACACCAGCCAGTTGCGCATCGGCGTTTCCCGCCATGCCGATCCCCGTTTGTTCGCCATTCTGGACAAGTGCGTCCAGTACACCTCCATGGAAGAGATGGACGACCTGGTGCTGAAAAATACCATCAAGCCCCGCAGCATCCGCCTGCGGGATTTTGTGGCCGAGCACCCGGCGGAGGTCATCAGCGGCATTGTGGCCGTATTCGGCCTGATCATCCTGCTGCTGGCATACAGCCTGGCCATGAAATCCAGGCACAATGTGCAGATCCAATCCCTGCTCTACCGGGACCGGCTGACCGGCCTGGACAATATCGACAAGTTCTATGTGGAATGCAACCAGCTGCTGGCCGGTTCCAAAAACGAATACGCCCTGCTCTACGGCGACATCAGCCAGTTCAAGATCGTCAACGACAACTTCGGTTTTGCCGTGGGCGACGAACTGCTTCGCGCCTACGCGGCCATTCTGCGGGACAGCGTCGGCCAGGGCGAGCGTTGCGCGCGCGTTTCCGCCGACCACTTCATCCTGTTGCTGCGCTACCAAGGCTGGGAACAACTGCTGGCGCGCACCAAAGACATGGCCCAGTCCCTGGAGGTCTGGCGCTATGCCCAGGGCCTTCCCTACAAAATCGGCACGGTCTTCGGCGTCTACCTGGTGAACAAGACGGAAAAGCACAATATCCATCTCATGCTGGATCTGGCCAACTACGCCCGCAGGAACGCCAAACTGACCATGCGCGGCCCTCTGGTGCTCTATGACGAAAAAATGCGTCAGGACGCCCTGTTGCAACAGGAATTGAGCGGGCACCTGGAAAATGCCCTGGAACAGGGCGAACTGACGGCATGGTTCCAGCCCAAGGTGGACATGCCCAGCGGCGAAATCATCGGCAGCGAGGCGCTGGTGCGCTGGAATCACCCGGCGCGCGGCCTGCTCATGCCGGGCAGCTTCATGCCCCTGTTCGAGCGCAACGGCGCGGTGGTCCAGATCGACATCTACGTTTTTGAACAGGTCTGCAAGGCTCTGAGCCAGTGGAACAAGCAAGGCCTGCCTGTTCACCCGGTGTCCTGCAATTTTTCCAGCCTGCATTTCGACCGGGCGGATTTTCCACGGCAACTGGCGGACATCGCCGCCCGTTATGAAGTGCCCCACGCGCTGCTGGAAGTGGAAATCACCGAAAGTTCCATCATGAGCAACCCGGAATCCGCCTGCGCCCAGATCATGCAGTTGAAGGAACGCGGCTTCCTGATTGCCATCGACGACTTTGGTTCCGGCTATTCCTCACTGGGCCAGATCCAGCAGATCATGGCCGACGTGCTCAAGCTGGACCGCAGCTTTGTCCAGCGCAACATTCTCGGCGCGCGGGAACAGATCGTGCTCAGCAATGTCATCCGCATGGCTACGGAACTGGGCATGTCGGTCATTTGCGAAGGCGTGGAAACCGGGGAGCAGGCGGATATCCTCATCCAGCTGGGCTGCCGCAACGCCCAGGGCTTTTTTTACGCCAAACCCATGCCCAGGCGGGATTTTGAACAGCTTCTGCAAAAAGGGGCCCGGCTGCCGGTGTAAGTCCCCTCTGAGCTGGTTTGCCTCAGGATGCTGAAAATTGCCGCCCGGCACGGATTTTTCTGAATCCGTGCCGGGCGGTTCTCCGTTTCAAGGCGGACGCTTTCGGGCAAAGAAGATCGTCAGGCGGTTCCGTTCCGCGCGGCCATGCTTTCCAGAACCACGCTTCTCAGACGTTCCACCTGGGCGGCGGCATCATAGTCCCGCCGTACGGCGCTGCGCGCCTCCTGTCCGATAAAGGCCAACCGGGGGGCGCGAGCCGCCACTCCGGCCACGGTTTCGGCCATGGCCCGCGCATCCCAGAAATCGCAGAGAAAACCGTTGACCCCGTGGCGAAGCACTTCGCGCACGGGCGCGGTGTCCGATCCCACCACCAGGCCGCCGCAGGCCATGGCCTCCAGAATGCCGGTGGACAGCGCATACGGGGCCGTCAGATAGACATGCACCGTGGAGGCCCGCAACATCCGGCGGTACTCATTCAGCGGGCACGGCCCCAGCAGATGCACACGGGCGCGGGCCTCGGGCGGAAGCGGCAGATCCTCGCGGCACCGGCACAGGGCTTCCGCCTCGCGCCGCCGGGCTTCCTCGCCGGAACGGCCGCCGTGGCTCTCCGGCGCGGGCCAGGCCACCAGCACGTGGCAGGCGGGACGCAATTCCAGCAGGCGCGGCAGACAACGCACAAACTGCGCGAAACCACGTGCCGTGTCGTGCAGCGGGCCGGAAAAACTTATCAGTTCGTCCGCGTCGGCAAGGTCAAGGCCGCCGCCCGCAAAGCCCGCCACGGGCGCGGGCGAAAAAAAGGCCGTGTCCACGCCGCTGTGCAGTACCCGGAGGCGTTGCGCCAGAAACTCGGGATACTGGCCACGTTGCCATTCCGAGGAGATCACCGCCAGATCCGCGTCGCCCAGGGCATTGTATTCCCAGAGGTTGCGCACCCTGGCCGGGGCGAAATCCGCCGGGGGGCGGGGCCGTCCCCGGTTGAAGAAGCAATGGCTCTCCCCCTGGTTGTAAAACCAGTCCGCCTGCACCAGATAGAAGGCCTCGGGGAAAATATCCCGCACGTAAAGGCTGCCGCCCGCGGAAGAGGAAGCGCAGACCAGATCGGGCGCAAAGCCGTCTTTGCGCAGACCCAGCATGGCATTGCCCGCCCTGGCCCCGCGCCGGAAACGGAGCACGGCCTCGCGCTCGGCCGGATCGTCGCTGGCGTGGCTGAGCGGCGGGGCCAGGCGCAAACGGCGCACGCCTGGCAGCCCCCCCTTCTGGCCGGTTTCGGACAGAAAGAGCACCGTGTTTTCCTGCCTGGCGCCGAAGCTGTGGGCCAGCAGCCGGAACGGGCCGGGAAAGGAGCCGTGTAAAAATAGAATACGCATATGGCCGCCTTATGTCGGAATGCCGCCCGCCCCATGCTGAGCGCTCTCTTCTCTCCCGCTGCTCCGGGCCTCGTCCTCTTCGCCGCCCTTTTCATCGCGCAGCTTCTGAAAAAATTCCCGGCCCTGGCCGGTCTGCAAAAAGCCCTGCAGGGCACGCACCACCTGCGGATCATATTTGCGGGGCGTCTCGTTGAGAATCGCCATGGCCCGCTCCATGCCGTGGGCCATGCGGTAAGAACGCGGCCGCACGAGGGCGCAGAAGGTATTGGCCACGGCCAGGATGCGGGCGTTGAGGCAGATCTGGTCGCCCTTGAGCCCCTCCGGATAGCCCGAGCCGTCCAGGCGTTCATACATCTGGCTGATGGCCTCCAGCACGGGCAGGCCGAAATCAATGCCGGTAAGGGCGCGCCGGGCGTATTCCACATGCCGCTGCAACCGGGCCCGTTCCTCGGCGGAAAGCGCGCCGGTCTTGGTCAGCAGTTCCCTGGGCAGCTGGATCATGCCGATCTGGGACAAGCTGGCCGCCGTGCGCAGGGTCGCCAGGGTTTCGGCGTCGTTGAGGCCCAGGCAGTAGGCCAGGGTCACGGAAAGCTGGGCCGTGAAGGTTGACTGGCCGCAGAGATAGGGGTCCACGGCTTCGATAGCCCGCACAAAGACCGCCACGGTCTGGGTGATCATATGCTGGGCGCGTTGCTGGGCCAGCACCAGTTCGGTGATGTCGCTGTACACCGAAACCACGCCCGACATCCGGCCCTTGTCGTCCCGGAAGGGAGAGCAGGCCGTCAGGAAGTGGCGCGTCCGCCCTTCCACGGGCAGAGCTTCTGTGAAGCTGGCCATGCCTTCCGTCTGGTTCACGGCCAGGGTATGCGTCACCAGGCTGCGGGCCAGATCCGACGGCAACCGGCTGTGAGGCAGGCCGCGCAGTTGCTCCACGCTCAAGCCCGTCATCCGGGCGTAACTCTGGTTGACATAGTAGATCACGCCGCTCAGGTCGTTGAGCACAATGCCCGCCGACAGCGCGGAATTCACCCCGTCCATGATCTGTTTCTGCTGGTTGACCACCAGATAGAGGCGGCGCATCTGGTCCGCCACGGCGCGTTCCTGGCGGCCTACCAGCCACCACCACAGGGCCACCAGGACGATTCCGGCCAGGGCCGTCACCAGTCCGGCGGCGATCAGCACGTTTTTGCGGAAGGCAGCGTACTGGGCCTCGGCCTGAGCCGCGTCCACGCCCTGCATGACCAGCCAGGGCATGCCCGGCACGGGCAGCGCCAGGGTGTAAGCCCGCACTTCCCCGCCCCTGGCCGCGGGCGCGTCACGCAGGCTCAGCGGCAGGCGGCCGCCGTCCAGCCGCCAGCCGGGCAGATTCAGCGTGCCGGAGCGCGCGGCGGGATTGATGAGCTGCACGTCCTGCCGGTGGGTCTGAAGGATGCCGGAGCTGAATATGCCGTCGTCGCCGGTGCGGGTAATGGCCCTGGCCACGGGCAGCACATTGTAGGTGGCCACCAGGATGGAAACCACCCGTTCCCCGGAGGCGTCCACATAGAGGGGCGCGAAGACCGGAAAGGCCATGTCCATGACCAGCTCGCCCTCCTGGCGGCGCACGGGCAGCATGACGGGTCGCCGGGTCTGCAGCACGGTTGCCAGAAAGGAGCGCTGGTCCTCGCTGAACCGCGGCGCATCGGACGGAGCCAGATATGCTTCAAGATTCGCGTTCAGCAGATACGCGCCCCAAAGGCTGTTCTTCTCGATAAATTCCTTTAACTGCCTGAGCATCATGGGCAGACGCGGGGCCAGGCTGTCCAGGGGATCGGGATCGCCCGCGTAGCCGCCCGCTTCTGCCTGGTCCACAGAAATATCCGAGGGCGTTTCAGGCAGAATTTCCGGCGGCGGGGGCACGTCATGCTCCGGCCGCTGGGCCAGTTCCAGCAGTTTTTCCGCCGGGATCTTGGAGGCGTCCGCCTCGGCCGCGAACAGGCGCAGCAGGTCCAGGCCGGCAAAGGCTTCCACCTGGCCCTTGAGCGTGCCGGACCAGACCGTGAGCAAAGCCACCTTGTTGCCCGCCTGGGTGCTCATGTCCTGTTCCATGTCCCGCAGCAGCCGTTTTTGGGAAGTCTGCAGAATCCAGTGCGAGGCCACGGCCGCGGCAACCGCTACCAGCGCCAGCAGCGCCAGCATGATCAGCGCGGTGCGCCGTTTGCGGCGCGAGCTTTGAGTTGAGGAATCCTGTGCCATGATGTTTTCCTTACGTAACGACTCAACGCTCTCGCAGGGCGTTCTGCTTGGCTTTCAGAATGGGCTTGAGCAAATAGTCGAGCACCGTCTTCTTTCCGATCAGAATGTCCGCGGTCACGATCATGCCGGGAATAATGGGCAGCACTTCATTGTGGTAGGTGATGGCCGTCTTTTGCGTGCGCACCTTGACCAGGTAATGATAGTTGCCCTTCTTGTCCTCGATGGTGTCGGCGCTGATAGACTCCAGCTTGCCCTCCAGGCCGCCGTAAATGGAAAAATCATAGGCCGAAACCTTGACCATCACCTCCTGGCCGGGCCGCAGAAAGGCCACGTCCTTGGGACTGACCTTGGCTTCCACCAGCAGGGTGTCGTCCAGAGGCACAATGTCCATGATGGGTTCGCCGGGCTTGACCACGCCGCCCACGGTATTGATGTAAATCTGCTTCACCGTGCCGCGCACCGGGGTACGCAGTTCCGTGCGGGTCACGCGGTCGCTGCCCGCGGCCAGCGTTTCGCGCAGGGAGTTCAGCTCCAGGCGGCGCTTGTTGATTTCCTCGGTGATGGCCGCGTTCTGCTCCGCCCTGCGCGAGGCGATGCGCTGCTTCGATTCCTCGGCAGCGGCCTGGGCCTTGGGAATGCTGGCCGCCAGCATGTCGATCTGCCCCTGGAGTTCCACGACTTTCTGTTGCAGGCCCAGATATTCCATGCGCGAAAAGTTGTTGCGCTGCACCAGGGCATAGGCCGTGTCGCGCTGCTCGATGGACAGGGCCAGACTGCGGTCCAGCTGGGTCTTGCGGGCGATTTGCTCTTCCACATCGTGCTGCCGCTGCTCATACTGGGACTTGAGCACCTCGATTTCGGCATTGAGCTGGTTCTGGCGCGACTGCCAGGCGTTTTCCTGGTCGCGAATGATCTGCCGGGCGCGGGCCAACGTGTTCTCGTCCACCTTGTGGCCGATGAGTTTGGCGGCCCAGTCCTGAAGATTTTCGGGAAAGGCGGGTCGCTGATCCTTGAGTTCCGCTTCCAGGCGGGCAATAGCCAGGCTGTTTTCCATGGCCTTGTTCACGGCGTCGCGGTAGGAGGATTCGGCCAGTTCGTTGTCCAGCTGGGCCAGCACGTCGCCCTTGTCCACGATCTGCCCTTCGCGCACCAGCACGGCGCGCAGAATGCCACCTTCCAGGTTCTGGATGGTCTGGGTGCGTTGCGAGCCCACCACCTGGCCCTCGGCATGGGTCACCTCGTCGATCTTGGCAAAGGCCGCCCAGACCAGCAGGCAGGCGAACATCACGGCCACGGTGACCGAAAGGGCACGCACGCCGAAACGCGGCCGCCGGGCCAGAGCGGCGTCCACTTCGCCGGCAAACTGGATGTCGTCGGGGGTAAGCCCGTGCAGGGGCGCGTCCATGGCCGCGAACAAACCGGCATTGGGGTCCGCATTCGGACCGGAACCGGCCCCGGGCGTTCCGGGCCCGGCGGGCGCATCAGTTCCGCCCTCCCCGCCGGTCTCGCCGTTTTTGCCCTTGTGAAGCATGGCCTCGCGGATGGACTGGATCAGACTATGGTCCGGCCTTTGCTCATGCTCGTTGCCCACAAACAGGGCGCGCAGAAAGGACAGCGCGCCGCCGCCCTTTGCCGTTGTATCCTTGGCCCCGGCCAGAGCCAGGGCCGCAAGCTCATCCTCGGGCGGCAGCATGGGTTCAGGCATGGGCGGAAGGCCGGTTCCGGCCTCAGGGCCCTGCGGGGCCGGGGGAGATGAAGCACTCTTCTCCGCCGCGCCGGGCATCAGCGGCATAACATCCGTCAATTTTTGCGGAATTCCGCCTTCAGGAACTTCCAGCGGCGGTTCCGGCACGGAACCGCCCGGCTGCGGAGCCCATGCCGTCGGAGCGGGCTCCGCAGCCGGGGATTTTTCCCCTTTCCAGGCGGCAAGATCCGTGGCGCGCGCGGCGCGTTCGTCCAGCATGGCGGCAAAGGGCGTAGCGGCGTCAGCCGCGTGGGCCGCGCCGGGCATGGCGGGCATTTCCCCGCCGGAGCCCGCTTCCGCCCGAGGACGGCGTTCTTCCTCCACGGCCGCCGGGGCATTCTTTTTACCGGAACTCAGCTGCATCTCAGTTCTCCACCGGTCGCGTACGCGCGGGCCGTTCACCGTTGCCGGCGGCGTTCATGCTTTGCCGGGAGCGCTCGCGCAGGCGCTGGAGCACCATGTCGCGCGGACCGTCCATCTTGATCTGGCCGTTTTCCATAACGATAAGGCGTTCCACAATGCGCAGCATGGACAAGCGATGGGTGACCAGCACCACGGTGCGCCCGTCCATGACGGTTTGCAGGCGCTTCTGGAGCATCAGTTCGGAATCCGTGTCCATATTGCTGGTGGGCTCGTCCAGAATCAGCACTTCCGGATCGCGCACCAGGGCACGGGCCAGGGCCACGGACTGCCGCTGCCCGCCGGAAAGCGCCTTGCCCTGCTCGCCCACCTGGGCCGCGAAGCCGGCGGGATTGTTGCGTAAAAAGTCCGTCACCCCGGCCAGGGCCGCGGCGCGCAGAATCAGGTGGTCGTTGATGGAAGGATCGCCCAAGGCGATATTGTCCCGCACGCTGCCGTAAAAAAGCACCACGTCCTGCGGCAGCACGCCCACCCTGCCCCGCAGGTCCGAGCTGGGAATCTGGCGGATGTCCACATCCCCGAATTTCACGGCCCCTTCCTTGGGCTGGTACAGGCCGATCAGCAGCTTGGACAGCGTGCTCTTGCCCGAGCCCATGGGCCCGATGATGCCCACCCGTTCGCCCGGCTCGATGTGCAGGGACACGCGGTCCAGAGCCAGCCGCTCGGAACGGGGATAGGCGAAGGAGACGTTCTCCATGGTGAAGGAAGGCCGCAGCATGCCGAAATCCATGCAGGTCCGCTCGGCCTGGTTTTCCGACGGCAGCTCCATGAGCATGTCCAGAGCCTTGAGGGTCACGTGCGAATTCTGCATGCGGGTGAGCAGCGAAGCCATCTGGAGCAACGGGGCCATGGTCCGGCCCACCAGAATGTTGCAGCCGATGAGCGCGCCCATGGTCATCAGGCCGTCGGTGATCCGGTACACGCCCCAGACGATCATGGCCACGGTCACGATCTGGGTGATGAGCATGGAGGCCGTGATGGCCAGGTTATTGTATTTGCGGGCCTCGCTGGTGGATTTGGCCGAAAGGCCCACCACCGACTCCCAGAGCCGCTGCATGCGGCTTTCCGCCATGCAGGACTTGAGGGTTTCCAGGCCGCCCACAATTTCCACCAGCAGGGCGTTTTTCTGCATGTTCTGCTTGTAGCTGGCTTCGGCGCACTGGCGGGAGCGGTGTTGCAGAAGCAGGCCCACACCTATCAGGATAGGAATGGCCGCGATGGGCAGGAAGACCAGCGGGCCGCCGATAAAGCCGATCAGCAGCAGAAAGATCACCAGAAACGGCAGGTCAATGCAGGCCAGCAAGCTGGACGAGCTGAAAAATTCGCGCAACTGCTCGAATTCACGCAAGTTGTTGACCATGGCCCCGGTGGATTCCGGTTTGGCGTCCAGGCGCATGGAAAGCACTTTGTCCACCAGGCTGCTGGAGAGCACAATGTCCGCGTTGCGCCCGGCCACGTCCACAAAATGGGTGCGCAGGGAGGAGAGCAGGAAGTTGAACAGGTAGATGATCAGAATGCCCACGGCCAGCACCCAGAGCGTCTCCGTGGCGTTGTTGGGCACCACGCGGTCGTAGACGTTCATGACAAAGAGCGGGCTGGCCACGGCGATGAGGTTGATGACCACGCTTGCCAGGGCCACATGGCGGTAAATGGGCGCGTAGTAGCGCAACACGTCCCAGAACCAGCGCTTGCCCTTGGACAGGGTCAGCTTTTCCGCGCGCTCGTCGGGCGCGGCCTGCACGGCGGCAAAGAGGGCATACCCGGAATATTCCTCCTTGAGGGCGGCCAGGGGCACGCTTTGCGCGCTGTCGCTGATTTCGGGAAAGATCACTTCCGCCGTGTCCCCCCGCAAAGCCGTGAGCACGCAGGAGCGGTCTTTGGTAAGCAGAAGAATGCAGGGCAGCACCAGGGTGGGGATGTCTTCCAGCACGGGGCGGAAGGCAATGCGGCCCGAAAGCCCCGCCTTGCGCGCCGCTCGCAGGCAGGCCTGCGGCGTCACCCTGCTGCCGGTGAGCCCGGCCATCAGAAATTGCGGCGAAACCGCCTTGCCCCGCAGGCGCAAAAGCACGGACAGGCTGCGCAGCAGGCCGGGCATGAAATCCACATCCGAGGGGCGCAACGGCCCCATGGCCTTGCCCTTGGCCGGGGCCTGCGCCGCGTCGCGGGCGTCGGGAGCATCAGGGGCAGCGGCATCAGGGGCGGACGGCGCGCCGGTCTCGCCGGAGTGGGAAGCGGCAGCCTTGTCGCTTGCGGCCGGAGGGACTTTGGCTTCCTCCCCGGAAGCAGGGGCGGCCATGCCCGCCACGGCGGAACGCGCCCTCAGGGCTGAGGCGACGGACCCCGTGAGCGTGGCGGCATGCGGCGCGGTGGGCTGCCCGTCCTCACACGGCGCGCCATGCGCATCATGCGTATCGGGGGAAGCGGCCTGACCGGAGACGGACCGCGCCGCCGGATCGGATCGGGTCGCTCCAGAGGGGGCCTGTTCTTCAAGATTGCCGGGAACGGCGGAAGATATCCGCCCGATGTGTGTCGTACTGGGCTTATCCATGATTTTTCCGTTGCTGTGGGGCAAAAGCCCGCGGGCTTTTGCGGAGCGGTGTTGTTGCCGCCCCATTGCCCCTGCCCGGAAGCGAACTCCGTCCGCGCGGGGCAATGCTGATTCCGTCAATAAACTCCGACGGCCTGAACGCCGGAGGCAAATCAACCGCTTGGAACCTATCCCAAGGGGGAAGGCAGCACAAGCTCCCTCCCTGGCGTACGCCGCCATATGCGTACGCGGGAAGGCCAAAATCGGATTCAGCCCGGCGCTGGCGCACCGGGCTGAATCCCCTCTTACTTAAACCAACCGGGCGCGAATGCCTCGCGCGGATCCTCGCGGTCCTCCGGAGGTTTTTGCCCCAGCGGCCCGGTGTTTATGGACATCTGCGGCAGCAGATTGCCGGTGAGCGCGCACAGTCTGTATGCGCCCACCAGGATATTGCCGCGCGCAGTTTCCGCCTGAGTGGATGAATTGTACAGCTCGCTTTCCGTGTCCAGCACGTCCAGCAGGCTGCGCTTGCCGATCTGGAACTGCTCCAGATAGGCGGTACGGGTATATTTATTGTATTCGATGGCCTTAGAGTAGTGCTTGTACTGCTCCTGGGCGGCCTGATAGTTGGTCCAGGTGCTCTCGATATCCAGTTTGAGGTCGTCGATGTAATTGTACATCACCTGCCGCGACTGGCGGATGCGCGCCGAAGCGGCCTTCCGTTCGGCCAGGTCGGCCCCGCTGTTGAAAATGTTCCAACGCACGGTGCCCAGCACGTCGAAGCTGTAAATCCAGCGGTCACTGGAGCCGCCCCGGTCTGTATAGTCCGGCCCGGCCTCCAGGTTGAAAGTGGGATAAAAGGCGGAATCCGCCAGTTCCCGTTCGCCCCGGGCGGCCCGGATGTCCTGCATGTAGGCCGCCAGCTTGGGGTTGTTCTTCTCGGCCAGATCAAAAACCGGTTCAGGGCCCTTGAAGATCTCGGGCGGCATGGTCACCGGCATAAGCTTGCCGTAGGCCTGCATGCCGGTCAGCCGGGTATAGGTTTCCTCGGCCACCAGCAGGGAGGCCTTGGCTTCGGAAAGGCTCGACAAGGCGCGGGAAAGGCGCGACTGCGCCTGACTCACGTCGGCCGCCGTATCCGCGCCCAGATTGGCGCGGTCCTCGGCCTGCCCCAGAATGGCCTTGTGCTGGGCCACGTTTTTCTCGGACAGAGCATAGATAGTGCGGCGGCGCAGCAGGTCAATATGGGCAATGATGCCGTCCAGGGAAAGGGAGGTGGCGGTATCAAACACCCGCTCCTTGACCGAATCCAAAGTGGATTGCGCGCTGCGCACTCGCGAACGGGTTGCGAAGCCGTCCCAGATGGGCTGCACAAGCTTCGCGCTGACACCGGCCAGGCCCCACATCTGTTCGTCCAGATTTTGGCCTCTGGTGGTGGAATCGCTCAAAATGCTGCCGCCGGCCCGGCCGGTGACGTCCACGCGCGGACCGAAACCGGCTTTGGCCCGGTCCACCTCATGCTCCAGCACCTGGCGGTTTTCCAGCATGCCGCGCAGGCTGCGATGCGTGCGTAAAACGCCGTACACCGTATCTTCGACGGTAATGGGTTGACCGGGGGGAGGCGGAGGGGGGGTAGGCGGCTTCCGCCGCCGCGACTGCCGCGGGAAGCAGCAGTGCCAAAACAGAAAGGGAGAAGGATAACAGTTTCACGGTTCACTCCAAAATAAGGGAAAACCACCCCGTTGCGGCGTTTTCCCGCTGATGGCATGTCAGCCACGATGGCCCACATTACCGCCGGAACAGGCGGGGTCCGTCAATCCCGCACCGGCAACGGCATGCCATGCTGCCGCCACTGTCTTTATGGCGGCCTGAACACTTATACGGCAAGTGTTGGATTTAGCTTTAGCACAAGCGGAATAAAAAAGTCCACAAGTAGAAAAGTTTTTTCTCTAGAAAAGGTTTAGGGCAAAAGAATTTTTTTTCTAGAAAGAATGCAAACGTCGCCCTTCACCGTTTAATCGGGCGCCACATCCCGGGGAAATTATAAATCTTTCGCGTTGAATAAACACTGCATAAAAATAAAATATATTCTGCCCCAATATCAAGACGTACAGTAGAATTATAATTATAAAGTAAAACGGACAACTATAAATAATCATATATATAGTTATATCAATTTATAATTAAAAAACTTTATTCCCGTAAAATCATTCAAAAATCATCAAAAACCATCGCCTGTTCGAAGCAATTGCAGGCATAAAAAAATAAATATATATTTTATAGCATGGTGACTTATTTTTTTAATTGACAACTATGTATGTAAAAATGTAGATGCGTACCATACTATTACTTTATATACAGAGACATGTGTATATATTTATTCATATTTTTTGCATAAATAAATCAATATAGCATTCACTTATTCATAATAATTGCGTGCACAGATATCTATTGAAAGAGCATATGGACAACGGTCGATCACATCCCTGCCCGGCTATCAGAGGGAATGGCCCAAAATTACGGCAAAAGGCGCGCTCGCTCCGGCATATAGCGGCGTACGTGGATTGCGCGCGTTTTGGCGGCGAAACGCAGCCGACCGGGCGGGGACGGCAAAGGACTTACAGCGGCGGGCCGATGCGCAAAATCGCTTAGAGCAGTTGACGCATTTCATGCGTGAACTACTCGGCAAGGGTTTGCCTGCAACTCCTTGCCGCGAAATGCGAGTGGGCGGGTTTTGCTCGCCGGAAACGAGCACTTCAAGCATTAAATTCCCCAGGTCCGCCCCATTGGCCGCTCAAGGAAAAAACAGTTGTAATACGCCCAGCCTTTTGGGCGCAAAAGGCACCCGGCCCGGCGGCGTTCTCAGAGAAAGAACGCAACGGCCTGACCACGGGCTGCAGGGGGGTATCCGGGCTGTTTCCGACCACCACGGCGCGTCGGCCGTCGGCCGTTTCCACCACGCTGCCCACAGGGTACGCGCCCAGGCAGCGGATAACATGCTCCAGCACGTCCCGGTCAAAAGCGGCGCCGCCCAGGTCGCGCAGACGCGCCAGAGCCAGATGCGGCGGCAGGGGCGCACTGTGCGGATGCACACAGATCAGGGCGTCGTAGCTGTCCGCCACGGCGAGGATTTTCCCCGCCAGGCTGATCCGCTCCCCGCGCAGGCCCACGGGATAGCCCGTGCCGTCAACCCGTTCATGGTGCTCCGCAATGCCCCGCAATATTTCCCGGCACCGGACGTTGTGGGCCATGCAGCCGAGACCCAGCACCGGGTGCTGCCGCAAGGCGTCGACGCCGCCTTCCGCCGGGAGGGTCAAAGGATGCGGGCAGTCAGGAATATCCGGGAGCAGGGCCATGCCCACATCGCAGAACATGGCGGACAGGCCGAGATTCCGCGCCCGTTCCGGCGGCAGACCGAGCTGGAGCCCGGCCAGAAGAGCAAGAATGGAGGTGCGCGCGCAGTGGGCGGGCCTGTATTCCCCGTCAAGATCGCCCATCATGACCCCGAGCAGGGCATTGTAATTCAGGCTCAAAACAGCGGCAGTCTCGTCAAGCAGGGCGCGGGCCCGCTCCAGAGGCGGCTGCCGCGCCGTGTTGAATTCCCGCAGCATGTCGCCGCAAAAGGCGTGCAGGGCGTTGAAAACCCGTGAGGCCGCAAAATAGACCCTCTCCAGCGGAAGCCTGGGGGGAATCTTGTCATAGCCCGGTGCGGGAGGCAGGCGGAAATCCTGCGCGGGAAAGCTCTTTTTCAGCACAATGACAACAGTTGTTGATTGTTCACCGCCAAGCGCGGGCGGCCTGACGGCCTCCCGGCTCGGCACGGGGGCTGCTGTCGGAGCCGGACGGGCGAAGAAGCCGCCACGCCGACAATACGCCTTTTGTGCCGTCTTTTTGGCTAATACAGTTTTTAGATATAGTCAATACGTGTTTTAGTGCATTTTTTTTCGCGCCTCCAACTGAAAGTATGCGTAAAAAGGATACGCAGGAGGTTCAGGTGTCCCAGGCGACTCGAAAATTAGCCAAACTGGTCGGAACCAACATTCAGGAACGGCGCAAAAAGCTGGGACTGACTCAGGAATGTCTGGCGGAAAAAATCGGCGTGGGCCAGCAGTCGCTTTCGCGTATGGAGCGTGGCGACATCGCCCCCAAACTGGAGCGGCTGCCGGATGTGGCCGCCACCCTGCGCTGCTCCGTGGCGGATCTTTTCCGCGCGTCGGGCGCGGACGACCATGCCCTGACGCGCGCGCTCGAAGACGCCCTGGCCGGTCTCAACACCCGCGAAAAGGAATACCTCGTACGAATGACGGGCGATCTGGCAGCCCTGCTGCGGGAGGCCAGAAAGTCAGGATGAGGGGCGGACGGCTCCGGAAGACGGTTCACGCCTTAAGCCAGCGCTCCAGTGCCGTGAACAGGCAGAGTGGATCAATGGGCTTGGTCAGATGGTCGTTCATACCGGCGGCCAGACTTTTTTCCCAGTCCCCGCGCATGGCGTGGGCCGTCATGGCGATGATCGGCAGATCAGCAGGCACGCCCGGCAGGGCGCGGATGCGTCGGGTGGCCTCCAGGCCGTCCATCAGCGGCATCTGAACGTCCATGAGAATCAGGTCATAGCGGTTCGCGGCGGCCTCCCGCACGGCGTCCGCGCCGTTGGCGGCAATGCCCACCTCCAGGCCCGCCTCGGCCAGAATGGCCGTGGCCACTTCCTGATTGATTTCATTATCTTCTACCACCAAAACGCGGCGGCCCGCCAGCTGGACGGCGGGCGCGGTCTCCCCGTCCGGCCAGACCGCAGCCGGAATAGCGGCGTCAGGCAGTTTAAAGGGCAGCTCAAAACAAAAAATGCTGCCACGGCCCGGTTCGCTGCTCACGCTGATCTTGCCGCCCATCATTTCCACCAGTTCCTTGCAGATTACCAGGCCCAGGCCCGTGCCGCCGTAGCGCCTGGTGATGGAGGTATCGGTCTGCGTAAAGGGTCGGAAAATACGCGCCACTTCCTCCCGGCTCATGCCGATGCCCGTATCGCGCACCTCAAACAGCGCCAGCAGGCTGTCTTCCCGGCGGTGTCGCGGAGATACCGATACCGCCACTTCTCCCCGCTCCGTGAACTTCACGGCATTGCTGACCAGGTTGATCAGCACCTGGCTCACCCGCAGCGCATCGCCCACCAGTTCTCCGGGCATATCCGGCGACGCCGCGACCGACAGGCGAATGCCTTTTTCCGCGGCGCGCACGCCGCCCACGTCCCGGATGCCGTCCAGCATGTCCGCAAGCGAAAAAGGCGCCGTTTCAACATCGAATTTGCCGGATTCAATTTTGGAAAAATCCAGAATATCGTTGATGATGTCCAACAGATTGTGGGCCGCCTGCCGGGTTTTGCCCAGATAGTCGCGCTGCTGCTCCGACAGACCGGTGTTCAGCAGCAGATGGCACATGCCCAGAACGGCGTTCATGGGCGTGCGGATTTCATGGCTCATGCGGGCCAGGAAATCGCTTTTGGCTCTGGTGCCCGCTTCCGCCTCATCCTTGGCCAGGCGCAACGCCCGGTTGAGCTCGCGCCGCCGGATGCTCGCGCCCAGCAGAATGCCCGACGCGCGCAGGGCTTCCTCTTCCGCGCCGTTCCACTGCCGTTCCCAATGGCAGTCGTCAAAGCCGATAAAGCCCCAGACGCCGCCGTCCAGCAAAATGGGCGTCACCAGCAGGGAAAGAACGCCCTGCGGTTCCAGGATTTCCCGCTCTTTCGGGGACATCCGGCGCACCAGGCCCGTTACGGCGCGGCCTTCGCTGAAAGCGCGCTGCCAGGTGGGCAACACGTCGTCATAGGAGACGTTTTTGAGCAGTTCCTCTTGCTGCCGGGGCCCCGCGCCGCCGGACCATTCATGGAGCTTGTCGCAGTAGAGGCGCCCGTCCTCGCCGACCCGGTTGGCCCAGACATAGGCCCTGTCCACCCTGGCCGCCGTGCCCAGAGCCGCCAGCATCCGGTAGGCCGTTCCGCCGATGTCCCCGTTGCCCTCGCCCACCAGCAGCATCTCGGCGGCCTTGTTGACCACCCTCAACAGGCTGTTGCTGTGCCGCAGGTCCTCGTTGCGTTTGCGCAGGGCCTCTTCCAGCCGCCGGATTTCGCGCAGTTCATAGACATAACCGGCAACATAGCACTCACCCCGGATTTCCAGCCGCTCCAGCGAGACTTCCACGGGCATGGGATCGCCCGTGATGGTGCAGTGGGTCCACGGGAATTTGGCATGTCCCTCCATGAAAGCCTGCCGCAGTTTCTGCAAAATCGTCGCCTCGGAAGGACTTCCGTCACACTGGCGCTCCGGCGAAAGCTCAAAAAAGCGTTTCAGAAAATTTTGTTTGTCCGGCAGGCCGAATAAACGGACGGCCGCCTCATTGCAGTCCACGACGCGCATGTGGGCGTCCCAGAGGCTGTAGGCTATGGGAGCGGCATCCAGGCACTGCCTGAGGCGCTCGCTGAGGGATTCGGAGGCATGGGCGCGGAAGGAAGTGACATCGTGCAGCATCAGCCAGCAGCAGAGCTCTCCGGCCATGCGGCGCATGACCAGGCGCAGAAAAAAGAAACGCTCTTTCGCGCCGCCGCCCATCGCCAGCAGGGTTTCAGCCGCCCTTCCGGTCAGGGCCGTTTCCCAGGCGGCCTGGAAACTCTTCCGCTGCGGGCCGTTCAGAGCCGCGCCGAAGAAGCCGCCCACGGGAAAACGGTCCGCGCTGAAAGGCGGCGGCAGTTCCGGACCGGCGAAAAGCACGCGCTGTTCCATGTCCAGAATTACCAGAGGACAGGGAAAAAGGCGGAGCAGTTCCTCCGTGCCGGAATGCGCGCCGCGCAAAGACGTCATAGTCACCAGCCTTCTCGTAAACGGGCATGAACCGCGCCGCTTAGAGCATTTTCATTTTGAAATTGCTCTAACGCCGCACACGGTGCGGCGCGCCGCGAAGTGACGTGGGTTCTGGTGGAAACCACGTTTTTCGCCAGAATGCCGACTTTGAAATTTGTAAAATTTCAAAGTTAATCTGCTCTAGGTTCAGGACTCATTAAACCGCCGTCCGCGAAAAGCTGAATTTTTTCGGACAGCAAGGCGCAAGGGAGAAATTGGACGAAGCTGTATTGAACACACCGCGAGGTCAATTTTTTTTGCAACGCCGCTGTACGGAAAAAGGCGGCTTTGCGGCAGGCGCTTTAATAAGGGCTGAGCCTGGGCTGACCCGGCATCGCTCCGCCGGGCAAACGCGGTGGGGAGTGGAGTATTTCAAGCAGCAAGTGCTAGTCGCGCGAGCCGTCAACCACCAGCCGAACGCTGCCGCTGGCCGGCTGCATCAGCAGGCCGTGCACCACGATGTCCGGCGGAAAGGCCGGGTGGGTGCGGAGCAGTTGCACCACGCGGCGGACATTTTGTTCCGGATCGGTGTGCGGATCCAGGTAGGTTTCCAGAGGGCCGCGCATGGTTTCCACGGCTTCCTCGCCGATGCCGCGTCGGCGCATCTTGTCCAGCAGCACCGCCGAGGAGGCGTGGGTAAAGCCGCAGTCCTCGTGCCCCACCACTATGATCTCCTCAATATTTTGCATGAAGACAGCCACCAGCAGGCTGATGATCATGGTGCCCTCAAGCGTGCCGATGATGTTGCCGGCGTTGCGCAGCACCACGGCGTCGCCGCGTCGGATGCCCAGGGCGGGTTCCACCATTTCCACCAGGCGGGCGTCCATGCAGGTAAAGATGGCGCAGCGCCTGTGCGGCGTCTTTTTCAGAGCCACGGCCGCCGCGCGCCGGGCTTCGCCCTCTTTCTCCGTAACGGCCCGATTGTGAGCCAGAATATCCTGCAATAATGTGGTCATGGTATTCCTTATGAATAAACTGTGTTTAAGGGGGACAAAAAAGAAGCGGGGAAGAATTTTCCGGTGACGGCAGGCGTGTTCAGCGGCCCCAGAGGGCCAGGAGGGGACGGGCCTGGAGCAGTTCCTCCAGAGGCATGTTGACCTTCTGCACACCGGCGGCCCAGGGTGCGACCTGATAGGGCTGGAAGTTGATGCAAATGCCTTCGGGCGTGAGGGTCAGGCTGGAGAAGTTCTCCACCAGGGGCTCAGTGCCGTCTTTGAGCATCTGGGCCGGGCGGCCCGCGCCGAAGCGGCGGGCCAGTTCCTGGCGGGACCAGGCGGACATCAGGTTGAGGGCTGTTTCCGGCGTTTCGAACAGGTCTACCAGGCCCAGGCGCTGGCCTGTGATCAGGCTGTAATTGAGAGTCATGATGTCCAGGTTGCCGTGCGCGCCGCCGGTATAATTCCAGATTTCAAAAGTGATGCTCACGGCCGCGTCGGACGGCCAGGACACGCTGTAGGAACCCCAGAGCTCAAAAGCCGGGCCGCTCTCGCCGCTTTGTTCCGTGCTGGGCAGGCCGAAGGCGTTGATGTCAAGGTGTTCCTCGAAGGCGTCGGCAATGCCCGTGACCCATTGACGGATGTCCGCGTCAATGTCGCTGCGGCCCAGTGAAGGATAGTTGATGTTGATTTCAGCGGCTCTGGGGTGTCCCGCCGGGCCGTCCGGCAGAGGGCGCTGCAGGAGATGGTCGATGACGCCAGGTCGCCGCGAGCCGGAAATTTCAGCCGCCGCGGCTTCCTTGCCGGAGGAATCTCCGGCGGCCGGGCCGTCCGTCGCTCCGATCGCCGCTTCGTCCACTGAAGTCCGGGAGGCCGCGAGGAGCGGCCCGTTTAACGCATCCGCGCCGGGCAGGGCCAGAGCCGTTACGGCCGGAAGACAGAGAAGCAGTCCCGTCAGGAGACAATACAATACGCGAGGCATGGATACTGACCTCATCCGGATGGAGTCCGACCTGACAGGCCGGACTCCATGTCAGTCTTTTAGAGCAGATTAACTTTGAGAATTACCATTCTCGACGTCTGCGCCGCCCTTATCCTATCGTTGCTGTCGTCATCCGCAAGCCGCCCGGCGGCAACGGCTGACGCGTGATGGAAACGCGGTCCATCATTGCTCTCTTTATCCGTAGCGATGCTGTCCTTATCTGTACGGCCCCTGCGGTGCCTACAGCTAAGGCAACGCTCGCTTTGCTCACGAACGGCTAAAGGCACCTTGGCTTCGGGCGCGGGCGTCTGCTTTTGCGGTTGCCGGAGTAAAGCAACTTTTCAACGTTGCTTTACTTTGCAACAGGGGCCTGGGGCCAGATCCGGGCTTCGGGACCGGCGGCGGCCAGTTCCGCCAGAGGCATGTCCACGCGCTGCGGCCCGGCGGCCCAAGGCGCGACCTGATAGGGCTGGAACTCAATGCGCAGTCCCTGCGGCGTCAGGGTCAGATTGGCGAAATTGCGCAGATCCGGGGCCACGCCGTCCCGGATCATGTCCTCGTCCGTATCTTCGCCCAAGCTGCGGGCGAGTTCTTTTTGGGACCAGGAGGACATCAGTTGCAGGGCCTTTTCCGGATCCTTGAACAGGTCCGCCAAGTCCAGACGCCGTCCCGTGCGCAGGTCATAATTCAGACAGGTGATTTCCAGGTTGCCGTGCGCGCCGCCGGTATAGCTGTAGACACTGAAGGTCACGCTGACCACGCCTTCCGACGGGCGCGTGAGCTCAAACAGGCCGGTGAGATCCCACATGCCGTAGCTGCTCGGCTTTTCTCCGTCCGGGCCGTCGGCTTTGCCGACCTCTTTTTCATAGGCGTCGGCCACGTCCGTGGCCCAGCGGCGAATGGCCTCGTCCACGGCGGTCTGATGCAGCACCGGATAATAAAGACTGACCGCCGGATTGCCGTTGCCGCCGCGCTGGATGTGCTCATTGAGCACATCGGGGTAGACGGCTTGCTCGGGTCCGCTGTCCTCGGTGTCCGGCGCGGCGGAATCAGCCGGAGGCGGCGTTTCCTCGGCCGCCCCGGCGGGCGAGAAAGCCGCCGGGATGCAGGCGCAGGCCAGCAGAAGGATCAGCAGCCATCCCGCCGCTGTCGGCGGGATGGCCCGGATATGGGAAAAAGCATGCGGCATGGCGCATCCTCCATGTATATTTAAAGGAGGGGGGGGCCAAATGCCGAACCTCTCTCCTTAAACTTTGAATCCCAGGCGCAACTGCCAGACCTTGCGCCAGTTCTTGATCATCAGTATCGCGGCCAGGGCCAGATAGACCTGGGCGTAGAAATAATGCAGGCGCAACGGGTCGTGTGCCAGGCCCAGCATAGCTTCCAACTGTGCGTCGTACAAGGGCGACAACAACTGGGCCGCGAAGAGCACCAGCAGCCAGAAGGCCTCACGCACGTGCAGACGCAGATCCAGCAGCAGGGCCACCGCGAAGATGGACTGCCCGGCGGTCAGTAATATTTCCTGGAACTGGTGAGTGTCAAGGTTTATGGAAGGAGAAAGTCCGCCCGAGGACACCGCGTACACGCCGGGGATCATGCCCACCAGCAGGGTCCACTGATTGAGCTTGGAGGAGAGCAGGCTGCCCAGGGCCAGTCCGGCGTTGCCCCGGAAGGCGAACATCAGGGCCACGATGAATTCCGGCGCTTCCGAGGCGATGGGCGCAAGCCACTGCACCAGCAGGAATTCATTGACGCCCAGCAGCTTGCCGCTGGCCACCAGGCTTTCGCTGAATGGTTCGGCATTGCAGAGAATCACCAGGGCGGCGAAGAGGAAAATGGCGATCACGGTCCGCAGCCGCCTCTTCTTGGGCAATTGGGCCAGCACGGCGGCCGGGCCTTCGGGTTGCTCCTCCTCGCAGGGACGGCGGGCGATGATCCAGATGTACCAGGCGTAAATGGCCAGAAAAACCACGCCGTCCACCCAGGTCAACGAGCCCTTGAGCGGGATCAGCAGGGCATAGAGGGTCGCCAGGCCCAGAAAAAGCACGTCCGTGCGCTTGTCGTCGTGCAGGGCCACGGCCGAATGGTAGCGCCCGGCGAAAATCAGCACGATGGCCGACCAGCCCACGCCGATGAGCAGCCGGTTGGCCCCGGTCATGTTGGCGATGGCGTAGTGGGAATAGGCGCTTTCCGGGTGCTGGCCCGCCATCCAGGTGAAGTACATGTCCACCGCGTATTCCGGCAGCACGGCGATAAAGGCCACCACGGCCACGGCCACGGCCTGGGGGATGTCCAGCTGGGCCACTTCACAGGCCCAGGTCAGCAGGAAGGAAGCCCCCAGAATAGCTATGCCCGAAAGCACGGCCACCCAGATCGGTGAAAGGTCGGGATGCGCGAAACGCAGGGCCAGACCCGGCAATGTGAGCACTATCGCCAGAATGTAGGGGCGCAGAGCGCGGAGTGACATGGCGTCTCCTTGGGCAAAAGATGTACGGTCCGGGGCGCGGGCCGGAAAACAAAAAAAAGACCCTGGCATTGCTGCCAAGGTCTCACTGATCGGCGTGGCCGACGACGGCACCAGACCAATAAGGTCATGCTGTTGATGCCGTCCAGGTTTCGGGAACCTAGTTACTCCCCTTGAGTGAGAAGAATGTATCCATAGCCCTCGGAGCTGTCAAGCGGGCTTTGTCTTCGTTTCAGGGTAATCGAATGAACGCCTCAATCGTCGGGTATTCATTTGCTTCCATCAATGCGTCTTCCTTCCTCATTCCCGCGAACGCAGCCGACACCGTCGGCAAGTGAGCGGGGGACTGGTTTTGCGGGAATTTTGCAAAATTGGCGATTTTTTCGTGCGGGCAAGGCAGCGACGCGTTTTTGCGCGGAACATACTCAAGTATGTGAGCAGCGAAAACGCGCCGATAACGCCGCCCGCGCGGAAAAGGCGGATTTTGTAAAATAACCGTAAAGTTACAGCAAGCCCGACGCAAGAGTATCTTACTTTTTCGCCCTATTCATGCGATTGCCCCGGCCGGGCAGACGGCGGGGCTTTTTTTCCGCGCGGGCTTCTGCTACAGGTAGCCGAGTCCTGCGGGGCTGCATACCCGCCGGCGACTCAGGAGGCCTTTATATGAAAGTGATCATCATGTGCGGCGGCAAGGGCACGCGCCTGCGCGAGGAAACCTCGGTCAAACCCAAGCCCATGGTGGAAATCGGCGGGCGGCCCGTGCTCTGGCACATCATGTCCATTTACGCCCGTTTCGGCTTCAAGGATTTCGTCCTGCCGCTGGGCTACAAGGGCGAAGTCATCAAACAGTATTTTCACGATTACAACATCCGCAACACGGATTTCACCGTGGAACTCAAAAGCGGCACTATCATCTCCCACCCCGGCCATGTCGAGGACTGGCGGGTGACCCTCTGCGACACCGGCCAGGAAACCCTCAAGGGCGGCCGCATCAAACGCGTTGCCAAGTATATCGACAGCGACCGCTTCATGGTCACCTACGGCGACGGCGTGGCGGATATCGACCTGCACAAGCTGTTGGAGTTCCACAAGCAGTCCGGCACCATCGGCACATTCACCGGCGTGCGCATGCCCTCGCGTTTCGGCGCGGTACGCACGGACGCGGCGGGCAAGATTCTCTCCTGGGAGGAAAAGCCCGTGCTCAACGAGCATATCAACTGCGGCTTTTTCGTGTTCGAACGCCGTTTCCTGAACTACTTGAGCGAGGACGAAAACTGCGACCTGGAAAAAGAACCCCTGCAGCAACTGGCCGCCGAAGGGCAGCTTTCCATGTATCCGCATCCCGGCCAGTGGCAGTGCATGGACACCCTGCGCGATTCCATCAAGCTCAATGAACTCTGGGACAGCGGCCGGGCCTTTTGGGTGTAGCAGTCCGGTTCTTTTGCCCTCCGGCGGCGTCAAACTTCGCTTCGGCCTCCAGTCATGTACCATAAGAGTACACTCCTGTCGGCTTCAGCTCGTTTTCCTTGTCGGAGAACAAAACTCCCGACCTGCCGCAGAGTACGCGCCGGGCCGCTTGTCCACCTTACCGGCGCGCAAAAATTACCGCGCCGCAATGAATAAAAAGACAATCCAGCTTTCTCCCACGAGTAAGGAATAGTTATGTTTGCCAATGCCTATCAAGGACGTCGGGTCTTCGTTACCGGGCACACGGGTTTCAAGGGCTCCTGGCTGGCCGCCTGGCTCACGCGGCTGGGCGCGACCGTGGCCGGTTTTTCCGACGGCATCCCCACCGAGCCCTCACATTTCGCGGCCATGCATCTGGACGCGCACCTGGAAGATCTGCGCGGCGACATCCGCGACCGGCAGGGCATGGTCGACGCCGTGCGGCGTTTCAAGCCCGAGGTGGTCTTCCACCTGGCGGCCCAGGCCCTGGTGCGCAAATCCTACGAGGACCCCGCAGGCACCTTTGAGGCCAATATGCTCGGCACCATGAACGTGCTGGAAGCCGTGCGGGCCTGCCCTTCGGTGCGGGCCGTGGTCATGATCACCTCGGACAAGTGCTACCGCAACGACGAATGGGTCTGGGGCTACCGTGAAACCGACCATCTGGGCGGCGCCGATCCCTACTCCGCTTCCAAGGGCTGCGCGGAAATCATCGCTCATTCCTATTTTCAGAGCTTTTTCAAGGAAGGTCCGGCCTGTGCCACGGTGCGCGCGGGCAATGTGATCGGCGGCGGGGACTGGGCCCTGGACCGCATTGTGCCCGACTGCGCGCGGGCCTGGGCCGAGGGCCGGGCCGTGCAGATCCGCAGCCCCTGGGCCACGCGGCCCTGGCAGCTCGTGCTGGAGCCGCTTTCCGGCTATCTCTGGCTGGGCGCGCGCCTGCTGGACAACGGGAACGCGCCCTTTGACCCGCGCGGTCAGGCCTACAACTTCGGCCCGGCGGCGGACGTCAACAATACCGTGGCCGAGGTGGTGGAAGCCCTGGCCCGGCACTGGCCCGGCTTTGAAAGCCAAATGGACGCGGCGGGCCAGGCGGGCATGAAGGAATGCACCCTGCTCAAGCTCTGCTGCGACAAGGCCTTGGCCCACCTGGGCTGGAAGGCCACTCTCAGCTTTGACGAAACCATCCGTTATACCGCCGAATGGTATCACCGTTTCTACCGGGGCCGGGACGGCGCAACCCCACCCGACATGCTGGACTTCAGCCTGGGCCAGATCGCGGCCTACGTCAACGCGGCCGAACAGCGCGGCCAGGTCTGGGTGCGCTGATGGGCGCGCATACCGCCGACGGACCCGTTGCACAGGAGGTGGGCATCGCAGGCGCACTGTTCCAGCCCCTGAAAATGATCCCCACGCCCGGGGGGCCGGTGTTGCACATGCTGCGCCCCGATTCGCCCCTGTTGCCCGATTTCGCGGCGGGTTTCGGCGAAATCTATTTCTCGGAAGTGCTGCCCGGCGCTGTCAAAGCCTGGAAACGCCACAGCCGCCAGACCCAGCTGTTTGCCGTGCCCCACGGCCTGCTCAGAATCGTGCTTTATGACGACCGCCCCGGCTCTTCCACCCAAGGCGTACTCTGCGAGCTGGCCTTGGGCAGACCGGAACACTACGGCTTGCTGCGCATTCCGACAGGCGTCTGGTACGGATTCGCGGCCATGGGCGGGGAAGCGGCCCTGATCTGCAACTGCGCGGACATTCCCCACGATCCCGCCGAAGGGGAACGCCGCCCGACGGACGATCCGGCCATTCCCTATAGCTGGAAGGGCGCGGTTCAGGCCGGAGGACGCTGAGCATGGCCCGCCACCTGCTGCGCGCGGCCTGGGCTCCCCGTCCGTCCGACGCCCCGCCGCTCTCCGCCGGGCAAAAATGCCGCGCATGGTGGCAGGCCTGCCGCCCGCCCTTTTTCATTACCGCCGCCATCCCCGTGACCTTGGCGCTGGCCCTGGCCTTCCGCGTGCAGGGACATGTGACGCCCGGCCAGTGGGGTGTCTGGCTGCTTCTGCTGCTGGGCTGTTTTCTGGGCCTGACCATCGCCAACTTCGCCAATGACCTTTTCGACCATATTCTCGGCGTGGACGAAGGCGAAAACATCGGCGGCTCAAGGGTAATCCAGGCCGGACTGATCAGCCCGCGCCAACTTTCCGCGGCCCTTCTGCTGCTGATCCCGGCCACCCTGGTTGTGGGCGCGGCCCTGATTTTCAGCCTGCCGCCCGCGTTGCGGCCCTGCCTGTGGGCGGCCACCCTCTTTGCCGTGGCTTCGGCCGTCTTTTACGTGGCCCCGCCCATCCGTTATGGGCACCGCGCCCTGGGCGAGCTTTTCGTCTGCCTGAACATGGGCCTGATCATGGTAACGGCCGGCGCCACCCTGCTTCTCGGGCGCTTCGACCTGCGTTCTCTGGCCCTGGCCCTGCCCGTGGGCCTGATGGTGGCGGGCGTGCTCTACTACCAGAGCCTGCCGGAAATCGAAACAGATCTGGCCGCAGGCAAGCACACCCTGGCCAACAAACTGGGCAAGGACAAGGCCGCCCTGGTCTTCAAGCTCTGGTGGCCCGCCGTCTGGCTGCTGCTGATCAACCTCTGGGCCTGCGGCTTGGCCGGATGGCCGGTATTTCTAGGGCTGTCGGGCCTGCCCTTCTATCTCACGGCCTGCCGCCGGATCAACGCCGCCGGGCGCGGCGACTGGCTGCCCCTGGACGCCCACGGCCATCTGGTGCGCAAAACCTACCTGATCTGCGGCGCGGCCCTGATTCTGGGCGTGGCCTTTTGAATGGTTACGGCGCGGCGCTCTTTTTCGGCACAAAAAAACGTTTTGAATATGCCCCTTCATGGGCCAACAGCATAATCTTCTTGTCAATGCCGCCGGCATAGCCTGTCAGGCTTCCACCGGCTCCGACCACACGATGACAAGGAATAATGATAGAAATCGCATTATGCCCCACCGCCCCGCCGACTGCTTGTGAAGACATTCGTTCCTTGTCGCGGGCTACAGCAATTTTTTTAGCTATTTCTCCATAGGTTGTTACCTCCCCATAGGGAATCTGACAGAGGATTTTCCATACCGCCTTTCTAAATTCACTTCCTGCCGGATCAAGTTTCAGCTCCGACACATGCGGTTTTTCGCCGGCGAAATAGCGGTCAAGCCATTCCCTGCCCCGAACCAACACCGGAAAATCGTTCCGTTCCCGGAACTCCCCTTTCAGGCTGCCCGCGAAATACTTCTGCCCCTCCATCCAAAGCCCGACAAGAGCGTCGCCTTCCGCCGCAAGCATGATCCGTCCCAGGGGCGTTGTATGGTATGCTATACAGCCCACCGCATCCTCCCTTTCAGCAATCCCATTGGTATTTCTTCAAGTCCACATGCCTGTCGTCCTTCATGACAACCTGCTCCGCTTCCAGCAAAAAACGCTGTTCCGGCCATCCGGGCGCAAGCCGCCCCGCGTGGTTGACAACTCTGTGACACGGATATTCTCCATACAAATTCGCCATGCCAAGGACTTTTCCCACCAGCCTGGAATTCCTGTCCCTGCCGATCAGCCGCGCGATCTGGCCATATGTGGCGACGCGCCCTTCCGGTATTTCTCCAACAGCGGAAAGTATCTCGTATATCAAGTCTTCGCGCGGCATGCTGGAATCCGCGTTACAGTGCCGTGCCCCTGGCGGGAACAAAGAATTTTTCCATATCAACACCTTCAAGCTCCAGCAATCTGCGTTTTTTATCCACGCCGCCCGCGTATCCGGTAAGGCTCCCGTTGGTTCCCACAACGCGGTGGCAGGGAACAATGATCGATATTTCATTGTGCCCGACTGCGCCGCCCACGGCCTGCGCCGACATCCGGCGCAGGCCGCGTCGTCTGGCCACCTGCCTTGCGAGGTCTCCATATGTGACGGTCGTTCCGTAAGGAATCTGCAACAGCAGCTCCCAGACACAGCGGCGAAATTCAGAACCGATCATATGCACCGGCGGCATAAAATCCGGCTCGTGCCCGGAAAAGTAGATGTCCAGCCAGCGTCTGGTTATCGCGAAAATCGGCGTTTCCCTCTCCTCATGCTCAGGATCAAGACTGAGGGCATAGAATTTTTCGCCTTCAAACCACAAGCCGGTCAGGCCGGTCTCATCGGCGGCCAGCAGTACATCGCCGACGGAAGATTGATAGGCAGCGGTATATTGCATCGTCACGCCTCCAGGAACTGATTGGAATCTTCGGGCGCATTCCGGCGATCCGTCATGGTATAGCCGCGCATTGGCGCGAGCACCGCAATGCTGTAGTTTGCAAAAGGGGTTGCCCTGCTCTTTTGCCGGTAGATGCGGTTCATTGCCGGATTCCGCCATTGTGTCACGCATTCTTCAGCTTTCCCATATGGGCAGGCTGAGTCGTTTGCCCTCTTCCACCAGGGAAAAGAAACGCTTGGAGCGGGTACAGCCCTCTCCGCCTTTGCCAGCTCTTCCTTCAGGGAAATAGCCAGCTGCAACTATACATTCACTTTATCTTTTTAATGGTGATCTCAAACAGTACAAACACATTTTTTATTTCAATTTACTCTTTTTAAGATTATATTTAGCGTTAAACAAACTTGAATATAAATATTATGAAATATAGTATCGTTCAAAATTCCCAACCATAATTTTTATATCAGCATGCAGTTATCCGTTGTCATCAGTGGCATGCAGGCTGTTCCAGAGATTGACCGCAGCGTAACTTCTCCACGGTCTCCATTGTTCGGCCATGATACGCAGCTCTCTGGGGGAATATCGGGGCAATGCATGCCGTATTCCCGCGTCTGTTTCCAGAAACGCGTCTGGCCAGGCCATGGCCCGCATAGCGATATAGTTTGCCGTCCATGTGCCGATTCCCCTGATGCCCATAAGTTTCCGCGTTTCCTGTTCCGGGTCGCTGCACCCGTCCAAACAGATCTCCCGCCTTGCAAGAGCCTTGGCGAGCGCCTCTATGGCTCCTGCTCTGGAAGCGGTGATGCCGAGCGGCCCCAGGCGCTGTTCCAGCGGCCCATCAAGACCGGCAAAATATTCCGGGGGCGGAAATATACGCGACAGACCTTCAACAACTGTCGCCACCGGAATCCCGAACCGGCTGACAAGCCGTTCCGCAAGAGTGCCCGCCGCCTTTACCGTGACCTGCTGCCCCAAGATTGCCCTGACGGATACCTCGAAGGAATCAAAGCAGCCGGGGAGCCTTGCGCCTTTCATGCAAAGGTTTTCCCGGATGGCATTCATGGAGGATAGCGATTCAAACACCGCCTCCGGGTCACAATATAGATCAAACATATTCCGGACTTTCCCAAGCAGCTGTGGAAGAACGGATAAAAGCGACTCGCTTAGAGACACCTCCAGAATATGCTCAGCTTCGTTATTTGAAACGGCAATCCATCCCGTCACCGGCATTCGCCTTGTGTTTGCGAGGCAAACCGTCCGGTAATAAGCATCTCCCCTTACCAGATCAATTCCAGCTATTGCGCGCCCTTTCAAAAATCGCAGCATCTCTTTCCAGCGGTACGGCGGCCGGTAACCAAGGGAGACTTTCAGCTCCGCGTCTTCTCGTTTCGAGGTGGACATCCTTTTGCGGATGTCGCCAGGCGTCAGGTGGTATTTTTCTTTGAAGGCATCGTTAAATCGGCGCAAGCTGCCGAAACCGGCAGCCATGGCGATATCCACGACCCGCAATTTTGTGTCCGTCAAAAGATTTTTTGCCAGAAGCAGACGACAGGTCTGCAAATATTGTACTGGTGAAACATGAAATTCTTCTTCAAATACCCGACGAAGATGACGGCCCGTGCAATGTAAGCGGTGCGCAAATTGCTCCAGTCTTTCACCGCTTCCGCAGTTTTCCTCTATCATTCTTGCAGCGCGTTTCGCCAAGGATGCGGAAGCGTCGGCAATCGACATCCCCGGAGCAAGTTCCGGCCGGCAAAGCAGGCATGGCCTGTAGCCCGCCTGTTCAGCCTCCGCCGCTGAGGAAAAAAAAGCGCAGTTCTCCTCTTTGGGCGTCCTGGCCCGGCACACGGGACGGCAATATATCCTGGTGGAAGACACGCCAACAAAAAATCTGCCGTCAAAACGGGGATCTTTCGCGCAAAAGGCGGAATAGAGTCCTGGATAGTTGCCGTGCATCCTTGCGCCTGCCTCCATGTGAAAAGACTATACCGGGATATGCCCAAAGAGCTAGCCGTTTTCGGACATGGCAATGACTCCGCGACATCCATTGCTGACCGGCGCGGTCCGCGCGCTGCCCACATTTTACTGGGGGAGTTCACTGAACTATGCCGCCATCGGCAATTAACACATCGGCATTATCGATATAACAAATGGAAAAAAATCAAAGCGGCGGCGCGATGTCCTTCCGGAGATCGCGCCGCCGCTTTTACGCCGTTTTTTTCAGTTCGGGCCGTGCCGCGCGGGAAAGGGCGGCCTAATGAGGACGGCCCTAATTCTTCGCAATCCGCCCGTGCGTCTTCCACAGCCGCAACCGCCGCACTTCCGAAATACCCAGGCCCAGCAGGGTCAGGGCCGTGCCCGTGGCGGACATCCAGGTGATGCGCTCATGCAGCACCAGCACTGAGGTGAGCACCGTGACCACCGGCACCAGATAAATGTAGACCACGGTTTTAATGGCGCCCAAGCGCTTGAGCGAGAATGTCCAGGTCACGAAACAGAGGGCCGAGGCCCAGAGGCCCAGAAAAAGGAGGTTCAGAAAATTCACCGGCTTGAGCAGGCGCGCGGCGTCCCAGGAAAAGCCGAAAACAGGCAGGCAGGGCAGCATGAACAGCAGGCCGTAGAAAAAAATCCTGCGGGTGGCCTGCAAGCTGCCGTAGCCGTGGGCCCCTATCTTGCGGGTCAGGATGGAGTAGACGGCCCAGACCAGGGCCGCCAGCACGGCCAGCAGGTCGCCCAAAGGATTGAGCTGGAGCACCGTGCTGCCGTTGAAGCTGATCAGGCCGATGCCCGTAATGGCCACGGCGAAACCCAGAAAAAAGTTGGCCCTGGGCCGCTCGCCGTCCAGAAAACGGAAGGCCAGCAAGGCCGTGAAAAAAGGCGCCACGGCCACGATCACCCCTACATTGGAGGCAAAGGAATAGGTCAGGGCGATATTTTCCAGCAGGAAGTACAGGGTCACGCCGGTCAGCCCGGCCATGGCGAAAAGCCATTCCTGCCGCCTGTCCGTCAGCTTGAGGCGGCGCGGGCAGACCAGCCAGAGGGCCAACCAGCCCAGCGTGAAGCGGATAAATAAAATTTCCAGGGGCGTGAAATCGCGCAGCAGCACCTTGGTGGAAATAAAGGTAACGCCCCAGACGATAATGGTCATCAGGGCAGCGAGGTGTCCGATCAGCTGTTTCCGGTCCGTCATGATGTTCCTTCCCGCTCACCGTTTGGCCGGGATGAAGATGCGCTGGTACTGTTTGGGCGTCAAGCCGATAAAACATTTGAAAAATTTCGTGAAGTGGCTCTGGTCCGCAAAGCCCGCGCTCAAGGCAGCCTCCACCGGCGTCACGCCTGTTTCCAGCAGGGCCTTGGCCCGGGCGATGCGCACATTTTCCAGATAGCGGTAGGGCGTGATGCCTTTGACGCGGGTAAAGGCCCGCAACAGATAATATTTGTCCAGCCCGGCCAAGCGGCCCAGATCATCCAGACTGATCCGCTCCGCATAATGCTCTTCCAGAAAAATGCAGACCGCACGGATTGCGCGGGCGGCCGCATCTCCTACCTGGGGCGCGGGCGGCGTAAAGGGCGCGGCAAATTCTTCCAGCAATTGTTCCAGCAGGGCGAAGAGCAGCTCTTCCTTGCAAAAGTCCACGGACTCTTCCAGGACCATGGCGTGCAGATCCCGCAGCAAAGGAACCAGCTCGCTTTGCGGCACGATATTGGGCGCGAACACGGGCAAGGCCTCCGCGCCGGTGATCTGCCGGATCAAGCGGCGCATGGTTTCCTCGCCCACATGCAGACAACGCCAGTTCAGAAGCTCGTCGCCCACCTGGCTGCAGGCATGGTTGTCGCGTGGGTTGAAAAGAATCAGATCCCCGGCCTCGGCCAGATATTCCCTGTTGTTGCAGAGAACCCGGCGGCGGCCGCCGTCTATGCAGCCGATGACATAATGCTCATGAAAATGATTGGGAAAGTTTTGCAGCAACCCGTGAAACAAACAGGCCTCAATCTGCAGATCCGCGTCAAAACGGATCACGCGCGTCCCGCCCGGCATGGCCAACTCCTTGTATGAACGAAAAGTAGCGCGTCAGGCGAAGATTTTCTGGTACGATATTGACGCCGGAACAGTCGGATGAGCGCTGATCAGCATAGCCACCGCTCCGCCGTGTCGGCCACGGCCTGCATGTCATGGAAGAGCCCGGCGGTGTGAAAGCCGTCGGCCACGGCGTGATGTACGGAGACAGCCACGGGAATCAGCCTGTTGCGGCCCTGGACGAAGTGTTTGCCCACCCGGATCAGCGGGAAAAGCAGGCGTGATTCCGCATAGGTGTCCTGCGCGAAAGACGTGAAGGAAAGCCAGGGCAGGGACGACACGGAGCAGAAATTTTCCGGCGTGTGGTGTCGCCCCTTGATGCCCCGCACGTTGCCGTAACGGGCCATGTCCGCCAGCACGGTTTCGTAAAACACGCAGAAATCCGGCGACCATTGGCTCCAGAGGTCGGAGAAGGTCGCGTCGTCCTCATGAAAGACGGTATAGACCGGATTGCAGTAACTCCAGCGGCCCAGGCGGCCCTGAACGTCAAAAGCCATGCGGAAAGCGCTGTTGCCCGCATTCTCTTCATCGCCCTGCCTGTTCACGGCGCGCATGATCACATAGAGCAGGATGGGAAAAAAACGGCGCTGCAATTGCCGACGCCGACGCATCAGGCGGGTGATGTCCAGCGTTGCGGTGATGGAATAGCGGCACTTGAGCCTGTCGAAATAATAGGCGAAGTATTCCCGGCGCGGCCAGTTCTCCAGGTCCACGGGCGTGAAGACGGCAGGCGCAATGTCCCTGCCCGCGCCGCCCGCTTCCTCCACTCCGTGCGCGCCCGAAGCCGCCATGCTCAGCTCTTGCGCCGCGCCATGCCCAGTTCCATGAGCCGTTCCAGCAACTGGCCGAAATCAAGGCCGATGACCTTGGCCTCCTGGGGCACAAGGCTGGTGGAGGTCATGCCCGGCAGGGTATTGACTTCCAGCAGGGTCAGGTTCTGGTCCGCATCCAGAATGAAGTCGGCCCGGCTGTAGCCCCGGAGTCCCAGGGCCCTGTGGGCGGCCAGGGCCAGTTCCCGTACCCGGTCGGTCAGCTCCGGCGCGATGGGCGCGGGGCAGATCTCGCGCGCGCCGCCCGTGGCGTACTTGCTTTCGTAATCGAAAAAATCCCCGGCTACGGGCTCAATGAGAATGGGCGGCAGGGCCTCCTCGCCCAGGATGCCGCAGGTCACCTCGCGGCCCTTGAGTTCCGGCTCGATGAGAGCCTCGTCCCCGGCGGCGAAGATTTCGGCCAGCACCTTGTCCAATTCCGCGCGGTCACGCGCCCGGCCCAGGCGCAGAGAGGACCCGCCGGTATTGCTTTTGACGAAAAGCGGATAGGGCAGACGCGGCTGCCAGTCCGCGGGCGGAGGGCAGGGCAAAAATTCCCAGTCCGCTGTGGGCAGGCCCGCATGCCGGAAAAGCTGCTTGGCCGCGGCCTTGTTCAGGGCCAGAAAAGACCCCGCCGGGCCCGCGCCCTGGTAAGGACAGCCCACCCGGTCCAGCATGGCCTGCACCAAGCCGTCCTCGCCCGGCGCGCCGTGCAGGTTGATAAGGGCGAAGTCATGCTCCCTGGCCTGGGGCAGAAGCTGGTCGAACTCCGTCAGCAGATCGAAAAAGGTCACGCTGTGACCCAGCGCCCGCAGGGCTTCCGCCATGCCGCGCGCGCCGTTCAGCGAGACTTCGCGTTCACTGGACCAGCCGCCCGCAATCAAAAGAATCTTCATGCAACGCCCATCCTAACTGCGCCGACAAGGCGCGCTCAATGGTTTTTCCCTGTTCATAGGAACCCCGGATGCCCTCGCGCGCGGCCTCGGTACGGCCGTAGCGCGTCAGCAGATCCTCATAGCGTTCCTCAAGCGGCACGCAGGCGTCGTGCCTGACCCGCTTGTCGGCATAAATCACAAAAAACGGCAGCGCGCAGATGCCCGCCCCTTCCGGCAGAGGCCAGGGCCAGTGCACATGCAGCATGACGCCTTGAGCCAGCGTGTAGTTACGGGTTTCGGCCACCGCCCACGCGCCGCCCAGCAGGGCGTGGCTGCCGCCGTGACGCAGGCAGTAGGTTTTGGCGATGTCGTGCAGCAGGGCGCTGGCGCGCACCTCCGGCACATTGACCGCAAAGCCCTTTTCCGCCGCGCGCCGGGCCAAAGCCGTGGCAATATGGGCCACCAGACGAGAATGGCGCTGCACATTGGGCAGCATGGCATACTTGCGCCAGAGGGCGAAACAAGCTTCGTCATCCGGAGAAGGCGGCGAAGGCGCGGAGGCGGCCGTCCTCAAACCCGGAAGTTCCGGCAGGCCGGACAGAGGGTGGCGGAATGGTTTCGCCGCGCCGGGCGCGGGGTCAAAACTGTTCATCCTGCAAGTATGCCACCGGCGGAGTGAGATGGCAAGACGCCCGCAACGCCGCCAGGGTCATTCCATTCTCCGTCCGTAGGCAGAATTATTCTGTATCTCTACTAAGTTATCTTTCAAAGGGAATTGTTCTATGGGCTTATCATATGGATGAGGTATTTCGAGCCCTGCGGGCGCAGTGCCTTTGCGCCTCCTGGCGTTTTGGCCGCCTGTCGTTGCTGTCTTCATCCGTAAGGCGGCCTTGCCGCCAACGGCTGAAGCCCGGCGCGGGCAGGGACCGGGGGGCGGAATAAAACAACTGACGGAGAACAGAATGCCCCTGCCCCCCCGCTGTTGCCGTTTCAAGGAATCGCGCAAAAACAAAACAGCGGACCGGCCTTCAAAGGCTGATCCGCTGTTGATGACTGTTTTACGCCCACTCCCCTGGCCGCCCCGGACGCCGGATGGCGCCGGAGTCCGGAGCGGCGGCAACGGGAAGTGAACCGGGCGCCGGCTACGACACGAACCGGCGCGCGTCGCCGCTGCATCCCCACAGGCGGTCGGAATCAGGCATAATTCCGCAAGGGATGGCCCTGTTGACGGAAAGGGCCGCGACGAGCAGAACGCGTGCTGCGCTCTAAGCACTCTTATCGGCCCGCCGCGCGAAGACTTGAGAGGAAACTCCGGCCCGTGGGGACATTCCCGCAAAAAAACCCGCTCGTTCAGCCGCGCGCGGCCTGCTCCCGCAGCTTGTAGTGCAGCAGCTTGCCGGTGGCGGTATGCGGCAGTTCCTTCACCAGGGTGTAGAACCTGGGCCGTTTGTACGGAGGCAGCATGGGATGGCGCGCGCAGTGGGCTTTCAGCTCCTCCACGCTCAGGCTTTCATCCGCCGGGAGCACATAGGCGGCCACGCACTGGCCGTGCAGACGGTCCGCCACGCCGATGACCGCGCTTTCCGCCACCTTCGGATGCTCGTTGAGCACGGCCTCGATCTGGGTGGGATAGATGTTTTCACCGGCGCAGATGATCATGTCGTCCTTGCGGCTCACTATGGTGACGCATTCATTTTCATCCCAGGTGCCCAGATCGCCGGTGTAATGGTAGCCCTTGTAAAACTTCCGCGCGCTCATTTCCGGATTGTTCACATAGCAGCAGGCGGACTTGGCCGGGGATTTGATGATGATTTCGCCCACCTCGGCATTGTCCTTGGCCGCCAGTTCCGTGGGCTCGGCGTGGCCGTCCTCCTTGAGCCGGATCACGCGCACGTCGTCGTCCGTGCAGGCCTGCCCGGCACTGCCCGCCATTTCCGGCAGATTGTAGGGGCGCAGAAAAGTATTCCAGAAGGTTTCCGTGGTGCCGTAGCCGTTAAAGATATTGGGCGTGAACAGCTCCCGGTATTTTTCGCAGGCGCTTTTCTCAAAGGGACTGCCCATGGTCACGATGCCGCGCAGGGCACTGAGGTCCGCCGGGGCGCGCTCCTGGGCCCGCGCCAGCAGGGCGATAATGGAGGGCACACCGATCAGGAAGGTGACCTGATGTTCCTGGGCAAAGGCCAGGCAGCGACGGGGATTGAATTCACGCAGGATGACGACTTCGCCCCCGGCGTAAAGCGTGGGCGTGAGGCCGCCGGAATGCAGGCCGCCGCGGTGGAACCAGGGCGTCATGTTCATGGTCCGGTCCGTGGCGTTGAGCGGAAAGTGCATCATCACGTCGTGGGCGGAGAGCACTTCATTGATGTTGTTGATGGGCACGGCCTTGGCCCGGTTGGTGGTGCCGGAAGTATAGAGGCGCGCCGTTTCGTCGTAGATGTGCGGCCTATCAGGGCGGACAGGGTCGCTCCCCGGCCTGCCCGCCACGTATTCCCCGTACGGCGTATCGCCGGGCCGGGCGGGAACCCCCTCCCCTACCGCCACCACGCGGCGCGGCTTGTGACGGGCAAAGTCCAGGGCTTGGCGCGCCGTTTCCGAGAATTCCAGGTCATAAACAAAAATTTCGGGCGTGCTGTCGTCGATGATCAGGGCCAGTTCGCCCGGCGCCAGGCGGTAGTTGACCGGGCAGCTGACGGCCCCGGTCTTGTGCCCGGCCAGATAGCAGAAGGCGAATTCCGGGCTGTTCAGCAGCATATACATGATCACGCTGTTTCCGCCCACGCCGTCGGCCGTCAGGGCATGGGCCAGCCGGTTGGCGTCGGCATTGAGAGCCCGGTAGGTCCAGCGCCGTCCGCTGGCCGGGCAGTGCAGGGCCGGACGCTCCGCAAAGCGGCCCACATTGCGCAGAAAACCGTTCAGCCAGGTGAATTCATGCTCGAAGGTGTCCCTGAACATGGCGACATCGTAGGTAAAAGCCACAATATGTCTCCTATGACGGATAGCGGGATACGATAATGCTGGAATTCTGGCCGCCGAAGCCCAGCGAGTTGGACATGGCCGCGCGCACCACAGCGGGACGCGCCGTATTGGGCACATAGTCCAGATCACAGAGCGGGTCCGGAGTGGAATAGTTCAACGTGGGCGGCAAAACGCCCTCGCGGATGACCTGAATGCAGGCAATGACCTCGGTGAGGCCGCCCGCGCCCATCAGATGTCCGGTGGCCCCTTTGGTGGAGCTGGCAGGCGGCGCGACGGCCGCGCCGCCGAACACGTTTTTGATGGCCAGGGTTTCGGCCCGGTCGCCCAGCAGGGTGGACGTGCCGTGGGCGTTGATATAGCCGATGTCCGCCGGACGGAGTCCGGCCCGGCGCAACGCGGCGCGCATACAGGCAGCCGCGCCCGTTCCCCGTGGTTCCGGCGCGGTGATGTGATGACCGTCGATGGTATTGCCCCAACCCGCCAGCACGGCTTTGACCTCCGCCCCGCGCGCCAGGGCATGGGCTTCGGTTTCGAGCAGCAGAGCGCCGCCGCCTTCGCCGATGACAAAGCCGTCCCGGCTCAGATCAAAAGGGCGGCAGGCCGTGCGCGGCTCGTCGTTGCGGCGCGAAAGGGCCTTGGCCTGCGTCAGGCTGGAAACCACGATGGGGCATAAAATACTTTCGCCGCCCATGGCGAGAACAGCGTCGGCCTCGCCGGAGAGCAGCAGCATGGCCGCGGTCATCAGGGCGTCGCCTCCGGCTGAGCAGGCGGTGTTCAGGGTCAGGCTGGGCCCGCGCAGACCGTGGGCAATGGCGACCTGGGCCGCGGCCACGTTGCCGATGACCATGGGCACGAAATGGGGGCTGACCTTGCCCGTGCGGCTGGCCTGAAAAGCGTCCTGGGTGCGCGCCACCGTGGTGACGCCGTCCATGGCCGTGCCCATGACCACGCCCACGCGTTCCGGCTCGGCGGCCACGGCCGCCATATCCAGGCCGCTGTCGCGCAGGGCCTCTTCCGCAGCCGCAAAAGCGTACTGCATGAAGGCCGAAGTGGTCCGGGCCACGGCATGGGGCAGCATTGCCGCCGGGTCGAAATCCCGGACTTCGGCGGCAATGTGCACGGCCATGTCCGAGGCGTCGAAGCGCGTAATGGGGCCGACGCCGCACGCGCCGTTGACAAGATTTTTCCAGTAGGCGGGTACGCCGATGCCGATGGGAGTGACCGCGCCCATGCCGGTGATCACCAGCGCCGTGTCTTTCATACGACTACCTTTGGGCCGCCGCGCCCTGGGATGCCGGAGGTTGCGCCACCAGATCGCTCAAGGCCAGGATGGTATTGGCATAGGTCTGCGAGTGATTGTAGGCCATCAGCAATGTATGCTGACGGGCGCGTGAGATCCCCGGCTTCCAACCATGCTTGGCCAGATAATTGGACAGGCTGGCCACCGCGTCCGGCACGCTGAACAGATCCACCTTGCCGTCGCCGTCGCCGTCCGCGCCGTAGACCGCGATATTGGACGGCATGAATTGGCAGAGCCCCACGGCCCCGTAAATGGAGCTGGGCAGGGCGCGCGGGTCGGCATTGTCGTGCAGCAGATGGGCCACCAGCGCGCGTACTTCCTTGTAAGCCCAGTCCGCGCGCTTGGGCATGGTTTCGGCGAACCAGTCCAGATGCCGCTCATAGCCGGGCAGGCGCGGCAACCAGTCGCTGATATCCTGCGGCCGGCGGCTCACGGCCATGCTGGCCAAGGTATAGAAGGCGTTTTCCGGCACGTCGGCCAGCACTTTGCCCAGGCGCGTCTCCACAAACAGCAGGGACACGGCAATGGCGGGCGGCACGCCGTAGCGGGCTTCCGCCAGGGCGAAGGCCTGGGGGTTGGCCGCGATGAACTCGCGGCAGAGCCGGGCGTTTTTCTCCGTGACCACGCCCTTGTAATAGAGCGGCGCGGGTTTGCCCGAGGGCGGTTTGGGGAAAAAGCGCCGCATATACAGCTCGCGCATTTTCCGGCCCATGGGCGACTGGCTGGGCGTGGCCGCCAGGGTGGACAGCAACGCGTCCACCCTGGGCCCGGCCAGGCCGTCAGCGGCCAGACGTTCGGCCAAGGGCCGCCATGCCGGGGCCACGGCCCCGTTTCCGGCGACATTCCCGGCCAAATTTCCGGCTTGGCCGGCGGGCGCGGCGACCGAAGGGATCACCGGCGGAACCGGTTCCGGAGCAACGGGCGCGGAGCCCGCGGAAGGTTGAGAGGGTGAGGAAGAAAGAGTGGCGGGATTGTCCGCCGTCGGGGACGGCAGATCCCGTTCCGTCAGAGTGTCGCTCGTCGCGCCTGCGGCGGGCGGCGTGGAAGCCGTGTGTATGCCGCCGCAGGCGGCGAGCAGAAAGCAAAGGATCAGCAGAAAACAGCGCGGGCCAGCCGCCCGGCGAAAACGCGCGCGCTGACGCCGCAGCTGCCGTGGAGACATGGCTACAACTCCTGCAGAATCCAGACCACCTTCCCCAGCAGGCGCTTGACCAGCAGATCGGGCGTCAGCGATATTTCGGGGAAATCCGGCGACTCCGAGCGCAGCAGGTAGCCGTCCTGCTCTCCGTTGAGGAAGACGCGGCGCAGCATCAGCCCTTCATTGGGGGCGAACAGGGCGTATATCTGGCCGGACACCACATTGTTGTCCAGCGTGTCCACCCCCAGATGCGCGCCGGGCAGGATGAGCGGGCTCATGTTGGCCCCGCGCATGCGCAGTACCAGCAGGCCCTCGCGGCTCAGCGAAAGGGGCAGCGAAATTTTACCCGCCGGCGTCAGTTCGGGCCGGGGCTTTTTATCGCTGTAGGCACAGTGCATGTCATATTCCGTGCACACGGAATTTTTGGCCAGGGCATCGCCGTAATGGGCCGCGTTTTCGGCCAGAGAGGCCGGCGCGTCCTGCGGCATGTAGCCCTGCTCGGTACGCAGGTACATGGGCCCGACCCCTTGCTTGAGCCAGTCGGGGTTGAGTCCGTATTTCTCAAAGAGCTTCATATACCAGTCGCCCGGCACGGAATTGCGCCGTTTGGCGTCTGAGATGCTCGACTGGCGGATATCCAGCACTTCAGCCAACTCCACCTGGGTGCGGCTGCTGGTCGCCAGTTTGATGCGTTCATATATTTCCGCAAAGACAGGCATGGGATACTCCATAACGCGCAGAAAACGCGTCATCAGTGTTGCAGATTGAGCAGCGGCGCTTCGTTGGTCAGCACCATCTTGCTGTTGTCCTTAAAGGACTTGCGCATAGCCTCCAGCCAACGCTGGTAGGCATAAAATTCCGGAGACTTGCTGTAGGCCTCGGCATAGGCGGCCGCAGCCTGGGCATCGCCCTTGCCGCGTTCCATCTGGGCCTCGCGGGCGGCTTCAGCCAGAATCAGGGCGCGCTGGCGGTCGGCGTCGGAACGGATGCGCGTGGATTCCTCCTCGCCCTCCGACCGGTATTGCTTGGCCTGGCGTTCGCGCTCGGCGCGCATGCGGCCGAAAATGGCCCGCTGGTTTTCGGCCGGAAGGTCCGTGCGCTTGATGCGCACGTCCAGCACTTCCACGCCGAAGGGTTTCATCAGTTCCGAGACCTTGTCGGTCACTTCCTTCATAATGGCCGCGCGGTGCGAGGAGACAACCTCGGTAAGGGTGTACGCGCCCACCAGAGCCCGTAACTGGGAGTAAACCACGTCGTCCAGACGGGCCTGCGCTCCCGGGATACTGCGCATGGTGCGGTAGAACTGGAGAGGGTCAATAATCTTCCAGCGGGCGTAGTTGTCCAGCACAATGGCCTTCTTGTCCACGGTGAAGGCCTCGCGCGAGCGTGCTTCATAATCCAGCACGCGGGAGTCGAAATAGACCACGTTCTGAATGAAAGGCAGTTTGAAATGCAGGCCCGGCCCGTACACTTCCGGAAGCGGCTCGCCCAGTTGAAGAACCAGGGCTTTCTGGGTCTGATGCACGGTGAAGAAGCACTGACTCGCCAGAGCCAGGACCGCAAGGGCCACGATAACCAGAAGCAGCGGATTCTTGCGCATTACTTTTTCTCCACGGCCTGCGGGGCCTTGGGGGTCTGGGGGGCGCTCAGGCTGGGCAGGGGCAGATAGGGCAGCGCGCGGGCCGCGGCAGCGCCGTCCATAAGCACCTTTTCTCCGGCGCCGGCCAGAATGTCTTCCATGGTTTCGTAATACAGCCGCTGCTTGGTGACCTTGGGAGCTTTTTCGTATTCCACGCGCAAGGCGTCGAAACGCGAGGCGTCGCCCTCGGCGTTACGCACGCGGGTGGCGCTGTAGGCCTCGGCCTGATTGCGCATGGCCGCGGCCTGGCCGCGCGCCTTGGGCAGAAGTTCGTTGCGGTAGGCTTCGGCCTCATTGATGATCCGGCTCTTGTCCTCACGGGCGCTGGCCACATCCTTGAAGGCTTCGATGACATCCTGCGGCGGATGCACATCCTGCAACTGCACCGCGATGACATGGATGCCCGCGCCGTAGCGGTTGAGAATCTGCTGCAGAAGCTGGGTGGCCTCGCTCTGGATCTTCAACTTGCCGTCGGTGATGGCCGAGTCGATCTGGCTGTTGCCGATGACTTCGCGCATGGCCGCCTCGGCCGCGTTGCGCACCAGCGCAGCGGGCGCGCTGACGTTGAAGAGGTACTGCACGGGATCGCTGATCTTGTACTGCACGCTGAACTGCACATTGACGATATTTTCATCGCCCGTGAGCATGGAGGCTTCCTCGGGGATGGTCCGCACCTGTCCCTGCTGGAAGGTAGCGGACTGGCCCACGGAGCGGAAGCCCACTTCGCTGCGCAGCACCTGGGTGACCTGCGGCTTGTAGACCGTTTCAATGGGCACGGGCCAAGCATAATGCGGGCCGGGACCTTCCGTGCGTTCGTACTTGCCGAAACGCAGCACCACGCCCTGCTCGTCGGGGTTGATGATATAAATGCCCGACAACAGCCAGAGCCCCACCACGGCCAGCACCACCAGCAGCACCGCGCGTCCGTTGGGCACGCGCATCTGGGAAAGGCGCTTGAGCGGATTCGCATCCGGCCCGCTGCCCCTCTTGTTGAAGGGGGTACGCCGGGCGCGAGGTTCGTCGCGCTCGGTTTCGTCGTGATCCTGGTCCTGAGGAGGCCTAGGGGGAGAATTCTGCCCCTGCTGTCGCTGCCGCTTTTCTTGTAGTTTATCCCAATCCCAATTCATGGTAGAGGCAATACCTTCGCTTCAGAGGTGCGGGGCGCCCATAACAGTCCGCAGCGCCCACAACGTGAGGAGTAGTGTTTATAGATAGGACACGAATCCGCCTTGGTCAAGGCGAAGAGAGGCATGTCAATAAGAAGAGCCGCATGAAAAAGGGCTGCATGGAGCGCCTTTTTTGCGGCCAAGAAAGAAATGGAGCCCCACAAGCGGCCTGGGACGTCGCAACAGAGGCGGCCTACCGCGCCGCCTCCGCAGCCTGCGCGTCGGTGTCGGCACAGGGGCTGCGCAGGGACCTGCCGGCCAGGGGCACCACCCGCACCACCCGCACCACATCGGCCTGCACCGCAAAATTGGGTACGTAATCAGCCAGATTCGGGCGCGGCGTCAGCGCGTTTCCGCCCTGCCAGAGCATGGCGGCGAAAAAACACGCGCAGCCCAGCAGGGCGGCGCTCAACAGGGCGTACGGCGCATTGTTTCTTCCGTTGCTTCTGATCATTGCTTGCTCCTCAATATTTCGCGGCAGATTTTTCCCTGCCGCCCTTCCATGGAGAAACAAGCAATATTGATGCCAGACGGGATTTTCCGGGCAAAAAAATTCTTCGCTCTATCGTTCTCTATAGTTAATGTTACGGCCCCAAGTTTAAAATCGGCGCCGCCTCCACAGGGCACGGGAGACAGCTGAAAAAAACGCCGGAACGCATCAAGCCCGCCGGAAGGCCGCACATTGTCGGCGTTCCCGGCGGGCTTGATGCGCTCGCGGTTGAAGGCCCGGCTGAAAACCGGCCGACGCCCGCTGGAGCAGATCGACTTTGAAATGCTCTAAACTTCGCTGATAATGGGCACCACCACCGGGTCGCGTTCCAGCACGCGGCGGAAGAAACGCCGCAGGGAGGAGCGGATGCCCTCCTGCATGCGGGTGAGCTGGCCGGGCCGGGCCGCCTCGATCTCATCCAGCACCAGGCATTTGGCGTCTTCCAGCAAATGGCTGTATTGCTGCTCGAAGACAAAGCCCTTGGAAATCATTTCCGGCCCGTGCAGCACGCTGCCCGTCTCCGAATCCACAACCAGCACCACGATGACCATGCCCTCATCGCCCAGAATGCGCCGCTCCTTGAGCACGGCGGAACCCACGTCGCCCACGCCCTTGCCGTCCACCAGGGTGCACTCCACGGGCACGCGGTCCTCCAGGCGGAAGGAATCCGGCAGAATGCTCAGGGGCTGGCCGTCCTCCAGCAGGATGATCTTTTCCGGGTCCACGCCGCAGCTTTCGGCCAGACGGCCGTGCTTGACCAGATGCTGGTATTCGCCGTGCACCGGCACAAAAAGCTCGGGCCGCACGGCCAGCAACATTTCGCGCAATTCCTCGCTGTGGGCATGGCCCGAGGCGTGGATGGCATGCACGCTCTCATAGAGCACTTCCGCGCCCAGGCGATACATTTCATTGATCAGGCGGGAAATGGCCTTGGCATTGCCCGGAATCATGCGCGAACTCATGACCACGGTGTCGCCCTCGCGGATGCAGAGCTGGCGGTGGCCGCCCAGCACCATGCGCGACAGGGCCGACAACGGCTCGCCCTGCGCGCCGGTGACCACCAGCACCAATTGCTCGTCCGGCAGATCCGGCACGCCGTTGTGGGCGTTGAAAAAGGAGGGCGGCAGCTTGGCGAAGCCCAGATCCCGCGCCATTTCAATATTGTTCGCCAGGGACTTGCCGCTGATGACCACCGTGCGCCCGCGCTCCCTGGCAAGGTCGAAGACTTCCTGGATGCGCTGGATATGGCTGGAAAAAAGCGTGATGACAATGCGGCCCTTGGCCGAATCAAAGACCTTGCCCAGAGAGTCCTTGACCTCCCGCTCGGTGAGAGAACGCCCCTCGCGCATGACGTTGGTGGAGTCCGAAAGCAGCAGGCGCGCGCCTTCCGGACCGGCGAACTCCCGGAAAAGACGCAAGTCCGTGCCCGAGCCGCCCAGGGGGTGGGGGTCGAGCTTGAAGTCGCCGCTGTGCACCACCCGGCCCACGGGGGTTTCCACGCCCAGGCCGAAACCTTCGGGGATGGAGTGACAGACCGGAAAGAAATGAAAGGTCAGGTCGCCCAGGGGTAGCGTGGTACCGGCGTCCACCGGGCAGAGCTCCACCCAGTCCAGGATTTCATGTTCGCGCAGCTTGTGCTCCACCAGGGCCAGGGTGAAGCGCGAGCCGTAAATGCGCGTGCCTTTGAGTTCCCGCACCAGCCAGGGCAGCGCGCCGATGTGGTCCTCATGCCCGTGGGTCAGCACGATGCCCAGCAGCTTGTCCTTGACGGCGCTCACCGCGCCGAAATGCGGAATGACCACGTCCACGCCCAGATGGGCGTCGTCCGGAAACATCAGCCCGCAGTCCACCATGACCACGCCGCCCTCTGTTTCCCAGAGCTGGCAGTTGAGGCCGATTTCGCCGAGTCCCCCCAGGGGGGTAATGGAAAGGTAAGGTTCGTTCATGCCTGCCGTCGTATGTTGATTTTCGTCATAACAATATCGTGCACTTACAGACGGAATGGCTTCCAGGAAGCCGTCCGCGTTCATTAAATATGCCGGAAAACGCTTCCGGCGCAAACAAGGACCGAGCTTTGCCGTCGGCGATGCGTACCGGAGCCCGCCGCAACAGGGCGCGCTCCACAGGAATCAGCGCTGCATCAGATCGGGATGAAATTCACCCATGGCCACGTAAATCTGGGCCAGGGCCGTGAGATAATCGGCCTTGGCGCTGGTCAGCGAAGCCTGGGCCGTGGTCAGTTTGGAAGAGGCGTCCAGCACGTCGAAGTTGGTGCCCACCTGCTCCTGGTAGCGGGCCAGGGCCACATTATAGGCTTCCGTGGCCTGCTCCACGCCCTTTTCCGCCACGGAAATACGCTTTTCCGCCTCATGCACGGCCAGCAGCTTGGATTTGATGTCGTAGCCCACCTGGAGCTTCAGGTCTTCCTCTTCGTAACGCATCTTGGTCACCAGCCAGCCCGCCTGCTTGTCGGCATAATAGGTGGTGCCCCACTGAAAGACATTCCAGGTGGCGCGGGCTCCCACCTCCCAGGTGGTGCCGCGCGAGCTCCGGTCGCCCGAGCGTTGCAGATCCGGGGTATTGCCGGTCTGATTGATGTTGTAATAGGCCTCTACCTGCGGGTAGTAATCGCTCTGGGCCACGCGCTGGTCCTTGCCCGCGATTTCCACGGACTTGGCCGCCATATACAGATCCGGCCGCTGGCGGTAGGCGGCCTCCAGACACTGTTCCAGCGAACGCCGGAAAGGCACATGGACCAGCTTGCCCGTATACGCGGCCCTGGCGGTGGCGGGCAGGCCCAGCAGGGTATTGAGCTTGGCGAGATAGGTGTCGCGGTTGTTTTCCACCTGGATCAGCTGGTTTTCCGCCTGGCTCACATTGACCTCGGCCTGGAGCACATCCAGGCGCGGGCGCAGGCCCACGTCATAGAAAGCCTTGGTAATGCGCAACTGGTCGCGCAGCCGGGCCAGGGAATCCCGCTCGCTGCGCACGTTTTCCTCGGCGCGCAGATAATCGAGAAAATAGGTCTGGACCTGTTCGGTCATGTCCAGCTCGGCCTTGCGCAGGGAGGCCTTGTCGCTGTCGGACTGGAGGGCGGCTTTCTGATAGGTGGCCAACAGCCTGAACCCCTGAAAGACCGGCTGGGAAACTTCCACGGCCCAGGAATAGGTGCCCAGTTCCGGCGGGCGCGAGCTGGCGGGCGAACTTTTCCTTTCCTGTTTGACCGCCGTGTAGCTCATGCCGAGTTTGGGACCAAAGGCCCCGCGCGCCGACTTGCGCCCCTCTTCCGAAGAGCGGCTCTGGGATTCCTGCGACCCCAGGCTGGGATTGAACTTCAAGGCCCGCTGCACGGCCTCGGGCATGCTGACGGCATCCGGCAGGCCCAGATGCGCGTCCTTGCCGTCCGGGGAACGCTGCCCCGTGTAGAGCGGCGCGGGTGGGGACTTCATGGCTCCGGCCCTGGACGCGGGCTGAGCCTCGGCCACGGGCGGATCGGCAAAAAAGAGGGCAAGGCAGCCCAGCCACAGCCCGGCCAGCAGGCAGAGCGCGGGAGCGCGGCGGAAAAAGACGATTATGCGCATGACCCATAGCATACACGTACAGACGCGGCATTGGCAACACAGACTTTATCCCGGGCCAGGGCAATCGAATGAATAGGATGAACGTTGTATCCAAAGCGAAAGAGAAAAATACTCTTACGGCAGCCCTCCTGTAACTTTGCGGTTATTTTGCGAAATCCGCCTTTTCCGCGCGGGTGGCGTTATCGGCGCGTTTTTGATGCTCACATATCCGGAGATGAGGCATGCATTCAATTGCCCGGCAGACTGAACCCGCCCGGCGGTGACGTCCGCGCTCGGAACGGGCGGTGCGGCGCTTTCCGCCTTGACGGGGCCGTGAATTCGTCTTTAACTAGCTAACTATACGTCAGCAACAGGACAATAACCGTTATGGATGCAACCGCCGCGCGGTCCATTGATGCCGTCCGCCGTTTTTTCAGGGCCTATCTGCGGGAGAGAAACCCTGAAAAGACGGCGCACTGTCTTTGTGAGGATGTGCGTTGGATCGGCATCGGCGCATCCAGAACCATTGGGCAGGGTCTGGAGGCGTTCCGCGCGCTGCTGCGTGAGGAATTCCGGGCGATCCCCGGTCCACGGGATTATGAACTGCGTAATGCCCGCGCCTTTGTCTGCGGTGCGGACTGTGCCTGCGCGGGCGGCGAATTGCTGCTGTCCGGAACGTCGCCCGACGGCGAAGCCGCGCGCCTGGAAATGCGCTTTTCCGCCGTCTGCCGCTGCCTGGGAAAAGAATGCCGCATCTGCGGCATCCATATTTCCATGCCCGGCCAAGGACGGGGCGCGGACGGATTTTTTCCGGCCAGCCTCGGCGAAACCACCACCGCCGGGATGTCCTTCCGCTCCAAGGAACAGGCATTCGAGCTGCTCAAGAACAGCATTCCCGGCGGCCTTATCGGCGGCTTCATGGAGCCGGGCTTTCCTCTCTATTTCGTCAACGACAATCTGATCCGCCATCTGGGGTACGCCTCTTACGAGGAATTCGCCGCTGATATACAGGGCATGGTCGGCAACGGCATCCACCCCGAGGACCGCGAGCACGTCAACCATGTGGTGTCGGAATCCCTGGCGGTTTCCGACCATTACGAAGTCGTCTACCGCATGCTCGCCAAGGGCGGCTCGTTCATCTGGGTGCTGGACCGGGGCGGCCTGACCACGGACCGGGGGCGCAAGGTCATTGTCAGCATCGTCATCGACATCACCCAGCAACGCCGGCTTCAGGAGCGGCTCCAACGGGGCATGGCCTCGCTGGAGCGCAAAAACGCCGAGCTCGGAGCTTTTTACCAGGTGGTGGTCAGCGGCATCGCCAAAATCCTGGACGACCCCGGCTATACCCTGCTCTACGCCAACGACCAGTTTTTCGACAATCTCGGCTACACGCGGGAGGAGATCCTCTCCCTCTTCAACAACGAGTCATTGCGCATCATGCACCCGGTCGACGCGGCGGCAACGGATAAAAGCATCCGCGAGCTCAAGGAGCAAGGGCGCTTTTCCGTCAAATGCCGCTTCGTCAAAAAAAACGGCGAGAGCGTGCGCATCCGTCTGGACGGCTGCCAGACCAGCGAAAGCCACGACGGCTACAACGTCATTTACTGCTTCTACACGGACATTGAGGAACAGGAGCGCCGCGACGCCGTCTACCAGCGCCAGCAGCACTTCATGTCCCTGATCAGTTCGAGCATCGCGGGCGGCTCCTTCATCGCCCGCGCCGAGGCCGGACGACCGCTGGCCTATGTCAGCGACAGCCTGCTCTCCCTGCTCGGCTACACCCGCAAGGAGTTTGAAAGTGCCTGCGGCGGCAGGCTGGCCGGCATCATCCACCCCGAGGACCGAGGGCGCGTCACGGCGGCCTGCGCGGACCCGCAGCGCGACTATTACGAAGAGGAATACCGGATCAGAAAAGCCGACGGCAATCTGATCTGGGCTCTGGAAAAAGGCCGCCTGGCCACGGACGAGGACGGCGAACAGATTTACATCTGCATTCTTCTGGATATCACCGACAGGAAACTCCGCCACGACGAACTGGTGCAGCGCACCCGCCAGGACCCGCTCACCGGTCTGTACAATCACGACTACGCCCGGCAATACATCCAGACCTACCTTGACATCCACCAGCGCGGGCACGCCTCCGCCCTGCTGCTCTTCGACCTGGACAATTTCAAACGCGTCAACGACCGGCACGGCCACCTGGAAGGCGACGCCGCGCTGGCCCGCTTCGCGGAAATACTTAAAAAACAGTTTCGCAGCCGGGATTTCCTGGCCCGCACCGGCGGCGACGAATTCATCGCCTTTCTGCAGGACATTCCCTCCGAGCAGGAAGCCGGGGCCATGGCGGACGGCGTGGCACGGAGCATGCGCGACTCGCTCGGCAGGGAATACGCGGACTGTGGTCTTGCCCTCAGCGTCGGCATGGCCTTCGCCACCGAGCGGACCTCCTACAATCTGCTCTTTCACGCCGCCGACGAAGCCATGTACCGGATGAAAGGCAAGGGACGCGACGAACGGGCATTTGTTCTGGACCGGGCGGAACGGGAGTTCGAGCGTCATCTGCTCTTCAAGCACGCCTTCGGCATCATTCTGCGCATTGATCTCGACAGCGGGCAATACCACATCCGCTATGGCGCGCATGCGGTCAGCTCCCGGCTTCCCTCGGCAGGCCCCTATGAGCAAGTGCTGAGCGACGACCTGCTCCATCCGGTTCTGCCCGAAGACAAAACCATGCTGCGGGAAAAGCTGGGGCTGGCACAGCTCCGCGCGGCCTGCGCGCGCGGCGAGGAGGTCCTGTCCCGCGAATACCGCGTTCGCCGGACGTCCGGCGAAACCCTGTGGATAGAATCCCGCTTCCACTTCCTGCGCAACGAGGGCCTGAACCTGGCCTACAACGTCATTTCCGACATCACCGAAAGCAGAAGGCAGCGCGAGCAGGTCCGCATCGCGGAAATCTACACCTTCACCCTCCAGGATACCTCGGACGAAATTTACGAACTGGACATGGAACGCGGGCGTTATCAGACCATCCGCAGTTCGGGCGACGAGTTTCTGCCCCTGCCCCCGGAGGGGACGGTGGAGGAACTCCAGTGCGCCGCCCGCGACGGCATGATCCACCCCGACGACCGGGAACGCTTCGACCGCTTTCACTACCGCGCGCGGGAAGCCCGAAACGGCAAACTCAGTCGCGATGAATTCCGCTGTCTCTGGCGGGACGGCGCGTATCACTGGGTTTCCATCAGCGTCCTGCCCGTCAGCGCCTCCGGCAAGGTCTTCCTTGTCTGCGTCATGGGCATTGACGATCGTAAACGGCTGGAAAATTTTTCCAGCGAAAACGAGCAACTGCGGCAAAACAAATTGGAGGACGAACGCTACCGCATCATTGTGGAACAGAGTCGCGGCATTGTGCTGGATATCGACCTGGAGCGGGGCGTCCACTACGCGCCCGGCCTTGAAAAGCGGTTTGTCTGCGATCCCATTGCGGGGGAAAGCCCCATGAGCATGCTGCGCTCTCTGGAAATCCATCCGGACGACCGCCCCCTGCTGGACGCCTTCCACCAAACTCTGCGCAGCAGATCATCGGAAGCGGAAACAACGCTGCGCCTCAAGCGGCGGGACGGAGCCTTCCTCTGGTGCCGCATTGCCGTCACCGTCCGCCGCGACGATGAAGACCGCCCGACCCGCATCGTAGGCGTCATCACCGACGTGGACGCCAACATCCGTACCCTGCGCCAGCTCCGTTACCGGGCCGAGCATGACCCGGTCACGGGCTACAGCAACCTGCCCGGATTCAAGCTGGACGCCACGCGCCTGCTCGCCGCGCGCACCGGGCGCAAATACGCCCTGTGGCACTGTGACTTCCGTAATTTTAAATATATCAACGACATGTACGGCTATGACGTGGGCAACCGGCTGCTCAAATACTGGGCCGACCTGTTGGCCGCCAGCTTCAGCCCGGAGGAAACCTTCGCGCGCTCCTCGGCGGACAATTTCGTGCTGCTCTGCACCTACCGGGATATCGCGGAAATGGAGACACGTTTCCACAATTCCGTGGAACTGCTCGGGCATTTTGAAGAATTGGCCAGCAAACGCTTCCGCGTGGAACTGGTGGGCGGCTGTTACATGGTGGAAGACGACGACGCCCTCAGCCTCAACGATATGCTGGGCCGGGCCACCATGGCGCAAAAAAGCGTGAAACACCTTGGCGGCAGCCGTTATGCATTTTATTCCAAGGCCATGCGCGAAAAGGTCATTTATGAACAGGAAGTCGAAGCATCCATGGAAAAGGCCCTGCGCAACGGGGAATTCCACGCATGGCTGCAACCGCAGATCGACATCCACAACGGCGACAGCCTGATCGGCGCGGAGGTGCTGGCGCGCTGGCAGCGGCCGGGGCGGGGTTTCGTGCCGCCCTGCGACTTCATTCCTCTGTTCGAGCGCAACGGCTTCATTGTGGATCTGGACGCCTTCATGTTTGAACAGGCCTGCGCCTACCTTGCCTCGCGCCGTTCGCGCGGCCTGCCCCCGTTGCGCCTGTCCGTGAACGTCTCACGCATGAGCCTGGGGCAAAAAAACTTTCTTGAGCGCTACACCGCCGTGCGGGAGCGCTACGCCATCTCCCCGGGCATGCTGGAACTGGAGTGCACCGAAAGCCTTGCGGTCAAGGATTTTCCCCTGTTCCGCGAAGTCATGACCCGGCTGCCCGGTTGCGGCTTCCGCCGGGCCATGGACGACTTCGGCACGGGCTATTCCTCCCTGAACCTGCTGAAAAACATCGACCTCGACGTGCTCAAGCTGGACATGGAGTTCTTCCGCAACACCGAGGGAACGTCCCGTGAGCGCGCCGTGGTCGAAAGCGTGGTCCGCATGGCCCACGCCTTGGACTTGACCACTGTGGCCGAGGGCATCGAGCTGCCCGAGCAGGTGGACTTTCTGCGGGCTATCGGTTGCGACGCCGTGCAGGGCTATGTTTTCTCCCGCCCCGTTCCTCTGGACGACTTTGAGGAACAAGAAGGCCGTTTCGCCGCGCCGTAAACGAGCATTTCAATCAACGTTGGGATGCTCGTTTACGGCGGGCAAAACCCGCCGACCCGCATTTCGCAGTTGAGG